>Ga0316223_1001184_pt1 | contig 25844 bp, 18 predicted proteins | sample TBH18009metaG_FD_206007 | JGI IMG/M metagenome (GOLD analysis project Ga0316223, IMG submission 206007) | Freshwater microbial communities from Trout Bog Lake, Wisconsin, USA - TBH18009 | ecosystem: Environmental > Aquatic > Freshwater > Lake > Hypolimnion/Profundal zone | place: USA: Wisconsin...
AAAGCGCGCTGATTGAATCCACCAACACCGGTAAGCCGTACCAGGCCATGCTCAACGATGAAATCCCGGCGATTGCCGACGTATTCCGTTTCTTTGCCGGCGCAGCGCGCACCATGAGTGGCATGGCGGCCGGCGAATACCTTGCCGGTCACACCAGCATGATCCGTCGTGATGCCATCGGCGTGGTCGCGTCGATCGCACCGTGGAATTATCCGTTGCTCATGGCAGCCTGGAAAATCTGTCCGGCAATCGCTGCCGGCAATACCATCGTGTTGAAACCTTCCGAGCAGACGCCGCTGTCGACCCTGAAACTGGCGGAACTGATGGCGGAAATATTCCCGCCGGGCGTCATCAATATCGTGTGCGGTCGCGGTGAACCGGTAGGCGCGCCACTGATCAACCACAATCTGGTGCGCATGATTTCCATTACCGGCGACGTATCGACCGGGCAAAAGGTGCTCGATGCCGCATCGCACGGCATCAAGCGTACCCATCTGGAGCTGGGCGGCAAGGCGCCGGTCATCATTTTTGATGATGCCGACCTGCAGGCCGCAGTGGATGGCATTCGCACCTTTGGTTACTACAACGCCGGTCAGGATTGCACGGCCGCCTGCCGCGTGTATGCGCATAAAAATATCTACGACAAATTCGTTGCCGACTTCAGTGCGGCGGTCTCCACTATTCGTGTTGGTGAACAGCATGATCAGGGCGTGGAAATGGGTCCGTGCATTTCCGAGCGTCAGCGCGGCCGGGTGGCGGCATTCGTACAGCGCGCCCAGGAAAACAAACATATTGAAATTGTTACCGGCGGCAAGGTCGCAAAACGCCGTGGCTTCTTTTACGAGCCGACCGTGGTGGCACACGCCAGACAGACGGATGAAATTGTTCGAAAAGAAGTGTTCGGTCCGGTTGTGACCGTCACCCCGTTTAACGATATCGACGATGCGATTGCGCTGGCCAATGATTCCGACTTCGGTCTGGCTTCCTCGGTCTGGTCGCAGGATGTCAGCAAGGCCATGCGGGTGGCTGCGGAACTGCAGTATGGCACGACCTGGGTCAACACCCATTTCATGCTGACGTCTGAAATGCCGCACGGCGGATTCAAAAAATCCGGCTATGGCAAAGACCAGTCCATTTACGCGCTGGAAGAATACACCGTCGCGCGCCACGTCATGATCAAGTTATAAGGTAAAAAAAATGTCTGATGATTTGATGACTACAGCCGAACAGGATACCGCGCAACTGGCAGCCCTCGGCTATACGGCAACGTTTGAGCGCTCCATGAGCCTTTGGGAAAACTTCTCACTTGGTTTCACCTATCTGTCACCGGTAGTCGGGGTGTATTCGGTGTTTGCGCTGGCCATCATGGCCGGCGGTCCGCCGATGCTGTGGACCTATTTGCTGGTCGGCGCCGGACAGTTGATGGTGTGCCTGGTGTTTGGTGAAGTGGTCTCGCAGTATCCGATCTCGGGCGGACTGTATCCCTGGGCGCGGCGTCTGGTCGGTCCGCGCTGGGCCTGGATGGCGGGCTGGGTCTACATGTGGGCGTTATGGACGTCGATTGCCGCCGTGTCGATGGGCGGTGCGCCGTTCGTATCGCAGCTGCTGGGGTTTGAGTTGAGTCCGGCTACCAATGTCGTGATCGCGATCTCTGCCGTGGTGCTGACCACGGTGCTCAATCTGGCCGGAACCCGATTGCTGGCGCGGGTTGCCATGTTCGGCTTTATCTGTGAAATCGTCGGTGCCATCTGTGTTGGCATTTATCTGCTGGTGTTTGCCCGTCAGCAGAATTTCAGCATTCTGTTCAATACCTATGACTTTGGTCACGGTCTGGGCTATGTGCCTGCGCTGCTGGCAGCCTCGGTTGGCGCAACTTTTTGCTACTACGGTTTTGAAGCGTGCGGCGATGTGGCCGAAGAAACGCCCAATCCGAGCCGCGCCATTCCACGTGCCATGATCATGACCATTTACATTGGCGGCGCGTCCGCGATGCTGGTGTGCCTGGCGCTGTTGCTGGCCATTCCTGATCTGCATGCTGCCATGTCGGGGCAGGATGCCGATCCGGTGTCGACCGTGCTTAAAACGGCGCTTGGCGAACTGGGCTTTCGGGTGGTGATCGCCATCGTGCTGGTGTCGTTCTTTTCCTGTCTGCTGAGCCTGCAGGCGGCCGCTTCACGGCTGCTGTATTCGTATGCGCGGGACGGCATGATCGTGGGCAGCGGCATGCTCAAACAGATTTCCGAGCGCACCAAGGTGCCGGCCAATGCGCTGTTTTTGGCCGGCCTGATTCCGTGCCTCATCATCTACATGGGTTTGCACATGGAGCAGGCGGCCAAGACCATTATCGTGTTTGGATCGATGGGCATTTATGTGTCATTTCAGATGATCGTGTTCGGTGCGCTGTATGCACGCAACCAGGGTTGGGTACCGTCGGGCGCGTTCAAGCTGGGCCGGTGGGCTTTGCCGGTCAATATCATCGCAGCGATTTTCGGCGCGGGCGCCATTATCAATCTGGCCTGGCCGCGTTCGCCCACCGATCCGTGGTATCTGAATTATGGAATGGTTTTAACCCTGGCCGTTGTAATTGGTGCGGGATTGTTTTACATGCTGATTGCGCGTCCTCTGGTGAGCAGCGAAGTTGCGATGGAAAAAAGTAAGCTGCAAAGTAGCAAATGAAGCATCTGGAAAGAAAATTTCACCCTTTGATCACTACAAGTCTTACAACATAAATCAGGAGAAAGTATGAAATCAAGTAAGCGGGCTTCAACAAATCTGATCCGAATGGCGGTACTGCCGATGGCAATTACGCTGGCGTATTCGGCAGCCAATGCTGCACCATTTGAAACCGAAGGCTGGAAAGGTGCCTGGGATACCCAGTTCACCCTTGCTACCGGTATCAGAACCGAAAATCCAAGCACCAGTCAGACTTCACTGGGCAATGCGGCCGAATGGGGCGGCGGGGATTACGGTGATTTGAACTACAAAAAAGGCAATATGTTTTCTGGCCAGTTCAAGGTCACCAGTGAATTTCTGGCGACCAATAAAGATACCGGGATCGACGTGATGGCGCGCGGTACGGGTTTTTATGATCCGATGGCGGCAAAAACCAATTACATAGAAATGTCGCAAGGTGCGCAGAATCAAATGGTGTCGAATTTCCAGCTGCTCGATTTGTGGGCCGGGCATAAATTCACCATCGATGACAATCAGTGGCGCGCCCGCGTCGGCTATCAGGCGGTCAACTGGGGCGAGAGCATGTTCCTGTTTGGCGGCATCAATGCGACAGCGGCGATTGATTATCAAAAATCTCTGATTCCAGGCACGCAGATCAAGGAATACATTCTGCCGGCACCAATGTTGAATCTGGCCGGTCAGTTGGGTAGCGGATGGAATCTGGAAACCTATTATCAGTTCGTACAGGTGGTTAATAAATATCCGGCCATCGGCAGTTACTGGTCTACCGCCAACTATTTCGGTAAGGGTGCAGCCGATTCACTGTCCTTTAATCCAGGCAACTACAACGCGTTTGGGCAAAGCGCTGCATCCTATGCACAGCAGTATCTGGGTGCAACCACACCGGTATCTGAAGCATTGTTGAAGACGGCCAATCAGCAGATGCTAACCCCTGGCAATGCAAACGGTCTGGTTGCGGATCTGGCCCTGCCAAATCAGAATTCCAGCAACAGGGGACAGTTTGGTCTTGCCATTCACCATATGGCTGAAGGTTCCGGCGTGGATCTCGGTCTGTACTACCTGAACTACACGGACAAATCACCGGTGTTTCAATATCTGAATGATCCGAATGTTTCCGGTGGTGGTGATCTGCAGGCCAAATATCTGACCAACCGCTCTCTGTTCGGTGTCAGTACCAACTTCCAGCTCGGTAACTGGGCTATCGGTTCGGAACTGTCGTATCGTCCGAAAGATGCTGTCGCTCTGGTCGGTTGCTTCACCACTGCGACACCGCTGGATGCCAACACAAATTTTACGCCACTGCCTAATACCGGACCTGGTTCCCTCCAGTGTCCTCTGTATAAAGACAATAAAAAGTATGAGTGGCACGGTACGGCACAGTCCACCCTGACGCCAAGTGACAATCCACTGATCATGGCCGATATTCTGAAAGCGCAAAGCGCAACGCTGACCGCCGAAGCAGTAGCGACATATTATCCGGGCGTGACGTCGACCATGTCGCAGAATATCGGTGGCGTAACTGTGTATCAGGCTCTTGCAGCAGGCGGACTGACCTTCCTGAACAGTGCCGGCACAATTCAGCCGGTCGGTACAGACAAGTCCTACGGCGCCATCGTTGACTTTAACTGGACTTACGACGGTACCATCGCTTCCGGCTGGCAGTTCACTCCGGGCGTCACCTGGTACCGCGCCATTTCCGGTAACACACCGAATCCGGCGGGAACCTATCTGGCCGGCGCGCAGTCAGTCAATGCCTATTTCCTGATCAATCAGAATCCGACGATCTGGCAGGCCGGCATCAATTACACCGCGTTCTCTGGCGGTAACGTAGTTGGCGCACAACCCTATAAAGACCGCAATCTGGTCGGCATTTTTGTTACCTATAACTATTAATCGAACTCACAAATTAAGAGGGATTGACTATGAAAAAGATGAATCATCAACTGACCATACTGGCTTCGGCAGCGGCTTTGCTGGGTTCACTGGTTTCTGTTTATGCCGGAGCTGCTCCGACAGCGGAAGAAATCGCCAAACTCGGCACCACGCTGACACCGGTCGGCGCAGATCCAACCGGTAATGCCGATGGTACGATTCCAAAATGGAGTGGCGCAACCAACAAACCGGCAGGGGCCTGGAAATATGGCATGAACCGGATTGAATCCTGGGGCTACAAGGATGAGAAATCCCTGTTCACGATCACCTCGGCCAACATGGATAAATACAAGGACCGTCTGACCCCGGGCCAGATGGCCATGATGACCGATAACAAGGGGTACGAAATGCGCGTATTCCCCAGCCATCGCGAATGTTCCTTCCCGGACTTTGTGCTCGATAACACCAAAAAGGGTGCAACCAAATCCAAAATCGCAGCCAATGGCTGGGCTCTGGAAGAGGCTGACCTGCCGGGCGTTCCATTCCCGCTGGCCAAAACCGGAATTGAAGCGATCTGGAATTACATCATGCGTTACCAGGGTGTCGGTATTCACTGGCCTGACGCATACACAACCGTGTCACCAAAACCGGGTACCACGGCCGGTATCGTGACACGCTGGGATCAGATGACTTATTTCCCATGGGGTAAAAAGGGTACCAACTCACCAGCCAGCGTGAACGGCATTCAGCAGGGCTTCTATTACGGCTTTACCGAACCGGTAGCTCTGGCCGGTCAGAAACTGATCCAGACCTACTACTTCGACAAAGACGTGGAATCGTTCTACTACTTCACCGGCCAGCGTCGCGTGCGCCGTTTGCCATCGTATGCCTACGATGCGCCGATCATCGGTTTTGAAAATCAGTATCCGAACGATGGTCTGTTCATGTACTACGGTAACCCGGACCGCTTCAACTGGAAAATTGTGGGTAAAAAAGAAGTCTATATCCCTTACAATGCGTTCCAGTCAGTCGATCTGCGGCATAAAGCCGTGGGTCAGGCACCGTTTGTGGACAATGATGTGCGTCGCTATGAGTTGCATCGCGTCTGGGTGATTGAAGGGGATCTGAAAAAAGAAGCCCGTCACAGCGTATCCAAAAAAGTGTTCTATCTGGATGAAGATACCTGGCTGGCAGCAGCTGCGGAAGATTATGATGCCAACGGCAAACTGTGGCGTCATAAAGAAGCCGGTGTCATGCCTGCGTGGGAAATCAATGCCTGTGAAAACGCAACGCTGGATTACTACCACGATCTGTCCAACGGTCGTTACGTAACCGATGCCAATGTACTGGGTGGCGGTAAAGACACCAAGTTCCTGTCGGATCCAAGTGAAGACAAACGTTTCAGCATGAATTTCTACACGCCGGAAAATCTGCGTTCAATCAGCGAACGTTAATCTGAATCAGTTGTATCTCGATAAAAATCCTGCATCCGCTTTCCAAAAAAGCTGATGCGGGATTCATTGGATTTAAAAATGACTTTTAAAAAATTTGAAGATTTCATCTTCGCGCGCCGTCTGTACGTGCTGATTGCCGCGCTGATACTGACCGCCGTAATGGCCGTGTTTGCTGTCAGGCTCCACATGGATGCCGGCTTTGAAAAGCAGATGCCAACCAATCACGAATACGTCAAAACCTTTCTGGAATACCGTGACCAGCTGTTTGGCGCCAATCGCCTGACGGTCGTGGTGAAAGTACGCGATCCGAAGGGCACGATCTGGACCAAAGAAGGACTGGAACGTCTGTATAAAGTGACCCAGGCAGTGACTTATCTGCCCAACATCGACCGTCTGGGGGTGCAGTCGCTCTGGACGCCGAACAGTTTTGTCAATCAGATTACCGAGGAAGGGTTTACCGCGCAGCCGGTCATTCCCGGCACCATCACGATCGATTCGCTCGACAAGGATACGATCAATAAAATCCGCGCTGCCACTTCAGAAGGCGGCTTTATCGGTACGCTGGTAGCCCATGATGAAACCAGCGCCATGATTACCGCCGAGATCGGCGAGGCCGACAAGGAAGGCAAAAAGCTGGATTACATCGCCTACAACAAACTGCTGAACGAAAAAATTCGCGGCGTGTTTGAAGACGATAAATATGAAATCCAGATCATCGGTTTTGCCAAACAGATCGGTGATATTTCTGAAGGCGCGTCCTCGGTGCTGGTGTTCTGCATCATCGCGCTGCTGTTGACCGCGCTGGCCGTGTACTGGTATTGCCGTTCGGTGATGCTCACCGTGCTGCCTATCGTATGTTCGCTGACTTCGCTGGTCTGGCAGTTCGGTACCCTCAACCTGATGGGTTACGGTCTGGACCCGCTGGCCGTGCTGGTGCCGTTCCTGGTGTTTGCCATCGGTGTGTCGCACGGCGTGCAGCAGATCAACTTCATCGTGCGTGAAATCGCGCATGGCCACAAAACCTATGAAGCAGCGCGCCTGAGTTTTGGCGGTCTGTTTGTGCCGGGCGTGCTGGCGCTGGTCACCGCCATGGTGTCGTTCATTACCCTGTTGCTGATACCGATTCCGATGGTCAAGGAACTGGCCGTTATCTCTTCAATTGGTGTGACTTATAAAATTCTGACCAATCTGGTACTGCTGCCGGTGGCCGCTTCTTACTTCCATTTCAGTAACGAGTTTGCCGTGAGCTCCATGGTAAAACGCGAACAGCGCTCCGGCTGGCTGCGCGGTCTGTCGCACATTGCCGAGCCGCGCAATGCGACCATCGTATTAAGTATCGCTGCGGTGATTTTTGGTGTGGCCGTCTGGCAGAGTCGCGATCGCGTGGTGGGCACTGTTCAGCCGGGTGCGCCGGAACTGCGCGAAGATGCGCGCTTTAACCGCGACGCGGCATCGATTGCGGCGTCCTACGACATGGGGCTGGACTGGCTCACGGTCGTGTTCCAGTCTCCGCCGGATTCCTGTGGCTCGGTCAATATCGCCAAATATCAGGATGATTTTGTGGCGTCAGTTGAACATATCGATGGCGTCAAGGCGATCAAGAGTTTTGCCGGTGAGCTGCGTTCTTTCAATCAGGGCTACAACGAAGGCAGCCCGAAAATGAATGTGGTGCCGCTTGATCCATCGAACTATGCCGCTCTGGCCACAGAAATCGCGCGCGGTCGTGGTTTTGTCAGCACCGACTGCAGCATGTCGGCGGTGCATATCTATCTGGCCGACCATAAGGCCGTCACGATCAACCGTCTGGTCAAGGCAGTCAAGGCATTCCGCACTGACTATCCGATGGACGGTGTAAAGATCCGTCTGGCTTCGGGTAACGCCGGTGTGCTGGCGGCAACCAACGAAGAGGTCGAACGCAGCGAACTGCCGATGATGCTCAATGTGTACATCGCCATTGCACTGCTGGTGCTGCTGGCCTACCGTGATCTGCGCGCGGTCATTGCCTGCTGTCTGCCACTGACCCTGTCGACCTTTATCGGTTACTGGTTCATGAAGGAATTCAATATCGGCCTGACTGTGGCGACCTTGCCGGTGATGGTGCTGGCCGTCGGTATCGGTGTCGATTACGCGTTCTATATCTACAATCGTCTGCAGATGCATCTGGTCGAAGGTGAAAGCATGAGAGTGGCGCTGGAACATGCGATTCTGGAAGTCGGCATGGCCACCATCTTTACCGCCATTACGCTGGCCATTGGCGTGGCAACCTGGTCGTTCTCGGAACTCAAATTCCAGGCCGACATGGGCAAGCTGCTGGCCTTCATGTTTGTGGTGAATCTGGTGATGGCGATGACGGCACTGCCGGCGATTGCGGTAATTCTGGATAAAGTGTGGCCGCGCAAAACACCGGTACGCAGCTCTTCGCTGTTCAATCATTGAGCCAAGGAAAATAACATGACAAGTACGATGATAAAAATTTGCAGGGCCAGCGCAGTGAGTTTGGTATTGGCAGCCGCAACCTGCAGCACAATGGCACAGGACGTGAAACCCGTACCGGCGCCGAAACAGACACCCGCAGTCAGGCTGAGCAACGCGGCACCGGACGGCCTGATACTGGGTGCTGCAGGTGCCGGTCAACGAATGGTGACGGTGGGCGATCGCGGTGTGATTCTGCTGTCTGACGATCAGGGCAAGACCTGGCGTCAGGCCCAGGAGGTGCCAACCCGCGCTACGCTCACGGCAGTTTTTGCGGTGGATGAAAAAAATCTGTGGGCGGTCGGCCACTGGGGGGTGATTCTGAAAAGTGTGGACGGCGGTGAACACTGGAGTCTGAATCACAGCGACCTGGAACGCGACCAGCCGATCTTTACCGTATGGTTTGCCGATGCACAGCACGGTGTCGTCGCAGGTCTGTTTTCTCTGCTGATGGTGACCGATGATGCCGGTCTGACCTGGACCAGCGTCAAACTGCCGGTGGCCAGCGACAAGGTGAAATCGGATCTGAATCTGTTTCAGCTGTTTTCCGCAAGGGTTGGCAACGGCGCCGGTGATGTATGGCTGGCCGCAGAGCAGGGCATGGTTTATCACAGTGCGGACCATGGGCACAGCTGGGATGTGGTCGCTACAGGCAATATCGGTACGTTCTGGAGTGGTCTGGTGCTGGCTGACGGTGCGCTGCTCGTGGGTGGCCTTGAAGGCAAAATGTTCAAGAGCACTGACCATGGCAAAACCTGGAAACTGTTGGCCAATGAGTTGAAGAGTTCAGTGACGTCGCTGTTGCTGCTGCCGAATGGCGATGTACTGGCGCTGGCTTTGGATGGTATCTCCGGTGTGAGCAAGGATGGCGGAGAGCATTTTGAACTGCGACCTGTGCTGGATTCCAGATCGTTTACGGCCGCAGTGGTGAATGATAAGAATCAGGCGGTGTTGTTTACCGAGCATGGGATAGTTAAAAACTAGTCCTACTGTGTCATGAACGGCGACCCTGTAGGCTGGGATGCGTCGTAGGCTGGGATGCAATCCCAGCATCAACGGTTGAAATGCTGGGATTGCATCCCAGCCTACGACGCATCCCAGCCTACGTCCGTCATGGTAATGACGGAATAAAAATTGAGTTTTTAAATTTATGACACAGTAGAACCAGGCTGGGGCGACTGGGCGGAGTCAAAGTCGTGGATGAATCAGGGGGATAAAGTGAACTGGCTTTATTCCCTTTTTTCATTGAGGCAATAAACAGATTTCTTATTTTCTTTGGAAAATTCCTGCGATCGCAGGATTTGTTGTGCATAACAGCCAAATTTATAGATATATCCTGCAATCGCAGGATATAAGATTAAACTAGCTCTGTTTTTGATTAAAATCCCGCAATCACAGGAACTATTCATGCAAATCGATATTACTTCGGTGGCTGATCTGGGCATGGCCATCCGCGCGGTACGCCGCCACGGCAAACTCAGGCTGGATGATCTTTCTGCCATTGCAGGGGTGAGCAAGCAATTCACGTCAGATGTGGAATATGGCAAACCAACCGTGCAACTTGGTCTGGTCCTTAAACTGCTGGCGGAACTTGGCTTGCCACTGAAGCTCCATCTGCCTGAAGAAGCGCAAAAGGAATGGGCTGCATTGCAGGCCAGAGGACCTTTGCCGGCAGTGAGAAAACGAACTGTGAAGAAGTGAGGCGCTGCCATGCGTACATTGGTCGCGTATTTGAATGAAACCAGAGTCGGCGTACTCAGTGAGTCTGATGATTTGTGGCGTTTTGAATACGACCGGAACTGGGTCAATGCAAGCGGCAGTTTTGATCTTTCGCCAGCGCTCAAACGTACCCAATTACTGCATCAGGACGGCAGCAGTCTGAGAACATTAAATCCAGCGCTCAAAATGCGTTCGGATTTAAAAGCGAATTTACGTCGATCAGACAATTGCATGACAACGATACGGCCGAAAGTTCTTACGCGGCCCGCTTCCTCAAATCCGGCAGAAAAGCCGCAATAATCCCCGCCAACGGTATCCACGCCGTAATCTGATACACCGCCGTAATCCCATACCGGTCCGCCAGATTGCCTATCAACGCGGCACTGATGCCGGCAATCCCGAACGCCAGTCCAAAAAACAGTCCCGAGACGGTGCCGATATGTCCGGGAAGCAGTTCCTGTGCAAACACCAGAATCGCAGTGAAGGCCGATGCCATGATGAGGCCGATGATGAAGATGCAGACCATGGTGGCCTGCAGTTCCAGATGCGGCAGGGCCAGTGTGAAGGGGGCGCTGCCCAGGATTGAAAACCAGATCACCCGTTTTCTGCCGATCCGGTCACCGATCGGACCGCCGGCCAGCGTACCGATGGCGACACCGGCCAGAAACACGAACAGCATCAGTTGCGAGCGTTGTGCACTCACGCCGAAACGTTCGATCAGATAAAACGTGAAGTAACTTTGAATACTGGCCATGTACAGATATTTGGTGGTGACCAGTCCGATCAGCACCAGCAGTGCGGCAACGGTGTTGCGGTTCGACAGGGGGCGCACGCGCAGATGGGCATGATGCCGGGTGGCCTGATGGTGCTGTGCGGCCCAGTCACTGACATGCCACAGTACCAGACTGGCCAGCAGTGCCGCCAGCCCGAACCAGGCCACACTGGACTGGCCAAACGGAATCACGATCAGTGCAGCCAGCAGCGGACCACTGGCACTGCCGGCATTGCCGCCGACCTGAAAGATGGACTGCGCCAGGCCGTGCTGACCACCTGACGCCATGCGTGCCACACGCGACGAAGACGGATGAAAAATGGCCGAGCCGGTACCGATCACGCCGGCAGCCAGCAGCAGCAGCGGGAAAGTGCCGGCCTGCGACAGCAGCAGCAAACCGGCCAGATTGAAACCCATGCCCATCGAAAGCGCATGGCGCACCGGGTGCCGGTCTGTAAAGTAGCCAATCAGCGGCTGCAGGAGCGAGGCGGTGATCTGGTAAGTCAGAGACAGCATGCCGATCTGGGTGAAGCTCAGGTGGTAGCTGCCTTTGAGTATCGGGTACAGAGAAAGGATCAGCGACTGCATCATGTCGTTGAGAAAATGCGCGCTGCTGATGGCAGCGAGTATGCGGTATTTGGTGCTTTGGGTATCGCCAGTGGTTGAATTCATAACGGTCTCGAATCGAATCCGCAATGATAGGTGTATTTCGACATTCTGTCTTGGCACGCATGGATTGAGCAATTCAACCTGACATTTGTTGTAAACCTGCTAAATTGAACAGAGTGCTGCGCGCGAATCTGCGGTGAACTTAACTTAGTTAGCGAGGAAATAACATGTTTCAAATGCTTGCCAGAATCCGGGCCTGGACCCTGGGGACCAAACTCAGCCTGATTCTTATTCTGATCATTGGTGTTATTTTCATCTCCTTCACCACGCTGATTAATTACAACCTGGTACAGCAGTCGGAACGGCAGGCCACCGCCGATGTCACAGAAAAAACCCGGCTGGTGGTGGATATGCTGACCAACTTTGATGTCGATCTGCGGGTGCGCACCAATGATTTCGCCAGGATCTTTCGTTCCAATTTCAAAAACGGTTTTGAGCTTGACACCTCCCGCTCGATCGAGGTTGCCGGAACAGCCACGCCGGTATTGCGTGCTGACGGTCATGATCTGAATGGCAATTTCGGTCTGCCTGATCAGTTATTTGAGCAATTGCATTTTGTGTCGACCCTGTTCGTGAAAAAGGGTGATCAGTTTGTGCGCATCTCAACCTCGCTGAAAAAAGAAAATGGTGAGCGTGCCATCGGTACGGTACTTGATCCTGCCGGCGCGGCGTTTCATCAGATCATGGATGGTAAAACGTATACCGGTATGGCTGAGCTGTTCCACAAACAGTACATGACCCAGTATGAGCCGATCTGGGACGGTAATGGAAAACTGATCGGGATACTTTTTATCGGACTGGATTTTACCGAAGCCATTGTTCAGATGAAGGAAAAGATACGCAGCCTGAAGATCGGCGAGTCCGGTTATTTTTATGCGCTGGACGCCCGGCCCGGCGACAACTACGGTACGCTGACCATCCATCCAGGCAAGGAAGGTAAAAACATACTGAGTTCCAAAGACAAAGACGGGCATGAATTCGTCAAAGAAATTCTGCAAAAGAAAAAGGGTGTTATTCATTATCCCTGGCAGAATGTCGAGCTGGGTGAAACAGAAGTCAGAACCAAGGTAGTGGCGTTTTTTCCGCTGGAAAACTGGAACTGGGTGGTCGCCGGCGGTATCTATGAAGATGAATTTTCCAGAGAATACGCCAAGCTGATGCTGCGCTATCAGATCATCAGCGTGCTGGTGGTGCTGGTGCTGGGCGCGGCGCTGTTTTATACCATGCGCCGTCAGTTGAGTCTGCCGCTGCAAAAGGTGATGCAGTCGGCCAGGAATATCGCCAACGGCGATCTGAGTACCTCGATCGAAGTGGATCGCGTTGATGAAATTGGTCAGTTGGTAGAGGCGATCAATGGCATCGGCAAGGGACTGTCGGGGGCCGTGCAGTCGCAGCAGGAAATTTTGAAGGCGGCCAACAGCGGCAACTTTGATTCAAGAATAGACCTGACCGGACTGAACGGCTTTCAGCTCGATCTGGCCAACGGTGTCAACCAGCTGATCACCACCACCGGCAATGGTGTTTCCGACGTGGTGCGCGTCATGGGTGCGCTGTCTGAAGGTGATCTGTCCAAGACCATCGACCAGCCGTATGAAGGCGCCTTTGCTGATCTGAAAAAATACACCAACAATACCATCGCCAAACTTTCGCAAGTGATCGAAGGTCAGAAGCGTGTGGTGGAAGCAGCCAATCACGGTAACTTTACGGTACGCATCGATCTGGATGGATTGCATGGATTTCAGAGGGAACTCGGCAGTGGTCTCAATCAGCTGGTCGATACCACCGGTGCGGGCATCGCTGATGCCGTGCGGGTGATGGGCGCCCTGTCGGAAGGCGATCTGTCCAAGACGATTGAAAAGCCGTATGAAGGGTCGTTTGGCGAACTCAAAAACTACACCAATAATACGGTCTACAAATTGTCCCAGGTCATTGATGGACAGAAAAAGGTGGTCGACGCAGCCAATCATGGCGACTTCTCGGCACGCATCGACCTCAGCGGTCTGCACGGATTTCAGAATGAACTCGGCAGCGGCCTGAACCAGCTGGTGGAAACCACCGGTGCCGGTATCAGTGATGTTATCCGCGTCATGGGTGCGCTGTCCGAAGGTGATCTGAGCCATCAGATTGAGAAATCGTATGAGGGATTGTTTGGCGAACTCAAAAACTATACCAACAATACCGTAGCCAAACTGTCGCAGGTGATCGATGGTCAGCAGCGCGTTGTCGCCGCTGCCAATCGCTGTAATTTCAGCGTCAGTATCGATCTGAGTGGTCTGAACGGATTTCAGAAGGAGATGGGGCATGGACTCAATCTGCTGGTGGCCACTACCGGTGCAGGCGTGGCCGATGTGGTGCGCGTGATGGAAGCGCTGTCTGACGGGGATCTGTCGAAGACCATTAACAAGCCGTATGAAGGTTCGTTCAATGAATTGAAAACCTATACCAATAATACTGTGGCCAAACTGTCGCAGGTAATCGATGGCCAAAAACAGGTGGTGGAAGCGGCCAATCACGGTGACTTTTCCAGCCGGATTGATCTGCACGGGCTCAACGGTTTTCAGAAAGAACTCGGCGGCGGCCTGAATCAACTGGTCGATACGACCGGTGCCGGTATCGCTGATGTATTGCGGGTGCTGGGTGCGCTGGCCGAGGGTGACCTGACCAAAACCATCGACAAGCCGTATGAGGGTGATTTTGCCGATCTGAAAAACTATACCAACAGCACCATGGGAAAACTGTCTCAGGTCATCACTGACGTGAACTCGGCCTGCGAATCACTGAGCCTGGCATCGAATCAGATCAGTCAGACTGCCCAAAGCCTGTCCCACACCGCGTCGGTGCAGGCGGCCAGTCTGGAACGCACCACCTCATCGATTGAAGAAATGTCGGCGTCAGTCGTAGCCAACAGTGACAATGCCAAAATCACGGACACGATGGCCGCCAAAACAACCCACGATTCCGAGGCCAGTGGTCAGGCGGTCACCCAGACCGCCGATACCATGAAACAGATTGCCGCCAAAATCGGCATCGTTGACGATATTGCGGATCAGACCAACCTGTTGGCATTGAATGCCGCCATTGAAGCAGCGCGTGCCGGTGTACACGGCAAAGGGTTTGCGGTGGTGGCTGCTGAAGTGCGCAAACTGGCCGAGCGTTCTCAGATCGCCTCCCGGGAAATCAGTAATCTGGCCGTGTCCAGTGTGACGGTTTCAGAAAATGCCAATCAGATGCTTGGCGCCATGGTGCCGTCGATCCGCAAAACGTCGGAACTGGTACAGGAAATTGCGGCAGCCTCGGGTGAGCAGGCCAGTGGTCTGTCGGAAATCAGCAGCTCGATCAATCAGCTCAATGAAGCCATGCAGCAAAACGCAGCCGCTTCAGAGCAACTTGCCGCCACGTCGGAAGAAATGTCAGGACAGACAGAACAGCTGTACAGCCTGATGCGCTTTTTTAAACTGAATCCGGCGTCTGCTCAGTCCGGCATTGAGGTTAAGAAAATTGCTGATTGGTAATGTATCGGTTATCTGAACAGAGGGATTGACACATGAGGTTAATATAAATGATAATCATTCTCATTTATAGCGAAGGCCATTATCATGCGCATCATCATTTCCCCCCCGTTTAACAGTCATTGCTCTGAGCCGGCCCAGTATGCCGGTGTTGTAAGCGACCAGCCTCCCGGCATTCAATTCGTCAGCGAGTTTTTTGCCGGTCACAAGGGGAAAATAATGGCGGTCGGGGTTGGTGCAATACTTGCCGGTCTGGGACTGATCGTCGTGGATATTTTCAGTGCCGGTGTGGTCGCGCCGTTTACGGCACACCTTGTTTTCGGACTGTTTTCGTTCGGCGCTGCGGCAATTGGCGTCAGTGTCGCAGGGAAATTTCTGAGCGGGGAACTGTCTGGTCAACCAAACAAACCACCAGGTTCAGCCGAGGAAAAGCCCGTGGTCAAACCACGAGGCAGACGTTGCCACCGCGTCTTTCAAATCCAGGTCCCCAAGCCGCCGAAACCACCTGCAGTCTGAAGTAACTATTCGACCCCGTGCGCATGCAGCCATTCGATACAGCGTTTCCAGCTGTCTTTGGCTTCTTCGGCCATAAAGCTTGGACGGTAATCCGCGTAAAAAGCGTGGCCGGCCTTTGGGTACACCATGAATTCCGACCCGCTGCTGCCTTTGGCCAGTGCATCCTTCATCAGTTGTATCGATGCCGCAGAGATACCGGGATCCTTGCCGCCGTACAGGCCCAGAACCGGTGTCGTCAGCGTCGGTGCGATATCGATCGGATTGGTTGGGTTGAGCGCAGTCGGTGCACCATCGGGTACCAGTCGCCCATACCAGGCAACGGCCGCTTTTACCTTGGGATTGTGGGCTGCATACAGCCAGGCAAAGCGTCCGCCCCAGCAAAAACCGGCCACGGCAATTTTTTCCGGATCCCCGCCATTGCGTTTGGCCCATTCAACAACCGCATCCAGATCGCCGATAACCTGTTCGTCCGGCACTTTGGAAATGACGTTTTTCATCAAATCCGGGATGTTGAAGTAATCGGCCGGCTCGCCCTGACGGATAAATAATTCGGGCGCAACGGCCAGATAACCCAGTTTGGCAAACCGGCGCGCCACATCGGCAATATGTTCATGCAGACCGAATATTTCGGAAATGACGATGACCACCGGCAGATTGCTTTTATCTTTTGGTTGCGCCATGTAGACCGGCACTGGCTGACCGGCGATATCGAGCGTAAATTCCCCTTCGCTCAAGCCCTGATTATCGGTGCGGATTACGGTTTTGGCACAGATCGGCCCGGCCGCAACGGCAAATCCAAAGCCAACGGCTGCTTTCATAAAATCGCGGCGCTCCATGCTGTTGCTGTCATTAACCACCAGGCTGTCATTATCGGACTGCATATATTTTTCTCCTGAGATTCATTGAATGGCAAATAAACGATAGGACAAGATCAGCGCGTATTATTGCCACATGTCATTATTATTTGCACCAAATTTCGTTCAGTGTGTTGGCTGATTGATCCAATTTGGTATCGATGCGCAGAATCAGATGGCGATGGCACCGGGCAGCATGGAAACGCCCGGCAGGTCGCAATTCAGAATGACGTGTTGCAGGGCAGTGATGGCAGCGCAGCGGGTGAAACTTTTGCGCCAGACCAGCGCTACCTGACGACTGGGTTCGGGCGCATTGAAGGGAATATGCCGCAGCATGCCGTCGGCGCTGGCAGGATTGGGTGCCGAGGCCTTGGGCAATACGGTGATGCCGATGCCGGAGGCCACCATGTGGCGGATGGTTTCGAGAGAAGAACCTTCAAAGGTGCGGGCAATGCCGTCATCGCTGGTGGCAAAGCGCGCCATTTCCGGACAGACTTCCAGCACCTGATCGCGGAAGCAGTGACCATTGCCGAGCAACAGCATGGTTTCATTTTTCAGTTCGTCAGCACCAATGCTGGCGCGGTCGGCCCAGGGGTGCTGATTCGGTACAGCCACAACAAAAGGTTCATCGTAGACCGACAGGGTCATGAAGCCGTTTTCAGGCAGGGGCAGGGCAACAATGGCGGCATCGAGCTCACCCTGACGCAGCAGTTCCAGCAAGCGTGTCGTGAAATTTTCCTGTAACACCAACGGCATTTTGGGTGCATGGGCAATGATGCCCTTGACCAGTGTTGGTAACAGATACGGACCGATGGTATAGATCACGCCGAGCCTGAAAATACCGGCCAGCGGGTCGTTGTTCTGTTTGGCGATTTCTTTGATGGCGGCGGTCTGTTCCAAGACATGTTCGGCCTGGGCGACAATCTGCGCGCCGATCGGCGTGGTGCTGATTTCGGTGCCGCCGCGTTCGAAAAGGATGACACCGAGTTCGTCTTCGAGTTTTTTTATGGCAACGGATAAAGTGGGTTGGGCTACGAAGCAGGCTTCAGCGGCATGGCCGAAGTGGCGGTGACGTGCGACGGCGACGATGTACTTGAGCTCGGTGAGTGTCATCTTTGCAGTCCCTGCGGAGTTTTTTGGAATGTGTTCTGTTGCGGGTTGGGGGAGGGCAACATGAGGTTACTTTACATTATATTTTTGGGGAATTATAGATATCTTTTTACGGTTTGTGTTTCGGCAGTCGTCGTGCTGTCAGTCTGTCTTACCTAAACCCGCAAATATTCTTCTTTGCGGTTCATCCAGCGCAGCAGATGCGCTTCGACTACCTGAGTGGAATCGGGCAGGGTATTGTTGAGCAGGGCTGCAGCCAGATTGCGGGCCAAATCGACCAGGCGCAGGTCGGTTTCCAGATCGGCGAATCGCAGCATGGCCTGGCCGGCCTGGCGTGCGCCAAGAAATTCGCCGGGGCCGCGGATTTCCAGATCCTTTCTGGCGATTTCAAACCCATCGGTGGTCGCGCGCATGGTCATCAGACGCTGTCTGGCGATCTGTCCCAGCGGGGACTGATACATCAACAGGCACACGCTGGCCTCTGTGCCGCGTCCGACCCGGCCGCGCAACTGGTGCAACTGCGACAGGCCGAAACGTTCAGCGTGTTCGATGACCATCAGTGAGGCATTGGGCACATCGACACCGACTTCGATCACCGTGGTGGCCACCAGCAGCTGGGTGGTGCCAGCAATGAAATCGGCCATGACCTGCTGTTTTTCTGCCGGCTTCATGCGACCGTGTACCAGGCCGACAGTCAGTTCGGGCAGTGCTTCCTGCAGCATTTGAAACGTATCGGTGGCGGTTTGCAGCTGCAGTGTTTCGGATTCTTCGATCAGCGGGCAGACCCAGTAAATCTGGCGTCCTTCGGCTGCTGCTGCACCAACCCGATCGATCACTTCGGCGCGCCGTTCCCCATCAATGACGCGGGTCATGATCGGGCTGCGTCCGGGAGGCAGTTCATCAATGACGGAAATTTCCAGATCGGCATAGTAAGTCATGGCCAGCGTGCGGGGTATCGGTGTGGCCGACATCATCAGCTGGTGCGGAATCAGGCTGGTGCTGCCTTTATTGCGAAGGGTCAGACGCTGATCCACGCCGAAGCGATGCTGTTCATCGACGATCACCAGTCCGAGCCGGGAAAAAATCACGTCGTCCTGAATCAGCGCATGGGTACCGATGATCAGTTGCGCCTGACCGGATTCAATCTTTTCGCGCGCTGCCTGCTTTTCTTTTTTCTTCAGACTGCCGGTCAGCCATACCACGCACACTCCCAGCGGTTCGAGCCAGGCAGCGATTTTGCGAAAATGCTGGTCAGCCAGAATTTCAGTCGGCGCCATCAGTGCGGCCTGATATCCACTGTCGATGGCCTGAGTGGCGGCCAGCGCGGCAACAATGGTTTTGCCGCAGCCGACATCACCCTGCAGCAGGCGCTGCATGGGATGTGGCGCGGTAATGTCGTGGCGGATTTCAGCCAGTACGCGCTGTTGCGCAGCGGTCAGGGCGAATGGCAGATTGTTTAAAAAGGCACTGGAGACGGTACCGACTGTTTTGAGACTGGGTGCGGATTTGGTGCGCCGGGCAACCTGGGCGCGCTGCAGCGAGAGTTGCTGGGCCAGCAGCTCATCAAATTTCATGCGCTGCCAGGCGGGATGGGAGCGGTCTTCGAGGCTGGATTCATCAATGTCGGCAGGCGGGTTGTGTAACAGTCTGACCGCAGCGTCGAATTCGATCAGCCCGAACTGCTCACGCAAAGTCGGGGTCAAGGTATCTTCGGTATTCAAGTTTTGCAGCGCAGAGCGGATTTCGCGTCGCAGAAGGTGTTGAGAAACGCCAACGCCGGAGTGATAAACCGGCGTCAACTGCGTCGGCAGCGGAGTCGTGTCATTGACGACTTTATATTCCGGGTGCACCAGTTCCGCACCAAAAAATCCATGGCGGATTTCGCCGCGCGCCCGCACCCTGGTGCCCACCGAGAGCTGTGTGATCTGGCTGCCGTAAAAATTCAGAAAGCGCATCACCAACTGACCCGAGTCATCCGCAATAGTAACGACTAACTGACGGCGCGGCCGGTAAGCCACGTCACAGACCGTCACCACACCCTCAACCTGCAAGGCCTGCCCGCCACAAAAAGACGCCTGCTGTATCGGCGCGATTTCGGTTTCATCGACATAGCGCATCGGCAAATGCAATACAAAATCTATCGCCGAGTGCAATCCGAGTTTGGCCAGACTGGCCTGCAGCCTGGTCACTTTGGTCGGCGGTTTTTTGTCGGTTGCAGCAGCTGGCATATCGGAATTGGTTGGGAAAGCGTAAAATGGCGGACTTGCCACGCTGTAAGTCACGCAGTAACTTAGCATATTACTGTATTTTTATACAGTAATCTGTGCAATTAACCAACACCGCCCGAATTCAACGCGTTCGTAAAGCGCGCCAGAAAATTAAAAACATGCATCAAACCTACACACTGTCCGATTTCAATTTCGATTTGCCGCAAGAGTTGATTGCCCAGACTCCCCTCGAAAAAAGAAGTGCCTCGCGTCTGCTGCAGGTGGATGGCCATACGCTCACCGACAGCAATTTCGAAGCGCTGGTCGATCAGCTCACACCGGATGACGTGCTGGTCTTCAATGACACCCGGGTGCTGAAAGCGCGCTTTTTCGGCATTAAAAATACCGGCGGCAAAGTTGAAGTTCTGGTGGAGCGGGTGCTCCTCAATACACCGGATCAGCGCACGGTACTGGCTCAGATCCGCGCCTCCAAATCGCCCGCCAGCGGCAGTAGCATCCGACTCGCCGATGCGTTCGAAGTCACAGTGGGCGAGCGCGAGGGTGAGTTTTACCAGTTGCAGTTTCCAAGCGACGTGTTCGATTTGCTCGAACAATACGGCAGACTGCCACTGCCACCATATATCGAACATGCGCCGGATGCGTACGACGAAACCCGTTACCAGACCGTGTATTCCAAAAATCCCGGCGCTGTTGCTGCCCCCACGGCCGGATTGCATTTTGACGAAGCGCTGCTGGAAAAATGCCGTGTCAAAGGCATCCGGTTCGCTTATGTAACGCTGCATGTTGGCGCCGGCACCTTCCAGCCGGTGCGACATGAGGATCTGTCCAAACATGATATGCACAGCGAGTGGTACAGCGTGCCGCAGGCCACCGTCGATGCAATCCATCAGGCACGGCAGACCGGTCGTGACGTGATCGCAGTCGGTACCACCAGCCTGCGCGCGCTCGAATCGGCGTCACAGTCCGGCCTGCTCGAAGCCGGCAATGCCAACACCAGACTGTTCATTACACCCGGCTATCGTTTCAAGACCGTCACCCGTCTGGTGACCAATTTTCATCTGCCCAAATCGACCTTGCTGATGCTGGTGTCGGCTTTCGCCGGTGTGGATGAAATCCGCGCTGCGTATGCGCATGCCATTGCGGAGAAATACCGGTTCTTCAGCTATGGGGACGCCATGCTGTTGACCAATCAAATCAGGAAAGACGCCTAAATGCTCGATTTCAAACTCCTCAAAAAAGATCCGCACAGTGCAGCCCGGCGCGGTCAGGTGACAGTCAATCACGGTGTCATCCAGACGCCGATCTTCATGCCGGTCGGCACCTACGGCTCGGTCAAAGCCATGTCGCCGCTGGAACTCAAGGAAATCGAAGCGCAGATCATCCTGGGCAATACCTTCCATCTGTGGCTGCGTCCCGGTCTGGAAGTCATCAAAAAATTTGGCGGACTGCATAAATTCATGGGCTGGGATCAGCCGATCCTGACCGATTCGGGCGGCTTCCAGGTATTCTCGCTGGGTGCCATGCGCAAGATCAGTGAAGAAGGTGTCAAGTTCGCTTCCCCGATCAACGGGGAACGTCTGTTCCTGTCGCCGGAAATTTCAATGCAGATCCAGCGTGTGCTCAATTCCGATATCGTCATGCAATTCGACGAATGTACGCCTTACGAAATCGACGGTCGTCCGGCCACTGACATTGAAGCCGCCAAGTCCATGCGCATGTCACTGCGCTGGGCCAAACGCTCTATGGATGAATTCAACCGGGAAGAAAATCCGAATGCGCTGTTTGGCATTGTGCAGGGCGGTATGTACACCCATCTGCGCGATGAATCGCTGGCAGGACTGGAAGAACTCAATTTCGACGGCGTGGCCATCGGTGGCCTGTCGGTCGGCGAGCCCAAGGACGAAATGCTGCGCGTGCTGCAGCACATCGGTCCGCGCCTGCCGCAAAATAAACCACATTACCTCATGGGCGTTGGCACACCGGAAGATCTGGTGGCCGGCGTGACCAACGGTATCGACATGTTTGATTGCGTCATGCCGACCCGTAACGCCCGCAACGGCATGATGTTCACCCGGTTTGGCGATATCAAGATCAAAAATGCCCGCTACAAGGAAGACACCGCTCCGCTGGACGCCACCTGCAGCTGCTATGCCTGCAAAAACTTTTCCCGCGCCTACCTGCACCATTTGCACCGCACCGGAGAAATTCTGGGTTCACGTCTGAATACCATCCACAATTTGCACTATTACTTGGAATTAATGCAAGAAATGCGGGATGCGTTGGATGGCGACACATTTTCGGCGTTTGTTGTGCAATTTCATGCAGATAGGGCGCGGGGGATTTGATGGGTGGTGCTAGAATAGCCAACTTTATTTAGTCCAAGCCCGGCAGATTGCTTTAAAAATAAGGATCGGGCCTCATATCAAGTTTTTGCAAAATATCACACGAGGAAATTATGTTTATATCGAACGCTTATGCTCAAACCGCCGGCGCCACCGGCATTGAAGGTAACCTGATGAGTTTTTTACCGATCATCATGATGTTTGTGGTCTTGTATTTCCTGATGATACGTCCGCAGATGAAACGTCAGAAAGAACAGAAAGCCATGATGGATGGCCTGAAAAAAGGCGATGAAGTCATTACCTCAGGCGGCGTTCTGGGCAAGGTCACCAAAGTCACTGACAACTACGTCACCGTAGAAATCGCTGCCAATACCGAAGTGGTGGTGCAGAAAAGCGCAGTGACCATGCTGCTGCCGAAAGATTCAATCAAAGCGATTAACTGACAGTCGATTCAATAAAAAAGCGGGGTACTTCCCCGCTTTGCTGTTTTCAATCCCCGTTTTTTTATTAATGTAGTCTTTAAATTTGTTTATCATGAATCGTTATCCCGTCTGGAAATACGTCGTTATCCTGATCGCATTCGTGTTCGGTGCCCTGTACACCCTGCCGAATTTTTACAGTTCTTCACCTGCCCTGCAGATCAACAGTGCCAAATCGACCGTGAAAGTGGATTCCGGCATGCAGACGCGCATTGAAGATGCCTTGAAGGCAGCCAGCGTGGCCACTACCGGACTGTTTTATGAAGTCAACGGCCTGCAGGGTACGGTCAAAGCGCGCTTCACTGATCCGGACACACAGTTCAAGGCCAAGGAAGTGCTGGAAAAAACATTGAACCCCGACCAGACCGATCCGTCGTACAGCGTGACGTTCAATTCCCTGTCGAATACACCGGCCTGGCTGCAAAGCATGCACGCGCTGCCGATGTTCCTCGGACTTGATCTGCGTGGCGGTGTGCATTTCCTGATGCAGGTCGATACCGCAGGTGTGTTGAACAAACGTCTGCAGGGTATGCAGGCCAGCATCCGTACCGGCTTGCGCGACAAGGATATCCGGCATTCCGGTATCGAACGCGCTGACAGCCAGATCAATATCAAATTCGCAGATGAAGCCTTGCGCGCCAAAGCCAAGGCGCTGATCATGGATCAGCAGCGTGATGCCGATGTGGTTGAATCTGCGCCGGGCAGCGATCTGATGTTGAGCGTAACGCTCAAACCGGCTGCATTGCAACTGGCCAAGACTGACGGCGTGAAACAGAATATTGCCACCCTGTCCAAGCGCATCAATGAACTCGGCGTGTCTGAACCCATCATCCAGCAGCAGGGTACTGACCGCATTGTGGTCGAACTGCCGGGCGTGGTGGATGTGGCGCGCGCCAAAGACATCATCGGCCGCACGGCCACGCTGGAAGTGCGCATGAAAGATGAATCGATTCTGGACGGTACCGATGCCACGGCGACCGTGCCGTATGGTTCCGAACTGTTCAAGGTCGGCCGCGGTGCTCCGGTGATTCTGTACAAGGATCCCGTGCTCACCGGCGAATATATTTCCAGTGCCTCAGCCAGCTTTGATCAGCATCAGCAACCGGCAGTCAGTATCGATCTGAACGGCGACGGCGGACGCAAGATGCGTGACGCTACCCGCGGCAAGATCGGCAAAAAAATGGCGATTGTGCTGTTTGAAAAAGGCAAGGGCGAAGTACTGACCGTGGCCACTATTCAGGCTGAACTGAGTTCGTCATTCCAGATTACCGGCATGGGCACTACTGAAGCGGCCAGCGATCTGGCACTGCTGCTGCGTGCCGGTGCCCTGGCCGCACCGATGTCCATCATTGAAGAACGTGTGATCGGACCACAGCTCGGCGCTGAAAACGTCAGGCAGGGTCTGAATTCGACCATGTACGGTTTCATTGCGATTTCGGTGTTCATGATCGTGTACTACATGCTGTTCGGTGCGTTTTCTGTCATGGCGCTGTCGTTCAATCTGTTGTTGCTGGTCGCAGCCCTGTCGCTCATGCAGGCCGCCTTGACATTGCCTGGTATGGCAGCGATTGCGCTGGCGCTGGGTATGGCGATTGACTCGAACGTGCTGATCAATGAACGGATCCGTGAAGAACTGCGCGCCGGCAATTCACCACAGGCGGCGATCTCGGCCGGCTTTGAGCGTGCCTGGGCGACGATTCTGGATTCGAATGTCACCACGTTAATCGTTGGTCTGGCATTGCTGGTATTTGGTTCGGGTTCGATTCGCGGCTTTGCGGTCGTGCACTGTCTGGGTATTCTGACGTCGATGTTTTCGTCGGTGTTCGTGTCGCGCGGCGTGGTCAATCTCTGGTATGGCCGCAAACGCAAGCTGACCACGGTCGCCATTGGTCAGATCTGGAAACCTGCTGATTAAGATAAAAGTAGGCTGGGATGCCATCCCAGCTTCAACGCTTGCAATGCTGGGATTTCATCCCAGCCTACGAATAAATAGTTAGGATTTATCATGGAATTATTCCGCATTAAAAAAGACATCCCGTTCATGCGCCATGCGCTGATCTTCAATGCCATTTCAGCGCTGACCTTTGTTGCTGCCGTATTTTTTCTGTTGCACCGCGGCCTGAATCTGTCGATTGAATTCACTGGCGGCACGCAAATGGAAGTCAGTTACAGTCAGGCAGCCAATGTCGAACAGGTCAAACAGACTCTGGAAAGCCTGGGCTTTCATGACACCAGCGTGTCGATCTTCGGGCGCGCCCAGGATGTGCTGATCCGGTTGCCGGCACCAAAAACCGGCCTGACCGCCGCGCAGCAGACCGATGCCGTGCTCGCCGCCCTGCAGCAGAACGATGCCAGCGTCGTTAAAAAACGTGTGGAAATTGTTGGCCCACAGGTCGGTGAAGAACTGTTCACCAATGGTCTGTATGCCCTGATCATGGTGATTGTCGGCGTGGCGATTTATCTGGCAATCCGGTTTGAATGGAAATATGCGGTCTCGGCGATTATCGCCAACCTGCATGACGTGGTGATCATTCTCGGCTTCTTCGCGTTCTTCCAGTGGGAATTCAGCCTGTCGGTACTGGCAGCGGTACTGGCGGTACTGGGGTATTCGGTCAATGAATCGGTGGTTATTTTCGACCGGATCCGGGAAAACTTCCGCAAGCAAAGAAAGACCACGGTCACCGAAGTGATCAACAATGCCATCACCAGCACGATTTCGCGCACCATCATCACGCACGGCTGTACCCAGATGATGGTGTTGTCGATGTACTTCCTGGGTGGCGCAACCCTGCATGGTTTTTCGCTGGCGCTGACTATTGGTATTTGCTTCGGTATTTATTCTTCGGTGTTTGTGGCTGCCGCGATTGCGATGTGGCTGGGCGTGAAACGTGAAGATCTGATCAAGCCGATCAAGGCCAAAGATGAAACTGACGGAGCCGTTGTTTAAGCTCTGTCAAACACGGCTTGGCGAACGGCCTGACTTCTGTATGACACAGGACTCAGGCCGTTTTTATTTGGGCAATCAGGAGTGTTGAATTGAACGCAGCGCGCAGCGCAGATGGTCAACCGGGTGACGATGAACTCAGTGCGTTTTTGCTCGCACTGTATGCCGTTGCCGGTCGGGTGCGGGTGGATGAATTTCGCGCCAGGGTGT
>Ga0316223_1001213_pt1 | contig 25538 bp, 26 predicted proteins | sample TBH18009metaG_FD_206007 | JGI IMG/M metagenome (GOLD analysis project Ga0316223, IMG submission 206007) | Freshwater microbial communities from Trout Bog Lake, Wisconsin, USA - TBH18009 | ecosystem: Environmental > Aquatic > Freshwater > Lake > Hypolimnion/Profundal zone | place: USA: Wisconsin...
CGAAGTGAATCAATCAAACAATTTATTGCTCCATCCTGATCACCCTCATCTGAGAGAATCTGACCTTTTATTCGATGAAAATCTGAATTGGTTGGATTAATTGCTATTAATTTTTGAAGCATTGGTTTAGCCTCAACGTATTTTCCTTTTTCACAAAGAGATATGACTTTCTGAAAGTCAACTTCATGAGACAGAATTTTATTTGTGTCAATATCGACAACCACCCAGCCATCTTCAATCTTAATACTTGGCTTGAAACTGCCAAAGGAATAAAAATTCTCTAATTCCGATATCAGGGAAGATTCAGTTTGCTCTTTTGCATCTGGGAATATTGTGAAAAGAAATTCGTCAAATTTATGTACAATCCTCATCTATATAACTTTATCTATATAAAAATCAGCCGAAAACAAATCCATGAGTTAATTACCCATGCTGAGTAAGGTCCATTTGCCATATAATTATCAATAACAGACAAATATAGGGAGAATAATCAATTGTCTTGTGGTTGATCTTGAAACAAGGGTTTAGAGAAATTAAAAGCTGCTACCTTTTAATTTCAAGGTTTGCTTCCTTTTTTATCTGTTCAAGGGATTTCTTTTTACCTACACGTACCCATTCATCAATTTCGACAGCATCAAAATATAGTCTGCCACCTCTTTTGTAACTTGGAATCCTCTTCTGGTAAATTAGCTGGTAAATACTGGTCTGTTTTAAGTCAAGTATATGGCTTAGTTGCTCAACTGTCAACCATTCCTTTTCTGGTTTGACAATGTTTGAACTATCGTTCAATGTTGAATTATTCAGTAAATAATTTTTAATGGAACTCACTTCTTGAAGAAGTCGGCAGAGTGCTGTTGGCATCTGCTCAAATGTTAATGATTCATACTCTTTCATATCTATTTGTTTTTTGTAATGCAAAGATATCCTTAGAGATAAGAGGCACTTGACCGACACTTCAATGTGTAGGTTAGGGTGTCAGACAATAAGTGTAACTGAAACACACTGAATTAGAGTGAATACGTAAGATGTTAAACACTGAACTAAAATGAAATTAGTACTGGCTGTCGGTAGGAATTCGCTCTAACCTTCTCAAATTAATACCCCATGTAATATTCAATGGAATCACTAATGACTTGATCAATCAATTTTTTATCAGATGAGTTTGGGTCTTTATCATGTCGGACTTTGCTGGGATTAAAATATACACCCACTGCATTCTTGTAAAATAGCTTGGAAGCAATATGGTAATTTGAGGGTGATTTAGGTTTCATTAAAAACCTCTCCGACATCTTTTTAATGAGATAGGTTAGCTGGATGTAGTCTTTATTCCAAACAATAGGGGCTGGCGATTTTTTTGTAAAAATATGTTTGAACTCTGGTAAGGTGCACGAAATGTAGTTGTTAGCCTTTAAATGTTTGAAAATCCTTTCCAAAATATTATGACTTGCTTTCGATGCTTCAGTGCGAATTGAAAAATGATAACTTATGTCAATAAATTGTTTGCTATTGGATTGTTGGATCGTGCTTTCATTAAAATTTATTGATTCTGGTTTTTTATTGAATGGCTGTAATTGTTGGTCAACAAATTGTTTAATTTCGTCAATAAAGAAACGCTGTGTTGCGGACATATTCCAAAAAAACTTATATGCCGATCGAGAGTATTTTTGCTGTCTATTAATATCATCATCATCATTTGGATTCGGAAGAGAAAAATTCTGAGATAAATGAATCCACTCTTTTCTTATTTCTGAATCTTTAAATCGTTGATGATTATTTTGATATTTTGCTGATAAACGTCTAAATGTTGATTCTAAGTGTGTTAGGCCAGATGTTGAAACATTATTACTTTTGATGAATTGATCTAGGTAGGCAGTGTATTTATCGTATAAAGGTTGAAGCATTGTAAATTGAAATCCTTCAGCACTTGTAAATAAATTAACGCCTAAATAGCTTGAGTTCTCCAAGGGATTTGTACAAACAATAGGGTTTTCATCCAGAATACAAGCAAGCTTCTCAAACTGCATTTCAATTGCATCATCATACATTTCCATAGACATATCGAATTAAAGTGATGAAATTATTTTACCAGTACTATCAATTGTCTCATCCTCAAATGAATCTAAGTAATTTTGCGTTGTTGCTATATCTGTGTGACCAAGTGCCTCGCTTATTACTTCTATTGATACACCTTTCCATTTCAAAAAGGTTGCGAAGCTATGACGAGCCCAATAAGTTGAAACATTTACACCAAGCTTTAAATCCTCACATATCTTTTTCATGTGTTTATTAATATTTCGAGTGAAAGACTGCACAATCTTCCGTTCCCGCTTTGCATCTATTCCATGAGGCAGAATATTGAAAACGTAACTTTCAGGTTGTTGGTTTGAATTGCAATGATTGTCAATAATTTGCTGAATCTCAGGCGTAATCGCCAGACGTATCGTTTTTGAACTTGTTGTGGAATGGTCAGTTTTCTTCCTCATAAAAACTATACGATTATCCTCTATATTCTTGAATTGCAATCTACAAATATCAATCATATTGATCCCATAACAATTGAAAGAAAACATCCAGAAATCTAGGGCTTTTTGTTGTGCTTTGGTCTCAGCTTTATGATATTTAAGTAGCTTAAGTTGTTCGATTGAAAGTGCCTTTTTTTTATTATCACCTTTTTTAATTTTATATATTTTAAATGGATAGAATTCTTGTTTTACAAAACCAGCTTCAATCGCTTTGTTAAAAATAGCTCTCAAAGAGCGTAGATTTAATGCAATATATGCCATTGATAAATTATTTGTCAACATTTGCTTTTCATAGGCCATTAAAAATTCTGGTGTAACCTCCTCAAAAGATAATTTAGATTTAAAAGCTTGTAGGCTTTTTTTTGCTGTAGTATAGATTTCTGAATTACCGACTTTATCAGATTTTGCCAACTTATCTATATAGGTCTGGAATGCTGTATAAACATCCACACTTTTATTTATCAATGTGTATTTTTCGAAATATGTCTCCTCGAATTTTTCGAAGGAAAATGGGTCATTGATCTTTTTTAAACAGTCCTCAAATTTTTCACCTGTGTAATAATCAAGTTTTGTTTTTAATTCTTTTAGTGCTTCATCCCGTAACCTTGGTGAATTTATCTTCTCCCAATCACCTTCGGTTAATTCAATCGGTAGCTTGTACCTTTTTTTCTCCCCAAGGTAGTAAACTGTAAGTTTTGCAGGATATTTTCCAGATTTTAAAACTCTTCTTGTGTCAAGTAGTATATTTGCGGTGGGTTTAGTAATAGCCATATCTATTGTTTATTTGCACCAAAATTTGCACCACAAAATTATAAAATATATTGAAGTATGCAAAAATAGATTATTAATTTCTGAATGTAATATATTAAATATCAGAATTATAATATAGGCATAAAGAAGTGTGTAGAAATACAGTGAAGTCGAAAAATACGCTTCCCAAGCTGAGGGTCGCGAGTTCGAGTCTCGTTTTCCGCTCCACTAAAACAGTTAATTACATTTCAAGTGATTAACCGTTTTTTATTGATCCCAAGTTCCCTTATTCCAATGTCATTATCAGCCGAACTGATTCGAATCGCTTGCTGGCTCAACTCAATATAGATTATTCCTGTAAACTATAAATCCGATGCCGGTTGTAAGCGGATAAACAGATCATTACCGATTAAAATAATGTTACTAAGGGTAATAGTCAAATTTGGTTTCAGAAAATAATTGATCCAGTAATATTGGATTTCAAGCCGGTATTTTATCCGATAAAGTTTACCCGACTAAAACTGCCATGCAATTCCGGAGACTGGGTCTTTATCATAATCTTGTATTTGAACATTTGAAATCATAAATTGGGAATTGACATTGTTCTCTTCTTTATGAGGTCTCCCGGATTAGATAATTTTGGTATGTCTTTTTTAAACTAAATTTGATAATTTAGCAAATGACTAAAATAGCCACTTAATGAGAAATTCTGCCCAGTATATTATTCACCCGGAACTAAAGGTAATCGTTGAATATTTTTCAGGTTTAGTTAATTTATACAGTATGATTGATCATCAGACAGCTTTGATTAAAGAGACACTATATGATCCCGGTTTTAATTCCGTAACCGATTTCAGAGATGCTAATTTTGAGGCGAAAAGAGATGATGTCATAAACTATGCAAAATTTACCAAATCAACTCCCAGAATGTTGGGTAAAAGAAAAGCAGCTATTTTGGCGAGTACGCCTCTACAAAATTTAATCACAGATTATTAGAGTTTGTCAAAAACTGGTTCATTTTATTTCTAATTTATGGGGACTTCAAAGAAATTATTCAATACCCTGTTAAGCAAGGAGATTCATGCATCTGGCCGGATAAAATCATTTCCTGCCGGTTCAATTATATTAAATATCAATGAATACGTCAAATCAATCCCGATTGTTCTTTCAGGAAGTATTAAAGTTATCAGGACTGACGAGGATGGGCGGGAGATTTTACTTTATTACATAAAACCGGCTGAGAGTTGTATTATGTCAATGCTCGCCGGGCTCAATGATAATACCAGTAAGATTAAGGCGATTGTTGAGGAGGATGCTGAACTTCTTTTAATTCCGGTTTCAAAAGCGAGCGAATGGATCCGGCAATTTCCGGAGTGGACAGATTTTATCTTTGCACTTTACCAGAAACGGTTTGAAGAGTTACTGGATGTGGTGAATGCCGTAGCTTTTCAAAAAGTGGAAGTACGGCTATTACACCTTCTTAATCAGAAATCTTCATTGTTTCAATCGCGGGAAATTTCGGTTACTCATCAACAGCTTGCAAATGAGTTAGGTATAACAAGAGAAGCGGTGAGCAGAGTATTAAAACAAATGGAAATTGAGAAACTTATTGCGCTGACCAGAAATAAAATTACCCTTCTGTAACTTTTATCACAAAGATCGGATTCCCATAATCGTATTTTTGGGTCAAAATTAAACGAGATCGAAAATAGCAATGTTTGAGTCAATTAAAAATTTATTCGGATTGGAAAAAACCGATTATGCCCAGCTGGTTAAAGATGGAGCTATCATTGTGGATGTTCGAAGCAAGGGCGAATTCGCCGGAGGTCATATCAGGGGTTCTATAAATATTTCTCTCGACAAAATCGGAAGCAATATTTCGCAGTTGAAAAAGAAGAACAAACCCATCATCACCTGTTGTGCATCCGGGATGCGAAGTGCTTCGGCCAAAAGCATTTTAAAATCCAACGGAATAACAGAAGTATATAATGGCGGAGCCTGGAGCAGCCTGCAATATAAAATCTGAGTCTAAATCATAGCTACTCCTCCGTCGACTGATAAATAGGTGCCGGTGATATGGACTGAAAGTTCACTCGCCATAAAAAGTATGGCGCGTGCAATATCTTCCGGCAGGCCATTACGTTTGAGTGCAGTGCGGTGAGCGGCCTGTTCCTGTTGTTCTTTGGGCATCCAGCTGGTTGCGTCAGTGATTGTAAGACCGGGGGCTATGGTATTAACGCGGATACCGGATGACCCCAGCTCGAGGGCCAGTGATTTCACCAGTGCGTCAATGGCAGACTTGGCGGCACTGTGCGATGAAAATCCTATTCCCGGATGTCTGGATAAGCCACTTGAAACAGCTACAATTACACCTGCTTTTTTTGCGATCATTCCCGGGATAACCGCTTTGGAAGTGTTGTAGAACGATTTCATTTCACCATAATATTTGCTTGAGAAATCTTCCCAGGTTTGCTGCATAAAAGGGGCAACCTTAAAGTGCATTCCAGCATTGATAACCAGGATATCGGGATCGCCCCAGGTTTTTCGCACAATCTCCATCATTTTTTCAACCTGACCGGCATCGGTTACATCCGCCTGGATGGCAATTGCCTTGCCATCGTTTGAAGTGATCTCATCCACTACCTTCCTGGCAGCAGATTCGTTATGATTAAAATTGACAACTACCCGTGCACCTTCAGCGGCAAATAGTATAGCTGTTTGAGCGCCAATTCCACGACTGGCACCCGTAATAATTGCAATCTTGTTTTGTAGCATCATAGCAATTAAATTTAGGCAATTATTGATGTAATTTAATATTTCGGTAATGACAATTATTATTGTTTAATCGGTTTAAGATTGGCTAAAGGCTTTTAGCAACTTGCAGTTAAATTGAAAGTCTGGATTAGATTTTATTTAGCACATAATTCTGAGAATTCAGAATTTACTGCCGAAATTATTCTGCAAGTTGACAGCCGCCCGTTTCCGACTGCATCATATGCAATAATACAAACTTCCTGGTACCAAAAATACAGCTTTAAAAGTTCTCAGTCATCTCCTCAAAGTATCCGATGGGATGGTTGCAGGCCGGGCAGATTTGCGGCGGATTTGCTCCTTCATGGACATGTCCGCATTTGATGCATTCCCAACGGACTGGTTTATCACGTTTAAAAACCGTTCCGTCTTCCAATCTTTTAAGTAATTTTTTAAAGCGGCTGGCATGCTCACCTTCAACTTTAGCGATCAAAAAAAAGATTGCAGCTATCGCCGGAAAACCCTCTGCTTTGGCTGTTTCTGAGAATTGTATGTAAAGTTGTGTGGATTCCCTACTTTCCTCTTCAATTGCAATCTTAAGATTGTCAATAGTTTGAGTTGATAATCCAGTGATAAAGGTTGAATTAATTTCAACTGCGCCACCCTCCATGAATTTGATAAACTGCTTGGCATGTGATTGTTCCTGTAAGGCTGTTTTTGCAAATATGGAAGCGATCTGCTGATAGCCATCCGCTTTTGCCTTATCGGCAAACATTTCATAGCGGTTTTTTGCCTGGCATTCGCCGGCGAATGCTTTTACCAGATTCTGCTCAGTCACCGTTCCTTTGATAGATTTTGCCATATATGGTTTATTAAATAATTTACACTTTTTATTTTACAATTTAAATCCTTTAAAGCTAAGATTCATTAATTTCCACCAAAACTTTCGCTTATTTCTCTCCTTGTCTTATCTCTTAAATTAAGCAGTTGCTTTGAACTTCCAACCTTATAAATATGGGGCATAATAAACCGTTTATGTTCGTCGGGTAACCGGGACGCACGTGAAAAGAGGAATTCCTGACTCAGTTTTGGTTCAGGTTGTGGAAAGATAATCGTACTATTCTCATATACTTTTTGGTGAAGCAGCTCCCAATTAAGTCCGGCTACGGAAGTCCATTTGTCCGGATAAATTGGATTAAAAATGCATTCGCAGGTATCGGGATCCTCGTCTTCCAGCAGAATACCATCTCGATAGAAATTGCCTTCGGCATCGAAATACCTGTAAAGTGATTTTCTTCCCGGGAATGTCATCTTTTCGATGTTTTCCGAAATTTTCATACAGGGAATCTCATTCGAAAGTGCGAGTTTGTAAACACCGTCAAGAGAAGCATCAGGTTTACCCGTGATCAGTTCCGTGCCTACCCCGAAGAGATCAATCGGGGCATTCTGTTCATGAAGACTATTAATCACATATTCATTCAACTGATTGGAAACTATTATTTTGATATAAGAGAGACTGGCTGTATCAAGCATTTTTCGGGCCTTCTTGCTTAAATAGGCCAGATCGCCACTATCAAGACGGATTCCAACAAGTCTATTCCCGCTTTTTTCCAATTCTTTAGCAACAATTATCGCGTTCGGGATACCGCTCCGTAAGGTGTCATAGGTATCAACAAGTAAGATCGAGTTCTCCGGATTAAAACGTGCATATTCGCGGAAGGCTGTCAGTTCGTCCCCGAAACTTTGGATCCAGCTGTGTGCCATGGTCCCGGATACCGGTGTGTTGTATAAAAAACCGGTGTAAACATTAGAAGTGGAAGAGGCTCCTCCGATAATTGCTGCGCGGCTTGCCTGAATTCCTCCAGTTCCATGTGCCCTTCTCAATCCGAATTCAGAAAATGGCTTGTCTCCGCAGGCTAATTTCACCCTGAAGGATTTGGTGGCTATGAGGGACTGGAAATTAAGGATATTTAATACTAGAGTTTCAATCAGCTGAGCCTCGATAATGTTACCTTCCACCCTGAGAATCGGTTCATTCGGGAAAACAAGTTCACCCTCCCGCACCGATATTATCGTTCCGTTGAAGCGGAATTCTTTCAGATAATCGATGAAATCGGGAAGTAATCCAAGCTTTTTAAGGTAGTCCAGGTTTTCTTCCGAATATTGGAAGGCTAAAATAGCATTCAGCAAATCGGCCAGACCGGCAAATACGAGGAACCCTCCATCAAAGGGATTAGTTCTGAAAAAGTAGTCAAAGACAGCAGATTCATCTTTTTTCCCGGCCAATAAATAGCCCTGAGCCATCGATAATTCATAATAATCGGTATAGAGTCCCAAGGTTTCAGAGGTGAAAGTTGTCATCATAATGCCGATATTATTGAGTTTTCGTTGCTGATCAGTAACATAGCATTACCGATCAGAGTCAGAAACTACCACTATTAAAATTCAGAATGCATATTCCAAAGTTCAAAATTTCCTGAATACTTCGCAATTTGCATTTTTCATTCACTTTTTTGCTTTAGTTTCGGTTATCTCACAATGGTCTGTGACCGGTCCGGTCCAACCGAAACGATGGAGATCGGAACCTGCAATTCAGATTCAAGATAAGCGATGTAATTGCTTAACTCCTTTGGAAATTTATCTTCGCTTGTAACTCCGGTGAGTGGTTGTTTCCAGCCTGGAACTGAATCGTAAATTGGTTCCACCGTATCGTCTAGTTCATACGGAAAATCTTCGGTCAGAACCCCTCCGATTTTATACTTTGTACAAATTGAGATAGCGGTGAAATCATCGAGAACATCGGCTTTCATCATGATTAATTCGGTTACACCATTGATCATGATGGCATATTTCAGGGCCACCAGATCGAGCCAGCCGCAGCGACGTGGACGTCCTGTAGTTGAACCATATTCGTGTCCGACATCCCTGAGTTTTTGTCCTGTAGCATCGTTTAATTCAGTAGGGAAAGGTCCGCTACCAACCCGGGTGCAATATGCCTTGAAAATTCCGTAGACTTTACCAATCTTGTTTGGTGCAATTCCCAAACCGGTGCAGGCTCCTGCAGTTATTGTATTTGAGGATGTTACGAAAGGGTAGGAGCCGAAGTCTATATCGAGCATCGTTCCCTGGGCACCTTCAGCAATAACCGATCTGCCAGCTTTTAACTGGTTATTAATGAATGTTTCGCTTTCAATGAGTTGAAATTGGCGGATTGTTTCAATTCCTTCAAACCATGCTTTTTCATAATCTGCAAGTGCTGATTCGTAATCAAAATGATAATAATTACTCAACAGATCAGTATGTTGTTTGACCCTGATCCTGTATTTCTCTTCAAAATTGAAGAGGATATCTCCAACCCTAAGGCCGTCTCTCCCAATTTTATCCCGGTATGCAGGGCCAATTCCTTTGAGTGTTGAACCAATTTTTGCATCCCCTTTTGCAGCTTCTGAGGCCGCATCCAATAACCGGTGTGTAGGGAGAATAAGATGCGCTTTTTTTGAGATATAGAGGGTTTTCTTCAGATCAAATCCAAGTTTAAGCAATGAATCGATCTCTTTTTTGAAAATACAGGGGTCAATCACAACGCCATTACCAATTACATTAATCTTATCATCCCTGAATATTCCGGAAGGGATAGTATGCAGAACGTGTTTTATGTGATTGAATTCCAAGGTGTGCCCGGCATTGGGGCCGCCCTGAAACCTTGTAATAACATCATAGTGCGGGGTTAAAACATCCACAATTTTCCCTTTTCCTTCGTCTCCCCATTGAAGACCAAGTAATACATCTACCTTCATTCGATTATCTTTATATTATTTACATTGGGCAAAAATCGACCAAAGGTACTGATTAATTTCGGAAAACAGGAATAAAAATTGAGCTGAAAGTCCGGATTCGGACATGAACAGGATTGCCGGACCAAAGTTTATTATCGGATTGATTGCTAACATGAAGGTTTCTTATAGCTATCCTTGGACAACTCTTTTTGAACTTGTTTTTAACCCGGGTTTTAAGATAACTCAGTGTTATCGGAGAAATTAATTTCTCTGTCACGTTCCTGCTCTAATCAGACGTAGCACTAATCAGGTTACATCAATAAAAAATGAGAATTTTTCACGGATCAGTTAATATCTTCCATTTCTCCGTAAAGATAAAGGGAGTGATGGGAGAGTCTGAAATTATGCTGGGCGCAGGCGTCTTTAATAATCTCAAGAATTCTCGGATCATGGAATTCCTTTACGTTTCCATTTCTGATATCGATCAAATGATCATGTTGTTTGGATGCCAGTGTCTTCTCAAATTGGGCAATATTCTTCCCGAACTGGTGCTTAATGACTAATTTGCAGTCAAGCAAAAGTTCAATGGTGTTATACAATGTTGCACGACTTACCCGATAATTTTTATTTTTCATCGAGATATATAACGTCTCAATGTCGAAATGACCATCCCTTGAGTAGATCTCATCAAGGATGGCAAAACGCTCCGGAGTCTTCCGATGTCCCTTTCTTTCAAGGTATTCGGTAAAAAGTGATTTTACTGTTTCTCTACTGTTAAGCATACTATTCGTACTTAATCTAAGTTAAAATAGAGTGTAAAATTAGAAAATATTTTGAGAATAAAATATTTTGGGAATAAAATGTAGCAGGCAAGGGACTAAATTTCCTTACGCTGGACAGTGTCGACGCCTTTTATATTTAAAAGCTTGGTAATCAGTTTTTCCAGTAAATCAGTATTTTGAATATAGAGGTAAAGGTTACCTTCAAAAATACCATCATGCGCATCAAGATTGATCGACCGCATATTGATACCATATTCATTTGAAATGACATTTGTGATCTTATTGGCAATACCCTGATGGTCGAATCCTCTGATATACAAGTGGGTAAGATAGTAAAGCATTTTTGATTTTGTCCAGGTAGCTTCAATAATCTCATCACCATGACTAGACATCAATTTTACTGCTTCAGGGCACGATTTATTGTGAATCATAATTTGTCCGTCGTCGGAAACAAAACCTACCACGTCATCACCGGGGATAGGGTTGCAGCAGGTGGCGAGCTGGAAATTTGCTTTTGTCTGGTCTTCATTTAGTAGGAATGGCTTTTTTTTATCGATGATCAGGTTTTCATTTTTTTTATCGCCTCCAAAAACAAAGGAGAGCTTCCAGAATTTAACAAATTTATTTACCGACTTTTCAAGAAGGGTTGTCTCGAGGTTATCCAGACTAACCAGGCCCATCCCGATTTCTGCGTACAGCTGCTCCTTGGAATGTAATCCATAGTGGTTGATGAGCTTTTTAAGGGTATTTGATGCTGGTTTTACATTTAGTTTCTCCAGCTGCTGATTTAACTGGATCCGCCCCTCTTCAATATGTTTTTTCTGTTCCTGTTTAAAGGAATCCCTGATTTTTGATTTTGCCCGTGCAGTAATGGCGCTCTCGATCCACGAGGGTTTTGGTGATTGTTTATCTGAGGTTAGAATTTCAACCTGATCGCCGCTTTTAAGCACATGACTCATTGGGACCAGAATGTGGTTTACCTTGGCACCAATACAATGATTCCCGAGTTCCGAATGGATGTCGTAGGCGCAATCAAGTACGGTAGCCCCTTTGGGCAGCATCTTCATCTCACCTTTGGGAGTAAATATGACGATCTCCTGGGAATATAGATTTAATTTAAACTCATCCAGAAAATCAAGGGCATCAGATTCGGGATTACTGAGTAACTCCCGGATTTTCATCAGCCATTTATCCAGCTCGTTCTCTGAAGCGCCCTCCTCCTTGTAGCGGTAATGGGCGGCAAACCCGCGTTCTGCTATTTCGTCCATCCTTTCTGTCCGGATCTGTACTTCAACCCATTGTCCTTCGGGACCCATAACTGTGACATGAAGAGCTTCATAACCATTTGCCTTTGGAATAGTGATCCAGTCACGGATCCGGTCCGGTTTCGGGGTGTAGATATCGGTGATCAATGATAGAATATCAAAGCTTTGCCTTTTTTCGGAGATTCCTTCTTTGGGTTTAAAAACAATCCTGATCGCGAGCAGATCGTAAATTTCATCAAAGGTTACATTTTTTGTCTGCATCTTATTCCAGATCGAATAAATCGATTTGGGGCGTCCGCTGATGGTGAAATCAAAATTCTCAGCATATAATTTTTCCTGAATGGGTTTGGCAAAATCGAAAACCAGGTAATTAATCCGCTCCTCCTCACTTTGGAGCTTCATCTTTATTTGCTGGTAAATTTCAGGATTTTTATATTTAAGACTTAGATCCTCGAGCTCAGATTTGATAGCATAAAGTCCAAGGCGATGGGCGAGCGGGGCAAGAATATAAAGAGTTTCAGAGGTGATCTTGAGTTGCTTCTGATAGGGCATGGAGTCAAGTGTCCTCATATTGTGCAAACGGTCGGCAAGTTTGATCAGAATTACCCTCACATCATCGGAAAGGGTAAGGAGCATTTTTCTGAAATTAGTTGCCTGATTTGAATCGAAGGTTCCGGAGAGTTTGGTAAGCCCATCGACCAGCGAAGCTACCTTTTCCCCAAACATATTCTCAATATCGCTGAGTGTGTATTCTGTGTCCTCCACAACATCATGAAGAATAGCTGCAAGAACCGACTTGGTCCCAAGCCCTATTTCGCTCACAACAATCTTGGCAACTGCAATTGGATGAATGATATATGGCTCTCCCGATTTGCGTCTGATTCCCATATGGGCTGTATTGGCAAATTGAAAAGCTTTCCGTATAAGCTGTTCATTTTCAGTCGATAATGGTCTGGTGAAGGACTTTAAAAGGTCTTCAAACAAATCTTCAATTTCTCTTTTTTCTATTTCGGTCTGCAAGTCCATGCTTTATTAAATACCTCAAAAATATGTATAATCAAATCTGAATCTTCCTCAGTTCCTTTTATTGTATATGTTGTTTAAAACGATTTCGATAGTCTCAACCATCGTACCCCATGAAAATTTCTCTTTCTCTTCGATCACATTCGCTGTGAAAAAGTTACTACGGTCATTACTGTAAAAATCAAAAATGGCATCGGTAATTGCCTCAGGTCCGGGCTTCACGACATAGCCAACCTTTCCATGTGGGATCATTTCGGCTAAACCTCCCACATCGGTTACGAGCATTGGTTTATTGTAATTGAAAGCAATTTGGGTAACCCCGCTTTGGGTGGCTGACTTATAAGGTTGAACAACCATGTCGGCTGCCCCAAAATAATTTGCAACATCCTGATCATCAATAAATCCAATGCGTAATTCGATATGATCTGTAAGATTCATTTCACTGATTATTTGCATATATTTTTCGGGAGAAGTATAAAATTCGCCGGCAATAATCAATTTTACAGGAAACCTGCGAAGTTTTTCATCGCCAAAAGCCTCTAAAAGCCAATCGAGCCCTTTATAATCGCGGATAAAACCAAAAAACAAAAGGTACCTGAAATCAGGACTCAACTTCAACCGTTTTATGGCTTTTTCACGGCTTACAATCTTCCCGAATATATCATAGAGCGGATGTGGGGTAAAAACCATTGGTGCGCGCGGGCTGAACGACTTCAGGTCATTCAAAACAGCTCTAGACATTGTGACAAATCCATTGCAACTCTCTGTGAAATATCTTGTTAAAGTGTTATCGAAGAAATGTTTTTCATGGGGGATTATATTGTCTGTAATGGCAATCACCTGGGTGTGTTTGTTTTTTCGGGTAATTCTGGCAATTGTACCCAGGCATGGTGCCATAAAAGGTGTCCAATATCTGAGTAAAAGCAGATCCGGCTTCAACCGTTTAATTTCTCTTCCAATGGTCAGCCAGTTGAATGGGTTGACAGAATTAACCTTAATCCTGATATTGAGTCCTTCGGGTGCAGGTTGATCGGATAATTGAGTCCTGCCAGGAAACAAAAAAGAGGGATATTGAAGTGAAAAGGTATAAATTATCACTTCATCCCCATTGTCAATAAGCGCTTTGGTAAGTCGTTCATTGAATGTGGCAATTCCTCCGCTTCGGAAGGGCCAGGTTGTTCCTACCAGAATTATTTTTTTTTTCACTCAGGGATATTTTCAGACAAAGTTAAAATTTTTCTTCAAGATCGTTAAATTAGATTCTTTCGAATCCATTATCTTTGACCAATTGTAAAACCGGAAAATCAGGCATGGATGAGCGACCATTGATCTTAATTACCAACGATGACGGAATTTATGCCAAAGGCATTAATGAGCTGATTGAAGTAATCCGTCTGTTTGGGAATATCGTCGTTGTCGCTCCGGATAGTCCGCGTTCAGGTATGGGTCATGCCATAACAGTGGATCATCCCTTGAGAGTTACCCGTCTTCAGGAGGAAGATGGACTTCTGATTTACTCTTGTACCGGTACACCTGCAGACTGTATCAAACTGGCCTGTAATCAATTATTGGATAAGCTGCCCGATTTTATTATTTCCGGGATCAATCATGGGGCAAATACTTCTGTTTCAATTTTATATTCAGGAACCATGGGCGCCGCCCTTGAGGGGTGCATTCATGGGGTCCCTTCAATCGGTTTTTCTTTAAATGATTATAGTCCTGATGCTGATTTTTCACGGGCCAAGATTGTGGTGGCCCGTATTTTTCAGACCATTGCCCAACACGGTCTTCCGGAAGGGGTCTGCTTAAATGTGAATATACCTCAGGGGGAGGTTAAAGGGATTAATTTTTGTCGACAAACCCGCGGAAAGTGGGTTGAAGAATTTGAGAAACGCACCGATCCCCATGGTCGGGGATACTTTTGGCTGAAAGGATATTTCAACAATGCGGAAGCTGAAGCGCGCGATACCGATGATTTTGCATTGCTTAACGGCTTTGTTTCTGTCGTCCCGGTAAACACCGACCTCACCGCTTATACCGCTTTCCCGCAAATGCAAAAATGGAAATTCTAAGCTTATGTATGTTGATGACAGATCGTTGTTTTTTAATAAAATAGGGTACGGGCTGATCGTCGGATTCGTCACACCGGTCGTATTCTTCCTGCTCTACTATATATTCCGGTTTGGCCAGCTTAGTTTCGCAGATTATATCCGGTTTTTGATTGAATCAAAAAAACTGGTTAACGTTTTAAGTCTGGTGGTTTTGCCTAATCTGGCTCCCTTTATGCTTCTGATTAACAGCAGTCGCTACTCTTCGGGCAGGGGAGTCCTGACCGCGACTGTTCTGGAAGGAGTCGTAATTTTTATTTTGAAATTTGTGTTGTAATCCCGGCACGTTTCATTGAGAATTAATTACTGAATTCAAAAAAATAACCGAAGGATGAGATATTTTATCATAGCGGGAGAAGCTTCCGGCGATCTGCATGCTTCCCATTTAATGCGGGAACTGAAAAAGGAGGATATTAATGCCCATTTTATGTTTTTTGGAGGGGAGTTGATGGCCAATGAAGGGGGCACCTTGTTGAAACACTACCGTGAAATGGCTTTTATGGGGGTCTTTCCTGTCCTTCTCAATCTGGATAAAATCAGGAATAACTTTAAATTGGCTGAGCAAAAGTTACTGGAGTTTAAAACTGACGTGTTGGTCCTGGTCGATTACCCGGGGTTCAATCTGAGGATGGCTGAATTCGCAAAGGCAAACGGAATAAAGGTCTTTTATTATATCTCCCCCAAAATATGGGCCTGGAAGACCAAAAGGGTTCATAAAGTGAAAAAATTTGTCGATGAGATGTTCACGATTTTTCCGTTTGAAACCGAATTCTATCATAAGTTTGGTTACCCTGTCAGGTATGTCGGAAACCCAACGATCGATGAGCTGACACACCGGATCAATCAGCAGGAAACATTTGCCGAATTTATTCAACGGAACAATCTTCCGCATAAGCCGATCATTGCACTTCTTGCGGGAAGCCGCAGACAGGAGATTCAGCGAATTTTACCGGTTCTTGCAGCTGTGTCGACACGATTTTCTGATTATCAGTTTGTTATAGGTGGTGCTCCTTCCCAGTCCCAGCCGTTTTATACGGATGTTTTGGGAGAGTTCGCTATTCCTGTATTATTTGGTCAAACATACGATTTGTTGCAGCAATCCACTGCGGCACTCGTTGCTTCGGGTACTGCCACACTGGAAACAGCGTTTATCGGGATTCCCCAGGTAGTTTGTTACCGGATAGAAGCCGGATGGCTGGGGACCCTGGTGAAGAATATTCTGGTTAAGGTACCCTGGTTTTCACTGGTAAATCTTATTGCCGGACGCGAAGTTGTTAAAGAGCTTTTTCAGCATAACTGTACTCCTCAAACCGTGGGTGATGAGTTGGATCTTATTCTTTCTGATCATTCTTACCGGGAATCGATGCTGAAAGGTTACGAGGATGTTTTGTCGGCATTGGGCGGCCCGGGATGTGCCGAACGGGGTGCAAAACTGATGGTTGAATTATTGTCAAAAAAATAGTTGTGAATATGCTTAGTCTGTTCAGAAAAGAGATCACCCAATTTTTTGGTTCAATAACCGGAACGATGGTATCGGTAGTTTTTCTGGTTGTAACCGGCCTTTTTTTATGGGTTTTTTCAGGGAACTATAATATTCCTGATGGCGGATATGCAAGCCTGAATGGTCTTTTCGAAATTGCTCCGTGGATTTACCTGTTCCTGATCCCTGCGGTTACGATGCGGATGTTTTCCGATGAGAAGCGAAGTGGTACTATGGAACTGTTGCTTACTCGTCCCATTTCTGAAATCCGGCTGATTTTTGCCAAATTTCTGGCAGCTCTTTTTGTTGTCTTATTAACCTTATTGCCAACACTAATCTATTTTTACTCGGTCTATTCCCTGGGAAATCCCGTTGGGTGTGTTGATACCGGGGCAACATGGGGCAGCTACACCGGACTCTTATTACTCGCTGTGATTTACCTGACAATAGGGCTTTTCACCTCTTCTCTCACAGACAATCAGGTTGTTGCATTTATTCTTGCTGTTTTTATTTGCTTCTTTTGGTACTCAGGGTTTGACTTTATTGCCCATTTGCCGTTTTATCCGGGTATCTCGGCAAAGATCAGTTCGCTTGGAATTGATGCCCATTACGAATCGGTTAGCAGGGGTGTACTGGACAGCCGTGACCTTCTCTATTTCATATTTATGGCCGGGTTTTTCATCCTGATTACACGGATTGTTCTTGAATGGAAACGAAGGCCGGTAAAAAGATCAGTCAGACATTTTTTAGTTTATATTTCAGTATTACTGATCATTACATGGATTTCTGATTCCAGTTTCTTTCGTCTCGATTTGACTTCTGAAAAGAGGTATACCCTTTCTGATCAAATGCATCAACTGCTTAAAAAAGTCAATACCCCGGTTGACGCTGAGCTCCTGCTGGCCGGAGATCTCCCCCCCGGTTTTATAAAATTGCAATCGGCTGCCCTTGAAAAACTGCATGACATCCGAATTTACTGTGGACAGCCATTTAAAATTTATACCACTGATCCATATGAAGTTGATGATAAGAAAAAGTATCTGGACTACCTGCAGTCGATGGGGATTGCTCCCGTAAATTTGCGCATTAATACAGACAGGGGAGTATCCAATAAAACCGTTTTCCCGACTTTGATATTGCACGGTGGTGGAAATGAAATCGCCATCAATTTGCTGAAAAATGATCCGTTTTTGCGCGATGAGGAGAATTTAAGCAGATCAGCAGAATTACTTGAATATGAATTTGCCCGTGGCTTGACATTACTGTTTCAGGATAAGCGTGAAAATATAGCCTTCCTGACCGGGAATAATGAATTGGAGGAGATCCAGGTCAGAGATATATCTGCAAATCTTTCTGAAAGCTTTAATATTCAGCGAATTTCGGTCGATCGGCTTTTGGCGGTTCCGGATAGTTTTAGGAGTTTGGTCATCGCCAATCCGACAAAACCTTTTTCAGAACGGGATAAATTCGCTGTTGATCAATATTTAATGCGCGGAGGGAGGATCCTTTGGCTGATCGATCCGGTAAGTGTCAGTCTCGACAGCCTTTCGGGTGGAATGTCAACCCTTGCCTTTCCACGCGACCTAAATCTGACGGATCAGCTTTTTCACTATGGCGTCAGGCTAAATTCTGATCTGATTCAGGATGTTGAATGTCAGCAAATTAAGGTGAATACCGCACAGGTTGGCCAACCACCGAAATATTCTATGGCACCCTGGTATTTTTCTCCGCTGTTGTCCCCGGCTCAGAACCACCCTATTGGGAAGAACGTTAACCGGGTGTTATCTGAATTTGTCAGCTCAGTTGATCTGGTTGGAGAGTCCGCGACGACAAAGAGTACGATTATTCTCACCTCTTCGCCTTATGCGCGGTCCAATCAAAGTCCCATGGTAGTGAACCTGGGAATGATAGATGCTCCCCCTGCACGGGAACTTTTTAATAAACAGTATATTCCAACCGGTATTTTAACGGAAGGGATTTTTACTTCTGTTTTTAAAAACAGATTGATCAGGGAACTTATTGCCCCTGGTGTTACACCTGCCTTCGAAAGTAAACCGACAAAGATGATCGTGATTGCTGACGGTGGCATGATTGCCAATAAAGTGAGTTTTTCGGGTGGGAAATACGTTCCGCTTCCATTGGGATATGATAAAATCTCGAACATTACTTTTGGGAATAAAGAGTTTCTGATTAATGCCGTTCATTACCTTTGTGACGATTCCGGGCTCATGGAATTGAGATCGCGCACCATGCAGATGCGTCTGCTTGACAAGGTGAAATTACGAGAGCAAAAGACGTTCTGGCAGCTGATCAATGTCGTTCTGCCGGTAGTGCTTGTTCTTTCCGGAGGTCTTCTTTTCTGGTTTCTGCGAATCCGGAAATATGCAAGGCAACCGTCTGACAATTAAATTTATAAACAAATACAAAGAAGTTTATAATTTCAATTGGATTAATTTTTAATTATTTATCTTTTGAAATTGGAAACTGACTGAATATTTGTAAATTCGTCAATTCGTGTTACAACGATTTTTGATCCTTTTCAAGGACCGATATAGTATTGAAAAATAAAACAAACTTAAGTATACAACCAATGAAATTTGTCGTTTCAAGTACGGAATTGCTGAAGCATCTGAATGCAATCAGTAGGGTGATCAGCAGTAAGAATACCTTGCCAATTCTTGATAATTTTTTGTTAAAACTCGAAGGAAGTACCTTGTTGATTACAGCTTCTGATTTGGAGACAACCCTTATCACCAGGATTGAACTTGAAAATTCTTCAGAAGAGGGTTTGATTGCCATTCAGGCAAAAATTATGCTAGATACGCTCAAAGAGTTCCCTGAGCAACCACTTACTTTCAATATTGACCCCGATTCACTGGCAGTTGAAATTCTGTCAGCAAATGGCAAGTTTTCGATTGTTGGTCATAACGGAGAGGATTTCCCTGTTTTACCAAAACTGGGTGAGAATCACAATGAAATAAGTCTCCCTCACGACCTGTTGCTCTCCGGAATCAATAAAACGCTTTTCGCCACTGCTGATGACGAGCTTCGTCCGGTGATGAATGGTATTTATATCGAGCTTTCTCCCGAGGAGATTGCCTTTGTCGCATCCGATGCCCATAAACTGGTCAGATACAAACGGAGTGATGTGAAATACAGTGATGTTGCCTCATTCATTCTTCCCAAGAAACCGGCATCATTACTCAAGAACCTCCTTCCGCGTGAAGATTCGGATGTAAAACTTGAATTCGATGAAAAGAATGCCTTCTTTACCCTGAATGGTTTTAAGATGGTTTGCCGCCTGGTGGAAGGGAAATACCCTGCCTATAATTCTGTGATACCGCTGAATAACCCGAACGAAATGGTTATTGACCGGGTTGAATTTTTCACAACTTTGCGACGGGTATCTGTTTTTGCCAATCAGGCGAGCAACCTTGTCCGATTAAAACTTAAACCTTCTGAATTGGTTGTTTCGGCCCAGGATATCGATTTTGCCATTTCAGCAGTTGAAACGATCAAATGTGAATACGAAGGACAACCTATGGAAATTGGGTTTAAATCCACTTTCCTCATCGAAATCCTTTCGAATCTCTCTTCCGGGGATGTGAAACTGAAACTCTCAGATCCTTCACGAGCCGGTCTTTTGGTGCCAGCCGAAAAAGAACTCGAGTATGAAGATGTTCTGATGCTTTTGATGCCAATGATGATCAATGCATAATTCCTGAATCAATTAATATTAAAGACCTGGTGGTTTGTCGACTGCCGGGTCTTTTATTTAATATTAAATCCATTAATCGGGGCTCTACCCCGTAAATAAAGACTTAGAATGAAGCTCAACCTGAAAAATCCGATTGTATTTCTTGATCTTGAAACCACAGGGATCAACGTTGTCACCGATCGTATTGTAGAGATTGCTCTGCTGAAAATTTTCCCCGATGGTCATGAAGAAGAGAAACTTCAACGCATTAACCCCGGCATTCCGATTCCGCCTCAGGCATCGGCCATACATGGTATTTATGACGAAGATGTAAAGGATGCCCCGCTTTTTAAGGAAGTAGCGAAAATTTACGCGAAATTTATTGAAGGGTGTGACCTGGCTGGCTTTAATTCAACCCGTTTCGATATTCCATTACTCTCAGAAGAATTTTTGAGGGTCGACATCGATCTGGACATGAAAAAGCACAAATTCGTGGATGTTCAGATTATCTTCCACAGGATGGAAAAGCGGACTCTTGCTGCTGCCTATAAGTTTTACCTGATGCAGGACCTTGAAAATGCGCACAGTGCTATGGCTGACACAAAGGCAACTTATGAGGTCTTAAAAGCTCAGCTAGACCGGTATGATGGCGTTGAATTTGATGACAACGGAAAAAAGACGGTTCCGGTTATAAATAATGTTGACGCTTTGGCCTCATTTTCAGCATTTGATAAAAGTGTTGATTTTGCTGGAAGGATAGTTTATGATGATAAAGGGGTGGAAGTTTTTAATTTTGGTAAACATAAAGGAAAAGCTGTTGAGAAAGTGCTGCAGGAAGAGCCAGGGTATTTCTCCTGGATGATGCAGGGTGAATTTCCTCTTTATACAAAAAAGATCCTTACTTCGATAAAATTAAGGGACTTAAACCGGAAATTTTAAATATTAGTCCACTTCTTTAATTTATCTTTGTTCGGAGAATACTAATACTCACTATCATGAAAATCATTTGTATAGGACGAAATTATTTGAAACATGCCCGGGAACTTGAGCATGATATTCCTACCGAACCGGTTTTTTTCATGAAACCGGATTCTTCCTTATTATTGGATAACCGTCATTTCTATCTTCCAGGATTTTCAAATGAGATTCATTATGAGGTTGAATTAGTGGTTAAAATCAACAGGCTTGGCAAGACGATTGAAGCGCGATACGCTCACCGCTATTACGATGAGATTGGCCTGGGTGTTGATTTTACTGCGCGTGATCTGCAGCGGCAACTGATCGAAAAAGGGTTGCCATGGGAAAAATCAAAAGCCTTTGATTCATCGGCAGTCCTGGGAGAATTTATCCCCAAAGAAGAGTTGGGTGACCTGGGTCAGATCGATTTTTCGTTGCGGAAAAACGGTGAGATTGTTCAGCATGGCAATTCCAGGGATATGATTTTTGCTGTAGATACCATTATCGAACATGTTTCACAGTTTGTGACCCTTAAAATAGGCGACCTGATCTATACCGGTACTCCCGCCGGTGTTGGTCCGGTCAAAATCAATGACCAGCTTGAAGGGTTTATCGGTGAGCGGAAGATGTTTGATTTTCTGGTGAAATAGGGAAATAAGTGGAAATAGAAGGAAGTTTAGTTGTTATTCAGGTATGATATAATTCGATCTATTTCCACTTATTGCTACTAATTTCCACTTTTTTCTTCTTATTTCTATTTTATTTCCCCGCGCATTCCTCATCCACAAACCAATGCAATTCCCCAATTGGATGGATATGTGAAGCAGGATAGGCTGACGCGTTATCCGATCCGGTTATTATCTCGTTGAAAATCCTTGATTTGGATGTCCCGGAAACCAGGAAAGCCACTCTTTTGGCATGATTCAGAACCTCACCGGTCAGGGTAATCCGTTTTTGGCCGGATTCGGGATGCACGGCAATGAAGGTGATCTTGTCTGATTTCATCAGTTGCATCTGATTTGGGAAGATTGAGGCTGTATGCCCGTCATCACCCATACCCAGCATGATCAGATCAAAGGTGGGCCAGCCATTTAGAAGTGATATAAGTAATTGTATTTCAGTTGAATATTCTTTAGCTTCCAGGATTGGATCAGATTCTCCTTTTACCCGGTGTATCTGATCGGGCAGTATCCCTATCTTCGAAAAGAGCAGTTTATTCACTACTCCAAAGTTGCTTTCAGGATCGGCGGGCGGAACCATTCTTTCATCGCCCCACCAGAAATGGATTTTAGACCAGTTTAGCTGACTGGCATATTTTTCAGCCAAAAGTGTGAAAAGGAGAGATGGTGTTTTGCCACCAGATAAGGCAAGGTGAAATGAATTTTCATTTGATTCATTTACCCATTGAATGAGTTGTTTGGCGAAGGCATCAGCCAGAGCTTCAGGCGTTTTGCTGGTGTGAATAAATGGATTCATATTTTTGATTTTAAAAGGCTTTTGATACAACCTCATTTCTTCTAATTTGCCATAAGTTTTAGTTCCAAGATATATTTGCAATACATTGTCTCTCGTTTATCGATAATCTTTTATCTCAAACTTGTATAAAATCAGATCGTTGTCTTTAAACAACATTTCATAAAACAGTCCGGTTTCTTCATCATACCTAATTGGAACTGTTTCATCAGCCGATTGCCCTAAGTTGCCAAAACTAAATATCTTTTCATCCGCTAAATGTTCTTTTTTTAAATCCGCTCGTATGAATAAACATTCGCTTTTTTGTTGTTTATCATACATCAAAAAATAATACCTGGATTTAAGCTGTCCGACAAAAGTATTTGAAGCCTTTTCACCAATAAATTGCGAGGCTTCATCATCCTTTATAATGTAGTTATTACTTACAAGATTATCTATGTTAATATAAAAAAGTGCCTTCGTACCGGTTACAACAAATCTGGCAATAGAATCATTTATCATATCAACCTGCCAAATCACTTTACCTTCTTTAGTCTTTTCAATATTTGTCTTTATAGGCTTTGTCTGTATCTGAAATTTTTTGATCTGGTATAACCCTGTTTGACTTGTAATAACACCATTCCCTCGTTTACTGATGTCAAAAGCAAAAATATGTACAGGACTTAAAACCTTTTTTATTATTGTGTTGTTTTTAATGAATAATAGGGTTTTATTAACTGCAAGAACAATTTGGTTGCTATCAAGTACGGAGTATAACTGAGCCCTGTCGGTTTCAGAATATTGGATGCCCAACTTTTGGGTATTTAACCTTGCAACGATTTGTGGCTGCTGAGCGAATAAATTACCCAGTAATGATAAAAAAATAATTAAACAAACTAATTTCTTGTTTAATCGCATATTGGCAGTTTTGATTGTTCGACTTTTTATAAAACGAAATATTGTATGGATCATCAGATCTCACCACTACAACCCCAAACCATAATCACTCCCTTAATTTCGAGGTATTCAAGAGCAACCGGTACTTGTCCCGGTTTCCCGATAAACAGCCCCTGAAACGATCCTGAATCCCGGATTGGCTCACCTAATTTAATCTGAATATCCGTAGAAAATTCGATATCAGAGAAGGGAACCATTTTAAAGATAGCCTCTTTTGCACACCAATGGAGCAAAAGCTTACGATTTAAAAAGCCGGCATTACTGCGGCAGACTTCATATTCTTCCATCGATAAAAAACGGCTGGCAACTCTGCTGACCTGACGAGTGGCAAGTTCGATATCTATCCCTGGCAGACAGGTTTGGTGCAGCATGATAGCAACAAATCCTTTGGTATGAGAGATGCTTATTTGATAATTTGCATTGTCGGGATATGGTCTTCCGTTGTTGTGATATTTGATCAAAGTCCTTTCCCCGGTCAGTTCATTTAACAAAGCCCGGGTAGCCAACCACTCTTTTTTACGATGGATGGCCGAGATTCCTGAATAGTTAATCGCGTCAGTTGGAGTTAAATCAGCCAGGAGTTCCAACTCTTCAAGCGCTTCGGAGATTTCCCAAAGTCCAATCTCTCCGTTTTCGAATTCGTTATGTAGTATGAGCGGCATTATTTAAGCTCTTTCCATTCTGTGGTTTTGATAAGCTGCAGAACATCCTGGGATAAAAAACCAATGACCGGCTGTAAGCTGTCTATATTTGGTATCTCTTTGATATACAGAGCACCTCGGAGAAAGTTCCGAACGCTGTCAGTCAGGTAAAACTGCATGGGGGAAGCGGCATTCCCTTTGATATTATAAATTGTTCCATAGACCTTTTTCGAAGGATTCAGGAATAGCTGCTCATCAATTGCACTTGCCTTTTGTGAATGCTGATAGGCCAGGGAACGTGACTCTTCGATATATTTCTCCAGGTTGTTATTTATTTTTTTGTAGCTGATATGGATTTGTGCGTGATTGGCAGGCACATCAATGGTGACCCAATCCTGCTGATCGGGACTTAAGGGATCGTGTCCGGGAGTGGAATAGGAGGGTACCTGGAAATAATAAGGCACAGACAAATCAAGTGGTTTATAACTTTTAACTGGGAAAGCTATCCGGAAATATCCCCTGGGTCTGGGTGTATGATTTTTTTGACAAGATCCGGTTATAAACAATACTCCAATCAGGATAAGAATAGGTATATACCTCATAGTTAATGTTTCACGATACTTAGATGCACAAAATTCGGAATTTGATTATTCAGGATCAAAAGGGTAAATCATCCTCCTTGTCTCCCGGGGCACCATAGGAACCCGGATCATTATTCGGCTCTTCAACGTGGTTGGGTTCATTCGGTTTGGATCCTTCAGCAGATGATCCCTCCCCTTTTTTACCCAACAGCTGTAATGTATCAGCGTAGATTTCTGTCACATATCTTTTTGTTCCATCAGGTGCATCATAACTTCTGGTTCTGATCTTGCCGTCAACATAAATCTGGCTCCCTTTATGGACATAATTTTCTGCAACAGTAGCCAACCCGCGCCAGCAAACGATATTGTGCCATTCGGTGGTGGTTACTTTTTCTCCGCTTTTATTGGTGTAATTTTCAGAGGTTGCCAACGTGAAATTTGCCACAGATACATTACTCTCAAGGTGCCTTACTTCAGGGTCCTTTCCGACATTTCCGATTAAAATAACTTTATTGACTGACATAGTTAAAAAGTTTATGGTTTATAATCTTCAATATACTATCATCGATTTTCAACTCCCCAAAGGTAAAAAAATAGGTCGAATATTTAACGCCATTTTGGGGATTCCATGAATTGTGCATTGGGTAATATGAATTATACATTGGACGCGACTGGCTATTTGCTACTTGCTGATTTTTTCAGAAAAAGTTTATTGTTTTTTTTGTCCGGAACTAATTGGTTCCTGTTCTTCTCCATTAAAAAGTTATCGATCAGTTTAGGGATGGGGTATTCAGAG
>Ga0316223_1001228_pt1 | contig 25280 bp, 19 predicted proteins | sample TBH18009metaG_FD_206007 | JGI IMG/M metagenome (GOLD analysis project Ga0316223, IMG submission 206007) | Freshwater microbial communities from Trout Bog Lake, Wisconsin, USA - TBH18009 | ecosystem: Environmental > Aquatic > Freshwater > Lake > Hypolimnion/Profundal zone | place: USA: Wisconsin...
GGGAACGAGACCGCGAATTCCTTAACTTAATGGCTGCGGTTTTCATGTGCCGAATCCAGGGTCAAACCAGCTTGGCGGGAATCAGGAACTCCAGCCGGGCACACTCGGGGCGCAGAGTCTCCGTCTCCAGGCCGAGCAGGGCCGCTTTGCGGAAGCGCAGCGCGCCGGGATCGGGCAGCCCGATCAGCGCGGCGGCAAGCTGGCTGAAATCCGGTTCGTGCCCGACGATCAAGATCGAATCGAAGCGGAACGCCCGCAACCCGTCCAGAATGGTAGTCGGGGACGACCCAGAGGCGAGAAACGCCTCGATGACAACCTCGCATTCCAACTCGCGGCAGACGATCTCCGCGGTTTCCCGGGCGCGCAAGAGCGGGCTGCTAATAACGAGCTCCGGGCGAATCCCGTGGTCGTGGCAAAACTTCCCCATGCGCTTGGCCTGGGTGCGCCCCTTTTCGCTTAAAGCCCGCGCATCGTCGGTGGGGGCTTCCGTGTTGGCGTCGGCGTGTCGCAGCAGCAGCAGTTGCATAGAGTCGATCCCTTACATCACCATCCCGCCATCGACGGTAAGCGTCTGGCCCGTGATGAATCGCGCTTCGGAACTGGCCAGAAACGCCACCGCTGCCGCGATGTCTTCCGGGTCGCCGAAACGACCCAACGGAATCGCGCTCAACACGCCGGTTTTGACGGCCTCCGGCAGGATCTCGGTCATATCGGTCTTGATGAACCCCGGAGCCACGGCGTTGACGGTGATGTTGCGGCCGGCCAGTTCGCGGGCCAGCGTCTTGGTCAGGCCGATCAGCCCCGCCTTGCTGGCGGCGTAATTTGCCTGGCCGGCATTGCCCATCAAGCCCGCCACGCTGCTGATGTTGATGATGCGCCCGGCGCGCTGCTTGACCATCGGGCGCATAACGCCCTGGATGAAATTGAAAGCCCCCTTCAGGTTCGTATCGATCACCACGTCCCAGTCCTCTTCACTCATTCGCATGGCGAGGCCGTCGCGCGTGACTCCGGCGTTGTTGACCAGGATGTCCACGCGTCCGAAGTCCGCCAGGATCTTCTCCGCCGTCGCCAGGACGGCGCCGCGGTCGGCCACATCCACCGCGTAGGCCCGCGCCGCGCCGGGATGCGCGGCGAGAATGGCCTCGGCGACCTTGGCGGAATTGGCTTCCGAGCGGCTCACGCAGGCAACGCGCGCCCCCTCGCTGGCAAGGCGTCGAGCAATGGATTCCCCGATGCCGCGCCCGGCTCCGGTAACAATGGCGATCTGATTTTCAAAGCGGTTCATGTGAAAAACCATTTGATGACAGAACGCCTCGGGGGGACGCAAGCGCAAAGCTTGGCGGGGATTGCGCCCCCATCTTTAGCGATAGGGAATGCAACTCGCAATGGATTGCGTTGGGAGTTCCGAGAAACGCGCCAGCGTCTTGGAGTGCGGCAGCCCTGTGCCGCCTTGGGATGGCGCGTCGGCACCTAAGGTTGCTTTCCCTTGGTCGCCTGTCTGCCAAGTCCCAGGCAGGGGCTCGCCTGGCGCTAACAGATACGAGGCTCCAGCCTGGGAACGCCCCGGTCTTGGAGGCTCCAGCCTCCCGCTCCCCGCCGGGTGAGCTGCGTTGCGCTGTCGGAGGTCCAGAAGGAGGCTGGAGCCTCCGGGATTGCTGCGTTCCCAGGCAGGAGCCTGGGAACGAGCATGCTAAATCGACAGCCCTAAAAAAAGTGAGGGACGGGCTCCCCCGCAACCCGTCCCTCTGCGCCGGTCCCCATCCGGCGAATTGTTCCCACCGGTAGTTTCGTCCATGCCGGGACCGCTGTGTGTTTCCTTCTGCTGAAACATTCCCCGTCTGCGACCTCCGGCTTTCCGGAAAGAACAGCCTACTTTTGCCTAAGAATTGATTCGACGCCCTTCCCTGATCGAGTCCACCGGATCAAATCCAGCTTGAAAATCCGCGTCGGGCGGGTCAAGCTTGCGGGCATTAGCACTCCCATTTCCATCTCCCTGGCCGACCATCTCACGTCGGAGGAACGCGAGCAGATCCTTCAGACGATCGAAATGTTCGAGGTCATTACGCAAGCCAACGTGGACGATTACCAGTCCCTGGAGATTCTCAAGGAGGCTTATTGGAAGCTCGGACGGCAGCAGGATGGGCTGGCTGTTACCCGCAAACTGGCGGACGCGTACATGCGGCTCGGTCAGTACTCCTCGGCGATGCTGGAGTATGAAGGGATTCTCCAACAGGAACCCAACTCGCGGGAAGTCCAGACGATCCTGAGCGACTTGGAAGCGAAGCTGCACCAAGGCAAATCCGTGGGGCAAAAGGGAGCGGCGATCGCCCTCGATTTCGGAATTCCGGACCCTCAGCCCATCGAGGTGCCTGCTCCAGCCGGGCCCACTCCACCGCGGGCCAGGCCGGCGGCGCCCGTGGTCATGCCCGCGGCGGCGCTGGAACCCAATCTGATCGCCACCAGCAGCACCACCGGAATGCGGTATGCGGCGCACAAACGGCAAGTCAGAGAGACCTCGCTGGAAAACGACGGTCTTGAGCCGCTGGCCAAGTTCCTGCTCCAGCACCGGCTTGCCAGCCACGAGATCGTCAACGCCTCAGTGCTCAAGGTTCGAAAGCACAACGCCGCCCTCGCCGAGACCGGCCAGGGGCTGGCGGCATCTCTTCTGGAGGAAATCTGTCAGGCGGGAGTCGATGCCGCAACTCTGCTTTGCGGCATCATCGACCGCACCAAATCCGCCTATATCCCCCTGGAATACTACGACGTCGACCGCCAGGTGGTGAAGATGCTGCCGGAGTACCTGACGGTGGGCCGGCTTATCGTTCCTTTCGACATTGTCAGCCGCACCATGATGGTCGCGGCGGCCAACCCCTTTGACATCGCCGCCCGCAACGCCGTGCAGCAGGCGGTGGATTACCACATCCAGTGGCATCTGGCGATGCCGGGCGTCATCCGCAAAATCCTGCGCGACGTTTACCGCATCGTCGACGCATCTTAATTTATGGCCAAGTCTTTTGGAGAACGGATCGCCGATGTCTTGATTGAAGACGGGCTGCTTTTGCCCACGCAGCTCGAAGAAGTCGTGGCGCTTCAAAAGCAGCAGGGCGGGCGGATCGTCAAGATTCTCACCGACAAGGGCTACGTCACCGAGCAGGACATGGTCATCTCCATGGGCCGCTGCCTGGACGTGCCGCCGGTCAATCTGGCCAGAGTCCGCGTGCCCGAAGAGATCGCCGCGCTGATTCCCAAGGAGATGGCCCGCACCCATAAGCTCGCGCCCGTCGCCAAGCTCGGAAACAAGTTTTTCGTGGCGATGGCGGACCCGATGAACGTGCTCGCCATCGACGACATCCGCCAGCGCACCAAGCTGGAGGTGGTGCCGATGATCACCACCGAAAAGTCGATCGAGGAGTCGCTCTCCGGAGTAAGCACTCCGCAAAACGCGATGGAGCAGGTGATGCGCGACGCGGCCGAGGAAGCCGGCACCGTCGAGGACCTGAAGGAGAACCGCAGCGAGGACATCGACATCGACCGGCTGCGGGATCAGGGCGAGCAGGGCCCCGTGGTCAAGATCGTCAACATGATCCTGGTCCAGGCGCTCAAGGAAAAGGCGTCGGACATCCACATCGAGCCGTTCGAGAAAACCATCAAGCTGCGCTACCGCGTCGATGGCAACCTGGTCGAAGCAAGTTCGCCGCCGAAATCGCTCCAATTGCCAATCGCTTCGCGCATCAAGATTCTGGCCGGCCTGGACATCGCCGAACGCCGCCTGCCGCAGGACGGACGTTTTCGCATCCGCGTTTCCGGCAAGGAGATCGATTTGCGCATTTCCATGCTGCCGACCATTTACGGGGAAAAAATCGTCATCCGTATCCTCGACAAGAGCGCGCTCTCCGGCTCCATCCAGATGCTGGGGCTGGACGAGAGGACCTTCGGCATTTTCAAGAAAGCCATCGACGCCCCCCACGGGATGATCCTGGTCACCGGCCCGACCGGTTCCGGCAAGACCACCACGCTCTATTCGGTTCTGCACGAGCTGAACAACCCCGTCTACAACATCGTCACGGTGGAAGACCCGGTTGAGTATCAGCTTGTCGGAGTCAACCAGGTGCCCGTGAAACCCGAAGTGGGCCTCACCTTCGCAAGCGCGTTGCGTTCCATTCTGCGCCAGGACCCCGACATCGTGATGATCGGCGAGATTCGCGACCAGGAAACGGCCGACATCGCCGTGAAAGCCGCGCTCACCGGCCACCAGGTTCTCAGCACCCTTCATACCAACGACGCCGCCGGCGCCATCAGCCGGCTCGACGACATGGGCATCGAACCGTTCCTCATCTCGTCCTCCGTCCTTCTGACCTGTGCCCAGCGGCTTGTCCGTCGCATCTGCGCCAACTGCAAGGAGGAGTTCGTTCCCGAACCGGAGGTGTTCCGCGATCTCGGCATTGAGGAAATGACCGGGGAGACCTTCCAGCATGGGGTGGGCTGCGACCGATGCAAAGGCCGCGGCTACTCCGGACGCGCCGCCGTCCTGGAAGTGCTTCCTGTCTCCGAGGCGATTCGAAAACTGATCATCAAGCGGGCTTCGGCCTCGGTGATCAAGAACCAGGCCATCCAGGAAGGAATGAAGACGCTGCGGATGGCCGGCATCGACAAAGCAAGGGAAGGCATCACCACGCTCGAAGAGGTGCTGCGGACCACGTCCGACGATCATTGAGCCGGCGGAAGTTTTGGGGCTACCCGCTGGCCCTGAGTTCGACGCCTTTCCTGATCTTCTCAATGTACCGCGGTTTGCAGCCTCCGCAGACCCAGTTTTCCCCAAACTGCACCATCTCGTCCTGCACGAAACGATGGCCACACTCCACGCAAACCGCAGAGCCGAAAGTGCCGGCCACCACCGGCCCGGCCACGAATAATTCGCCCGCGCCCATCTCTCCGTATTTCTTCCATTCGGACAGACCCTCCCGCCAGACCAAGGTATCCGCCGCGATCGTCCCCGAGGCGACCGCGGATTGAAATTCCAATTCGCTGATCGGTCCCAGCTGTTGGCCGTTTTGCGCGTAATACCAGCTCATAGGCTCAGAGCCTGCCCGATTCGGCTCAAAAAGCAACAACAGTAACGCAACGCACTTCGCAAGTACAACCGGCAACCAAAAATTCCGCGGGAATCTGCGCAATCTGCCGCCCCGTCCGCTTCGCCTCATTCTTTGCGTCCTTGGCGCGACAATCTTGGTTGCGGCTGCGCTGCGCAATGTCCTTTTGCGCGACCAAAAAAACGCCGCGGCTCTTTCGAACCGCGGCGTTTTGAAATCGGCGTTTCCGGGTCAGCCCCGGATTGCCTCGCAGCCTATACCTGCCAGCCGTGCAGGATCTTCAGGTAGTTGGCGCGCTCGAAGTTGGTCACATCCGGGCAGTGCTTGAGGTTCATCGCCCCGCGCATCTGTGCGACCGACTCATATTCGTGCTGTTCCATCCAGCGGACGAACTGCTTGCTGACGACGTTGAGGTGTTCGGGGCCGAACCGCAGCAGCGCGGAAACCATCTGCACCGTGTGCGCCCCGGCCATGATGGCGCGGATGGCGTCCGGAGCGGAGTGGATGCCGCCCGTGGCCGAGTAACCGGTCTCGATGCGGGCGCTGAGGATGGCCAGCCAGCGCAGGCGCAACCGCAGTTCCGACGACGAGGAGAGTTCCAGCACCGGCAGCACGTCGAGCGCTTCGATGTCGATGTCCGGCTGGTAGAACCGGTTGAAGAGCACCAGGCCGTTCGCGCCCGCCGCCACCAATTGCTTGGCGAAATTGGGCAGCGACGAAAAGAACGGCGAGAGCTTCACCGCCAGCGGAATCTTCACTTCCTTGCGGATGGCCGAGACCATGTCGAGGGCGCGTTGCTCCACGGCAGCCCCGGTTTCATCGGGATTGGCCGGGAGGTCGTAGTAGTTGAGTTCCAGCGCGTCGGCGCCGGCTTGCTCGATCTGCCGCGCGTAAGCGACCCATCCGCCGGGCGTGATCCCGTTCAGGGACGCGATGACGGGCACCTTCACCGCCGCCTTGGTTTCGGCGATGTGCTTGAGGTATTCCTCCCCGGTCTGGTCGAGGTCGTCGACGTGCGGGAAGAATGAGTGCGCCTCTGGATTGCCTTCTTCGTGCGCTTCGATGTGCGCCTGGCGGGCGCGTTCTTCCATCGCGATCTGCTCCTCGAAGAAGGAGTGCATGACGATGGCGGACGCGCCGGCGTCTTCCAACCGGCGGACGTTGTCGAGGTCGTCCACGAGGGGCGACGCGCCCGGCATGAACGGGCTTTTAAGCTGAAACCCGAGATATTCAGTGGTCAGATTCATATTGGATTACTCCTTGGCTTGAGGGTTGGTGTTGACGGCGGCGAGCTGCTGATAGAGCGCCACCTGCCGGTCGACCTGCTCTTGCGCGGTGGCCTCGAACGCTTTCATGAGTTCGGGCTTCATGCGGAAGCGCAGTTCGTTGCGCAGATAATCCGCAGCGCGGAATTTCGGCGGCGCGTTGTCGATTTGCAGCGGCGGCAGCCCTTGCGAGATGCGGCGCGGATCGAAGCGGAAGAGCGGCCAGATGCCAGACTCGACGGCCAGCTTCTGTTGCTCCAGGCCCAAATGCAGCCCGTAGCCGTGCGCGATACAGTGGCTGTAGGCGATGATCAGCGACGGTCCGTCGTAGCTCTCGGCTTCCTCGAAGACCTTGACGGTCTGCGAGTCCTTCGCGCCGAAGGCGATACGCCCGACATAGATGTTGCCGTAGCTCATCGCGATGAGGCCCAGATCCTTCTTCGGACGGGTCTTGCCGGCGATGGCAAACTTGGCGCTCGCACCGAACGGGGTCGATTTGGACATCTGCCCGCCGGTGTTGGAGTAAACCTCTGTGTCGAGCACCAGGATGTTGATGTCCTGCCCGCAGGCGAGCACGTGATCGAGCCCACCGTAGCCGATGTCGTAGGCCCAGCCGTCGCCACCGATGATCCACGTGCTCTTGCGCACGAGGAAGTCGGCCAGCGTTTCCAGGCGGCGCGCGTCGGGCTCGGCAATGCCGGCCAGCTTGGCGCGCAGTTCCTTGACGCGCTCGCGTTGAGCAGCGAGGTCGGTCTCATCGCGCTGGGTGGAGGCCAGCAACGCCGCTACCAGCGTGTCCCCGATTTGCGGGGCCAGCCTCTGAAGCAGTTCCTTGGCGAAACCGTTGAGCTTGTCCACCGCGAAGCGGTAGCCGAACCCGTATTCGGCGTTGTCCTCGAAGAGCGAGTTGGACCAGGTCGGGCCGCGTCCGTTGGCGTCCACGGTGTATGGCGTGGTCGGCAGGTTGCCGCCGTAAATGGAGGAGCAACCCGTCGCGTTGGCGATCATGAGACGGTCGCCGAACATCTGCGTGAGCAGCTTCAGATAAGGCGTCTCGCCGCAACCGGCGCATGCGCCGGAGTATTCGAAGAGCGGCTCGCCGAACTGCGAACTCTTGACCTCCGCCTTCAGGGTCTTGCGATCCGGATTCGGCAGGTCCAGGAAGTAATCGTACTGCGCGATCTCCTTGGTGCGCACCGGGATGGTCTCCATCCGCAGCGCTTTCTTGCTCGGGTCGGACTTATCCTTGGCCGGGCAGACGACGACGCAGAGGGTGCAGCCGGTGCAATCCTCCGGGGCCACCTGGATGGTGAAGTTATTGCCTTCCATGCCGGCTCCGCGCATCTTGATGGACTGGAAGCCCTCGGGCGCGCCTGCGGCGAGTTCGGTCGGGTAATACTTCGCGCGAATGGCCGCGTGCGGGCAAACGAACGTACACTTGTTGCACTGGATGCAGATCGCGTTGTTCCAGACCGGGAGCCGGTCGGCGATGTTGCGCTTTTCCCATTTGGCGGTGGCGGTGGGCCACGTGCCGTCCGGGGTGAACGCACTCACCGGGAGCAAGTCGCCCTTGCCGGCGAGAATCTGCGCGGTGACCCGCTTGACGAAATCCGGCGCCAGCTCGGAAACGATCGGGCGCTTGGCATGCCCGTTGAGGCAGGCAGCGGGAACGGCGACCTCGTGCATGCCGGCCAGCGCCTGGTCGACCGCGGCGAAGTTTTGTTGAACGATCTGGTCGCCCTTGCGCCCATAGGTCTTCTTGATCGCCTTCTTGATCTGCGCGATCGCTTCCTCGCGCGGCAGCACGCCGGAGATCGCGAAGAAACAGGTCTGCATGATCGTGTTGGTGCGTCCGCCCACGCCGGCGGCGCGCGCCACGGCGGATGCGTCGATGACGTAGAACTTGAGCTGTTTGTCGACGATTTGCTGCTGCACGTCCCGCGGCAATTGTCCCCAAATCTTGTCCGGCCCGAACGGGGTGTTCAGCAGGAACGTCCCCTTCGGCTCGGCAAAGCTGAGCATGTCGAAGCTCTCGATGAACGTCGGCTGATGGCACGCCACGAAATTGGCGCGCTTGATCAGGTAATGCGCGGCGATCGGCCGCGGCCCGAAGCGGAGATGCGAGATGGTCATCGCGCCGGACTTCTTGGAGTCGTATACGAAGTAGCCTTGCGCGAAGTTATCGGTCTCTTCGCCGATGATCTTGATCGAGTTCTTGTTGGCGCCCACGGTTCCGTCGGCCCCGAGGCCGAAGAACACCGCGCGGACAACATCCGGGGGCTCGATGTCAAACTCCGCGTCGTAAGCGAGCGAAGTATTGGTGACGTCGTCGTAGATGCCGATGGTGAAATGGTTCTTTGGGCGTTCCTTGAGCAGCTCGTCGAAGACGGCCCTGGCCATCGCCGGATCGAATTCTTTCGAGCCGAGGCCGTAGCGACCGCCGATGATGACCGGCTCGCATTCGAACTTCGAGAGCCCCTCGACCCGCGCTTCCATCAGGGCGGAAACGACGTCGAGATAAAGCGGTTCGCCCAGCGCGCCGGGTTCCTTGGTGCGATCGAGCACGGCGATGCTCTTCACCGTGGACGGCAGCGCGGCGATGAAGTGCTTGAGCGAGAACGGACGGAACAGGCGCACCTTGAGCACGCCGACCTTTTGGCCGTTGGCATTGAGCCAGTTAACGATTTCCTCAACCGTCTCGGCGCCCGAGCCCATGGCGATGATGACGCGGTCCGCTTGCGGATGGCCGGCGTAGTCGAACAGGTTGTACTTGCGGCCGGTCAGTTCGGCAAAGCGGTTCATGAGCGCCTCCACCTTCTCCGGAACCGCGTCGTAGAACGGGTTGCACGCCTCGCGCGCCTGGAAGAAAACGTCCGGGTTTTGCGCGGTGCCGCGAATGACCGGGCGGTCCGGCGTGAGCGCCCGCTCGCGGAATGCGCGAATCGCTTCTTCGTCGATCATGCCGCGAAGAATCTCGTCGCCGAGCACCTGGAACTTGGCGACCTCATGGGAGGTGCGGAAACCGTCGAAGAAATGCAGGACGGGCACGCGCGTGTCCAGCGTGGCTGCGTGCGAAATGGCGGCCATGTCGTGGGCTTCCTGAACCGAATTGGAGACGGTCATCGTCACCCCGGCGGCGCGGCAGGCCATGACGTCGCCCTGATCGCCGAAAATCGAAAGCGCGTGAGTCGCCAGAGCGCGCGCGGTGACGTGCATGCAGAACGGGAGCAGCTCCCCGGCGATCTTGTACAGATTCGGGATCATCAGCAACAGCCCCTGCGATGCCGTGAAAGTGGTGGTCATCGACCCGGTGTTCAGCATCCCGTGCACAGCACCGGCGACGCCTGCCTCGGATTGCATCTCCACCAGAGTTGGAACGGTGCCCCAAAGGTTGGGTTTGCTTTTGGCCGACCATTCGTCGCACGACTCCGCCATGGGCGAAGAAGGGGTGATCGGGTAGATGGCAATCGTCTCGCTAAGGCGGTAGGCAACAGAAGCGACCGCTTCGTTGGCATCCAGCGTCGCGGCGGTTGCCTTGACAGAATTTTCCTGTGGTTGAACGGAACTCATACGCCACCATACAACGCCCTCAGGGAAAAATCAGCTTCTCAACGCTTGTCATTCGCTTGCCACAAATTGGTATGAATCGTGAAAGAGTCGTTCGGAGGCGGGCTGACGATGGCCACAGGGTTTTGCCATCGCTCAAACTTTGGGTTTTCAGACCGTCTTCGGATAGCTGCCCAGGATCTTCACCAGAGTGCAACGCTTTTGCAGTTCGGACAGCGCCTTCACCATCTGTTCCTCTTCGGCGTGGCCCTCCAGATCGACGAAAAAGAAATATTCCCATGCCTTGCGCCGCGAGGGCCGGCTCTCGATCTTGCTCATCGAAATGTCCAGGCGCTTGAACGCCTCCAGCGCATCAAAGAGCGCGCCAGCCTTGTCATGCACCCCGAACATGAGAGACGTCTTGTCGTTGCCGGTGGGCGGACACGAATGCGCCCCGATGACCAGAAAGCGCGTGGTGTTGTAAACGGAATCCTGAATGGACGCCTCCAGGATGTTCAGGCCGTAGAGTTCCGCCGCCATTTTCCCCGCAATGGCCGCGGCGCCCGGTTCCTGCGCGGCGTGCTGCGCGGCTCGCGTATTGCTGGAAGCTTCGACGATTTCCGCGGCGGGAAAATTGGAACGAAGCCACTGGCGGCACTGCCCAAGCGACTGCGGGTGCGAGTAAATCTTGCCGATGGACTCGCGCGGTCCGTTGCAGAGCAGGTTGTGCTCGATCTTCAGGAGAATCTGCGCGCAAATCTTCAGCTCGGACTCCATGAACTCGTCCAGCGTGTGCGTAATGGCGCCTTCGGTGGAGTTCTCGATCGGCACCACCCCGAAATCGGCTTTTGCGCGGGCGACCAGGTTGAACACCTCCGAAATGTTCGACTGCGCGACGTATTGGACGCTGGCGCCGAACTTGTTGCGGGCGGCCTCGTGGGTGTAGGTGCCGGCGGGGCCGAAATATGCAATCGAAAGGCCGCGTTCGAGCGCGTAGGAAGCGGACATGATCTCCCGGTAAATCGCGCGGATAGCCGAGGCGGGGAGGCGTCCCGCCAGCTTGGCGTTCTTTTGCACCAGGGAGCGCAACAGGACTTCTTCGCGGTCGGGAGCGAATACGGGGCCGCCGCTCTTGCGTTTGATTTCGCCGACTTCATGGACGAGGTCGGCGCGCCGGTTCAGCAGTTCCAGGAGTTCCGCATCCACGGCATCGATTTTTTTTCGGACTTCGGTCAACGGCATCGGGTGTATCGAGGTTTTAGGGGGTTATTTCACTGAGCTTTCCAGAATAGGTTCACATTGGTCTGGTGATTCCGGGACGAAGAGTATCCTTGACTGCGTTGGGAGTTCAGAGGAGCGCGCCAGCGTCTTGGAGTGCGGGCAGTCCTCTGCCGCTTTGGGAACACTGGCATCTCCCTTTCGGCGGAATTTACCGGGTGGCAAGAATCGAAATGAACTCGCGCCAAGGACGCCAAGCACGCCAAGGAAGAAAAAGAGGGGAATTTCTTTGTTTTTCAGAGCATCCTGTCTTTTATCATCTCTTCCTTGGCGCGAAATCTTCTGAAATTTCAAATATCTTTGGCTAGGTTTGTCCGGCATGCGAAAGCGGCAGAGGACTGCCCGCACTCCAAGACGCTGGCGCGTTTTTCGATAATCCCAGCGCAAGCCCGCGCGAGTTGCATTTCCAATCGCCCAAATCTGTAAAGCGAACAGCGTTGGGCAGGATGCCCGCGCTCCCCCCAATAACGAAGCACGCCTGCGAGCGGGGCGAACGTCTGAAGTTCGCGTCGGCGGGACGCCGACGCCAGCACGCGAGACGCGTGCGGTTCCCGGAACACGCTTTCGTGCGTCTTCTCTGGCTTGTGTGGCGTGTAGTCTCATCTTCAAGAATCGCTGCTTTCCGAGGACGACAGTGGCGACTGGGCGAAATCGGTCTCGCCTGAGACTCCCCCTGTTTCCGTTGCGGCCTGGGACGGTTCGGAGATCCCTTCCGTCGGAGCGTCCACTGGAGGCTCGGCCCCAGTCGACGCAGCTTCGGACGGCAGCGGGAACTCGGGCTCCGTAACGGTCTTGGCGGCCTTCTTGACTTCCGCGGCCGTCGGCGGCGCGGTGGGAAGATTGACCCGGCGCAACTCGTCGCTGTTTGGAAGTTCGTTGAGGTTGCGCAACCCGAAGTGTTCCATAAATACTTGGGACGTTTCGTACAGCAGGGGGCGACCGGGCACATCCGCCCGCCCGGCGATGCGAACCAGGCTGCGGTCGAGCAAGCTTTGCATGACCCCGTCCACCGCCACGCCGCGAATGGCTTCGATATCGGCGCGGGTGATTGGCTGGCGATAGGCGATGATCGCCAGCGTTTCAAGCGCCGGACCGCTTAAGCGCGACGGTTTGCTCTCCGGGTACAGCTGGCGCACCCACACGCCGTATTCCGGGCGGGTGACGATCGCCCAGCCGCTGGCCTGTTCGACGAGCTGAAACGCGCGGTTGGCCTGAATGTAGTCGATCTTCAGCTCCTCCAGCACGGCGGCGGCTTCCGCTTCTTTGGTCTTGGCGAGCGCGCGGACCGCTTCCTCGTCCGAATCCTCCAGCGCGGAACGCAGGGCGACGACAATTTCTTTGGCCGTGAGCGGCTTTTGGGAGGCGAACACCATCGCCTCAATGGCTTCCTTCAGTAACATCAGACTCGGCTCAGTTCAATTTCCCCAAACGACTCAGTTTGCGCAATGCGGATTTGTTTGAGGCGGATGAGCTCCAGCAGCGCCAGGAAGGTGACGACGATCTCCGTGCGCGAAGCCATCTCCGCAAACAGCTCGGTAAACTTTAGCGGCACCCGCGACGCGGTCATCTTCAGGACAAACTCGATCTTGTCCGAGACCGTGAAGTTCTCCTCGAAAATCTCGCGCAGGTCCTCGGTCTTGGCGACCCGCTTGAGCACCGTTTGAAAGGCGTTGATGAGGTCGAAGATGCTCACTTCGGCGATAGGGCGCTCCGGTTGCTGAAGCTCGGGCGCTTCCGGCAGGCGGGCGAAGATGGCCGATTGCAACGCCTCGCGTTCGCCCAGATGCGCCGCGGCGTCCTTGAACTTCTTGTATTCGAGAAGCTGCCGGACCAGTTCCCAGCGCGGATCTTCCTCGTCGGCCCCCTCCTCGGGCGGTTGCTGATGCACCGGCAGCAGGCTGCGGCTCTTGATGTAGATCAGGTTGGCCGCCATGACGACGAACTCGCCGGCGACATCGAGATTGAGCACCTTGAACGCCTCCAGATAACTGAGGTATTGCTTGGTGATGTGCTCGATCGGGATGTCGTAGATGTCGATCTCGTCCCGCTTGATTAAATAAAGCAGCAGGTCGAGGGGCCCCTCGAAAACTTCGAGTTTGACTTTGTATTCTGATTCCATCGGGAAAGATCAGCCTAGCGGTGTGTTCCATAAATGCCTAGACCTTTGTTGAGCAGCCCTCGAAGACCTTGCAGACCGCGACCGAAATCCGCCGCCGACTTCAATTTTTCTTTGGCCGTCGCATGTGGACGCCTTTAATGTCTCTTCCCATTCGTAGATGCAATTATGAGAACCTCACTGGTGAACGCTTTCAATGCCGGGCTGCTCGATGCGAATTACGAACGCTGGCGCAGCGATCCCGCCTCGGTCGACGCCACCTGGTCGGCTTTTTTCGAAGGGTTCGAACTCGGCAATGCCGGGACGACGAACGGGGCGGTCGCCGTTGCCGAACCGACCGCCATAACCCCGCACACGGCGGAACCAGCCGAAATTCCGCTTCAGACGCGCGTCGAAGGCCTGGTTTACGCCTACCGCACGCTTGGACACACGATTGCCCGGCTCGATCCGCTCGGGCAACCGCGGCCCGAACAGCCGCTGCTGAGTCTGCGCGAGCTTGGTTTCAGCGAGAAAGACCTCGATTTGATCGTCGCGGCACGGTTCTTCCGCGGCGGCCAGAAGATGCGGTTGCGCGACCTGATTGCCGAACTGCGCGCCATTTACGCGGATAGCGTAGGGGCGGAGTTCATGCATATCCAAACTCCGCGTGTTCGCAACTGGGTGCGGGACCGCCTGGAATCCCGGCCTCCGGCGAACGCCCTTCCGGTGGAGGATCAGAAAGCCATCCTGCGCACTCTTCTGGAGGCGGAGAGCTTCGAGCATTTCCTGCATACCCGCTACGTGGGGCAGAAACGCTTTTCGCTGGAAGGCGGCGAGTCTCTCATGGTCATCTTGGACACGCTCTTCGAACAAAGCCCGCACCTGGGGGTGAAGGAGATCGTCATGGGCATGGCGCACCGGGGCCGCCTTACGGTGCTGGCGAACTTCCTTGGCAAGTCGCTCAATCTCATCTTTACAGAGTTTTCCGAGAATTACGTGCCGGAGCTGATTTCCGGGGACGGCGACGTGAAATATCACCTCGGCTACGAGAGCAAACGGCTGACCCACGAAGGGCAGGAAGTGCAACTGCGGCTTTCGGCGAATCCGAGCCACCTCGAAGCGGTGGACGCGGTACTGGAAGGAATGGCGCGCGCCCGACAGCGGGTCTGGCAGGATACGGAGGAGCGGAGCAAGGTGCTGCCGGTGCTGGTGCATGGCGACGCGGCGTTCGCCGGACAGGGAATCGTCGCCGAGGTGCTGAATCTCTCGCAGCTTCCCGGATACAAGACCGGTGGAACGGTCCATGTGATCGTCAACAACCAGATCGGGTTCACCACCCTGCCTGTCGATGCCCGTTCGTCCGCCTACGCGACCGACGTAGCCAAGATGATCGAGGCGCCGATTTTTCACGTCAACGGCGACGACCCGCTGGCGGTGCGCTTTGTCACCGAGCTGGCGTTCGATTTCCGCCAGCGGTTCCACCAGGATGTGGTCATCGACCTGTACTGCTACCGCCGGCACGGACACAACGAAGGCGACGAACCGCTCTTCACCCAGCCCGACCTGTACGCGCTCATCGCCAAACATCCGTCGGTGGCGAAGATCTTCGCCCGGCGGTTGGTCGATTCCGGCGGCTTGACAGCCGACGAGGCCGGCGCCCTGGACGAGGAATACCGGGCCAAGCTGGAAAAAACGCTCGAAGAAGTGCGCGGAGTCGAGCGCCGCCCGAAGGAGGACGTGCTGGACCGGTTCACCGAATCGACCGCGGTGTTTCAGGCGAAATACTCGCACGCCCCGGTGAACACTGCGGTTTCGAAGGCCGAGTTGGACAAGGTCGTGCATGCGCTCACGCATGTTCCGGAGACCTTCGAAGTGCTGCCGAAGGTTCGGCGGATGTTGCTGGATCGGCGCGCCCAGGCTCACGCCAACGGCGGGCCGTATGACTGGGCGTTTGCCGAGGCGCTGGCGTTCGGTTCGCTGCTGGTGGAGGGCGTCCCGGTGCGGCTCTCCGGTCAGGACAGCCGTCGCGGCACGTTCAGCCAGCGGCACTCCGTGCTGCACGATGCAAAGACGCAGGAGCCATACACGCCCCTGCTGCACATCGCCGAGGGGCAGGCGCGGTTTTGCGTTTACAACTCGCTGCTCTCGGAGGCGGCCGTGCTCGGATTCGACTACGGCTATTCGCTGAATTTTCCGTCGATGCTCTGTCTGTGGGAAGCGCAGTTTGGCGATTTCGCCAACGGCGCACAGGTCATCATCGACCAGTTTATCGCGGCGGCCGAATCCAAGTGGCAGCGCCCGAGCGGGATCGTGCTGCTGCTGCCGCACGGCTACGAGGGCCAGGGGCCGGAACATTCCAGCGCGCGCCTGGAGCGCTACCTCCAGCTCTGCGCGGAAGACAATATGCAGGTGGCCAATCCGACGACGCCCGCCCAGTATTTCCACATCCTGCGCCGGCAGATGAAGCGTCCGTTTCGTAAGCCGCTCATTGTGATGACGCCCAAGAGCCTCTTGCGCGCAGAATACTGTGTTTCAACCGTTGCCGACTTCACCGAAGGCCGTTTCCACGAGGTGCTTTCCGGACCGGCGGCTGGAATTGCGCAGGAAGTCACCCGCGTGATCTTTTGCTCGGGCAAGGTGTACTACGACTTACTCGCGTGGCGCGAAAAAAATGAGCGCAAGGACACGGCGCTCGTCCGCATCGAGCAGCTTTATCCGCTGCATGTGGACGCCATCGTCGAGGCGCTCGCGCAATTCCGGAACGCCGGGAAGTTTGTCTGGTGCCAGGAGGAGTCGCAGAACATGGGCGCGTGGCATTCTATCGGGCCGAAGCTCTCGGCATTGATCGGGCGCACGGTGGTGTATGCGGGCCGCGGCGAAAGCGCGAGCACGGCGGTCGGCGCGCTAGCCGTTCACAAGCTGGAGCAGCGGACGCTCGTGGAGGAAGCGTTTCATAATTAGGTGAGCGCAGGACAAATTTCTTCCGGCGGATCGCAATCACCGGGAGGTCTGTATATACCGGGGTATATACACGGATTAAGAAAACGGTGTCGGCCTGCAACTCTGGTGAGCACACGCGCCCTCGCGTGTTGGCGTCGGCGCCCTCGCCGACGCGAACTTTTGTTCCGTTGCCCACGATTACCCACGAAGATGCCTTTGGCGGGGCGCCAAAGGCCGCACGCGAGGGCGCGTGCGCTCCCCAGATCCCGGTCTACGACGTTCTCGCAAGAATCGGCGGGCCAAATAATAGAAGAAATTTGTCTTGCGCCCTAATTAGGTGAGGTGAAACCCTGTCCATTAACAACACAACCCGGCTATATTCAGATGGGAAAGATAGATACAGCAACATCCAGCAAGCTTGTAGTAAGCATATGGCACAGCGTCCTCGCCGCGACGGTTGCGCCGCTTGTCATCCTGCCTTCGCACGCCCATGCCTTTGATTGGCGCAAGACGGAACACTCGCTCGCGCTGCTCAGCGGGACCCAAGTCGTGTGGCAAATCGTGGCCGATCCAGCACAGGGCAAACCGTACTTTCATCCGCTCGCAACACCGGGCGGAACGGTGCTGACAGATTCGCGTCCGACCGATCATCCGTGGCATCGCGGCCTTTGGTTCTCATGGAAGTATATCAACGGCCTGAACTACTGGGAGGAAGATCGCCGGACGGGCCGTAGCGAGGCGGCGACTGACTTGGTCGAGTCCAAATTGCAACCGCATCCGGATGGCTCGGGGGAATTGGAATTCTCCATCCAATATCATCCATGGAACGCCCCGTCCGTCCTCAATGAAAAGCGCCAGATCACAATTTCGGCCCCAACAAACGGTGGCTATGAACTGAGCTGGACATCGGAGTTTACGGCGGTCGCAAACGTAACGCTGGATCGGACTCCGCTGCAAGGCGAGCCGGGAGGCAAGGCATTTGGCGGTTATGCCGGACTTTCCATGCGGCTCAATCCTGCCACGCGAACCTGGACTTTCACCAACAGCGCTGGAGCCACCGGCACAAAAGCGCTGCATGGCAATTCTGCTCCATGGGTGAAGTTTTCCGCCGGTTCGAACGCTCCGGCGGCGGCCATCTTCGACGACTCGCGAAACGCGCGGTATCCATCAGCGTGGTATACCAATCAGGAAATGCCATACTTCAGTCCGGCGTTCCTGTACTCAAAACCACTCGGCCTGGCCGCCGGAGAGAAACTTGTATTGCACTATAGAATCGTGGTCACCGATCGCGATCGGATTGAAAAATAACCGCGCCGCTATTAACAAGCGGTGCGGGCTTTACGCCTCCAGCAGCATCCGCATCGGCTCCTCGATGCACTTCTTCACCTCGATCAAGAACGTCACTGCGTCTTTGCCGTCCACCACCCGGTGGTCGTAGCTGAGCGCGAGGTTCATCATCGGGCGGATCACCACCTGGCCGTTCAATGCGATCGGGCGTTCCTGAATCTTGTGCAGCCCCAGGATTCCGCTTTGAGGCGGATTCAGGATCGGCGTGCTCAGCAGCGACCCGTAAACCCCGCCGTTGGAAATCGAAAATACGCCGCCCTGCAAGTCCTCGATCTTAATCTTTCCGTCCCTGGCCTTGGCGGCAAAGAAGAGGATGTCCCTTTCCAGTTCGGCAAAACTTTTCCGGTCGGCGTCGCGAATCACTGGCACGATCAGCCCGCGCTCGGTGCCGACGGCGACCCCGATGTCGTAGAAATGGTTGAGAACGAGATCTTCGCCGTCCACCCGGCTGTTGATGGCCGGCACAGCCTTGAGGGCGCGGACGGTCGCCTTGATGAAGAACGACATGAAACCGAGCTTCACGCCGTGCTCTTTCGTGAACGACTCCTGCATGCGGGCGCGCAACTCCATCACCGCGCTCATGTCGCACTCGTTGAAGGTCGTCAGAATGGCCGCGGTCTGCTGTGCCATCACCAACTGCGCGGCGATCTTGCGCCGCAACGGCGACATTTTCTTGCGGGTAATCCGCGATTCGCCGGTCTCAACGAACGGCACAAGCCTGGCCGGGGGCGTCGACTCCATCTCGGCCTCGCGCGCCATCGACTCCACCGCAGCCGAAAGAGCCGGGGAGGATACTGGCGCCGGCGCAACGGGGGCCGGGCCGGGTGTCGCGGCGCTCTGCTCGCGTTGCGGCGGCTTCGTCGCGTGGTACGCCTCGCCGGCATCCTCAATGCGCGCCACCACGGTCCCGATCTTCACTTCTTCACCCTGCGGAACGAGAATGCGGAGCACGCCCCCCTTCTCCGCGGTCAGTTCGGTGGAGACCTTGTCGGTTTCGAGCGTCAGCAGGACGTCCCCCGCCCATACTGTCTCGCCGTCTGCCTTATGCCACACGGAAATGACCCCGCTGGCGATCGATTCGCCAACGGCCGGGATCTTGACTTCAATACTCATGCTGGTTTGAGGCATCGGCGCCAGTTCCAGCGTCGATGCCCTAGAAGTATATATCGGCGCTGGGCGATGCACAAGCCGGCGAATTTGCCATTGCCGGCCCGCCGCCAACCGGCGTATTTTCGAAAGTCTATGAACACTCTCGATGCATGCTGTTCAAAATTTGATCCCGCGCCATGGGACGGCAGGGAATTGCAATACTCCGGCAAACGGTTTATGAAAGACCGGGTGCTGAGCTTCTTTCATATTCCGCTGAACTTCGGCGCCATCATGAAGCGCAACATGGCGCTTATCGACCAGGCCGGCGCGGGCATTGAACCGACGATGGTCTTGTCGGACGAAAATTCCCTGTGGGGGGCCGACGTATATATCGAGACGAGCAAGGACGTTCCGGGTGCGCAAATGGCAGAAATTTCAGGAACATTCCTGTGTAAAGTCTTCGAGGGGCCCTACCGGAACGTGCCGACGTGGATCGAGGCGATAAAGACTTTCGTGCAAGGTAAAGGCAAGAGCGTCCGGAAACTGTACTTCTACTACACCACCTGCCCCAAGTGCGCCCGGAAGTATGGGAAGAACTACGTGGTTATCCTGGCTCAGGTGTGACGGCGCCAAGGGCTCCAGGCGAGGCGCCCAATACTGTTCGGATAAGCAGCGGTTTCGAAGGCGAATGGGGTTTCGGTTGGCGCGCCAGCGTCTTGGACTGCGGGTGAGATCCTTCGCAAGTCTCAGGACTGCCAGCCCAAGAAGCTGGCGCGCTCCTCTGAGAGAGCCAGTTTCGGTCGAAATCGCTTTAGTGCCCCGGTTCACTCCCCAATTTGCTTTCCCGGAGGGCCGGTTGCTGCCTCAATGGGCGCATGGCCTACCAGTCCTATTCAGATTTCATCCTGGCTCTGGACCGCGCCGGGGAACTCGTCCGCGTCACGCATCCTGTCGCGACGGAGCTGGAGATCACCGCGTTCGCCGACCGGGAGATGAAGAAGCCCGGCGGCGGCAAGGCGTTGCTCTTCGAAAAGCCCACCGTTAACGGCCAGGTGTCTCCGTTTCCGGTCGCCATCAACACGCTCGGCTCCTGGAAACGGATGGCGATGAGCCTGGGCGCGGAGTCGGTCGATGCCGTCGCGACCGAACTTGGCTCGCTGATGAAGGCGAAGCCACCCACTGGCATTGCGGAGGCGCTAAAGCTGCTGCGGTCCGCCGTCGATCTGCGCCATGCCCGGCCCCGGCACGTAAAGCGCGGGCCGTGCAAGGAAGTCATCCACCGCTTCGACGCCCCGCCCACGCGCTCCGAACCGTGGGCACCGGCGCCCGACTGGCGCGCCGGCACCGAAGCGTTCCCGCCCACGCTGCTGAACCTGCCGATCCTCAAATGCTGGCCGCTCGATGGCGGACGGTTTGTCACGCTGCCGTGCGTCATCACCCAGGACCCCGATACCGGGGAGCGCAACGTCGGCATGTACCGCATCCAAATCTACGACGACCGCACCACCGGCATGCACTGGCAACTGCAAAAGGTCGGCGCGCGCCACGGTCGCCGTTATTACGAGACCGGCGCCCGGATGCCGGTGGCCATCGTCCTCGGGGGCGATCCCGTGTACACCTTCTGCGCCACCGCGCCGCTGCCGGACGGCCTCGACGAGCTGCTCATGGCGGGCTACCTGCGCCGCAAATCGGTCGAGCTGGTCAAGTGCGAGACCAACGACCTCGAAGTTCCGGCGGACGCCGATTTTGTCATCGAGGGCTTCGTCGATCCGCAAGAGTCGCTCCGCGAGGAAGGGCCGTTTGGGGATCACACCGGCTTCTACACCCTGCCGGAGCCATACCCCGTTTTTCACGTCACGGCCATCACCCACCGCCGAAACGCCGTTTACCCGGCTACAGTCGTCGGCGTCCCGCCCATGGAGGACTTCTACATCGGCGCGGCATCGGTGAAACTGTTCCTGCCGGTGTTCAAGATGAACTTCCCGGAGATCGTGGACCTCGCGCTGCCGGCGGAAGGCGTGTTTCACAACCTGGTCTTCGTCAGCATCAAGAAGACGTACCCGATGCAGGCTTACAAAATCATGCACGGTCTTTGGGGCATGGGGCAGATGATGTTCAGCAAGTATCTGGTGGTGGTCGATGAAGACGTCAACGTGCATGACACCCGCGAAGTGCTCTTCCGGCTCTGCGCGAACACCGATCCGCAGCGGGACTCCATTTTCACGCGCGGCCCCTCCGATGTCCTTGACCACGCCACCGCCGAAATCGGCGCCGGCAGCAAGCTCGGCATCGACGCCACGCGAAAGCTCCCCGGCGAAGGCTTCAAACGGCCGTGGCCGCCGCCGATCGCGATGGACCCAACCGTTGCGGCGCGGGTTGCGGCATTGGGAAACGGCTAATACCCAGAACGGCCAATTTGGGCTTGAAACTTCCGCCGCACTGACGTTCGGTGGCGCCTACTTATAAACGTCGCCGCGTGGACCGACGTGGGCGATGACAATAGTGTCCGCAGTGCGGTCAAAAAGGTAGATTACGCGCAGATCGCCATGCCTAAGCCGGTAGTGTCCAGCCCACTCGCCGGCCATCGGCTTGACGCCGGGAAGCCCATCTGGATCGCGGGCGAGTTCTTCGAGCTTGGCAACCAGTTGCGCTTTAATCCGCGCATCCATGTTCTGAAGGTAACGTGCCGCACGCTTATGAACGACAAGCTTGGGCATCGGCATTAAAGCTCGGAAAGAGGAACGAAGGCATCGTGTTTGCCGTTTTCCCAGTCATGCCTGGCTGCGCGCAAGTCTGCAATGGCCTCCTCGCCAAGGTCGAGACCGAGTACGTCGCTGAGTTCGCAAAACTGCGCCCATGGAATGATGACTTCCAGCGGGTCTCCGTGCTCGTCGATGACGATTTTTTTTTGGATCACGGTCATGGTTGAATTCTAACTCCGTCGCCGAATCTTGGCAAACCCCCAATTTTTCCCGGCGAAATGACTTTCCTATTCCGTAACTCACCCACATTGAGGTGCCTCCGTTTGGCATCGAGGCTCTGGTTGCAGCCCGCGCCCGACCTTGCTAGACTGTCGCAAACCTCCATGAACGGCCTCTTTCTTCACACCGGCAACCGGCTCGAAACCCTGGCGGCCGAGCTTGCGGCGGTTGTCGATGCGTTTCCGGCACCTCCTTTGACGCCGGAGCTCGTCATGGTGCAAAGCCTCGGGATGCGCCGCTGGCTTTCGCTTCAGCTCGCCGAACGGCTCGGCGTCTGCCTGAACTTCCAGTTTCCGTTCCCGCACACTTTCCTCGACGCAATCCTGCGGAAAACCGTCCCGGAGATGGCGCCTGCGGGCACATTTGAAACGGACTCGCTTACCTGGCGGATTCACCGATTGCTGCCGCGGCTGCTGGATAATCCCGAGTTCGCTCCGGTTCGCCACTACCTATCGGACGGCGACGCGCTGAAGCTGTACCAGCTCGCCGCCCGGCTGGCCGGGTTGTTCGATCAATATCTGGTGTATCGCCCGGAAATGGTGATGCAATGGGAAGACCGCTCCGCGTCCGTACCCGACGCTCAAGCCTGGCAGGCCATGCTATGGCGGGAATTGAACCGCTCCGGCGCCATCCATTTTGGCGCCGCTCTCGACCGCCTGGCCGCCGGATTTTCGACAACTGCCGAGCTTCCCCGGCGGGTTTCCATTTTCGGCATTTCGTCGCTGCCGCCGGCCCAGATGCGGATCTTTTTCGAGCTCGCCGCCGTGCGCCCCGTTCACCTTTTCCTGCTCGCGCCCTCCTGCGAATACTACGGGGACGACCTGACGCCCAAACAGCGGGCGCGCCGCGGACCGCGAACGGAGGCGACCGGGAACCCGCTGCTGACCTCGCTCGGCAGGCTCTATGCGCAGTTTACCGCGGTGCTGCTCGAAGCCGATGAGCGCGCGGGTCACCGCATCGTCGACGCATCCGAGCAATTCGAGGAGCCCGGAACAGACACCATACTGCATACGATTCAGGAGGATGTCCTGCACGCGAAAAGCCGGGGTGGCGTTGCGTTGTCCGATACGGGCGAAGAGCGGCTCGAACCGCTGGCGGTCTCGCGCGAAGACCATTCGCTGGAAGTGCATGTATGCCACTCGCCTTTGCGTGAGATTGAGGCGCTGTACGATCGGCTGCTGGACCTGTTCGCCAACGACCGCACGCTCCAGCCGAGGGACGTTCTGATACTGACCCCGGACATCGAAAGCTACGCCCCGCTCATTCAGGCTGTGTTTGGGTTTCCCGAAAATCCGGCACATCGCATCCCATTCAGTATTGCCGATCGCGCGCCGCAAAGCGCCAGTCCGGTCGTCGCGACGTTTCTCGCGCTGCTCGATCTGCCCGGCACGCGGTACACGGCGCCCCAGGTTTTCGAGCTGCTCCAAAGCCCGCCGTTTCGTCTCCGGTTCGGATTTGACGACGCCGAGCTGGCGCGCATCCGCCGATGGATCCAAGAAACAGGCGTGCGCTGGGGCGTCGATGGGCCGCACCGGGAAGAGCTGGGCGTGCCGGCGTTCAACGAGAGCACCTGGAGGCACGGGCTGGACCGGTTGCTGCTCGGTTATGCGATGACCGGCGGGAACAGGGAGGCGTTTGAGGGCATCCTGCCGTACGACGACGTGGAGGGGACGTCGGCGGAGCTGGCGGGCAGACTTGCAGCCGCTCTGGAAACACTCTTTGCGGCAACGCGGGACCTGACGCGCCCGCGCCCTCTCTCAGAATGGCCGGAGGCGCTTTGGATGCTCGCCGATCTGTTTTTTGCCCCCCCGGGCGACAGCCCCGCGAACCGCCACAGCCGCGAAGCGCAAGCCGCCGACGTGCGTGTTTTGCGCGAGGCCATCGACCGGCTTCGCGAGGTGGCCTGGGAAGCGGGACCGGAGCAGCTCGTCGAATTTTCCGAAATACGCGAACATATTCTGGGCGCGTTGAATACTACCGAGCAACGGGGCGGATTCCTGACCGGCGGCGTGACGTTTTGCGCGCTCAAGCCGATGCGAAGCATCCCCGCGCGTGTGGTCTGGCTGCTTGGGATGAACGACGACGCGTTTCCGCGCAAGGCGCAACCGCCGCAGTTCGACCTCATCGCAGCCGCGCCAAAGCTGGGGGACCGGTCGATTCGCGACGACGACCGCTATCTGTTTCTCGAAGCGCTGCTTTCCGCGCGCGACCGGTGTTTCATTAGCTACGTGGGCCGCTCGGCGCTGAACCGGGAAGAATATCCGCCGTCGGTGGTGGTGAGCGAGCTGCTCGATTACCTCGACCAGTGCTGCCGATTCCCGGCGCAAGCGAAAGACGCCCGGGAATGGCTGACGTTCGAACACTATCTTCACGCCTTTAACCGCGCCTATTTCAAGCCGGGCGCACGGTTGTTCAGCTATTCGGCGGCCAATTACGCTGCCGCAACGGTGCATGAATACGGCAGGCGCCAGCCGCCGCTGCTCAGCGCGCCACTGGCCGCGGTCGCCGATTCTAACGTCGAGCTCGCGGCCCTGATTCGCTTCTTCGACAATCCCGCCGCCGCGTTTCTGCGCGAGCGGTTGGGCGTGTACATGGAGAAAGACGAACCGGCGCTTGCGGAGTGCGAACCGATGGAAGTCGATCAGCTTGAGCGGTACCAAGTTTGCAAGGAAATGCTCGACGCTGAAGCCGCAAACAACGCGTCGCCGTCCGAAGAAGCATTCACCGCGCGCGCCCTGCTGCCCGCGGGAAGTGTCGGCGCGCAGCACTACGGCGGGCTGCGCCGCAAAACGGAGGCGCTCTATGAAAGCGTGCGCGAGCTGCTCGGCGCGACCGGCCGGGATGCGCCGCGGACGATCGATCTGCGCATCGGCGACTTCACGGTTACGGGACGCCTTGAGGCGCTTTACTCTGGGCGGCTCGCATTCTTCCGTCCGGCCGATATCAAGCCGAAGGACCGCACCCGCGCGTGGATTCAGCATCTGGCCTGGTGCGCCGAATCGCCGGCCCCGCCTCCGCCGACGCTATTGGCCGGCAACGAGGAGGCGTTGCTGTTCCCCGCGTTGACACGCGAAGAAAGCGAGGCGCAGCTTCTGGAACTCCTCAAGATTTACCAAAGCGGCAGGCAGCGGCCCCTGCCGTTTTTCCCGCAAAGCGCGCTTGAATTGGTCACCCCGCGCAAATCGAACGTTCCTCCGATCCAGCGCGCCCGCGAGAAGTGGCGCGGCGGATTCGTCGAGGGGGAACAAGAGGACCCCGCATACCGGATCTGCTTCGGGGACCGCGATCCGCTGGATGCGGAATTCGAGGCGCTGGCGACGGCGATCTTCGGCGGAATGAAGACGGAGAAGGTTGAATGAAGAACCTTGCTGCGTCCAATACCCTCCAGATAGGCGGCGGCCTCGAAAGCGGTCGGGTCTCTGATTGTCGCGCCAGCGTCTTGGAGTGCGGCAGTCCTGTCTTTCCATTACCCACAAGTCTGTGGATCTGGGTTTCAGCGCCAAAGGCGCGACCACATAATAGCCTAGTAGGCTGTAACAGTGATCAGTTCGGATCGCTAGACGATGGCAAAGCGCGAAAAGTCGGGAGGGGCTCGGCAGTCGCGTCAGCGTCTTGGAGTGCGGGTAGTCCTCTACCGCTTTGGCAGTGC
>Ga0316223_1001230_pt1 | contig 25258 bp, 26 predicted proteins | sample TBH18009metaG_FD_206007 | JGI IMG/M metagenome (GOLD analysis project Ga0316223, IMG submission 206007) | Freshwater microbial communities from Trout Bog Lake, Wisconsin, USA - TBH18009 | ecosystem: Environmental > Aquatic > Freshwater > Lake > Hypolimnion/Profundal zone | place: USA: Wisconsin...
GGCTTCGGTCCATCGCCGCCCAGGCTGTCGATGCCCTGCTGGATATGCACGCCCGCCAACGGGCACTCCGACATCACGAAGCCGGCGCCGTTCTGCGCTGCCTGACGCGCGACCGGACGCCCGACCCGCATGCCGACCTCAAAGAAGTCCTTCTTGAACCCCCACGATCCGCCGTGCCCGGAACAGCGTTCAATCACCTTGACCTTCGCCTGAGGCACCAGACGCAGCATCTCCGCCGCCTTCTGCCCCATATTCTGTGCCCTTGCATGACACGCCATATGCACGGTCAGGCTCGCCGGAACCGGCGACAGACCGGGGGCCAGACCTTCCTTTTTGGCGATATCGACCACGTATTCGCTGATGTCGTAGGTTGCCCGGGCCAACGCCTTGACATCGGGATCGTCCGGCAGGATCAGCGGCCACTCGGCCTTCAGCATCAGTGCGCAGGACGGCACCAGGGCGATCACGTCATACCCTTTGTCGATCCACGCCTTCATGCCCAGGGCAACCTCGCGGGCGTTATCAGCGACATCCGCGATGCGGCCTTGCTCCAGCAGCGGCATCCCGCAGCACTTCGGATACGCCACTTCCGTTTCGACGCCGTTCCTGGCCAACACCGCCCGGGTGTCGATACCGACGTCGGGCGAATTGTAGTTGCCGAAACACGTCGCGTACAATACCGCCTTGCGCCCGAACGCCGGGGCATCGCGGTTCAGCACCGGCGTTGCCGCAGACAGATTAACCAGCGTTTGTCCGGAAAATTTCGGCAGTTCCGCATCCGGATGCAATCCGGCCGCTGACCGCAGCAAAGGCCCGACAATCGTGTTGTCGCGTCCTGTCGCCCAGTTCGCTATCGGCGCCACCAGCCCGGCCAGCACGCCATTACGATCAGTTTCCGCTAGCTGCTTGTCCGCAAATGTAACGGACCCCTGCTTTTCCTCCATGGCGCGATACCGCAGCATCAAATGGGGGAAATCGAGGTTGAATTCGTGCGGCGGAACGTACGGGCACTTCGTCAGGAAGCACATGTCGCACAGCGTGCAGGCATCCACGACCGACTTGAATTGCGCCTTATCGACCCCGTCGAGTTCCTGCGTCGGCGATTCATCACACAGGTCGAACAACCGCGGAAACGAGTCGCACAGATTGAAACACCGGCGGCAGCCATGACAGATGTCGAAAACCCGCTCCAGTTCCTTCTCGACCGACGCGGGGTCGTAGAAATCCGGGTCCTGCCAGGCAATCGGATGCCGGGTCGGCGCCTCGAGGCTGCCTTCTCTCATGTCGGGATATTCCGTCTGTCCGGGGTCATACTGAAGGGCGTTCGCGCTGATTTTTACGCAATCGTCATGGCCCGGCTTGTCCGGGCCACCTATGCCCTGACGGTGCCGCGATAGGTGGCCCGGACAAGCCGGGCCATGACGATGGGGCGGGAGTAGTCGCAACGATCGCTTGGTAAAAGTCAGTCCTCCCCGCGCGACGGCGGGGAGGGGCTCGTCGCTTACGCTTCGAGTTCGTTCAAAGCCTTCTGGAACCGGCCAGCGTGCGAGCGCTCGGCCTTCGCCAGTGTCTCAAACCATGCCGCGATCTCGTCGAAGCCTTCATCACGCGCGGTGCGGGCCATGCCGGGATACATGTCGGTGTATTCGTGAGTCTCACCCGCCACAGCGGCGGCGAGGTTCAGCGCGGTCGGGCCGATCGGCAGGCCGGTCGCCGGATCGCCGGACTCTTCCAGGTATTCCAGATGGCCGTGCGCATGGCCGGTTTCGCCTTCGGCGGTGGAGCGGAACACGACCGCGACATCGTTGTGGCCTTCAACGTCGGCCTTCTGTGCGAAATACAGATACCGGCGGTTTGCCTGCGATTCGCCAGCGAACGCGGCCTTCAAATTGTCTTCGGTCTTGCTACCCTTGAGCCCAGACATGTCGATTTCCTTTTAGCTTCCGGATCGATGAGTCGAACGCAACCAGGCGCCTTGCGAACAAGGCGTCTGTCTGAGTCCTCACCGGAACAAGTTAGACCATATGCCGGTTCAATTGAAAGTCGCGGGTCGATGAATTTTTTCGATCATTCCAAGTGAGACGAACGATCACCGGCCATCGTTTTCCCCCTGGTCGCGCTACCATTCCCGCCGTAGTCTCCGATTAAATAAACTCTGGGGAATACGTCCATGCCCAATCTGTCTCGCCCCCATCTTTCGCGCAGGGGCCTTCTGGCCACGCTTGCCGCCAGCCCGGTCGCCATGGCCTTGCTGACCGAGGCCGCTCGCGCCGCCGATTTGGCCGCCTCCGGTCTGGTCGGGGAATTGCAGGGCCCGACCATGATCACCGACCCGGCGAAATGGCCGACAAAATTCCAGGAAGCCCCGATGCTGGCCGAACGGGTCAAGGCCGGCAAGCTGCCGCCGGTCGCCGAACGCATCCCGGCCGAACCGATGGTTTGGCAGCCGCTGAACGAAACCGGAAAATACGGCGGCACCTGGCGCCGCGCCTTCACCGGCCCCGGTGACGTGGAAAACGCCAATCGCATCAACGCCTCGGACAAATGCTTCTTCTGGAGCGCCGACGGCAGCAAGATCGTCCCCTGCGTCGCCAAGGCGTACGAACTCAGCGACGACGGCAAGACCTACACGATGCATCTGCGCAAGGGCATGAAATGGTCCGACGGTTCCCCGTTCACCGCCGATGATTTCGTGTTCTGGTTTGAGGATATTTACGGCAACAAGGAGATCGTTCCGACGCCAACGACGGATATGAGCCCGAAGGGCAAGCCGGGCCGTATCGTCAAGGTCGATGAGGTCACGGTTCGCTTCGAATTCGACGTGCCGTACTATCTGTTTGAGGAAATGATGGCCGGCGACACCCTGATCGGTGGCGGCCAGTCGGTAAGGCAGTCACAAAAACTCAGCTTCGGCGCGTATTCCCCCGGTCATTACCTGAAGCAGTTCCTGCCGAAATATTCCTCGCTGGAGGAAGTCAACGCCCGCGCCAAGAAAGAGGGTTTCGAGAATTGGCTGCAGATGCTGCACTTCAAGAAGGATTGGTCGCTGAATACGGAACTGCCGACGCTGGGTCCGTGGAAGACCGTCCAATCCATCAACAATCCCATTTGGCTGCTGGAGCGCAATCCGTTCTATTATGCGATTGATACCGCGGGCAATCAGCTTCCCTACATGGACAAGGTGCAGTTGACGCTCGGCGAAAACCTGGAGGTCATCAATCTGCGCGCCATGGCCGGCGATTATGACGAACAGGAACGCCACATCGACATCAGCAAGCTGCCGGTGCTGTTGGATAACCAGGACAAGGGCAACTACAAAGTCCATCTGGACCTGGGGTTTGCCGGCGCCGACTTCATCCTGCAGATCAACCAGAGCTACAAGGCCGACCCTGAAATTCGTAAATGGCTGACCAATGCGGATTTCCGCCGAGCGCTGTCGTTGGGTATCGACCGGGATCAGTTGAACGACACGTTCTGGCTCGGCGTCGGAACCCCGGGATCGCCTGTCCCCGGTGAATCGATGCCGCAGAACCCCGGGCCGGAATGGCGCAAGAAATGGTCCGTGCTGGATGTCAGGCAAGCCAATGCCATGCTGGACAAGATCGGTCTGGCGAAGAAAGACAGCGCCGGCTTTCGCGTCCGCACCGATAATGGGGAGCGGCTGCGCATCCAGATCGTGGCCATTCAGGCGTTCATGCCGTTTCCGAAGATGTCGGAAATGGTCGCCGATCAGTGGCAGAAGATCGGCATTCAGGCCGACGTGCGCGAGATGGAACGCAACCTGGCGACGACCCGGGTGCGCAACAACGAGACGCATATTTACACCTGGAACAATGGCGGCACCGAACTGCTGTACCTGTTCCCGCGTCACGCCATCCCGGTCGATCCGACCGAGGCGTATATGGGACCGGAATACGCAAATTATTACGCCTCCGGCGGCACCCAGGGTATGAAGCCGGATGACCCGAACATTCTGCGTATATGGGAGCTGTTCACCGAGGCCGCCGGCCTGAAAGCCGAGGGGCGCAACCATAATGCGCAGGAGATCTGGAAAATCCTGGCCGATCAGCAATACGGCATCGGTACGGTCGGGCAATCGCCCGCCGGTCTGGGCGTGCGTTTGGTCAGCAACAAACTCGGCAATATCGCTTCTCGCGTCTGCAATGCCCAGCATTGCCGAACGCCCGGCAACTCGCATGCCGAAACCTGGTATTTCAAAGCCTAATGCTGGCCTATCTCATCCGGCGCGTGGGTTTGGCGGTGATCACCATATGGGCGATCACCATCGTCACCTTCATCATCCTGCAGTTGCCACCGGGCGACTTCGTGGATGCCTACGTGGCGCAAGCGTCCGCCATGGGCACCGCGATTTCCGCCGGGGAGGCCGCGGCGTTGCGCCACGCCTATGGCCTGGATCAGTCGGTCTGGGTGCAGTATTACAAGTGGATGGCGCACATCGTGCACGGTGAGTTCGGCCAGTCGTTCGAATACGGCCGGCCGGTGACCGAGGTGATTGGCGACAGATTGTGGCTGACGATTTTGCTGTCGATCGGCGCGATCATCGTCACATGGGGGCTGGCGCTGCCGATCGGGATTTACTCGGCGGTGCGGCAATACTCGATCGGCGACTACATCTTCACGTTTATCGGATTTGTCGGGTTGGCGGTGCCGAATTTTCTGCTGGCTCTGATCATCATGTATGTCGGCCTGCGGGTCTTCAACGTCAGCGTCGGCGGTCTGTTTTCGTCGGAGTTCCAGTTGGCGCCCTGGTCGTGGGCGAAGGTCTGGGATCTGGCCGGGCATTTGCCGGTTCCGATGCTGATCCTGGCACTCGCCGGCACCGCGCAATTGGTACGAATCATGCGCGCCAACTTGCTGGACGAACTGCGTCGCCCCTACGTAGTGACGGCCCGAGCGCGCGGGCTGTCCGAACGGCGGGTGATCATGAAATACCCTGTGCGGGCGGCGCTGAATCCGTTCGCCTCCACGATCGGCTACCTGTTGCCGTACACCGTGTCCGGTAGTGTGATTATTTCCGTTGTGCTGAGCCTGCCGACGGTCGGGCCGCTGTTGCTGCATTCGCTGATCTCCCAGGACATGCTGCTGGGATCGACGATTATCCTGATGCTGGGCGTATTGACCGTGTTCGGCACCTTATTGTCCGACCTGCTGCTGATGTGGATCGATCCCCGCATCCGGCTGGGGCAGCTCAAATGAGCGCCACGACAGCCGAGAATAAGGTTGCGGTCGCATCGCAGCGGCAATTGATCTGGTGGCGCTTTCGCAAACACAAACTGGCCCTGGTCAGCGCGTTCATCGTGGCGGCATTCTATCTGGTGGCGATGTTCGCCGATACGATCGCCTATACAGAGCCGTTCGATACCCAATCCGCCCGCAGCTACATCCCGCCGCAGCCGATCACCTGGTTCGACGCGGACGGACATTTTCATCCCACAGTCAACGCGCTGAAAGGCAAGCGCGACCCGCGGACGTTCAAGCTGTCGTATGCGCCCGACCCCGGCGAAACGCGGGACCTGGTCTTGTTCGGTCACGGTTACGAATATCGCTTGTTCGGCCTGATTCCGACTGACATCCATCTGTTGGGTGTGTCCAACAGCCGTCCACAGGATGCACTTTTCCTGCTCGGTACCGACCAGCTTGGCCGGGACGTGTTCTCCCGATTGGTTTTGGCAAGCCGTACATCGCTGACCATCGGTCTGGTCGGCGTCGTCATGTCGCTGGTGTTGGGCGTTCTGTTGGGCGGCATATCCGGCCTATACGGCGGCTGGATCGACGTCGTCATCCAGCGCGTCATCGAAATCTTGCGATCCATTCCGACCATTCCGTTGTGGATGGGCCTCGCCGCGGCGGTGCCGAACAGTTGGACACCGCAACAGGTTTATTTTGCGATCACGCTGATCATCAGCCTGATCGGTTGGACCGAACTGGCCCGTGTGGTCCGGGGCCGCTTCCTGGCTTTGCGCGAAGAGGACTTCATTACCGCCGCCGAACTGGCCGGCGCGTCACAAATGAGGATCATCTTCAAACACATGGTTCCCAGCTTCCTGTCGCACATCATCGCCGCCGTCAGTCTGGCGTTGCCGGCGATGATCATCAGTGAAACGACCCTGTCATTCCTCGGGCTGGGTTTGCGGCCGCCCGCGATTTCCTGGGGCGTGCTGTTGCAAGACGCGCAGAACCTGCAAACCCTCGCCCTGGCCCCGTGGCTGCTGGTGGTCGCCCTTCCGGTGATCGTCGTCATCCTCGCCTTCAACTTCCTCGGCGACGGCCTGAGAGACGCGGCAGATCCCTATGGCTGATGAACCCATCTTGAGCGTGCGCGACCTGCACACGCATTTCTTCGCCGATGAGGGCGTGGTGCGCGCCGTCGATGGCACATCGTTCGACCTGCACAGCGGCCGAACGTTGGGGATTGTCGGCGAGTCCGGCTGCGGCAAGAGCGTCACAGCGAAGTCTATCTTGCGCATTGTCGAACGTCCCGGCCGCATTGTCAGCGGCCAGATCATGTTGCGGCGACAAAATGGCTCCACCGTGGACCTGACGACGCTTCCCACCGACGGGCGCGAGATGCGCAGTATTCGCGGCGGCGAAATCGGGCTGGTGTTCCAGGAACCGATGAGTTCGCTGTCGGCCTTCCACACCATCGGTAACCAACTGATGGAAGGTATCCGGCTGCATAAAGACCTGAGCAAGCGCGCGATCCGCGAGCAGGCGATCGAACTGCTGAACATGGTGGGCATCCCGCGCCCCTCACAACGGATCGATTCCTATTCGTTCGAACTCTCCGGCGGCCTGCGTCAACGTGTCATGATCGCAATGGCGTTGGCGGCCGAACCGCGTGTGCTGATCGCCGACGAACCGACCACGGCGCTGGATGTGACGACGCAGGCGCAGATTCTTGACCTGATCCGGCGCCTGCAACAGGAACGCGACCTGGCGGTGATGCTGATCACCCACGACATGGGGGTCATCGCCGAGATGGCCGATGATGTGGTGGTGATGTATCTCGGCAAGGAAGTTGAAAAAGGCCCGGTGGACGAGATTTTCCACGCGCCGCGGCATCCTTATACACAATCCCTGCTGCGCTCGATCCCGAGCGTTCTGGCCGAACCGAGATCGCGTCTGGCAACGATCACCGGATCGATACCGCATCCATTCGCGCGGCCTGGTGGTTGTCCGTTCCATCCGCGCTGTCCGGATCGTCATGCCGAATGTGAGACAACCGTGCCGGCTGAAGTCGAGATCGGGGAAAACCACGTCACCGCCTGCCATCTTTACACCAAGGTGCCGGCATGACGGTTCTCGACGTCCGACACTTGCGGAAGCATTTTCCCTTGCGACGGGGTCTGCTTGGCCGCACGGCCGGCTACGTGAAGGCTGTGGATGACGTTTCGTTTTCGATCGAAGCGGGGGAGACGTTGTCGCTGGTCGGCGAATCCGGCTGCGGCAAGACCACCACATCACGCTGCATTCTGCGCGCGATCAGACCGTCCAGCGGCGAAATTCTGTTTCGCACCGGAACCGGCGAGCAGGTTGACGTGGCGCCGCTGGAGAAGAAACAACTGCGCCCGCTGCGGCGGCAGATGCAGATGATTTTCCAGGACCCGTTCTCGTCTCTGAACCCGCGCATGACAATTTCGGAGATTATCGGCGAGCCGTTGCTGGTGAACGGGATGACCGACACCACGATACGCAACAAACGCGTCGCCGATCTGCTGGAGTTGGTGCAACTTCCCAGTGCCTATCTCAATCGTTTTCCGCATGCGTTCTCCGGCGGCCAACGTCAGCGCATCGGCATCGCCCGTGCCCTGGCACTGAACCCGTCGCTGATTGTGGCGGATGAACCGGTGTCGGCGCTGGACGTTTCGGTGCAGGCGCAGATCGTCAATCTGATGCTGGACCTGCAGGACCGGCTCGGTCTCGCCTACTTGTTCGTCGCGCACGACCTTTCTGTGGTGAAACATGTCAGTCACCGCGTGGCGGTGATGTATGTCGGCCGCATTGTCGAAATCGCGCCCACGACGGGTCTCTTCAACACGCCGTGGCATCCATATACCGAGGCTCTGCTGTCGGCCGTGCCGGTGCCCGATCCTCGCCGCAGAGCGCAACGCATTGTGCTGGAGGGGGATGTGGCGGATCCGTCCAATCCGCCGTCCGGCTGCCATTTTCACCCGCGCTGCCAATACGCGACGGATCGATGCCGGATCGAGACGCCGGCGTTGCGGGAAATTGCCCCCGGCCACAGTGTGCGCTGCCTGCGGGCAGAGGAATTGTCGCTCATGGGCGTTCCGGCCGCGTAGCCAGCTTGCGCCGGTCGGCGCGCCATGCCAGGGTTCATGAATGGCGCGCCCCGAAGACATCCCCCAGCCGACCCGCGATGTGGTTTTGAACCTGCCATGCCCGGCGTTCGATACGACGCCGTTCGTCGCCGGCCCACCGCTATCGCAACGACGCATCGCGATCGTGACCAGTGCCGCCCTGATCGTCCGCGGCGACAAGCCGTTCGCCTTCGGCTCCGGCGAGGCTCGTTTTATACCCGCTGATACCGCACCCGGCGATCTGTTGCTCAGCCACGTCTCGATCAACTTCGACCGCGCGGGATGGCAGCGTGACATCAACGTTGTGTATCCGATCGACCGGCTTCGGGACCTCGCCGCGCTCGGCGAAATCGGCGGCGTAGCGGACACGCATTACACGGTCATGGGGTCCACCGACCCGGCCGCGATGGACGCGGCGGTGGATCAGATAGCGGGGCAGTTGAAGCAGGAGCGGATCGATTCCGTCCTGCTCACACCTGTCTGACCGCTTTGCACGCGCGCCGTGTGCGCGCTTTCACACAAGCTTGAAGAACGCGGTTTCTCGACGGTGGCGATAGCCAGCGCTCGGGGGCAGGCCGAGAAAACCCGTCCGCCGCGTGCCCTGTGGACCCCGGCCATGCTGGGACGCCCGGTGTGCGAGCCGTCGGACCCGGCGTTCCAATTGCGCGTTCTGCGGATGGCGCTGGCGTTGCTGGAACGAACGGATGGACCGGTCATCCTGGAAGACTTCCCGGATGATCCGCCGGGCTGGTTGGACAACCCGGACTGGACCGCGCCGGTCACCGACCCGTCCACAGCCTTCGCCGCGGAACTGCGTGCCATTCTACCACTCTGGGAAACCGCACAGGCGCGGTTCGGCCGAACATCGGTCGGGTTGAGCTTTCAGGCTCCGTCGGCATGGCCTGACTTCGCCGCCGCCATCCTGGCCGGAAACCTGCCGGTGGTGCCGCAATTGGACACCACAGCGTTGTCGGTGCGCTTCCTGTGCGACGACATCAAGGCGCTGTATGGCGAGGCCGCGCAGGCTGTCGGGCCGGCTCCATCCGCCAAACAGGTGGACACCTGGTTCTGGCGGCACACGGCGGCCGGCGCACTGCTACAGGCATTGCGTCGCACGGCGATGGACAGCGAGAACAACGCTTTGAAAACGGTCGGCGGCCGGTTTTTTGTGCCGACGCCTTGGGTTGCGTAGGCGACCTGTTTGCGGCGTCAGTAAGACGAACAGGTAACAAGGACCCGTCCCGATGAAGTCCGTGTTCGGCCTGTTGCTTTGCCTGTGGGCGTGTCCAGCCCTCGCACAAATGACCCCCGTCGGTTTGTGGAAGACCATTGATGATGCAACCGGCCGGGAAAAAGGTCTGGTGCGGATTGTCGATGAGAACGGCGTGTTGTCCGGCCGGATCGAGGGCAACCTCGGTTCGAACCCGCCCGAACGCCGTATCTGCGACCTGTGTTCGGATGACCGGAAAAATAAACCGCTGTTGGGAATGACCATTCTGCGCGGTGTGCGGGCGTCCGCGGACGAAACCGGTCAATGGGACGGCGGCGACATTCTGGATCCGGATTCCGGCAAGGTTTACCGGGTTCGCCTGCGCCCGAAAAATGGCGGCAAGCAACTGGAGGTTCGAGGTTACATGGGCATTTCGCTGCTGGGCCGCACCCAGACCTGGATACGCGCCGAATGATGTAAGGTTGGCGCGTCGCGCGGGGTTTGGCTATCCTCTCCGGAACGGAGGACCTCCATGAACGCACTTGACCTGATGCTGAGCCGTGAATCGGCATTGAAACTCGTATCGCCTGGCCCCTCAGCCGAGGAATTGGATCAGATGTTCGCCACCGCGGTGCGGGCACCCGATCACGGCCGGCTGCGGCCGTGGCAGTTCGTGGTCATCAACGAGGACCGGCGGGCGGCGTTCGGCGACCTGATGGCGGACTCGTTGCGACGTCGCGACCCGGCGGCGACCGAGCCGGCGTTGCAGCGGGAGCGGGACAAGGCGTTTCGGTCGCCGGTGATCGTCGTGGTCGCGGCCAAGGTGAAACGCGGCTTGCCCATTCCGGAGATCGAACAGATCGCCTCCGCGTCGGCGGCGGCGCAGACGATCATGTTAGCGGCGCCCGCGTTGGGCTTTGGCGCGGTCTGGAAGACCGGCGCTCCAGCCTATGACCCGGCGGTGAAGCTGGCGTTGGGACTGGCCGCCGAGGACGACATCATTGGTTTTCTGTATATCGGCACGCGAGCCGGCGGTTCGTCGCCGATCCCACGTCCCGAGGCGAAGGATTTCGTGACCACCTGGGCGGGTTAGCGGGTGGCGGCACCGATTTCGCGACCGTTTACGTCAATGCCGCTCGTCCAGACAACACAGAATAATTAATCATCAGTACAATACACCGGTTCAATAGATCTCTATTGAACCGGTGTATTTATTGACTATCGGATCACACGGCTTCCGCCATTTGGTTCGCTTCGATCTTGCGGCGGGCAGCCTCACGCCGCTCGTCGAACTTGGCCAAACGCCGGTGCGGGTTCGGGTGGGTTTCGTTCTCCGCTTCGCCGGGGCGTTTCTGGGAACCGGCCCAGCCGTGCGCGGCGATATCGAAGATGATGCCGGACAGGTCGGTGTGCTTGACCTCATACCCGTCGGGGTTGTTCGGATCGCCCATGATCCATTTGCCGCCCGCAGCCCGCGCCTGTTTGCCGGACACGATGATGTCGTCCACCCAGAAACCGATATGGTGAATGCCGACGAAATCGACGCCGGTGCCTTGCGCGGCTTCCTCGTCCTTGAAGTGCAGGATGGCCAGATTGACGACGCCGTCGGTCAGGAACACGCCTTCGGCCAGCGGGCCATCCAGTTCGGCCACTTCCTCCAGGCCGACGGTGGCTTTGTAATATTCGGCGGTCTCCCACGGGTCGGTGACGCTGAGTGCGACGTGGCGGAGATATCCTTTGCTCTTGACAGTCATGGCTTGGCTCCCTCGGTTATTGTGGTGGAGGGAGTGTGACTCCGGGTTGCGCAAAAGCGCAAGTTTTGCGGAGGATATTCCATGCCCGAACGCGGCATCGCAATACCCGCTTCTTCCAGGGTAGTTCGTCATGTCCGGATCGCGGATTAGCGATAACCGAAGCCGATTTGCTGTCCAATGACCAATAAGATGGCCAGCGTAAACGATTTGTTAATACATTACGGTCAATATGAAGAAGCCGGCGGGATTTCCCCGCCGGCTTTAACACCCGGAGGTCGCTATGTTTCAACCAGACGACTTCCTGGCGCTAATGATGGTGATCGTGATCATAAAAGTCCGGTATTATGTATCAACCGCCACCAGAGCGGAATGGTATCGAAGCCGGGTCAATCCCACCTATCGAACGGTAGGTAGAACATGATTGGTAAGACCGTCTGGTCAGTTCTGACTGTAATCATCCAGCTATCTGGCCAACACTCCGCCGGGTTAACTGGCTGGCAGGCCAACATGGCGGAGAATCAACTCGATCTCCTCGGGCTGGTAGATGATGAATTGGTTAATATCGATACCGCAGGCTGTGTCTGGAAGTCGCGGGCATGGTTTTCTCACGTCGAGCACGAAAGGAGTCTGCCCCCGTTTTTGACCGTCCAGGTAGGTGTAGGTTATGCATCCGATGAGCGTAATTTCTGCCATTACAGGTTGGGCAACCATTTCGGCCCTCTGTCGCTTCATGGCGCCACTCATGAACTCCGCCGCCGGGAAAAAGAAATTGATGCGATCTGCTTTCGCCGCTTCGATATCTACCCTGCTCACATCGTCTTGTCGGACGCTCGTCGAAACTTCCTCATCGGGGAAGACCGACGCCAGGAAGGTACCAGACACCCCGGCAGCCCTTTGGCAAATGGACTGGGCGGTGGATTGGATGTGTCGAGGGTCTATAGAGACGTAGGCCAAGCCATCAACACGTATGACATCGGCCGGGGTATGACCAACGTTTTTGACAACCGGCGTGATATAGACTGTCATCCGATCAGGGAAGACGATGATTCCACCAGAATCGGCGCGGGTTACTCTCAACCATGCGCGAGTAGCATCTTGAGCCGCATCAGCCTGCCGGCGAGCCTGCTCGGTGGCTTTGGCGGCTTCGATGAGGGCATCAATATTGATCAGGTAAGCGCGGACCGCGATGCAGACCGCAACCGCAGAGAGAAACAAGGCACCTATTCCAAGAACGGACTGCCACCACCAGAACGATTGTTCGGTGGCTCGGTGCTCGCCCTCGCTGGGGTAGGAGTTATGTTTCTGAGTCGGTTTAACCGGCGGATCGCCGACGTCCTGCGAATCGTCGGCGTTTTGATTGCTTGGTGTGCCATCTTTATCGGGACGTTCTTGGTGTTGCCTCCCTGATATCCTGCGCTCCAAGATGGTGAATAGGGATATCCAGGATGACAACAATATGCCTACCTCAATCAGCCGAAGAATTCCGTCACTCAGGATATTCATAAGTCCTCCAGTCGAATTCCCTCTAACTCCAATGCCGCAATCGTTGCCAGAAGGAAAGCCGCTCCGATCGTTCCGCGGCTGAGTTTGTTGGCGATCGACGCCTTGGTTTCATGGAGGCCGTGCGCTTCCAAACGTTTCGCCAGTTCCTCATAGGTTACATCCGCCCGTTTCAACTCAACCTTGATGAATCGAGCCGCTTTCTCCGCAAGTTCTTGTTCCGTTGCTGCAAGCCCCATAGCACACTCCAAATCTGGGAATGAGTTATCATATCCGATAATTCGTTATTGACAATGGGATCCCAAATGTTATCATATCCGGTATTGAATAACCGGATACGGGAACTATGTCTCAACACTTCCTCCTCTCAGCCAAGGCCCGGACCCTCTCACTGTCAACCGTGATGCGGATGAGCGACCTGGAAGCCGAGACGGTGTTCCGCTCCGTCCGTTGGACCGATGGCGCCGCGTCCTGCCCGCACTGCGGTTGCTGCACGGTCTATGAGTGCCGTCGCCCCTCCGGTGCGCTCCGGTTCCGCTGCAAGGCGTGCCGGGCCGATTTCTCGATCACGTCGGGCACTCTGTTCGCATTCCACAAGATGCCGCTCCGTAACTACCTCGCCGCAGTCGCCATCTTCGTCAACGAAGTGAAGGGCAAGAGTGCTTTGGCTCTCTCCCGTGACCTGGATTGCCAATACAAATCGGCCTTCGTCCTGGCCCACAAAATGCGTGAAGCGATGGCGTTTGAATTGAAGGGCATGCACGTCGGCGGCGAAGGCGAAACGGTTGAGATCGATGGCGGCTATTTCGGCGGCTACATCAAGCCAGCGAACCACAAGGACATGCGCCGCGACCGCCGCCTTGCCAAGAACCAGAACGGCAAGCGGAAGGTCGTGGTCGTGGTTCGCGAGCGTGGCGGCCGCACCCTCGTATCCGCCTTCAAAGCCGAAGTGGACAGCCTCGGCTTCATCATCCAGCGGGTGAACCCCGCGTCGAAGCTGGTGACCGACGAAGCGGCCGGCTGGAACGCCTTGCACGCCAAGTTCGAAATGTCCCGGATCGACCATTCCAAGGCTTACAGCGAGGATGGCATCTATTCGAACGGTGCCGAAGGCTACTTTTCCCGCCTTCGCCGGTCAGAGATCGGCCATCACCACCACATTGCCGGTCAATACCTCGTCCGGTATGCCCAGGAGATGGCATGGCGAGAGGATCACCGCCGCGTTGCCAACGGTGCCCAGGTCAAGGCCGTGGCGACCCTGGCTATGACGGCACCGACTTCCGTTGATTGGTGTGGGTATTGGCAGCGGGCGGCTAAGACGGCAGCTTAACAAAGGGGTGCGCCGCCTGCCGGTTGACCGAGCATCCACCTACCGGCCGTGTTCTGAAGTTCAACACCGCATCAGGGGTTGTATGCGCGAGCCGGTCAAACGAGACTCAGCGCCCAGCCAATTCCCACCGCGCGCCCAACCCCGCCCCGATCTTGGCTACCTCGCCGACCTTCCGTAGTTCCCTGAGCGACCACAGGACGCTTGCCGTGACCTTCTTCCGTAGCTTAGAATCGGCCATGTTCAGCTTTTTGGCCTGCATCGCCTGTATTGCGATGGATTCCGCCGCTATTGGATCTGTGGCGACCCGTAGGCCGTTCCGGCAGAACCCGGCGACCTCACCATGGGCAAACAGCGTTCCGCGGGTGGATGGGCGCTTGTGGCTGATCTTACGGAAATCGAGATCGGGATCGAACATGCGGATCGACGCATCGATATGCACCAAGTCTTGCCGGGCCTGTCGGGTCCGTTCTTCAAGGTCGATGATGAGGCCAGTTAGCGTTGCGCGTTTCTGGACCAGAACGGCGGCGATGTGTTTGTTTTCCATGCCGTATAGTGTATGGTTTATCGGCCAAAACGGCTTGTGTCCTGTGGTGGCGGTTGATACATAATACCGGACTTTTATGATCACGATCACCATCATCAGCGCCAGGAAGTCGTTGGTTGAGAACATGGCGACCTCCGGGTGTTAAGCCGGCGGGGAAATCCCGCCGGTTTTTTCATATTGACCACAAAGTATTAACAAATCGTTTGCGCTGGCCATCTTATTGGCCAATCGGCGGCGGATCACTTTCAGTTTAGTGTCGGCCCGCCGCCTGGAAGCAATCAATGGCCGGCCCGGCGGTTTCACGCCCTGCGAGGTGATCGCCTCGGCCCATGCGCTGTACCGGTGTCAAGGACCCGGCCCGTGTGTTCAACTTTGACGGCGAGAACGCCACCGGCGGCGATGACCACCAGGACGCCATTGATCCTGCCGATGCACGATGCCTGGCATCCCGGCGACATCCTCCGTGAGATGCATCTCACGCCGATCACTCCAACCGTAAGGACATGCCGCAAGCCAGGTATCGGGAATTCTGGATCGTCATGGCGTGCCTCCCGATCTGGTGCATCTTACACCCGGGGTGGGCCGGCCCCCTGCTTCAGGACCGGCCCGCTCCCCTAACGTTTTTTGATGATTATCTTGACTTTTATGATCACGATCACCATCATCAGCGCCAGGAAGTCGCAAGTTCGTAGCATGCCGACCTCCGGGTGTTAAAGCCGGCGGGGAAATCCCGCCGGCTTCTTCATATTGACCGGAATGTATTAACAAATCGTTTACGCGGGTCATTCTGCGGTGAGCCTGCTCGATTTAAAATCGACCCGGGCCTGCTATGCCGCTCGACGGGATCAATGCTTGCACGCCCTATGCCGCAGCGAACCGCGCCTCATGCCGCCCGACCTGTAACCGGTAATTCTCCCGATACCGGTCGCTGACATCCTGATGCACCGCCAGCGCCGCCGCATCGCGCTCGCCGCCGGTCGGCTCCACCAGATCGAAGTGTCCGAAATGGTCCTCCCCGCGCACCAGCATCGCCCGGCAGCGCACCGGCCCGTCCACCCGCACATGCGTCGGCATGTAGTTCAGCCCGATCCCCACCCGCCGGTGCGACGCGTTGTTCGGCGCCGAGCGATGCACCGCCAACTCGTGATGCAACGAGAATGACCCGGCCGCCAGCGCCATCGCGGTCGGGTTCGAGTCATCGAACGCATCGACAATCGTCTGCCCCGCCCGGTTGATACTGTTCGGCAACCCCATCGGCGAATGATGGTATAAACGCGGCTCGCCCCGGAACGACAACTGCTCCATGCAGCCGGCCTCCCGGCTGGCATCCGTCAACGCCACCCAGGCGCACACCGACTCCTTCGGTTCCAGACCAAAATAGCCGCCGTCCTGATGCCACGCCGCATAGGTCGGCGAGTGCGGCTCCTTGATGAAAAACGTGCTGGTCCAGACCAGGATGTTCGGCCCGATCACATCCTCGATCGCATCCAGGATGCGCGGATGCCGGATCAGCCGCTCGATCCACGGGGAATGCATGTGCCCGTGCGACCGCCATTTCGGGTCCGCATCCGCGACTGCGCAGCCAAGCGAGGTCTCCAGCCGCTCCAGCCCGGCGAGGCAGTCAGCGATTTCCGGCGGTGACAACGCCGGCATCGGAAACAGGAAGCCGTTGTACCGAAAGGACTCCACCTGGTCCTGCGTCAGCGCTTTCATTGCCGTCCCTCCCCTACCCGCCGGTAACCTCACCCCCGCCAGCCGAAAACGTCAACCGGCCTGGAAGCCGCACGTCCCGCTACCAACTCTGACGAATGCGCTGTAGAACTGGCGGCGAACGGAGAAGCGACGGATCATGGCCAGCTATCAGTACGTCTATGTGTTGAAAGACCTCACGAAAAACTTCCAGGGCGGCCGGGAGGTGTTCAAGGGCATCACCCTGTCGTTCCTCCCCGGCGTGAAAATCGGCATTCTGGGCGTCAACGGCGCCGGTAAATCGACGCTGATGAAGATCATGGCCGGCATCGAGACCGAATACGGCGGCGAAGCCTGGGCCGCGCCGGGTGCCACCGTCGGCTATCTGGCGCAGGAACCGCATCTCGACCCCAACCTGACCGTCGGCGAGAACGTCGAGGAAGCCTTCGCCGACCTGAAGCGGGCGCTGGAACGCTTCAACGAAATCTCCATGCTGTTCGCCGAACCGATGGACGACGACCAGATGAACAAGTTGCTGGTCGAGCAGGGGGACCTGCAGGAACTGATCGACTCCAAGGACGGCTGGGAGCTCGACCGCAAGGTCGATATCGCCCTGGACGCCCTGCGCTGCCCGCCCGCCGACGCGCCCGTCACCATGCTGTCGGGTGGCGAGAAGCGCCGCGTCGCGCTGTGCAAGCTGCTGCTGGAAAAGCCCGACCTGCTGCTGCTCGATGAGCCAACCAACCATTTGGATGCCGAAAGCGTCGCCTGGCTGGAACATACCCTGCATGATTATGCCGGCACCGTGATGGTCGTCACCCATGACCGTTACTTCCTGGATAACGTGACCGGCTGGATGCTCGAACTCGAACGCGGCCGCGGCTATCCGTTCGAGGGCAATTACTCGTCCTGGCTGCAACAGAAGCGCAAGCGCCTGCAGCAGGAAGAAAAAGAAGAATCGGCTCGCCAACGCTCTTTGGCCGCGGAATCCGAGTGGATCGCCGCCTCGCCGCGCGCCCGCCAGACCAAGAGTCGCGCCCGTATCGCGAAGTACGAGGAGATGTTGCAGAAGTCGCAGGAACTCGTCACCGGCGTGGCGGAAATCGCCATTCCGCCCGGACCGCGCCTGGGCAACATCGTGATCGAGGCCGAGGACCTGTGCAAAGGCTACGGCGACACCGAACTGATCGAGAAGCTGAACTTCAAGCTGCCGCCCGGCGGCATTGTCGGCGTGATCGGCCCGAACGGCGCCGGCAAAACGACCTTGTTCCGCATGATCACCGGCCAGGAAGTGCCGGACTCCGGATCGTTACGGATCGGCGACACGGTGAAACTGGGCTATGTCGATCAGTCGCGCGACACGCTGGACCCGGAAAAGACCGTCTGGCAGGAAATCAGCGGCGGCGACGAAGTGATCCACCTGGGCAAGCGGGCGGTGAATTCGCGTGCGTACGTGGCGGCGTTCAACTTCAAAGGCTCCGACCAGCAAAAGAAGGTCGGCATTCTGTCGGGCGGTGAGCGCAACCGCGTCCATCTGGCGAAGATGCTGAAGATCGAGCACAACGTGCTGCTGCTCGATGAGCCCACGAACGATCTCGACGTCGATACGTTGCGGGCCCTGGAAGAAGCGCTGGCCGAGTTCGCCGGTTGCGCGGTGATCATCAGCCATGATCGCTGGTTCCTGGATCGTCTGGCCACCCACATCCTGGCGTTCGAGGGTGACAGCCACGTCGAATGGTTCGAGGGCAACTTCCAGGCCTACGAAGAAGACAAACGCCGCCGCCTGGGCGCCGAAGCCACCGAACCCCACCGCATCAAATACCGCCCCCTGGCTCGGTAACTAACCGTAACGATGAGTGACCTTGTATCGTACTAATCGGCTTCGATACGGACACACGCGGATCGTCCCCATATCGTCATGGTGCGCGAAGGCGCACCATCCAGGTCTTTATTTTCAATTATAAAGACGTGGATGCCGACCTGCGTCGGCATGACGGGTTGCTCTGCCGGACGGTCGGCCGCAACTTCGCCTCGCCTCAGCCTTTCGGCCACCCCAGGGTGGGTTCGATCCGCACCGCCGGCCTACCACCGCGCGGCCGGGCAACCCAGGCCGGCATCCGCACGATGCGCAGCAGTCCGGCCGCGCTGGACATGCTCTGAACCGAGCGCCGCGCCTCCAGCAACAGGTGGCGCAGCAGCAGCGGATCGGTCGTTCCGGCGGTCTCCTGCACCGATGACAGCCTGTGCAGCGAATACAGGCCGACAATCGCCGCCATCCCGAACAGGAACGTCCACGCATGAAAATCCAGCACCTGTAGCGAGACCGCATCCGTACTGGACTTCCAGGTGAAGCCGAAACTCAGGTCCCGCGCGCTGAAGAAATCGGCGCACAGACCGCCGATGATCGGCGCGACGGAGGCGCAGGTCGCGCTGACCACGCTGTTGGCCGCCAGATAGGACGTGGCCTGCCCGGCCGGCGATAATTTCATGGCGATATTACCCGATGCCAGCGCCACCCCCGCCGTGGCGATGCCCATCAGGACGTGAATACCGAGCAGAATGAAGAATACGGCGGGTTGAACCCAGGCGAGGCCGGTGAAGGTCCAGGCCAGCGTGCACAACAAGAACAACGGCGCCGCGATCCCCAGCACGGCTTTGTTGCTGAACCGGTCGATCAGCGTGCCCCACAGACCCAGCGCCGCGAGGTTGCTGAGCTGGCTGGCCGTGGTCAGGACGATGATGGTGCTCATCTGGTAGCCGATGGTCTTCAGCATATAGACAACGAAAAACGGCGCGGCGAGATTGGCGGCGAAGTTCCAGGAGGCGAGGAAGATCATCAGCCGGCGGAAATTGCTGTCGCGGAATGGCATCGCGAACAAGGTCCGGGTCGGCGTCCGTTCCGCCGCTTCCGGCATCGGCTGGTCGGGCGTGATCGCCAGCAGCCAGACCCCGATGAAGCCCATCACCCCGCTGAAAACGAACATGCAGGCATAGACATAGACGGGATGCCCCGGCAGCAACGCCTTCCACCGGTCGATGAACAGCCCGCAGACCAGCGCGAGACACGTAGACAGCGCGGTGGTCGCGGCGGTGCGGCGGCCGAAGAAGCGGCCGAACTCGGTTTCCGGAACGAGATCGCGCATCCAGGAGTTCCAGGAGCATCCGGCGATCGCCGCCATCGCCTGATAGACCGCCACAGCCGCGATCAGCAGGATCACCCCCATCTCCGCCCCGACGAACGGCGCCAGCGCGGCGACGAACAGGAACAACCGGCCCACGCCCGCCGACCATGCGCAGATCGCTCGGCGGGAGCGGATGCGCTCCACCAGGATCACCGCGGGTAATTGCAGGAACTGCACCGCGAACGGGACCGCCGCGAGGACGCCGATCGCGAGGTTGCTGGCGCCGAGGTCCACCAGATAGCCCGCCAGGAACACGCCCGACGTCAGGGTCGACATCGCCTCGCTGGCCAGCGCGTCATACAGCACCAGGCGGAAGGTGCGGTCCGTCCCGGTTGCGCTGGTTGCGGTGGTGCGGGTTCGCCAGGGGAGTTTCATGCGCTTGCAGCGTGCGGGATGGGGCGGCGTTTGGCCAGCGGATTTTCGCGGCGGCGTTGTGGGGCGTCGCCGATGCGATCGGCTGCCGCACCCGGGCCCGATCGGTATCCGCGGGTTCGGCATCCGATTGTGCGGACGCATCCGTGGACCGGACGGACATGTGCTTTATCCTATGGGGTGCTTGACTCGCCACCTGGCGCGCCATAGAACAAATCGTGTCCCACGTTGCGCTCGACGATCCGATCCTGGTTCACTTCCGCTACGCGCTCGGTGAAACGTATGGCGCGCGGCTGGAACGCGTCGTGCTGTACGGATCGCGCGCGCGGGGCGATGCGCGGCCGGAGTCTGATTATGATGTGGCGGTGTTCCTGCGCGATATGCCGGACCGGGCGCGCGAGTTGAACCGCCTGGCCGACCTCGCCACCGATATTCTTTACGAGGACGGCGCGGTTGTGCATGCGATGCCGTATGGCGAAGGTGCTTATACCAGCGGCCGTTGATAATGACACACGCCGACAACCTCGCGTCGTCATGGTGCGCGAAGGCGCACCATCCATGTCTTTGTTTACACTTATAAAAGACGTGGATGCCGACCTTCGTCGGCATGACGAGGTGAGGCCGGCCGAGAGTCGGCATCAACGGCGGTTGGTATTACAATGAGCGCACGCCGTTGATGCACGAGATACACGTCGATGGCGTCGATCTGTGAAACCGGAAACCAGCGCCTTTCTTGCGAAATCCAAGGAATTTCTCGATCGCGCCCCGGCGCTGCTTGCGCAGGACTTCACCGCCGACGCGGGACGCGCGGCTTATCTTGCGGGTTTCATGCGGCGCAAGCGTTGATCTTTGAAAAACCACGGCGGTGTGCAATCGGCATTTGCCTTGCTGGTGAGAAACGAGCCGATGATCGGCCGCGATCTTCACGCGTTTCTTGGCCGGACCTATACTCTCAAGGCCATGGCCGATTATGAAACCGGCCCAGGTGCGAAAATCTCGGCCGCGCAGGCGACCGAGGCGATTGCGGCGGCAAGCGGCTTTGTTGCCGCGATTGTTGGGTTGTTGCGCATGATACCCGCGCCGTCCTCGCAGACCCCAGACGCGCCGCCGTAGCCGGCACCTTTGTGTGCGTCGAGCGAGGGCACTATGCTGCGTTCGGGACAACGGCCCGATCCTTGACTTGCCCTTGGTCCCGGGGCGGGATCGACGCCGGGCCATGCCTCGCCCCATAAGGAACGTACCGCCGATGACCGACATCATCACCAAGCCCAAAATCAAAGAGGAGATAAAGGTCGAACGCCCGCATCTCCACAAGGTCATTTTGGTCAATGACGACTTTACGCCCCGCGCATTCGTCGTTTTGGTTCTGAAGGCGGAATTTCGCCTGAGCGAGGGTCAGGCCCTGCGCGTGATGATGACAGCGCATCGACGCGGCGTGTGTGTCGTCGCCGTCTTCACGAAGGACGTGGCGGAAGCCAAGGCAACGAACGCGACGGATGCTGGCCGACGCAAGGGCTATCCCTTGTTGTTCACGACCGAACCGGAGGAATAAGGTTGCGTCGGGGGAGCTTGCGGCGTCCGGCGTCACCGACGCCTGCTCGCCTCAGAACTCAAGACCTATGAATCAAAACCAAAATATTGAAATAAATGCGCCTTTTGCCGAATAAGTTAGTTGCAAGGTCAGACTGGTCAACAGATGGATTCTGAGGGTAACACCACCTCACGGCCTGCGTCAAATGGAACGGTAACGTATTCTTCTTCGTATTCCGCTCGTGGTGGGGCAAAGCCGACAAGGAGCTGGAAGCAGAAGTCTAGGCCCTCCAGCCGGGGGGAAACTCCGGGGTTATGATAAATCTCCCGCTCAGCGACAAGCCGGATATCGTGCCCCTTTATTAGCACGAACAGCTCGGCCAATCTGGTGCGTCGACTAATATCGGGAAACTCGGCTGTGTCGTGAGCATCCGCTGCAACGGGGGCATCATCCAGAAACCACTGACGATCCGATACGGCCTTCAATAAGGTAAGGCATTCATAAATTATTGCCATCTGGGTTGCCGGCACGTCGATTAGGACATGGGGAATTATCTCTTGGCTCCCCTGAGCCAGTTCATAGAGTGCCTGAGCGGTGAGAACTGGATCGAGGCGGGATGTCGTGTGTCGCGGAATCACCGTGGTCTCAGGCAAAGACGCAGGGCCAGGGGTGTGCGAGTGAACTGAGGTTCGGTCTTGCTTGCCAACAAGCGTAGGTCGTCCCACCCCATACGCAATCTCGTCAATCTTGGCGCCCAACGCGGTGCCCATTTTATGCAGCAACGTCAGCGAGATTGGATAGTTCGCATTCTCGATACGCTGCACGGTCTTTTCGCTGATCCCGCATTTCTGAGCGAGGAGCTTCTGCGGCATGTCGTTTAAATTGTCGTTGCGTCTCCTTTTGATCTCCGAACCGTTTGTCGTGAATTTTTTGACCATCGCACTGCCCTCTCATTGACGGCCGGTAACATGCCATATCGCTTTTTGGCTTGGGCGGTCAACGATCGGACAAAAATCGGACAATGACAGGCCAAAATGCAGCCATTTATATATGCCCTTTATCATATGTTAATAATGAGGTAAAATCCCACTGAACCCAATTCGGATTCATGGCACATGAGTACCTACGCCCGTAAGAAACTTTTGGAAGCGCTGTATGTCTTAGTAGGCAGCTGCTCCATTCAGAAACGTCTTTGTGCCGCCGGCGGCCACCTCGTTTGCCTAGGCCCAGATGACTTTGAGCCAGATGACCTGGAAACGTTCGAGGCGATCATGAAGAGCCTTACAAGCGCGACACCAGCGGCCGAGGAAGTCTCGTTGGAAGCCACGACCCGGCGTTTGACCGATCAGGAAGGCGACAAGTTGGCAGACAAAATTCTCAGTCTCTACACGAGTATACGTGGCGGGATATGAGCGATGCTGGAGTCGGAAACACGAGAGCTTGCGCCCCAAGGTGTTGCTCTTCCGACGATCATCGCCGCCGACGACAAAGACAAAGACCCTGCCAGCATACGTTTTCTGGAAGTCTTCGCCGCCAATATCCGCAATCCACAGACGCGCCGCGCCTATAGCCACGCCGTCATGGACTTCATGACCTAGTGGAACTAATCTGACAGAAACATCCGGCCAGTTTGGCGGAGTTCCGCCACATCCCAAAAATCGCACCCGGCACCAAGCCGTTAGATTCTATCCACTAGATACCCTGCCATCAAGCACAGCGGGTAGCCAATGCTGCTTCGGAATCCTTGAATTCCGCCGGGTCGCGGCCTCGATCGCGCGCTGTAAATCACGTCCGGAGACCGTCTCACTGAGACCGTCCAGGACAATGCTCACCCGAACACCATCGCGGGCGGGCCAAACCCCGGCAACTTCTGGCTTGTCCGTTTTAGCCATCGGCGGTGCGCTCCGCTCGTGCAACCTCATCGCCGCCAACCCGATCGGACCAATCGTGGCCGGCAGCCCAAAATAGCAGTAGGCCAGTGCGGGATCGATCATCGCAGCCCCCTCCGAACTCTCCGAGCGGCATAATGTAGCACGCCGGGTCATAAAAGCAGAACGTGGACAGCGGCGATAAAAGATGACGGTTGTGGCACCGTCCAAATGGCCGCCGTCAGGCTTGACCAGATTGATAACCGGGAAGATCGAGCTGGCGCCGACCGCGGTCGATGCGCGGTCCAGAGTGTTCGCCAGCAGCTTTATCTGCTCATTGCGCATCAGCACGGATCTGGCCGCCGTCGATCCGCTCACCCGCTCCAATTGCTTGCCGGGTTGCTTTCCCCTTAGGCTCATCGGCGCACATTGCCTAGCCCCGGACAGTCGATGTCGTTCCGATCGATCACTTCCGGGACGTCTGCCCGTCTCAGGGCGTGAGTGAACGTAAAAGCATCAGGCAGATTCACGGTCGGCCTGTGAAGCCGGTTTCTAACCCCTATTCGGCCTTTGCCGTCGGGACACTGACCTCGACGGTGACATCGATTCCCCGTTCGACGCGGGAAAAAGTCTCGTCGGCCGCACCTCGGACGATTGCCGTCTGGATGGGGTGGACAGCACCATCGCCGAATACCGTGGCATCGTTGGTCCACGAGGTTGGCGTCGCGGGAACTGCTTATAAAGAATATTGTCTTTACATTTGACACAACCAGTGGTAGATCCTCCACACATTTTGTCAAGGTCGCACGGCATGTCCCAGTTAGCCACGCCTACAAAAGCACCGTCCCCGGCAGGCTTCCTGCGGCCTTCGGACCTTCTGCTGAACCTCGTCGTCTCGATCATTGCGCCCATTTTCCGGCGCGTCACGGGCGGAGACACCGACCTGGCGCGCATAGCCGCGATCGAGGCGCTGAACACCTACCGCGTGCGCAATTTCGCGGAGCTGATCGCGATCGCTCAGATCATCGCGTACGGGCTCGCGGCGTTGGATTCGCTCACTCAATCGTTCGGCGAGGAACTGCCCGTGTCCATGGTCCTGCGCCTGCGCGGCAATGCCAACGCGCTGAACCGAGCGGCGGAACAGAACCGGCGGGCGCTGCGGGCCATACCACAACCACAGGATGAATATGTAATGGCGCAGCCGGAACCGGCCGCCATGCCTGAGGCATGCGAAGACACACCCGACACGGAACCTTTTCTTAGCGACGCGGCCGCCGAACTATTGGCGGCGGAGGCCAGGGATCGGCTGGCGGGGCCGCAGCCCAAAGCCGCCGCCCAGCCCGTCGAGCCTGCGGCCAGTCCGGTCGCCGCCACGGCCGGGGATACCGCCGCGGACAAACGCCATCGGGAGATGTGGGCGATCGCGCTGGTCAGCGAAGCCTCGGAGATCTCCGCCGGCCTACCCGGAATGCCGGCTGCCGAACGCGGCGCGGCGTCGATCCGGGCCGGGATGCTGGCGAGCACCGCCAATCAATTGCTGGCGGGTGGGGATGGGCCGGGGGTTGCGTTCAGCCTGACGCCCGGGCGCTGACGGGATCGCGTGCCGGGTCGGGGTGACAGTGGGACCAGTGGATTGAAGAGATCGTCTCACAATATGGGAATAGTTCTCACGCTGTGGCTTTTGAGACGATGTTGAGAGTGATGAAGCAATTACGGCATCGCCTGGCGGTAAATCCTCGCCGCCAAACGCCTTATGGTGACGCCTGTGCTTCTTGTCCCCGCCCCAATGCCCTGGCGGTGCCGCGATAGGTGGCCCGGACGAGCCCTAAAGTACCCACACATCTCCTGACCTCCGAAAAAAGTCCTTGCCCGGCTCGACGCGAGTACGATTCGCTGCCTCCAGGCAACCGGAGAACAGGAGCCAGGGATGGAATGGTCG
>Ga0316223_1001231_pt1 | contig 25247 bp, 25 predicted proteins | sample TBH18009metaG_FD_206007 | JGI IMG/M metagenome (GOLD analysis project Ga0316223, IMG submission 206007) | Freshwater microbial communities from Trout Bog Lake, Wisconsin, USA - TBH18009 | ecosystem: Environmental > Aquatic > Freshwater > Lake > Hypolimnion/Profundal zone | place: USA: Wisconsin...
GGGCCTGATTGGCGCTGTTGGCGTGCAGTGTGGCCAGACATAAATGGCCGGTCTCAGCAAAAGCAATGGCATGTTCCATCGTTTCATGGTCGCGTATTTCCCCGATCAGAATGACATCCGGCGCTTGCCGCAAAGTATTTTTCAAAGCCGCCCCCCAGGAATCGGTATCCACTCCGACTTCACGGTGGGTGATAATGCTGTTGATGTGGTCATGCACATATTCCACAGGATCTTCGATGGTAATGATGTGCCCGTAGCTGGTTTTGTTACGGTGACCAATCATGGCAGCCAGAGTGGTTGATTTGCCGGAACCGGTTCCTCCCACCAGAATGGCCAGTCCGCGCTTGGTCATCACCACATCTTTCAGAACGGGCGGCAACCCCATTTTGTCAAAGTCGGGAATTTCTGTCGTAATAGTCCGCATCACCATGCCGACACGCTGCTGCTGCATGAAAATATTGACACGGAACCGTCCGATACCGGGAGGGCTGATCGCAAAATTGCATTCGTGAGTCGCTTCGAATTCGGCAGCCTGACGGTCATTCATGATGCTGCGCGCCAGCTCTTGCGTATGCTGTGCAGTGAGTGACTGGGGAGATACCGGCGTCATCTTGCCATCCACTTTGAAGGCAGGCGGGAAACCGGCCGTAATAAACAGGTCGGATGCCTTCTTGCTTAGCATACCGCGCAATAAGTTGTGAATCAGCTCAGTGGCCTGTGCTCTTTCCATGTTGAACTCCTGATTATGGTAAGGCCCGTATTGCGAATTTCGTTCTCCGGGACGACATATTTAATTTTCACGTTAGCCCGGGAACATGTCTTTATTGGTTGCCTTGCCTCGTGCTTCAGCAGAAGAAATAGTGTTGCTCTTTACCAGATTTTGCAGGCACTGGTCCAGCGTTTGCATCCCTATTGCACCTCCCGTCTGTATGGAGGAATACATTTGCGGCACTTTGGCTTCGCGGATCAGGTTACGAATTGCCGGCGTACAAATCATGATTTCGTGGGCAGCTACGCGTCCTGTGCCATCTTTGGTTTTAAGCAGCGTTTGCGAGATCACCGCCCGTAGCGATTCGGATAACATGGCACGAACCATTTCTTTCTCATCGGCGGGGAACACATCGATAATACGGTCGATCGTTTTAGCTGCAGAACTGGTGTGCAGCGTACCGAACACCAGGTGGCCGGTTTCAGCAGCGGACATCGCCAATCGTATGGTTTCCAGATCGCGCATTTCACCGACCAGGATCACGTCCGGATCTTCACGCAATGCACTGCGCAAGGCATTCTGGAAAGACAACGTATGGGGTCCGACTTCGCGCTGATTGATCAGACATTTTTTACTCTCATGAACAAATTCAATCGGATCTTCAACCGTAAGTATATGCCCCATCTCGTTTTCATTGCGGTGATTGACCATCGCCGCCAGCGTGGTCGATTTACCGGAGCCGGTTGGTCCGGTGACCAGTACCATACCGCGTGGAAAATCAGAGATGGACTCAAATATTTTCGGTGCCTTGAGATCGGCGAGCGATAAAATCTTGGAAGGGATGGTACGCATCACCGCACCGGCACCACGGTTATGCACGAATGCATTGACGCGGAAGCGGGCCAGATCGGGAACCTCGAAAGAGAAGTCGATTTCCTTGTTTTCTTCGTAATATTTACGCTGACCATCATTCATGATGTCATACACCAAAGCATGCACTTCAGTGTGGTCCATCGGTGGCAGATTGATTCTGCGAATATCGCCATGCACGCGTATCATCGGCGGCAAACCGGCAGACAGATGCAAATCGGAAGCTTTGTTCTTGACACCAAAAGCAAGCAGTTCTGTAATATCCATTATAATCCTCGCTTATTCGCAGGCCGGGCAAAGGCACGGTCACGGGGCATATCCAACAACGATTAGATTATGACTGCAATTGCTTCCAACTTGCAAGCCGTTAAATCGGCTATCGCCAAAGCCGCGCACCTTGCCCATCGGCAAGAAGAAAATATTGCGCTCTTGGCAGTAAGCAAGACCTTTCCATCAACGGCAATTCGGCTTGCTTACGAAGCAGGACAAACCGCATTCGGCGAAAACTATGTTCAGGAAGCGCTGGATAAAATGGCCGAGCTCGGCGATTTGCCATTAGAGTGGCATTTTATCGGCCCGATTCAAAGCAACAAAACTCGCTTAATCGCTGAAAATTTTGCCTGGGTGCATAGTGTTGACCGATTAAAAATTGCCGAACGTCTATCGGCACAGCGGCCGCAAACTCTCCCGCCGCTGAATATTTGTATACAGGTTAACATCAGCAATGAGGACAGCAAGAGTGGCATCCCAGCGGAAGAGACTTTAAAGCTGGCATTAGAGTTGGCAAAGTTCCCCCGGCTCAAACTGAGAGGACTGATGGCTATTCCGGCACCTTCAGAAAAATTTGAAGCACAGCGACAACCGTTGGCCTGCTTACACGAATTAATGCTGCAACTTCAGACCCACGGTCTGGAGTTGGACACTTTATCAATGGGCATGTCTCACGATTTTGAAGCTGCCATAATGGAAGGCGCAACGATCGTTCGCATCGGCTCGGCAATTTTTGGGGAAAGGTAAAAAATAATATGAATATTAGCTTCATCGGCGGCGGCAATATGGCTACCGCACTGATCGGCGGACTGCTCAAGCAAAACTTTACAACGGCACAAATGCATGTGGTAGAAATCAGCGCCGACAATCGAGCAAGACTGGAACAGCAATTTGGCGTTCGCACCACAGCCGAACTATCGAACGGAATCAGCGGTAGCGACCTCATTCTGCTAGCCGTGAAACCTCAACAATTAAGCGAGGTCTCCCAACAGCTGGGACCGCTATTGAACGGGCAATTGTTGCTTTCCATTGCCGCGGGAATCCGTGCCGCAGACTTGTCGCGCTGGACGGGTTCGGCAAACGTGGTTCGCGCCATGCCCAATACACCGGCATTAATTCAAAGTGGAATGACCGGTTTATATGCCCTGCCCACCGTCAGTCAAGCGCACCGCGATCAGGCACAGAGTATTTTAGGGGCCGTCGGCGCAACGCTATGGGTAGAGGATGAAATCATGCTGGATGCGGTGACCGCCATTTCCGGCAGTGGCCCGGCCTATGTTTTCTATTTTATTGAAGCCCTGCAGCAAGCCGCGCGCGAACTGGGATTCAACCATAATGACGCCCGCCGCCTGTCGATTGACACTTTCCTTGGCGCTGCGAAATTAGCCGATGCCAGCCCTGATGATGTCAGTTTGCTGCGCGCTCGTGTCACTTCCAAAAACGGTACGACTGAACGCGCTCTGCTCAGCCTCGAAGCCAACAATGTTAAGCAGCATATCCTCGCCGCGGCAAAAGCCGCAGCTGAACGTGCCAGAGAAATGGGCGATGAATTGGGTGGTGCAAACTAAGATGCTGAACGAAGCTTTGCTGTTCTTGCTGGACACACTGGTACAACCTTTCGCTGCACTCTTGTTGCTGCGTTTCCATCTGCAATGGTTGCGGGCCCCTCTGCGCAATCCCCTGGGGGAATTCATCATGACGCTGACCAATTTTCTGGTCTTGCGTGTGCGCCGTTATATTCCCCCGGTAAAAGGGTTTGATATTGCTTCTTTACTGCTCGCATTTTTGGTCGAAGTAATTTATCTGGTCGCGATGATCGGCATCCAGGGCTTTAATTTCGCCGAATTCCCCTTGATTGGATTGTTTGCCTGGGCAGCGGTGAAACTTCTCAAACTCAGCATCTATCTGCTGATGGGGGCGTTGTTCGTGCAGGCGATATTGTCATGGTTTAACCCTCATTCCCCTTTTGAAGGACTGTTGAACGTTGTCACTTACCCGTTCCTCGCCCCGCTACGCCGCCGCATTCCACCACTGGGCAACATTGATCTCACTGTGTTGATATTGATCATCGCATGTCAGCTTATTCTCATCGTTCCGATGTCCTGGCTGGAAAGTATCGCCGTCAGATTGCTTTGACATGAGTACCTGCTGGTATCAATCCGAGGGGGATAGCATTACCCTCACCCTTCATATCCAGCCCGGTGCCAAACGCAGCGAGGTTACAGGATTACATGGTGACGCGCTAAAAATTCGCCTTGCCGCTCCCCCCGTTGAAGGAAAAGCCAACGAAGCACTCTTACGTTTTGTGGCGAATAGTTTTGATGTACCTTTACGTCAGGTTGAATTGCTGCGCGGCGCTCAATCGCGGCACAAGAGGGTAAAAATTTCAGGAAGTCTGGTCGAGCCTGAAACGCTGCTGCCAAAGACTCCCTCAACTTAGTTTTGAGGGAATTGGGACTACATCAAAATCACATCATACTGTTCTTGGTTGTACAACGTCTCCACCTGCAACGATACCGGCTTACCGATGAAATCGGAAAGCTGCGCCAGGTTTTGCGATTCTTCATCCAGAAATAAATCGATCACCTGCTGCGATGCCAGGATACGGTATTCGCGTGCATTAAACTGGCGTGCTTCACGCACAATATCGCGCAGAATCTGGTAGCAAACCGTCTGCGCTGTTTTCACCTCGCCGCGTCCCTGACAAGTCGGACAGGATTCACATAATACGTGCGCCAGACTTTCACGTGTGCGCTTGCGCGTCATTTCTACCAACCCCAAGGTGGAGAAGCCGTTCACTGTTATTCGAGTGCGGTCGCTCGCCAGCGCTTTTTTGAATTCTTCCAGCACCGCGTTGCGGTGTTCCGCTGACTCCATGTCGATGAAGTCACAAATTATTATCCCGCCGAGATTGCGCAAACGCAATTGTCGAGCGGTGACATGCGCGGCTTCCAGATTAGTCTTGAAAATTGTGTCATCGAAATTGCGCCCACCGACAAATCCGCCGGTATTGACATCCACCGTGGTGAGCGCTTCGGTTTGGTCGATAATGAGATAACCGCCGGATTTCAAATCCACACGACGCGACAAGGCCCGTTCTATTTCCTCTTCAACGCCGTACAGATCAAATAGCGGGCGTGAACCGGCATAATGTTCCAACCGTGACAGTGCTCCTGCAATATAGTCTTGCGCGAAGGCCGACATGCGGAGATGCGTTTCGCGCGAGTCAACCAGAATCCGCGTGGTTTCATCGTTGACGAAATCACGCAGCACACGCAGACTGATATCAAGCTCGCGATACAGCAGTGCGGGAGCAGGTGAAGTCAGCGCCTTTTCTTGCAGGCTCCGCCATAATTTATTCAGATACTCCGTGTCGGCCAGCAATTCTTTGTCCGAGGCGGGTTCTGCCATCGTGCGGATAATGTAGCCCCCAGTGTGATCGGGCGGCAATACCTGCAGCAATCTTGCGCGCAACGCTTCCCGTTCGGACTCATCTTCAATCCGTTGAGAGACGCCAATATGAGACTCCTGCGGCAGGTAGACAACCAGACGTCCGGCCATACTGATCTGGGTGGAAAGCCTTGCTCCCTTGGTACCGATCGGCTCTTTCACCACTTGCACCAGCAAGCTCTGCCCCTCGGATAATACTTTTTCGATCGGCTTGGCCGCGTCACCATTATGGCGATTTTCCCAAATATCGGCGACGTGCAAAAAGGCGGACCGTTCCATGCCAATATCGATGAAGGCGGATTGCATACCCGGTAGCACGCGCTTGACCCTGCCCAAATAGACATTACTCACAATGCCGAGGTGACTGCCGCGCTCGATGTGTAGCTCTTGTGCGACCCCCTGTTGCATCACGGCAACACGAGTCTCCTGCGGGGTGACATTAATCAGAATTTCTTCGCTCATGGAACGGGATATCCGAAGTTAAGCAACAGTTCAGCGGTTTCAAATAACGGCAGTCCCATTACACCGGAATAGCTGCCTTCAATACGTTTTATAAATGCGGCGGCGATTCCCTGTATGCCGTAGGAACCTGCCTTGTCGTGGGATTCGTTGGTAAACAAATATCGGTGAATCTGGTCTTCGCTAAGCACGGCAAAAGTAACCTCTGTCGTGCTGAGCCGGGTTTCAATTCGTTCCCCGAAAGCGACTGTCACCGCACTCATTACCTGATGTTGCCGCCCGGAAAGCTGGCGCAATATCGCAGTGGCATCCTCTCGGTCACGCGGTTTACCAATAATTTTGCCATCCAAGGTCACCGTCGTGTCAGCGCCCAATACCGGGAAAGCAGGCAGATTGCGCACCCGCAATGCATCCCAACCGGCCGCAGCCTTGATGCGACTGATCCGTTTCACGTAATCGTCAGGAGCCTCGTTATCTTCCGGCGACTCATCTACATCTGCGCTTCGACGGTTGTCATTGCGGATCAGCAACATATCAAAGTTAACTCCGATTTGCTTGAGTAATTCGCGGCGACGGGGACTTTGCGAGGTGAGATAAATACGCCGATGAGCAGCAGTCATGGTTGATCCGGAAAATTCGAATTCATCATGAAACCGCACTCAACAAAACAACTGAAAATTTCGATGCAGCAAAACCCATTCTTCACCCATCCCCCATTATGATTCTAATTTTTTTAATTATCCTGTCAATCCATCACCGATTTTTACTCTCGATGGTAGGGATGATTGTGCAACAGACTGTGTGCACGATACAACTGCTCGGCGAGTAACACGCGCACCATACCGTGCGGTAACGTCATTGCCGATAAAGCCAATAGCTGCCGCGATCCATTTTTGACCGACTCATGCAACCCGTCCGCGCCACCGACAATAAAGGCCACGTCGTGCCCCTCCCCCATCCAATCCCGCATCTTATCCGCCAGCTGGCGCGTGGTCCAGGTTGCCCCCCGTTCATCTAGTGCAATGCGCAGACAATTCGACGGCAGTGCAGCCAGAATTCGCTGCGCTTCGGCTTCCATGATCTGCTGAACCGTCTTGCCCGTAGTACGTGGCTCAGGTTTAATCTCCAGCAACCCCACCTTGGCCTCGCGAGGCATGCGTTTGGCGTATTCGTTAAAACCCGCAGTAATCCAGTCCGGCATTTTGTGCCCGACCGTCACCAGCAACAGTTTCATTTTGCTTCTTTTGCGATCGCGCCCGGCAGATGTTTCATCCCCCACAACTCTTCCAGGTTGTAATAGGCCCGCACCGCCGGAACCATGATGTGCACAATCACTTCACCCAGATCAATCAACACCCAGTCACCGGACTCTTCACCCTCGCGACCATGAATTTCTTCACCCATCTCTTTAAGTTTTACTGCGACACTGTCTGCCAGAGCGCGCGTCTGCCGATTTGATTTACCGCTGGCAATCACCATGCGATCAAATAGAGAACTCAGTTTGCTGGTATTAATTACGGTGATATCCGAAGCTTTAATGTCTTCAAGAGCGGCAACAACGGCCAGTGTTTTTTCTTCAGTAGTCAGCATGTCAAATGTACAAATGTTGGGATTGAATATAGTTAGCCACTGCGTCGGGCAGCAGGTAACGCACGTCTTTATTTTCGGAACAACGCCTGCGAATATCGGAAGCAGAAATTTCCAGCGCGGGCATATCGGCCACAAAAATTGCCCCGGCAGGCGCATCACGCAAGGCAAGGGCACCCGGAGCAAGGCGCGCATGATACTCGCTACGCAAGGCTTCGTCTGCCGAGTTTATGGCATTCCCCAAAGGACGTTCACCGGCACGATGCATAACCACAAGGTGTGCCAGTTCAAATAAGCGCTTCCACTCATGCCAGGTATGCAGCTTTAAAAAAGCATCACCGCCCATCAATAGACAGAGCGGTTGCTCCTCTCCCAAATCAGAGCGTAGCTCTGCCAACATCTCAACCGTGTATGAAGGAGTGGTGCGGCCGGATTCACGTTCGTCCAGAACGAAAGAAGCATTTCGATACAGTGCCAAGCGCACCATTTCAAGACGTTGCTGTGAACTGGCAATCGGCGCATCACGATGGGGGGGCACCCCGCTGGGGGAAAATACCACGCCGCCCAATCCGCATTGCTCCAGTGCTTCTTGTGCGAGACGGAGATGCCCGTTGTGAATCGGATCAAACGTGCCACCCAATATTCCGATGGGTACGTTATTCGGATTACTTGCAACCATGATAAAGTTTCATCATTTATAGAACCAGCCTCCGTACGTCAGCCAATATTTGCGCCAGATAGGTGGTGAAACGTGCACCTGCTGCACCGTCTATCACGCGGTGGTCATACGACAGGGAAAACGGCAAAATCAGCTTGGGTTCGAATTTGTCATTATTCCAAACCGGTTTGATACTGGATTTGGATACCCCCAGAATCGCGACCTCCGGTGCATTAATAATGGGAGTAAAAGCCGTACCGCCTATCCCGCCCAAACTGGAAATTGTGAAGCAGCCTCCCTGCATTTCAGCAGCCGTAATTTTCTTCTCGCGCGCCCGGATGCTGATCTCACCGAGCTCTTTAGCCAACTGCACTATCCCCTTCTGATCCACATCACGCAGCACCGGCACCACCAAACCTTCGGGAGTATCGACCGCCACACCAATGTGGAAATATTTTTTCAGGATCAAGCTTTCGCCGCTGGGATCCAGCGACGCATTAAAATCCGGGAAGCGTTGCAAGGTAGCCACCACCGCCTTGAGCAGGAAAACCAGCGGCGTGATCTTGATGCCCTGTGCCGCGTATTCCGTTCCCAGTTGTTTGCGGAAGGCCTCCATATCCGTGATGTCAGTTTCGTCGTGCTGGGTAATATGGGGAATGGAAACCCAGTTGCGGTGCAGAAAGGCTCCGGAAAGTTTTTTGATGCGCGACAACGGCTTGTTCTCGATGGCTCCAAACTTGGAAAAATCCACCGCCGGCATTTCCGGAATCTGCAAGCCGCCTGAGGCGCCCGCGCTGCGGGGTTGTGCCAAAGCGTTTTTCACAAAATTCTGCACGTCTTCTTTGGTGATGCGTCCCTTTTCGCCGCTCCCCTTCACTTGAGGCAGATCAACGCCCAACTCACGCGCAAAACGACGTATCGACGGACTGGCATGCGCTTTTAATCCTTCCGTATTTTGATTTAAAGTACTGGTGGCCACGCTAGCAACAGGCGGCTTGGGGGCTGGGGCAGGTTGAGGAGCTGCCACCACAGCCTGCGGTGGCGCTACAGCCGCAACAGGAGCAGCGACGGGCGCTGATGCCGGAGCCGCAACAGCTCCTGCATCATTCACTTCAATCACTACAACCAGATCGCCTTCTGAAACCTTGTCGCCCACCTTGATCTTGAGTTCTTTCACGATCCCCGCAAAAGGTGATGGCACATCCATGGTGGCTTTGTCGGTTTCAAGGGTGATGAGCGAATCTTCCGCCTGCACCGTATCACCCACTTTCACCATCACCTCGATGATCTCGACACCTTTGAAATCGCCGATGTCCGGCACCCGTATTTGTTTGAGTTCTGCCACGATGCTCTCTCCTTAAACCGTAACTGGATTAGGTTTGTCTGGATTAATGTTGTACAGCTTGATTGCCTTGCTGACTTCTTTGGCACTAACAGCGCCTTCGTCAGCCAGTGATTTCAGTGCGGCCACCACCACATAGAAACGATCCACTTCAAAGAAGTGACGTAATTTCTTGCGCGTGTCCGAGCGCCCAAAACCGTCCGTGCCCAATACCTTGTAACGCGCCGCTATATAGGGGCGAATCTGGTCGGCATAGGCTTTCATGTAATCGGTTGCGGCGATCACCGGGCCGCTGCGTTGCAACAAACATTGCTCGACGTAACTGCTGCGACGCGGCGCTTCGGGGTGCAGCATATTCCAGCGCTCGCAATCCATTCCTTCACGACGCAATTCATTGAAACTGGTTACGCTCCACACGTCGGAGGTCACACCAAAATCCTGTTTCAGCAATTCTGCCGCAGCGATAACTTCACGCAAAATGGTGCCGCTGCCCATTAACTGTACATGAGGGGTTTTCGTTTTACCCTTGGGTTTTGCCGCCTCACTCAACAGATACATTCCTTTAAGAATGCCTGCTTCCACGCCTTTCGGCATGGCCGGATGGGTGTAGTTTTCATTCATCAGCGTGATGTAATAAAACACGTCTTCCTGTTCCGCATACATGCGGTGCATGCCATCATGAATAATCACCGCCAATTCGTAGGAGAAGGTCGGGTCATACGAAACGCAATTGGGAATCAGTGACGCCTGAATATGGCTGTGCCCATCCTGATGCTGTAAGCCTTCGCCGTTCAGCGTGGTGCGTCCTGCGGTGCCGCCCATCAGGAATCCCCGTGAGCGCATGTCACCCGCTGCCCAGGCCAGATCGCCGATACGCTGGAAGCCGAACATGGAGTAGTAGATGAAAAATGGAATCATCGCTTTGCCGTGATTGGCATAGGACGTCGCAGCGGCAATCCAGTCGGCCATGCCGCCTGCTTCATTGATGCCTTCCTGCAAGATCTGGCCGGATTTGTCTTCTTTGTAGAACATTAACTGATCGGCATCCTGCGGGGTGTAAAGCTGGCCAACTTGCGAGAAAATCCCCAACTGGCGGAACATGCCTTCCATCCCGAACGTGCGCGATTCATCCGGCACGATCGGCACCACCCGTTTACCGATATTCTTGTCTTTCACCAGAATACCGAGCATGCGTACGAACGCCATGGTGGTGGAAATCTCGCGCTCATCGGTGCTTTTCAACAAAGCATCGAAGGCACTCAGTTCAGGTACAGACAAGGGTTCGGCAACCGGCTTGCGCATCGGCATCGTGCCCATCTCGCTCATGCGTTGGCGCAGGTATTTCATTTCCTGGCTGTCTTCCGCCGGACGGCAGAACGGCAAGTGCGGAATCTGTTCGTCAGTAATCGGAATATTGAAACGATCGCGGAAATGGCGCAAAGAGTTTTCGTCCATCTTCTTCAGTTGATGGGTGGGATTCTGCGCTTCGCCTGAAGCACCCATGCCGTACCCCTTCACCGTCTTGGCCAGAATCACGGTCGGTTGCCCGACATGCTTCACTGCCGCCGCGTAGGCCGCGTACACTTTATGGACATCATGACCACCCCGGTTAAGGTGCCAAATCTCGTCGTCCGACATATCGGCCACCATCTCCAGCAGCTCGGGATATTTGCCGAAAAAGTATTTACGCACATAAGCGCCGTCTTTTGCCTTGTAGGTCTGGTATTCACCGTCCACCACTTCTTCCATGCGCTTCAACAACAGGCCGTCTTTGTCTTTGGCTATCAGACGTTCCCAATTGCCGCCCCAGATCACTTTGATCACGTTCCAGCCTGCCCCGCGAAACACGCCTTCCAGTTCCTGGATGATCTTGCCGTTGCCGCGCACCGGACCGTCCAGTCGCTGCAAATTACAATTGACCACAAAGATCAGGTTGTCGAGTTTTTCCCTCCCTGCCATGGAAATCGCACCAAGCGATTCCGGTTCGTCGGTTTCACCGTCGCCGAGGAAAGCCCAAACCTTGCGCCCCTTGGTATTGACCAGATCGCGGTGCTGCAAATAAGTCATGAAGCGTGCCTGATAAATTGCCATCAGGGGACCCAGCCCCATCGACACCGTGGGGAATTGCCAGAAATCGGGCATCAGCCAGGGGTGGGGATAAGAAGACAACCCACCTCCATCCACTTCCTGACGGAACTTGTACATCTGCTCCTCGCTGATGCGGCCTTCAAGGAAAGCACGCGCATAGACGCCGGGTGACGAGTGTCCCTGGAAGTAAACCAGGTCGCCACCATGCGTCTCGGTCTTGCCGTGAAAGAAATGGTTGAAGCCCACGTCATACAATTTTGCGGCCGAGGCAAAAGAAGAAATGTGGCCGCCCAGTTCGGATGATTCACGGTTGGCATTCATCACCAGCGCCATCGCATTCCAGCGCATCAGCGCACAAATACGGTGTTCCAATTCGTGAATTCCGCTGGAGCGTGCTTCCTTGTCCAGCGGAATCGTATTCACGTAGGGCGTGGTTTCACTGATCGGCAAATCGGCACCGGCCAAACGCGCCTGATCCACCAGCTGAGTTATCAGAAAATGAGCCCGTTCTGTGCCTTCGTTTTCCAGCACTGAATCCAATGCTTCCAGCCACTCTTGTGTTTCCAACGGATCTAGGTCGGGGATATTGTTATTCATCATTCTATTCACTGGCCTCCATGTTGTAATTTCTACCTGGCAATTTCCAGGCGCCTACAATCTACTTTGTCAATTTCGCCGCACTACCTCATCGCGGCAATCTATTGTTTCATTTTCCGTTACCAGCCATTGTACCTTGCGATCGGTCAGTTCCTGCGGAATGTCCTCTTCCAACTGCAAAGAATAGGCCCCGGCCACCCTTACCGGAATGGGGGCCACGCGGGATTCTCCATTGATACGCCCCACCAGCTTATCGTAAAATCCGCCACCATATCCCAGTCGTGCGCCATCACGCCCAAAAGCCACTCCCGGCATCAAAATAAAATCCAGTGACTCCAACGACTCCATCTTGAGACAACGATTCGGCATCGGCTCTCGAATGTTCCAAATCCCCGCCACCAGCTCATTCTGCAAATCGGTCACGCGGTACACATCCAACTCATTCGTAGAACGATTCACTTTGGGAAGCCACAACTTTTTGCCGTCCAGCAAAGCTTGCCGCACCCAAATTTCACTCTCGAATTCCGTGCCGAAATTCATGTATCCCATTACCACACGCGCCGCCTGATATTCCGGCATCTGCAAAATACGTTCGGTGATCGCAGTACTGAATTGCGTTCGCATCGGGGCCGGTAAAGCCTCGCGGTTCGAGAGTATACGACTCCTGATCGTTTGTTTCATCCTTTGCGTGCTCATGGGATCGTCGACCTTTTTGCCCATGCAGCTAACTGCTCACTATCTTCCAGAACCTCTACCGGAACTTCTCGTAGAACACACATCTCTATCATCAACCCAAGAACAACCGGTAAGCCGGATTGTCGCTCTCATCCCAATAGCGGTAGCCGAGCTTGTCCAAAAATGTTCGTAGCGCCATTTTATCGTGGTTAGGTACTTGCATACCGACCAGCACGCGGCCGTAGTCTGCGCCATGATTGCGGTAGTGGAACAGACTGATGTTCCAACTATGGTTCATGCTGTTAAGAAAATTCATCAAGGCGCCGGGACGTTCGGGGAATTCGAAACGGAACATGATTTCGTCCTTCAGGCCTGGAGCATGGCCTCCCACCAGATGGCGCACATGCAACTTGGCTATTTCATTATCGGTAAAATCAAGGGTGCGTAGTTTGTGCTTCTTAAGGGTGGCAACCAGCTTTGAAGTTTCGCTTTGTCCGCGTACCTGCACCCCGACGAAAACATGCGCCGCTTTGGAATCGGCATAGCGGTAGTTAAATTCGGTGATATTGCGGTTTCCCAGTATCGCACAGAATTCGCGGAAACTGCCCGGCGTTTCGGGGATGGTAACCGCTAAAATGGCTTCGCGCTTCTCACCGATTTCGGCGCTTTCTGAAACGAATCGAAGCCGGTCAAAATTCATATTGGCACCGCTGGCAACGGCAACCAGCGTTTTGTCTTTAAGCTTTTCACGGGCAGCGTATTGTTTGACCCCGGCAATGGCAAGTGCGCCCGCCGGTTCAAGGATGGAACGGGTGTCTTCAAATACGTCTTTAATTGCGGCGCAAGTGGCATCGGTATCCACGAGAATGATTTCGTCCACGAGTTCGCTGCACAAACGGAAAGTTTCCTGCCCGACTTGCTTCACAGCCACGCCGTCCGCGAACAGGCCTACGTGTTCCAATATGGCGCGCTGTTTTGTTTTCAGCGACTGGTACATAGCATCGGAGTCTATCGGCTGCACGCCGATAATCTTAATATCAGGCCGCACTTGTTTGACGTAAGCCGCCACTCCCGAGATTAAACCGCCGCCACCAATTGCGCAAAATATCGCGTGGATCGGCTGGTTATGCTGACGTAGTATTTCCATACCGATGGTGCCTTGCCCGGCGATCACGTCGGGATCGTCATAAGGATGCACGAAAGTGAGTTTATGTTTCTTTTCCAGTAACAGCGCATGGGCGTAGGCATCGGAATAAGAATCACCATGCAAGATTACTTCCGCGCCCCGACTGGCAACTGCTTGCAATTTGATTTGCGGCGTGGTGGCAGGCATCACGATGATCGCCTTGCAACCCAGCTTCTGAGCGGACAATGCCACGCCTTGTGCGTGGTTGCCCGCCGAGGCCGCGATCACGCCGCGCTTGAGTTGCGCAGGCGTCAGCTGAGCCATTTTGTTGTAGGCACCGCGCAATTTAAACGAAAACACCGGTTGCATATCCTCACGCTTGAGCAACACTTGATTAGTGATACGCGCGGACAAATTCGGGGCAACTTCCAGAGGGCTTTCAATAGCCACGTCGTAAACTTGGGCGGTCAGAATACGTTTGAGATAACTTTGCATAGCCAGTCTTTAGTAATTTCGTCGGACGCAAGATTAGCAGGAATTAAGCTCCCGCCGAAAGGGTTTTGTAGAATCTCGACAAGTATTGCTTAGCAGGCAAAGCTAAATTGGACCTTAACATATCATTCCCATCAACGTGGGGAAATGCCACTTTGGAGACTCAGACCTGCGAACTTATACAGAATAACAAAGAGACTGGCCGTGGCTAAATGAGGCACGATTGGTTAGAATCACCGCCACGATAAATTACAACCCACAAAATCAGGAATTGAGACTAGATCAATGCTTACTCGCCAGGATTACAAAACTCTGATGTTGTCGGCCTTGGGAGGGGCACTGGAGTTTTACGATTTTATTATTTTCGTTTTTTTTGCGGTCGTTATAGGGAAATTATTTTTCCCGCCGGACATGCCCGACTGGTTAAGGCAACTCCAGACGTTCTCCATCTTCGCGGCAGGTTACCTGGCGCGTCCGCTGGGGGGAATGGTCATGGCGCATTTCGGCGATTTGCTGGGTCGAAAACGCATGTTTATGTTGAGCATCTTCCTGATGTCGATTCCGACCCTGGCTATCGGCCTGCTTCCCACTTATTCAGCAATCGGTATTTGGGCACCGCTGCTGCTGCTGGCAATGCGCGTGTTGCAGGGAGCGGCGATTGGCGGGGAAGTTCCGGGCGCTTGGGTATTTGTTTCCGAACATGTGCACCCGCGCCATGTCAATTTTGCCTGCGGAACTTTGACCGCGGGTTTGACCGGAGGAATTCTGCTGGGTTCGCTGGTCGCGACTGCGGTGAATAAGGCCTATTCCCCTGCCGACATACTCACCGAGGGCTGGCGCATCCCTTTTATCATCGGCGGCATATTTGGGTTTGTCTCGGTTTGGCTGCGACAATGGTTGCACGAAACACCGGTTTTCCGAGAAATGCAGGCCGCACAAGCCTTGGCGGATGAAATGCCCTTAAAAAGAGTGGTACGTGAACATCGCATCTCCGTTCTGCTGGTTATGCTGCTGACCTGGTTACTTTCCGCAGCAATCATTGTGATGATTTTAATGACGCCCACGCTGGTGCAAAAACTGTTTGCTGTTCCCGCTTCCACTGCCCTTGAAGCAAGCAGTATTGCAACCTTGTTTTTAACGCTGGGTTGCATGGCATTTGGCGAACTGGCTGATCGCCTCGGGTCGGGGCCGGTCCTTACGTTTGGTTGCGCGGTGCTGGCAACTGTCTCGCTGCTGTTTTATCAAAACATGTCCGTGTCGACTGATCACATTAATGCGCTTTACGCATTGTGCGGTTTCTTTGTCGGGGTAATCGGTGTTGTGCCCGGTGTGGCCGTCCGCGCATTTCCTGCCGTTGTACGTTTTTCCGGTTTATCATTTTCTTATAATGTAGCCTATGCCGTATTTGGCGGATTAACTCCTGTATTTGTCAGCCTGTTGCTCGTAACCGACCGTATGGCTCCGGCGCATTATGTAGTTGCAGTCTGTACTTTAGGCGTTATGGTGGGAGTGTATTTGTGGCGAAAAGACCGAATAGAAAAGTCGTTATAAAAACGGCTTGGGGGCCAAGCGTAAATTTTTATGCGACAATACGGGCTGATATTCAATATATCTAAATTCTTTTTTTCACATAATTTATAACATCATCTCCTTTTAACTCGGGAATTTTTGTGTCGTTCGAATCCATCAAGCAATTGCTAGCCGTAGATATGTCCGCAGTAGACGGAGTTATTCGTACCCGTTTGCATTCCGAAGTGGCTCTGGTTAATCAGGTTGGCGAATATATTGTCAACAGCGGTGGCAAGCGCTTGCGCCCCGCGCTGGTGGTCTTGTCTGCCAATGCATTTGGTTACACGGGGAAATATCATCACGACCTGGCTGCGGTAGTCGAATTTATTCATACAGCCACGCTGTTGCATGATGATGTGGTGGACGAATCTGAGCTCCGTCGCGGACGCGCCACCGCCAGCGCTTTGTTTGGCAACGCCGCCAGCGTGCTGGTGGGTGATTTCTTGTATTCCCGTGCTTTTCAGATGATGGTCGAAGTCGGCAACATGCGCGTGATGCAGACACTGGCTGATGCCACCAATACCATTGCAGAAGGCGAAGTGTTGCAATTACTGAATTGCCACGATGCCAATGTTGAGGCTTCCAATTATTTACACGTCATTCATTGCAAAACCGCCAAGCTGTTTGAGGCAGCCATGCGTTTGGGAGCAATTTTGTCCGGTGCAGGGCAAGCGGAGGAATTGGCGGCGGCCAATTATGGCATTCATTTGGGCACAGCATTTCAGCTCGTTGACGACGTGCTGGATTATTCCGGAGACGAGCAGGATACCGGCAAACACTTGGGCGACGATCTGGCAGAAGGCAAACCCACCTTGCCTCTGATTTATGCCATGCAGCATGGAAATTCCGAACAAGCAGCGATAGTACGCGAGGCCATTGAACAAGGTGACATCAATCGTTTTTCTGACGTATTAAACGTTATAAAACAGACCGGTGCCTTGGAATACACGCGACAGCAAGCACAGCTTGAATCGAAAGCTGCCTGCGATGATTTGTCTGCCTTGCCGAATTCGATTTACAAGGAAGCCCTGATACAGCTGGCCGAATTTGCCTCCTCACGGCAGTTTTAATTTCTTGCCCCCATAACATATTGTATTAAAAAGACTCATTTTGCAGAATATGCAAATCAGGTCTTCTTGATACAATTTTCTCCTAAAGTATTCCTAAATCTCGCCGAAAACTGCCATACAGCCTTATTGCAAGGCAATTCCATTTTTCATGACCTATTTTTAGGAGCTATTATGAGTTCAATCAGCAATGTTTCCAGCTCGGGAAATTTATCCTATTTGCAGCCGACAACCACCTCAACTTCGTCAGTAGGAAGCTCAACTTATGGAGGAGATGATGACGGCGGCAGACGCGCAGGGCGTTCAGGGAATGGCTCGCATTTGATGCAGGCCATCATACAGGCATTAAGCCAAACCTTGATGAGTGCAGGTGCATCCACTACCCCATCAACCAGTTCGACTTCTGCCACACCAGCGTCAAGCACAACCACAACCACACCAGCACCAACCACAACGTCTGCTGCACCGACAACAAGCACAACCTCATCAACGCCAGCATCAAGTACTTCTTCGGCATCCACATCAAGTACCGATTCTACTACCGGATCGGCGCAAAGCCTGCAATCGGCACTGCATGCATTTATGCATAGCCTGTTTGCAGCATTAAATCAGGCAGGATCTTCAAACAGCGGAAGTACAGACTCGGATGGTGATAGTAACGGCGGCAAGGGTAGTGGTCGAATCAATGGTTCAAACCTTGTGTCAGACCTGCAAAATCTCTTACAGCAATTATCTGCCGCCAGCTCTAGCGCAGCGCCAAGCGCTGCAACGAGCTCAACTCCCAGCACCACAACAAGCACTACTCCAGCTTCCACTACGAGCACAACACCAAGTTCAACAGCGAGTACAACACCCGCTTCCACTGCGAGCACGACACCAAGCCCAACAACTGGTACAACACCCGCTTCCACTGCGAGCACGACACCAAGCCCAACAACTGGTACAACACCCGCTTCCACTGCGAGCACGACACCCGGCACAACAACGGGTGAAACGCTCACCATCACTACGACAACACTCAGTATAACGACGAGTTCAACTGGCAGTTCAAGTGCGTTAAGTGATTTGCAAAGCAGCTTCCAAAACTTGATTAGCACATTGGCTGCTGCATTTGTAAGCTCAGCTGCTTCAAGTAGCGCAACACCCTCTTTGCAGTCTTTCGTGCCTCCAGTGCCGCCTACATTGCAATCATTTTTACAAAATTTACAAACAGATTTAAGTGGTGGTCAGAATATATCCGGAGCGGTAGTCAACACCCAAGCATGATTAATTGAGTTTTCCCAATAAGCCGCAGCATACGATTTATGCTGCGGTATTTTTTTGCCAAAATTCAGTTGAAATGAAAAATTATTACAAATCAATATGTAAGATTTCCCAGACTTAATAATCACTCAGGGTCAGGAAGTGCACTATTCATATCCATTTGAATCAATTAAAAACATCATGATTCACACATGCGATCCACTTACTAAACTACCGGATTCGATTTACAATCAATCCCTGTTACAATTAGCAAAATTTTGCGGTGCGGCAATTTTAATCCTCTCACATTTCCTCAGGAAATGCTGATGAAAGCGATGCGGGGTGTAGCTCAGCCTGGTAGAGTACTGCGTTCGGGACGCAGGAGTCGCACGTTCGAATCGTGTCACCCCGACCAGTTTTATATTATAAATACAATAGCTTATAAATCTGGTCGCTCATCGCTGTAGTATAGTTTAAACTATACTACAAATGTTAGATTTTTCTTCCAACAAATTATTTGATTTTTCGTCACTAGTGAGGCATTTGCTATGACTGAAACTGCCGTTCAATCTCCCTCAGTAGCAAAACCAAAACATCGCTCTTCGCCAATAGCAGCATCGCTTACGCATGTAACGGGTTATCCTAAAAAGCTTGTCATCTATCAACTAGATGCATCGCCGTTTTGGTGGGTACGTTATTACACTGATGGAAAAATATTGCGGTGCAGCACCAAGTCGACTGACAAACGAACTGCCATCAAAGCAGCAAAAACCTTCTACGACAAAATCAACTACAACAAGCATGCTGGACTTGCACTATCCGAAAGTAAAGACACCACTTTTGAGCATTGCGCTTTTGCGATGTTGGAAATGCAACTTGCACGGGTTACACGTGGCGAGCTTACAAAAATGGTGCATGAAAATGATGAATGGCGATTAAAAAAGCATGTACTGCCCTTCTTCTCCAAGCACGATGTAACGAAAATTGATTTTTTTGCATTGGAATTGTTTTTGCGTAAGATCAGCGAAGACAAAAATATTGGAAAAACCACTGCAATTGCATATATGGGGTTGGTTAAAAAAGTTTTGTCATACGCATTAAAACGAGAATTGATCAAAGCACTTCCAACTTTCCCTAAAATCAAAAAAGAAGACACACCGCGCGGATGGTTTAATACGCATGAGTATCGCAGAGTTTGGAGTGCTGCCAAACGACTCATTGGTGTTGAGTATGAAATTCGTGCAGTTGGAAACGTAAAAGAAGATAGTGAGGATGCAACCCATATTATCTATCCCAAAGCAAAATTGAAAAACGGGGAACAAAAACTTGGTAAGCCCATACGTAACATAACCATTACGTATGATCTGTATAACTTAATCGTGTTTATGGCCAATAGTTTTATACGCCCAACTGACATTAAATTTCTAAAGCACAAGCATGTTGCAATAATCCGTAATGAATATACATATTTGCGATTGTCTTTGCCGAAAACCAAAAAACACGACAAACCAATTGTTACAATGAAATGGGCTGTTGTGGTTTATGAGCGCATACGGGATTATTATAAGCAACAAGATTTGGCAAAACTCGATGACTATGTTTTCATGCCACAGCAACGAAACAGAGATAATGCACTGAAAGATTTACAAAGGCAGTTTTCAGTCGTGCTAAACGACGTTGGCTTGAAGGAAACTGCTACTGGTGAAAGGCGTACTTTATACAGTTTGCGGCATACTTGCATCACTTACAGATTTTTATATGGCGAAGGCATAGACATACTGACAATTGCACGTAATGCACGCACATCGCCCGAAATGATTGATAGATTTTATGTGCGTCAATTGGAAGGTGAAATGAATATTGGGGCAATACAAAGTAAACGAAGTAAGCAAAAGAATTTCACAAAAGCAGTAGAGGAAACTACTACAGAAATTACAAGTACGGAAAAGATCGATTGAAGAAAGTGAAATAATCACCTATTACTTGTTGTATTTACTTGATGTATAACGGTTAAACCACAAAATTATCGGAATATTTATGCCACTTTACATAAACCTTAATAACAAGCTTAAAGAAATTGCAGAAAAGGCCTTTAAGCTTGAACGCGAAATTCAGCGCGTGTTCGAAGAAAATTTGAATACAATAATGGGGCTTGAATTGGTTAAAACCGAATGCACTATTAAGAATAAAAGAATAGATACACTTGCATTTGATAGCCAATCAAAAGCATTTATCATAATTGAATACAAACGAGATAAGAATATTAGTGTTATTGATCAGGGGTTTACATATCTTAGTTTGATGTTGGAAAATAAGGCTGATTTTATTATTGAATATAACGAATGTTTGGGAGCAAAACTAAAAAGAGAAGAAGTTGATTGGAGCCAAACACGTGTTGCATTTGTATCAACGTCTTTTACTGACAATCAAATTCAAGCTACCAATTTTAAGGACATTGCGATTGAGCTATGGGAAGTTAAGCAGTATGAGAACAACACAATTTCAATCTCCCAAATTAAGAAATCTAAATCTGCGGAAAGTATTAAGCCTTTAACACAACAAAATCTAACACTTAAAACAGTAACTGACGAAATTAAAGTTTACACTGAAGATGAGCATTTAAATAATGCATCTGAGGAAACAGCTGAACTTTATGAGAAATTTAAAGGTGCAATTCTAAATTTGGCTGATGGCATTGATGTTAAATTTGGGAAACTATATATCTCCTTTAAAAAAGAAAAGAGAAATATTGTTGATATAGTAGTTCAAAAAAAGGCACTAAAAATATTTATAAATGCCAAATGGGGTGAACTGAATGACACAAGAAAGATTGCTGAAAATGTTACTAATGTTGGTCATTGGGGGAATGGTGACTATCAGATTCAGATAGGCAACGATAAAGATATTGAATATATTATGAGTTTAATTAAGGAGTTGCTTCAATAGAGAAAATAATGCCCGCTTGGAGGCGGGCAATCGGTGTCGTTTAAAACGACAAGGCAATTAAACTTTTGTAATTATCTTTTGGGAATCATTGGCTGCACGTGCTCGTTGTGCTGATGCAAGCCTTTGCATAGCACTAGCAATTTCCCGCGCTGAACCATTGCAGCTATCAATAATAGGCAGCAGCACAGTGTCGGCAATTACAGTACCGCCACTGTCAATAAGCACACGGCGAGAAAAAGGTAGCCAATCTTGCGACTGCGCAGCGTTACAGTTGATACGCTCGCTTCTATTAAGAACACCAGCATCAATATCGCTGATGTTGTTAGTAGTCATAATGAAAATTGTTTGCGGCATATTCATTAATGATTTGAGCGTTTCCAAAGCTTTTTCTGTCAGTAAGTCCACTTCGTCCAAAACAAAATAGTGGTAGCCACTGATGCTATACGACATTATTTCAACGTATCTAAGCAAGTCTGACATAAGAGCTAAGCCATAATTACCTCTCTGACATGCAAAATATCTGTAGTGTGAAAGCCCGCTACTTTTTGCATTTTCAATTGCATCGGGCAACAATCTAGCCAACGTAGTTTTGCCAGTGCCGTAAATTCCGTGCAGCAAAATTCCATTTTTTCCCGCAAATGGGAATTGCATCGCGCCACTAGCAATATCCATAATCAATTGCCTTTCAACAACAGAGTGATAAACAATTTCATTAATGCTTGTAGGTGTGTAATCAATATTCGTGCTCATGTGTATCTCCTTATAATTTAGTGAAAAATGGGGCGAACGAAATGCCCGCCCCATATGTTGCGTTTAAATATTTGCTGCTTTTAAAATTAAATCGTTTTGCTTTGTTGTGTCGTTTGCAGCGACAGCGTTTTTAGTTTCTTGCTTGTTTTTAGATTTGCTTGCGCTGTAAGCACAAGAAAGTGCTGCATTAAGAACTGACTGACTGTAAACAAGCTTGCGTACTATTAAGCTACCATCAGCTTGCTGCGTTACTATCGCAACAAAGTCGCTGTCGACGTTTGCTAGATCAATTGATTCAGCGATTTTGTCGCTGCTTATTACAGCTAAACTGTTGCTGCTAACAGCTTGCTTGCCCAGCTCTGCTTTTTGTTGAGGCGTTATTGCAGTTTTGCTACCACTTCTGCGTATTTCTTCTACGCCCCCTTTGCTTGCTATGAAATCTGCTACTGCGTTAACTTTAATTTTTTGCGCTAGCGCTTCACGTAAAACTAAACTATAGGTAGAAACACGGCGACGATCGACACCGAACACACACTTGACGATTTTTGTAAGTGTGTGCGTACTTTTAGTAAAACTGTAACCGCGTTTTACAATGTACTCAGCGACGCCGCTACGCAGTCCACAACTTGCAGGACTAGTGCCGAGCATTTCGAAGTAAAACGAATAGCACTTATCAAGCAGCGCATATAACTGAGCATTGCTAGTGCGAAACGCACCATGCTCCCAAACTTCGCGTTCTGAGACTAGCTGATCAATGCGTTGAAAAATACCCTCGTAGCCATAAACAGTTTTGCTAACTGTGTCAGCTTGACTGACAGGGGCTACTTGCACTCTGTCGTTTAAACCGACAGTTATTACTGCGTTGTTACTGTTAACACTTGCTAGCATATTGTCGTTTAAAACGACATTCGAAAAGTTGTTAACGTTTGCTTGTGTTTGAGCTGTGTTTTGCATGTTAAATCTCCTTAAAAATCAGCAGTGCTAGTTAAGTGACGAAATGTCGTTGGTTGTGCGCTGTTGATAAGTGAACTATACTCCGTTAACATCATCACGCTTTTAATGACTGTTTACTGTTAACACTTTATGAAAGTAAATATGGGAAAAAACAATTCACTCGTAATCAAAGGCTTAAGAAAGATTAGTTATAAGGATGAAGCACAAGAAATGCGAGATGCTTGGGAAAGTCCATATCGTTGGTGGTGGACTTACCTTCAATTGAGCAAGGATTATTGGTGGGTTTGCCAACAAAACGGCAATACCTTAGATATCGATCTAAAGAAAATGTGGCTTGATTTTGGAGATGTTTTTGAAAGCAGCTTTAGTGTTTGGTGGCGCAAGCAAGGGCGAAAGTTATTTGCTGAACAAGTGCGGCTGCCGCATGTACGGAAAATTGAGAGCCAACTTACAAATCTAAGCCAAAATTTTGAAAATCATTTGCTCGTTGAAATACCGCTACATTTGACTGAACGCACTATAAGTCGCCAAGTTCTTGCCTTAGTACGTACTGACCCAGCGCGTGAGATAAAGCTAGTAAGTCAGTCAACTCGTCAATTGTGCAAATTGCGTGGTATAAGAATGACAGTGATAAAAAGGGCACACGATATATGGTGTCTCAATTACCTAATAAATATTTCAAAGATGCCAAATTCAAAAATAGGTAAACCATTTGACCGTATGACATCCCAACAAATAGGTACAGCTATTAAGCTAGTTCCTAAATGCATGCCTAAATTTACAGATGGTGAAGTTATGGAACGAAAAAAGCGAAATGGCATGAAAGTAGCGGTATCGCGTATGCTAAGTCGTGCTGATGCTCTTATTGCCAATGCTGAAATTGGAATTTTCCCATGTATGACACAACCTACTCCACGTAAAAGGTGGACAGATAAACAACAGTTGGCTTTAGATAATGCACTTGCAGAGGGTAAATGGGTTCCAGCTGCTGTAGATGAGGACTCATTGAGAAAATTAATTAGTAAACCCAAACTACCAGGCTAATTAAATTAATATGTCGTGTAAAACGACACTTATTCAATATTCCTCAATGCTGCGGTAGAATGTCTTATTCTATTCATATTTCCAAAATATTATGTCATATTTATCTGCTCCAAAATGGGACAAAACTATTGATAAAAGGACAGTACCCGATACTGACCATTACGCTAAACCGCTTAATAAAGAATTAGTTAATGGTCGTTGTGTAATTACCGTAACTAAAGCTACCTATAGAGACGGGGAGTTTACTGGCAATTTTTTGTTGTCTAAAACTGAAAAACTACCTTTGGGAAATGAAGGTAAACAACGAGTAAGAATTGAATGTTGTTGGTATGGACATAGATTACAGAAGGGCCACCCAAAGTTTCTTGTTGACTTAACTACCGCAAAAGTCGAACAAAACTTTAATGGCGAAGTAATAACAAATGTTGGCAGAGTATCGCATTAAATCAATTCAACTGCGTTGCGCTTCATCGTATCATTACAGTCAATATAGCATTGGACTGAGCTTAGTGCTTTATGCCCACTTAGCCCCATAATAACGCGCACGCCAACTCCTTTAGCAGCTAAGTTTGTAATAAAACTTCTGCGCCCACTATGACTTGACGCGCCATCAATGCCCGCATTTTTATATAAATAATGAAAATGCTGACAAAGGGTATTTGCCGTAAATCCAACACTTTTTTGGGTTTTGAACAGAGGCTTTGACAAATCGCTCCTATCAATCATCGCTAAATAGACAATCAATTCTTTACGTAACCTTTCTGCTAAAAATACTGTACGCGCAAAATCACCCTTAGTTTGATTTGCTTGCAAACGAACTTCGTGTTTTATAACCCCATCTGCCCATATATCACCAATTTTTAGTACTGCCACTTCCCCTACGCGCATTCCGCTTAGATGTGTTAATAAGAACATCGCACGATCACGTGCCGCATATTTTTGGGTTGAAATATAGTTGAGCATTTTCTTCATTTCTTTTTCTGTAAGTGTTTTTGCTTGTGACATTTTCATCTCCTAATAAATAGTTTGTGTTGGAATTATTATGTTTTCTTTGATAATGAAATGCGACCACTTTTTGCCAAATTAATGATCAGCAATAATTCAATAGGTTAATTAGCAATCAAAGAAAATACATATTTCTCAACATTATTTATTTAGTGCAAATTGCATAACAGCACTACAAACGGTTTTTTCTTCACCTCAGCTACGTTAACAGCAGCCCAGCAACTATTGATCCGGCCACTTTTATCCGTGAATCATGCGGCATATTTTACGTGTGAATCCTGAAAGAATCTTTTGACACGCTCGGGGGATTTTTCCAATGCTTGCATGTGCTCGGTTGTTGCCGCTTT
>Ga0316223_1001242_pt1 | contig 24934 bp, 17 predicted proteins | sample TBH18009metaG_FD_206007 | JGI IMG/M metagenome (GOLD analysis project Ga0316223, IMG submission 206007) | Freshwater microbial communities from Trout Bog Lake, Wisconsin, USA - TBH18009 | ecosystem: Environmental > Aquatic > Freshwater > Lake > Hypolimnion/Profundal zone | place: USA: Wisconsin...
CGTATATCTGGCGTAGACTGCCAGTTTTTGTGGTTGGCATTGACGCAAAATGTCGACGAAAATCCGTTCGACGCATTGTTCGTGAAATTCGTTGTGGTTGCGAAATCCGATCAGGTATTTCAACAAACCTTCCTGATTGATGGGCGAGCCAACGTAGTGAATCTGCACGCTGGCCCAGTCCGGCTGACCGGTAACCAGACAGTTGGATTTGAGCAGATTCGATACCAGTGTTTCTTCGACCGGCGCTGCGTCAGGCGCCGCACTGAGCAGCGCTGGTTGCGGCGTGTAGCTGTCAACTTCAATATCGAGCCGGTCCAGGGAAATGCCGTCCAGTTCAGCCAGGCGCGCGATGCCAAAGGCCTCGGGCAAAATCAGTTTGACCTGCACCGGCGCGCCAAATCCGGCGGAAATATCTTTGGCCAGCAGAACATGCAGCGCGCTGCTGTCAGCGAGCCGGGTTTGATTGAACGAATTCAGATACAGCTTGAACGACTTCGATTCGATAATGTTGGGTGAATCTGCCGGCACCATAAAGGTGGCCAGCGCAATCTGCGGTTTGCCGCGCAGATTCAGCCAGGAAATTTCATAGGCATTCCAGATATCCATGCCAAAAAAAGGCAGTGCCGCGGCAATGCCGATTTCGGCGCGCTTGGCAGCGCGCGGAATCGGGAACAGCAGGCCGTCATCGTATTCGGTGATGTAAGCGGACTGGCGTCCGAGGGCGGATTGTTCTGGTGTGTTGGACATATTGATCAGGACTGGGCCAAAAATAATTTATACACCGGATTGCTGCTTTCATCCCAGTGCCGGTAACCGAGGTTGGCCAGGAATTTTTTGAATTCGCGCATTTCATTTTTTGGTACCTGCAAACCAACCAGGATCCGGCCATAGTCGGCGCCGTGATTGCGGTAGTGGAACAGGCTGATGTTCCAGTTCGGTGCCATGCTCGACAAAAAGCGCATCAGCGCACCCGGACGTTCAGGGAATTCGAAGCGGTACAGAATTTCATGTTCGGCCAGTGCGCTCTTGCCGCCGACCAGATGGCGGATGTGCAGTTTGGCCAGTTCATCCTGAGACAGATCGAGCGTGGCAAAACCGTGTCTGACAAAATTTTTGGCAATTTTGGCCGACTCGTCGCGGCCATGCACCTGTACGCCGATAAAGATATGTGCCGATCTGGCGTCGCTGATACGGTAATTGAATTCGGTGACATTGCGCGGACCGACCAGTTCACAAAAGCGTTTGAAGCTGCCGCGTTCTTCCGGAATGGTGACGGCAAAGACGGCTTCGCGTGCCTCACCGATTTCAGCGCGCTCTGCGACAAAACGCAGGCGGTCAAAATTCATGTTGGCACCGCTGGCGATGGTAATCAGGTGCTGGTTTTTAAGCGGGTTTTTATTCGCTTTTTCGCGTTCCAGATAGGCTTTGGCGCCGGCAATGGCCAGTGCGCCGGAGGGTTCCAGTATGCTGCGCGTATCCTGAAACACATCTTTGAGTGCCGCGCAGATGGCGTCAGTATTGACCAGAATGACTTCATCAACATACTGTTTGGACAGCCGGAATGTTTCTTCGCCCACCAGTTTGACGGCGGTGCCATCGGCAAACAGGCCAACGTCCTTCAATTCAACCCGCTTGCCGGCCGCCAGACTTTTGGCCATGGCATCGGCATCGAAGGTTTCCACGCCGATGATTTTGATTTCAGGACGGACCGCTTTGACATAGGCGGCAATACCGGCGATCAGACCACCGCCGCCGATCGGCACAAAAATCGCATGGATCGGATCGGCATGCTGGCGCAGAATTTCCATGCCTATCGTGCCCTGACCGGCAATCACATCGGGATCATCAAACGGATGGATAAAGGTCAGCTGATGTTTTTTGCACAGCATCATCGCGTGACCGTAGGCATCGGAATACGAGTCGCCATGCAGGATGACATCCACATTGTCGCCGCCATGTTGTTTAACAGCGTCAATTTTGACCACAGGAGTAGAATTGGGCATCACGATCATGGCCCGGCACTTCAGTCGGGCTGCCGAAAAGGCCACGCCCTGCGCATGATTACCGGCCGAAGCGCAAATCACGCCACGTTTCAGATGCGCCGGCGAGAGTTGTGCCATGCGGTTGTAGGCGCCGCGAATTTTGAAACTGAACACATTTTGCATATCTTCACGTTTGAAGTAGATGCTGTTGCCATAGCGGCGGCTCAGTGTGGGGGACAGTTCCAGCGGCGATTCATGAGCGACATCGTAGACACGTGACGTTAATATTTTTTTTAAATAATCGGTGCTCATATCAGAATAGCTAAACCGTGGCCAAAGAATCGAGCATTATAAGCTGAAAAACTCGCGGTCCAACCGGCAAACTTTGTTCAAGTTACTGTATTAACTAGTTATTTTGGAAATGTTGATCTTTCAGAGTGCGGTTCGTGGCACATTAATTCTCAGGGACTTTCGCCTGGTGCAACGCAATAAGATAGAATGACAACAATATTTTGACTGTAATAACCGCACATAAAGTCGCAATGCGAAACCTTCCCTGATGAATGCTCCAGCTCAAATTCAAACCCTGAACCAAATCCCTTCCGATGCCACTCCGGCGCGGCTGCGTGAAATACCCTATAACTACACCTCGTTTTCGGACCGGGAAATCGTGATCCGGTTGCTGGGTGAACCAGCCTGGGCACTGCTCGATACCCTGCGCGCGGCACGCCAGACCGGCCGTTCGGCACGCATGCTGTACGAAGTATTGGGTGATATCTGGGTGGTGCAGCGCAATCCGTATCTGCAGGATGATTTGCTGGACAATCCCAAGCGCCGCCAGAATCTGATTGATGCCCTTAATCACCGGCTGTCGGAAATCGACCGGCGTCGTGTCGATACACCTGACAATTCCGAAGCCGCCCAGCGCGACGCAAGCGTGCAGTCGCTGCTGCAGGCCGCACGACTGGCTGTGCAGAAATTTTCCGAAGAATTCCGCCACACCTGGGACTTGCGCAAACGCGCAACCCGGCTGCTGTCGCGGCACACGGCCAAAGACAATATCAAGTTTGATGGACTCTCGCGTGTTTCGCACGTCACCGATGCCACCGACTGGCGGGTTGAATATCCGTTTGTGGTGCTGACCCCCGACACCGAAGATGAAATGGCCGGTCTGGTCAAATGCTGTATTGAACTGGGACTGACCATTATTCCGCGTGGTGGTGGTACCGGTTACACCGGTGGCGCCATTCCGCTCACAGCACGTTCGGCTGTCATCAATACCGAAAAACTGGAAGGACTGGGCGCTGTTGAAATGACGGTGTTGCCAGGACTGTCCAAGCCGTACGCCACCATTTATTCCGGTGCCGGCGTGGTCACCAAACGGGTTTCCGACGCGGCAGAAAAAGCCGGGTTTGTGTTTGCAGTCGATCCGACTTCAGCCGAAGCCTCGTGCATTGGCGGCAATGTGGCGATGAATGCCGGCGGCAAAAAAGCGGTGCTGTGGGGCACTGCACTGGATAATCTGGCGTCGTGGCGCATGGTCGATCCGAATGGCGACTGGCTTGAAGTCACGCGCCTGGAACACAATCTGGGCAAAATCCACGATGCCCCGGTGGCCAAATTCAAACTGGAATGGACCCACCCCGGACAAAAAACGCCGTTCAAAACCGAACAGCTCGACATCCCGGGCAGCACCTTCCGCAAAGCAGGCCTGGGCAAGGACGTCACCGACAAGTTTCTGGCCGGCTTGCCCGGCGTGCAAAAGGAAGGCTGTGACGGCCTGATTACCTCGGCGCGCTGGATCCTGCACAAAATGCCCAAACATGCGCGTACCGTGTGTCTGGAATTTTTCGGTCAGGCGCGTGACGCCATTCCGTCGATTGTTGAAATCAAGGATTACCTCGACGCCCAGACCCGTGCCGGTGGCGCGATACTGGCCGGACTGGAACATCTGGATGAACGCTATCTGCGTGCAGTGGGCTACACCACCAAATCCAAACGCGGCGTGTTGCCCAAGATGGCGCTGTTTGGCGACATCGTCGGTGATGATGAAAGCGCCGTCGCGCTGGCCGCCTCGGAAGTGATCCGGATCGCCAACACCCGGGTCGGTGAAGGCTTTATTGCCGTGTCGCCGGAAGCGCGCAAAAAATTCTGGCTGGACCGCGCCAAGACCGCGGCGATCTCCAAACATACCAATGCCTTCAAGATCAATGAAGACGTGGTAATTCCGCTGGACCGCATGGGTGAATACACCGACGGAATTGAACGTATCAATATTGAATTGTCGCTGCAAAACAAACTGGCACTGGTCGATACGCTGCTGGGTTATTTCGCCGGGGCCAATCTGCCGCTGGGTAAAAACGAAGAAGCCGATGGTGACGATATTCCGGCTGCAGAAATTTTCGAAGACCGGGTAGCGCAGGCGCAAACGCTGCTGCAGGCGGTGAAGCTGCGCTGGCAAACCGTGTTGCAGCAACTCGACAGCCCGCTGGCAGGCAGTCTGGAACAATTGAGTGCGCTGGGTTATGACAGTCTGATGCCGCAACTCACAGCCCGGCTGCAGTCGCAACCGCAGGCAAGCTGGTTTGACGTGGTGCAGGATCGCAGCATACGCATTTCCTGGAAGCTGGAATTGCGTGCCCAGTTGCGCCATATTTTTACCGGTTCGGCGTTCAGACTGATCCTCGAAGAATGTGTTGCCAGGCATAAAAAGGTATTGCGCTCGCGCGTGTTTGTCGCGTTGCACATGCATGCCGGTGACGGCAACGTGCACACCAATATTCCGGTCAATTCCGATGATTACGACATGCTGCAGGTAGCACACCATGCCGTGGACCGCATCATGGTGCTGGCCCGCCAGCTCAATGGCGTGATCTCCGGCGAACACGGTATCGGCATTACCAAACTCGACTATCTGCAGGAAGAGGAAATCCAGAGTTTCCGCGATTACAAATTGCGTATCGATCCGGAAGGCCGTTTCAACAAGGGCAAGCTGCTCAACCTGCCCGGCTGTGACGCCAATCTGAAAAATGCCTATACGCCGTCGTTCGGATTGATGGGGCATGAATCGCTCATCATGCAGCAAAGTGATATCGGCGCCATTGCCAACAGCGTCAAGGACTGTCTGCGCTGCGGCAAATGCAAGCCGGTGTGCGCCACCCACATTCCGCGCGCCAATCTGCTGTATTCGCCGCGCAATAAAATTCTGGCCACGTCGCTGCTGGTGGAAGCCTTCCTGTACGAAGAGCAGACCCGGCGCGGCATTTCGATCAAGCACTGGGAAGAATTTGAAGATGTGGCTGATCACTGCACGGTCTGTCACAAGTGCCTCACACCCTGTCCGGTCGATATTGATTTTGGTGACGTGTCGATGAACATGCGCAACCTGTTGCGCAAGATGGACAAGAAAAGCTTTAATCCCGGCACGGCCGCATCGATGTTTTTCCTCAATGCCAAGGATCCGGCCACCATCAAGGCCGCACGTCTGGCCATCTTCGGCATCGGCGTGACCCTGCAGCGCTGGGGCAATACCGTGCTCAAGGCCATGGCGCGCCGTCAGACCGCCGCGCCCAAATCCAGCGTCGGCAAAGCGCCGGTCAAGGAACAGGTGATTCATTTCATCAATAAAAAAATGCCGGGCAATCTGCCCAAGAAAACGGCGCGCGCGCTGCTCGATATTGAGGATGACAAGTTCGTGCCCATCATCCGTCACCCGCAAAAAACCAGTGCCGATACCGAAGCCGTGTTTTATTTCCCGGGCTGCGGCTCGGAACGCCTGTTTTCTCAGGTCGGTCTGGCGACTCAGGCCATGCTGTGGCATGTCGGTGTGCAAACCGTTCTGCCGCCGGGTTACCTGTGTTGTGGCTATCCGCAGCGCAGTTCGGGTGACTTTGCCAAAGGCGAAAAAATCATTACCGATAACCGCGTGCTGTTTCACCGCGTGGCCAATACGCTCAATTATCTGGATATCAAAACCGTGGTGGTGTCGTGCGGCACCTGTTACGACCAGCTGGCCGGCTATGAATTCGACAAGATATTTCCGGGTTGCCGCATGGTCGATATTCACGAATATCTGCTGGAGAAAAACGTCAAAATGGAAGGGGTGACCGGCACGCGTTACATGTATCACGATCCCTGCCATACACCGATGAAACTGCAGGACCCGTTAAAAACGGTCAATGCGCTGATCCCGGATCAGAAAGTTGAAAAAAATGACCGCTGCTGCGGCGAAGCCGGCACGCTGGCGGTATCGCGCCCCGAAATCTCGACCCAGATCCGTTTCAGGAAAGAAGAAGAAATGGTGAAAGGCGCAGATAAATTGCGTGCCGATGGGTTTGACGGCGACGTCAAAATCCTGACGTCCTGCCCGGCCTGTCTGCAGGGACTGACGCGCTTCAATGACGACAGTGGCACCACTGCTGATTACATCGTCGTGGAAATGGCCAAACATATTCTGGGCGAAAACTGGTTGCCCGAGTATGTTGCCAATGCCAATAACGGCGGCATCGAAAGGGTGCTGGTATGACGAACTGTGAATTGTGCCAACAAAGTGGCGATGTGATTGTGCAGACCGCAGACTGGCGTGTGGTGCTGGTCAATGATGCGCATTATCCCGGCTTTTGCCGCGTTATCTGGAACCAGCATATCAAAGAAATGACGGATCTGAATTCGACCCAGCGCACCCAATTGATGAGCGTGGTCTGGCAGGTGGAAGCGGCGATCCGCAGCGTGATGCGGCCGGACAAAATCAATGTCGCCAGTCTGGGCAATGTGGTGCCGCATCTGCACTGGCATGTTATTCCGCGCTATACCGATGACCTGCATTTCCCGAATCCGATCTGGGGGCAGGTGGAACGCAGTACCAATCCGGCGTTGCAGGACAGGCTGGCTCTGGTCGAAAAATTGAAAACGGCGATACAGAATCAGCTGAGCAGACGGAAATGACATGACCATCACACCCACAGCCATCAATGTGCGCATGCAATCCAGACTGCTCGAGATTGATTTCGACCAGGTCAGTTTCAGTCTGCCGTTTGAACTGTTGCGGGTATATTCACCGTCAGCGGAAGTGCGCGGCCACGGCGAAGGTCAGGAGGTACTGCAGACCGGCAAGCGCGAGGTGTCGATCACGGCCTTGCAGCCGGTAGGCAATTATGCGGTGCAGCCGCACTTTACCGATGGTCACAACACCGGCATATTCAGCTGGGATTATCTGCACTGGCTGGGTGAAAATCGGGACAGTCTGTGGCGGACGTATCTGGAAAGATTGCAGCAGGCGGGATTTCCGGGTGACAGCGGCAGAGATGCCGCGATGCTTGTACCTGGTGCAGGTAAAAGTTGTTCTTCAAAATAAATTTAACCAACAAAATCATGACTAAAACTACCCATTTCGGTTACAGCACTGTAGAAGAAAATCAGAAAGTTCACAAAGTCGCTGAAGTGTTTCATTCCGTGGCCTCCAAGTACGATGTCATGAACGACCTGATGTCAGGCGGCCTGCATCGCCTCTGGAAAATGTTCACCATAGCCCAGGCCGGTGTGCGTCCCGGTTTCAAAGTATTGGACATTGCCGGCGGCACGGGCGACCTGTCGAAAGAATTTGCCAGACAGGCCGGACCGACCGGTGAAGTCTGGCTGACCGACATTAACGAATCGATGCTGCGCGTCGGACGCGACCGGCTGCTCAACAAGGGCATCATCACGCCAACCATGCTGTGCGATGCTGAACACATTCCGTTTCCCGACAATTATTTTGATCGCGTCACCGTTGCCTTTGGATTGCGCAACATGACCCACAAGGATGCGGCGCTGGCTGAAATGCGTCGCGTACTCAAACCCGGCGGCAAATTGCTGGTACTGGAATTTTCCAAGGTCAGCAGTGTGCTGCAAAAACCGTATGACACTTATTCGTTTTCGGTTTTGCCGTGGCTGGGAAAAATGATCGCCAACGATTCTGAAAGCTACCGTTATCTGGCTGAATCGATCCGCATGCATCCTGATCAGGAAACGTTGAAAACCATGATGCAGCAGGCGGGTCTGGATTGCGTGAAATACTACAATTTGACCGCGGGCGTGGCAGCACTGCATACCGGCATCAAACTCTAAAATCCGATCTCAACAATGAATCCACACTTATCGACGCTGCTGGTGCCGGCTCTGAATCATATGCTGGCGCAGGAACCGTGGGCCATGCAGCAGTTGCAGGTGCATGCCGGGAAAATTGCCTGCATCGATCTGTCGGTGCTGGTCCTGCGTGTGCAGTTCACCGGGCAAGGCCTGCTGGAAGCGGCAGCGTCTGAGGCCACGGCCAATGTCACCATCCGCATCAATCCGGCAGATCTGCCGGTCATCATGCAGGATAAGCAGCGCGCCATTTCCTATGTGAAGCTCGAAGGTGATGCCGATCTGGCACAAACGTTGTCCGAGCTGGGAAAAAATCTGCGCTGGGATGCCGAACATCAGCTCAGTGCGCTGTTTGGCGATCTGGCCGGACGGCGCATTGCCACGGCCGGCAAATCCATGATCAACCACGTTCAAAGCGTGGGAGTGAAGCTGCAGGAAAATCTGGCCGAATATTTTTTGGAAGAAAATCCGATGCTGATCAGGCCTGCCAGAGTTGCCGAATTTGCCGAACAGACCGGTCGCATTCGCGACGACGTTGAACGCTTGATGAAGCGTATAGAGAAATTGGAACAATCCTCAAAATGATAAAAAAAATATTCAGACTTCTTAAAATATTGTCAGTTACTGTACGCTACGGCCTCGATGAAATTGCCTTTTCCAGTCTGGGTGTGAGCCGTGTCGTTCGTGCACTGGAGTTACTGCTGTTCTGGCGCGATCTGTCTGCACCGCGCGGCCAGCGACTGCGTTGTGCACTGGAAGAACTCGGCCCCATTTTCGTCAAGTTTGGTCAGGTGCTGTCCACCCGGCGTGACCTCATGCCCATGGATATTGCGGATGAGCTGGCCCGTTTGCAGGACCGGGTGCCGCCGTTTGACAGCGATCTGGCCATTGCCCAGATCGTCAAGTCACTCGGCGCACACCCGGACGCGCTGTTTGCCAGTTTTGAACGCACCCCGGTTGCCTCGGCGTCGATCGCCCAGGTGCATTTCGCCACCCTTAAAAATGGTCGCGAGGTCGCGGTCAAGGTGCTGCGTCCCGGCATGAAAAAGAGCATCGATCAGGATGTGGCGTTAATGCATGTGGCGGCCGGTTTGCTGGAGTTCCTGTGGTCGGATGGCAAGCGCTTGAAACCCAAAGAAGTGGTGGCCGAATTCGACAAATATCTGCATGACGAACTGGACCTGATGCGCGAAGCGGCCAACGGCTCTCAGCTGCGGCGCAATTTTGCCGAATCCGATTTGCTGCTGGTGCCGGAAATGATGTGGGACTATTGCTCTGATTCCGTCATTGTCATGGAACGCATGAAAGGCATTCCGATTTCCCAGATCGATCAGCTCCGCGCTGCCGGCGTCGATTTATCCAAACTCTCGCGTGACGGTGTGGTGATTTTCTTTACCCAGATTTTCCGCGATGGCTTTTTTCATGCCGACATGCATCCCGGTAACATCATGGTATCGACCGAGCCAGCCACGCTCGGACGCTATATCGCGCTCGATTTCGGTATCGTCGGCACGCTCAACGACTTTGACAAGGACTACCTGTCGCAAAACTTTCTGGCCTTTTTCAGACGCGACTATAAACGTGTGGCGCAGGCCCATATCGAATCCGGCTGGGCACCCAGGGATACGCGAGTGGATGAGTTGGAAGCCGCGGTGCGCGCCTGCTGCGAGCCGATCTTTGACCGGCCACTGAAAGACATTTCTTTCGGCTATGTCCTGCTCAGACTGTTTCAGACTTCGCGCCGTTTTAATGTGGAAGTGCAGCCGCAGCTGGTGCTGCTGCAAAAAACCCTGCTCAATATTGAAGGCTTGGGTCGTCAGCTGGATCCGGAGCTGGATTTATGGAAAACCGCCAAGCCGTATCTGGAACAGTGGATGTCCGAACAGATGGGCTGGCAGGGTCTGTGGGCCAATCTCAAGAATGAAGCGCCGCGCTATGCGCACATGATGCCGCAGTTGCCGCGTCTGGTGCATCAGGCACTCAAAGTTGCCGCCGAGCCGGTGCAGCCGCACATGCTCAGCCAGTTGCTGGAAGAGCAGCGCAAGACCAATATGCTGTTGCGGGTAATAATGTGGTTTGTGGGCGGATTTTTGGGTGGCGTGGTGTTGATGCAGGCCTGGTCGTTTTTTGTGGATTGAATTTGACTGCGCTACTCTTCATCGATATTGATTTTGCTGTTCACCTGCGATACAGGTCGGTCTTCCTGCAAATCTACCGGCAATTGCGAGTAAATGGTTTCTTCCGAGGATGTTGATGATTCACTGGTTGCAATTGGAGGTGGTCTGGTACTTGATGGCGCTGAATGTGGATCTTCTGGATGCTGTTTGAAATTATTCCAGAAAAAATAGACACCAAGAGCCATGACTGTTAAACCCAGATATCTCTTGGATGAAACCAATCCGACACCGACAAACAGACCTAACACCATCGTCACCAGCGAAGCGGCAAACAGTCGGAATCTGCTCGGTTGTCCGCGCTTCGATACGCCGGCGATCGACATCAGCAGCTCAAACAGTTTGGGATCATGCAGGCAAATTTTTGTCGCGCATTTGATCAGTTCAGATGCATTGGGCGGCAATACACTGATTCCGCCGGCTATATGGGGTCTTGGCGGAATGGTCACGGCCGGAGGCGGGCTGCCAATGCGCGGCATATCAAAACTCTCTCAATAAAATTCGGATAAATTGCGCAATATCGGCATAGGTTTCAGGCTCTTTTTCCACGTTCTGCATTGCCCGGTCCAATAGCGCCTTGGCTCCGGTCCGGTCGCCGGCCTTGAAATAACAATCCGCCGCAAAGTAGTCGAGTATCGGATTTTCAAACACATCGATGATATTTTTATACAGTTCTACTGCAGCGGCAATCCCTTCTTTTCTCCACAGCATGGTGGCGTAACACGCGAAGGGTTGGGGTTCCATGGGGAACAGTGTGAGCAGTACGGAGATGACGCATTCTTCAGTGTGGAAGTCACCGCAGCCGTAATAACTGTTGACTGCTTCGGAAAATAACTTGAGTGAATCGTCGTTGTTGATGATCTGGGATTCAATAATCGGCACCATTTTTTCCGGGGTATCCATGCTCTCCAGAATCTGGCTGGCAATGTCGGCAACGGGATGCTGTTTGGTTTCGATGAGAAAATTCAAGCCAGCGATAAACATCTCGTTGCTTTGTTGCATCATGTCTTTGAGTTGTTGGGTGGTACTGGTGACGTGGCGGTCGACTTCTTTTTGATTGTTGAATTGCAGGCCCTGATGGCGGGCTATCATGAAGGAGATATCGTTTAAATGGCGGTCAATTTCGTTGGTTTTCATTTTTTGGTTTCCTGAATGGGCGGAGAAGGCATTTGGCAATAGTAAAGGTTTCAAATTTTTGTCTATATTGGGGATATCCATAACGAAAGACCAAAACCGGCTGCCTGAAAGCGGTACTATTCCCTGATTTGAAATCAAACAGGGAAAGAAGTTCCCCGAATCTCAATTTTAAGGACCAAAATGCACAACGAATTGCTGACCCCTTACGAAAAGGGAAATCAAAACCAGACTGCCACCTGGGAAGAGTGCATTGCCTACTACCGAATGCTGGAGTCGAGATTTCCGACGGTTGTCCATCTGTTTGAAATCGGCAAGTCAGATGCCGGTAACCCGATCTATGCCGGGACCGTGACTGCTGACGGTGAGCACGATTTTGCTGCCATCAAACAATCAAAGCGCCCGATATTTCTTAACAACAACGGCATCCATCCGGGAGAGCCGGAAGGCGTTGATGCCTGCATGGCGCTGGTGCGCGATTTTTGCATCAGGCCGGAATTGCTCAGGATGCTCGGGCACATGGTCTTTCTGTTTATTCCGGTGTACAACGTCGATGGCTGCCGCAATCGCAATAATTCGTCACGCGTCAATCAGCAGGGACCGGAACTGTTCGGTTTCCGTGGCAATGCCGTACATATGGATCTGAATCGCGACTTTATCAAATGCGACAGTCTCAACGCCCAGGTCTTTAATCGATTCTTTACCGCCTGGGACCCGGATCTGATGGTCGACACCCATACCTCCAACGGTGCCGATTACACCTACACCATGACCGTCATCCAGACTCAGGCAGACAAGCTCGGTGGTGAGCAGGGTGAATTCGTGCGCACGGTGATGATGCCGGCAGTTGCACAGGACATGATCAGACGCGGCTGGCCCATCTGCCCGTATGTGAATCCGGTCAAGGAAACGCCGGATGACGGGATCGAAGACTTCCTCGATCTGCCGCGTTTTTCCACCGGTTATGCAGCACTGAATTACACCATCGGGCTCATGCCTGAAACCCATATGCTCAAATCCTTTAAGGACCGCTACGAATCAATGCGGGCATTTGTGGAAGCCATGGTCAGTTTCACCGCCGATTTTTCCGAGCAGATACAGGCCCAGCGCCTGGCTGCCAGACAGGCCGGCGCGCAAAGAAAAGAATGGCCGCTGCGCTGGAAGCCGGATTACAGCAACCCCTCCAGCTTTAAATTCAAAGGGTACGCCGCGTGCTGGCGTCCCAGCATTCTGGGTAATTACGCGCGCCTGTATTACGACACCAGCCAGCCCTGGGAAAAGGATATCGATTATTTCGACCACTATGTGCCCGAAGTCCTGGTCACGGCACCGGTTGCGTATGTGATTCCACAGCAATGGCGTGAGGTGATACAGCGACTGGAATGGAATGGCGTGAAGATGGAACGGATCGCCAAATCAGGATTGCACAGCGTTCAGACTTACCACATCAAGAGCGTGCAGTCGCGGACCAGGCCTTATGAGGGCCGCATGTTTCATGATGACGTGCAACTGGAAACCAGAACCGAAACCGTCATGCTGCACGCCGGTGATTATTCTCTGACGCTGGCGCAGCCGCGCTCACGGTATGCGATCGAAACGCTCGAGCCGCTGGCCCACGACAGTTTTTTCCGCTGGGGCTTTTTCAACAGCATCCTGGAAAAGAAAGAGGCTTATTCCAATTATATTTTTGAGGATACCGCCTCTGAACTGCTGGCTGACGATGCGCAGCTCAAGGCCGGCTTCGAGCAGTGGAAGCGGGACAACCCGCAACTGCTGTCAAATCAGCAGGCGGTGCTGGACTTTATCTTCTCCCACTGCAAAAAATATAATGAGCCGGAATGGTGTCGTTATCCGGTGTTCAGGTTGTTGTAAGTGGCATCCCAATCGGGGTCGCCGTTCATGACACAGTAGTACTAATGCAGGTAGGTATTGATCAAAATCGGCTCCGGCCTGCCAATACCATAGCCCTGCGCATAATCGATCCCGATTTCGCGCAGTTTTTCCAGTACGGCGTCATCTTCGGCAAATTCGGCAATGGTTTTCATGCCCATGACGTGGCCGATATTGTTAATCGCCGCCACCATTGCCGCATCGGTCGGATCGGTGACGACATCTCTGATCAGGTTGCCGTCAATTTTCAGGAAATCCACCGGCAGGTGTTTGAGATAGGAAAACGATGACATGCCACTGCCAAAATCGTCCAGCGCAAATTTGCAGCCTTTGGAACGCAAACCGGTAATGAAGGCGCGCGCATTGAGCAAATTCGCGATGGCGGCAGTTTCCGTAATTTCAAAACAGATACTTTCCGTGCTGATGGCAGAACTGGCCAGCAGATCAAGAATAAATTTCAGTGCAGTCTTGTCGTTGAGGGTGGCACCTGACAGATTGATTGAAAACAGCGAAGCGCCGCAGAGCTCATGGCAGGAAATGTAATTAATCGCAGTCTGGATGACCCACCGGTCGATGCTGGGCATGAGTCCATAGCGCTCTGCAGTCGGTATGAATGCCATGGGCGGGACCACAGTGCCATCCTTGGCAATCATTCTGAGCAGTAACTCAATGTGTTGCGCATAGGGCGGCGTGTTACCAAGCGCGATGATTTTTTGCGCATACAGCACCATGCGCTGGTCCCTGAGTGCGTTGGATATTTTTGTGAACCAGTCAATTTCACCGAGTTGCCGGACCAGCGCATCGTCATCCGGCTGATAGACATGGATGCGGTTGCGGCCCTGATCTTTGGCCATGTAACAGGCTGAATCGGCAATTTTGAGCAAATCGACGCAGCTGTAGTGCTGCGGTTCGCTGCCACCAAAACTGACCAGACCGATGCTCACGCCGACAGGGAAAATCTTTTCATCCCACACAAAATGGAAATCGCCGATGATGTTTTTCAGGTTCTCTGCAATCTGCAAGGCAAAATAGGGCGGGCAGGATTCCAGCAGTACGCCGAATTCATCCCCGCCGATGCGCGCCAGCGTGTCGGTTGCACGCAAGACCAGTCGCAACAGTCCGGTAATCTGGCGCAGCAATTCATCGCCGGCAGTGTGCCCGCAGGTATCGTTGACCACCTTGAACTGGTCCAGATCCAGATAGGCCAGCGCATGCTGCTGGCCGGATTTATTGGTCTGGTCGATGGCCTTTTGCAGGCGCCGGTCAAATTCATTGCGGTTCACCAGTCCGGTCAGGGCATCATGGGTGGCGGCAAAGGCCATTTCATCGGCATGACGTCGGGCGTCGGTGACGTCATGGAAGACCAGCACTGCGCCGGTCAACTTGTGTTCCAGATCGTGCAACGGCGCAGTGCAATCCTCGATCGAGTAGATATTGCCATTGCGGCAGATCAGATTGCAGCGCTCGGAGCAGGCCGCGTCTTTGCCGGAAAACAGCACCTGTTCAATGGAAGTCGACACGCTTTCCAGGGTTTCCGGGTTTTGCAAAACAAAAATTCTGGAAATCGATTGCCCGAACGCTTCACCCAGCAGCCAGCCGGTCTTTTCTTCCGCGATCGGATTGAGGTAGGTCACCGAGCCGTATTTGTCGGTGGTGATGACGCCGTCCCCGATGGAACTCAACGTGACTTCAAGCTGCTGCTTTTCGTAATACAGATCGGCGGCCGTTTGTTCCAGTTCGCGCTTTCTTTGTTCCATGCCGGCATACGCCAGCGTCAGTTGCTCACTGCGTTTATGTACGGTCTGATCATAGCGGTTGCGTTCCAGAGCCATCTGTATGGTGGCGTGCAGCTCGCGTTCTGAAAACGGTTTGATCAGATAGCCGTAGGGCTTGGTTTCTCTGGCCCGTTCCAGGGTTTTTTCTTCGGAGTAGGCCGTCAGGTAAATGACCGGCACCTGAATTTTTTTTGCTGTCTCTATGCCATCTTTGTTGCCGGCAATATTGATATCCATGAGCACCACATCCGGCCTGTATTCCTTGACCGCCATCAGGGCCCGGTCATGCGAGGCGGCAATGCGCGGCACTTCATAGCCCAGCACCGTCAGTCTGTGCTGAAGGTCCAGTGCCATGATGGCCTCATCTTCAACGATCAGTATTCTCGCAGCCATGAATTCACCTCAGTTTGAAAACGTGTAACAGTAATGGCAATGCAATCGGCGTGGTCGCTTTGCCCACCTGTATTACCAATATAGGCAGGCAGGCAGTGATGTAAAGCTTAAATATTTTTAATGTTTCAGGCACCAGCTCAAGGCGCTGAAAACTTGGTTAAGTGGCAATAACCCTGGAACGACATGGCCTTTATGAAGCGGGAGCGGATGACAGGCCAGTGAAATAGAGCGCATTGTCTGTCTCGGCAAATTCCAGACTGATTTCATTGAGTGCGCATCGAAACATACTGGCGCCATACAGGTTGCAGCGATACAGAATCGCATAATGCAGGTTGGCCAGATTTAAATCGGCATGGGTCAGATCCGCCAGCGTCAGGTTGCTGTACTGCAGATCGGCCAGAAAAAGTCTGGCATGGCGCAGTTTTGTACCGGTCATATTGCAGTGGGACAGGTCGGCACAATCCAGACAGGCCGAATTCAGATTGGCATTGGTCAGGTCGGAGTCGCTCAGGTCCACTCTGGATAACGTGGCACCAGCCAGATTGGCGCAGGACAGATTGGTATTGGTTAACTCAAGGTCAGTCAGATTCATGCCGCTCAAATCCAGCCCGCACAGATTTAATTCGCCGCAATGGAATTTGACTTTTTCAAAAATCTCATTGAGCAAGTCGATCTGATTCTGGGCAATGGCCAGTTCGATGATCAATCGTTTTTGTCGCCTGTCGTCCGAATTCAGCACTTCATAAATATAGCCATAGGTTTGTCGGCAGATTTTTATCTGTGCATCATAGGAACAGATGATATCGGTCAAATCGCCGGGCAGATCCGGTGCCAGTGTGGTCTCGATTACACAGCGCCGCTCTGCCTCATGGGTGGTCTTGATCAGCCGGATCATTTTTATCAACCCGTCGCTGTTCTGGGACAGTTCAATGCCATGGTCCCTGAGCAGTGCGATGATCTGCCTGCTGATCGTTACGGCTTCATAAGAAAAACAGGTATTGATGTCTTTAATGATGTCGTTGAACTCATCCTGAATGCTGGAGTTGAAGATGTCGGCAAAAAACCGGACCACCAGAGTATTGTTTTCCTGCTGCCCGATCAGCGCGAGGTAAATGGCGCGTGATTCGCCTTTTTCCAGATGATGGGCCGGCAGGCGACACGGCGGCGTGCCGGCTTGGGAACTGCTTTTCATTGGGGTCATGGTGAGGTCAATACTGGTGGGGCGCTCTGGAAGGGCGAGGCTGACAGAGCGAGGCTGACAGAAAAATGAAATCGTTAAAAGCTGACGGTGCAAAATGAGTGACGTCAGTATTGATCGCGGTGGATTTTAATCATAGCTGTGGATAGTACGAATGCGACGCCGGCTGAGAGCTATTCCGGTTTGATGGCGGAATGCGCCAGACTCAGCGCACGCAGCTTGTCTTTTTTGCTGGGACGCCGGCCTTTGATGCCGCCTGGTCCCTTTTCTTCAATGACGGCCGAGACATCCGTCAACACCGGTATAAATCCTGGCAGCTGTTCACGCTCCAGCGCAATCGACAGCGATTTTTCGATAAACCGGAAATGCGCATCATTGCTGGCGCACACGAAGTTGACCGACATGCCGGCAGCGCCGGCGCGCCCGGTGCGGCCTATGCGGTGCGTGTAATCGGCGCTGGAACGCGGCGGATCGTAATTGATCACCACCGGCAGGTTGGGAATGTCGATGCCGCGTGCAGCCAGATCGGTTGCCACCATGACTCTGATGCGATTGGTTTTGAAGTCCGACAGCACCTGAGTGCGTTTGCCCTGGCCGAGCTCGCCATGAAACGGCTCTGCCGGGATCTTGGCCTTGCGTAATTTGAGGGCGACCAGTTCGGTGGCATAGCGGCTGCTGGTAAACACCAGCACCCGGTCCCAGTTGTTTTCGGCAATCAGGTATCGCAGCAGTTCGGTGCGTTTTTGCATATCGACCGCAATAGCCCGCTGCGTGATGTTGGGCTTGCTGACCGGCGTGTGCGGGACATCGATGCGCACCGGATCAATCAGGGCATGGCCGGACAATTCGCTCACCTGCTGCGGCATGGTCGCCGAAAACAGCAGGTTTTGGCGCTGTGCCGGCAACATGGCCAGCACTTGCTGCAATTCTTCACCAAAGCCCAGATCCAGCATCCGGTCGGCTTCATCGAGCACCAGAATCTTGATATGGGCAACGGAAACGGCATTGTGCCGGATTAAATCCAGCAGTCGTCCCGGTGTGGCGACCACGATATCGGCACCGCCGCGCAAATGCAGCATCTGCGGATTAATGGCAACCCCACCGACCACGACGGCCAGTTTGAGTGGTTTGGGCAGATACGCAGCCAGACCGTGCAGGGCATCGCCGACCTGGGTTGCCAGTTCGCGGGTCGGCACCAGAATGAGCGTGTGCACCTTGCGCGGCTTGATCACTTTTTCAACGCTCCAGTGCTGCAAGATCGGCAGACAGAACGCCGCCGTTTTACCGGAACCGGTCTGGGCGCTGGCGACGATGTCACGGCCCTGCAGTATCTCGGGAATTGCGGCACTCTGAATCGGCGTCGGCGCGCTGTAACCGCGCAGGTCGATGGCGCGCAACAGGGCGGGGTGCAGGTTCAGAGCTGAAAAGGGCATAGGACAGGAAAAGATGACGGGAACGTCATGGTAATCCAGATGGGGTGTTGGAACAAATTAAAATTGTGGGCCAGCAGGTAGCAATTACTTCACACTCAGCAATTCAATGTCAAAAATCAGTGCGGCATCAGCAGGAATCAATCCACGCCCGGCGCCACGTTTGCCGTACGCCAGTTCGGAAGGAATGATCAGGGTGCGTTTTCCGCCCACCTGCATGCCGACCAGTCCCTGATCCCAGCCCGGAATGACCTGACCGGCACCGAGATAAAAACTGAACGGTTGAGGCTTGTTATTGTCGTCGCCTCTGGAGCTGTCGAACTGTTTGCCATGGAAGTCGCTGGCAGCGCCGTCATACAGCCAGCCGGTGTAATGTACGGTGAGCTGATGGTCTTTGAGTGCCGCAGCCCCGGTGCCAGTTTTGGTATCTTGTATGCTCAATGCCGTGATGGGGTGCGCCGGAATGCTGGCTTTGGTTTCAGGGCGGTCACAGGCGCACAGCGAGACGGCGGTGATGATGACGGCAAGCAGTTGCATGGATGCGTTCATAGGGTCCGAATAAAATTGGGCAGGAGTGCCTGGGCAGGCAGGCTCCTGTGCAGATAATCCTCAAATACCTTAAGCAATCCCCCTGAAAGGCCGCTCCGGTGGCTCAAACTCTTTACCTTCGCTTCTTCGCACCTGCATGCGACCGCGATCAAAGGTTGGAACCGCAGAATAACCGATATGGGAAGGCAGAGCCGCGTATTTTACCGGGCTTTCAAACAGCAGCAGTTCACCTTCCTGCCGGGCGAAGTACTTGATCAGACTCTTGTTGTACCAGCCGCGGGAGAGTGAACGACCGGCATCGTTGATTTTTTTGCCCAGGTAAAAATTCAGTTCAATGAATGGTTGCGCGATGTAGGGCATAGCCCGACGACCGAATCTGGCAATCTGTGAGCAAACAAATCGACCAGCACCGTAAGCGGCATTGCCCATGGCGGTCACGGGTTTTTTGATGCCATACCAGGTGTAGCCGGCAATAGCGTCCAGATACGGGCTCACACGGCGGCCTGCGCGGGCCAGTTGTGAACAGACATACTCGCCGGTGTCGTACACCGCATTACCGGTGGCGGTCGCAAATTTCTTGGTGCCATACCAGACATATTCACCGCCGGCGATCAGATAAGGGCCGACTCTCCGGCCTGCCCTGGCAAGCTGCGAACAAACGAATTCGCCCGCACCGTAGACCAGATTCCCGATGGCGGTAGCGAATTTTTTGGTGCCATACCAGGCATATTCACCGCCGGCCACCAGATAGGGACCGGTTCTGCGTGCTGCTCTGGCGATCTGTGAACCAATGAATTCGCCCGCGCCGTAGACCAGATTCCCGGTGGCGGTAGCAAATTTTTTGGTGCCATACCAGCTGACCGCGCCGCCGGCGGCCAGATAAGGACCGACTCTGCGGCCGGCTCTGGCCAGCTGCGAACAAATGAAGTCACCCGCGCCGTAAGCCAGATTGCCGGCAGCAGTGACCGGCTTCTTGATCCCATACCAGAGGTAGCCACCACCGGCTGCCAGATAAGGAAAGGCTCTGCGGCCGATTCTGGCAGCCTGCGAACCAATGAATTCGCCCGCGCCGACCACGATGTTGCCCGTGGCGGTGGCAGACTTCTTGACCCCGTACCAGGCCAATCCTCCCAATTTCCCCAGATAGGGGCCAATTCTGCGGGCCAATCTGGCTATCTGCGAACAGACATAGGCGCCGCCGTAGTACACATTTCTCACCGTGCCACCGACGAACCATACTCCAGCGTCACCAGCACCTCGGAGCACATTGCGCATGACAACCAGGGTTCTGACTCCTGCGGCACGAAAGACCATTCCATGATTCCATCTCATTGCCTGGTTCTTGTTTAACTCGATGTCCTCGTCCTGCCTTTCCCTGAGGGTGACTTTTTTTGCCAATTGGCGGATCCTTTCGGACCGTCTATATTGACCTTCCCGACTGGTGGAAAAGTGCGCGGCAGCGACATTGGTATCATCAAAAAGATCACCGTCGAGCTTGATAAATGTATTGTCCGTGATGGTCAGGACAAACTGGTCGTGAGTCAGCGCCAGATGGCTGGCAGGATGTGCACCATCCATCAACGCGCCCAGCGACAGATTGAATGCAATCTGTTTGTCCGGTGGAATTCTAATTTCTTGCAGCCGGTGGTCCTGACTGATATAACGCAATCTGTACGTGCGCTGGTCACCCTCACCCCCACCTGTCTGGGTAATAAAGTATTCGTCGCCGTGCTCGGTCAGGCGTGCTGCAATCTCATCAATAAACTGGGCCTCGGTTTTAATTTGCAGGTTGCGCGCGCCGCTGTGCAGTAAGCGGTTTTTCTTGGCAGCGGCAGCATCGCTGGCGATGAAATCGGCTCCGATGCTACGCCAGTGCCGCTCGTACCTGGCTGCGCGAACACGTTCGGCCTGTAAATTCTGGCCTTCCCGGCTGGTGCCGTAGTGCCCCGATCCTGCAATGGCGGGATCACTCGTGTTGTTGGTGACGAGCTCAAGAAACTGGTCGTGAGTGAGCCTCAGAAGTCCGTCTGGATGTCCACTATTCATCAAGACGCCTATCTTATGATTGAAACTAGCCTGTCTGTTCTGTGCAATCGCAATGGGATGCAGCTGGTGGCTCTGGTCGACATAGCGCAATGTATAAGTCCGTTGGCCGTCGGCAACGGTCTCGGTAATAAAGTATTCATCGCTGTACCGGTTCAGCTGGTGAGCAATTTCAGCCTGAAACTCCACCTCGGATTTAATCAGCAGGTCACGTGCGCCGCTGTGCAGTAACAGGTTTTTCCTGACAGCGGCAGCATTGTCAGCAGTGAAATCAGCGCCGATGCCTTGCCAGTGCTGGTCGTACGTGGCCTGGCGAATGTGCGCAGCCCGTAAATTCTGGCCTTCCCGGCTGGTGCTGTAGTGCCCCGACCCTGCAACAGCGGGATCTCGCGTGTTGTCGGTCACCAAATCAACAAACTGGTCGTGCGTCAGTTCCAGAGCAACGACAGGATGCTCATCACTTTGCTCATCCATCAAATCACGCAGCGTCTTATTGAACGTATTCCGATTGTTCTGTGGAATTGCTATTTGTTGCCAGTGGTGGTCCTGACCGACATAGCGCAGCGTATAAGTCCGTTGGTCGCCAAGATCTTCCTCGGTAATGAAGTATTCGTCGCCGTGCTCGGTCAGGTGGGGGGCAATTTCATGAGCAAACTCGTCGTTGGATTTAACCTGCAGGGTGCGTGCGCCGCTGTGCAGTAACAGGTTGGTCTTGACAGCCTGGGTTTTGCCAGTGGTGAACTCAGCGCCGATGCTGCGCCAGTGCGCATCGTATCTGTCCCGGCGAACGCGCTCGGCCTGTAAATTCTGGCCTGCCCGGCTGGTGCCGTAGTGACCCGATCCTGCAATGGCAAGATCACTCGTGTTGTCGGTGACGAGCTCAAGAAACTGGTCGTGAGTGAGCCTCAGAAGTCCGTCTGGATGTCCACTATTCATCAAGACGCCTATCTCATGATTGAAACTAGCCTGTCTGTTCTGTGCAATCGTAATGGGATGCAGCTGGTGGCTCTGGTCGACATAGCGCAATGTATAAGTCCGTTGGCCGTCGGCAACGGTCTCGGTAATAAAGTATTCATCGCTGTACCGGTTCAGCTGGTGAGCAATTTCAGCCTGAAACTCCACCTCGGATTTAATCAGCAGGTCACGTGCGCCGCTGTGCAGTAACAGGTTTTTCCTGGCAGCTGCAGCATCGCTGGCGATGAAATCGGTTCCGATGCCATTCCAGTGCTGTGCGTAACTGGCCTGGCGCATGTGCGCAGCCCGTAACTTCTGGCCTTCCCGGCTGGTGCTGTAGTGACCCGATCCTGCAACAGCGGGGTCACGCGTGTAGTTGGTTACGCACGTAACAAACAGGTCGTGCGTCATATTCAGCTGTTCGTTACCCGCATAGTCATCAGAAACCTCCTCACCCATCTGCAAGCGCATCGTCGCATTGAAATCATCCCGTTTGTTCTGTGGAATTTCAATTTCCTGCAACTCGTGGTTCTGAGTGACATAGCGCAGGGTATAAGTCCGTTGGTTGCCTTTACCGGTCTCGGTAATAAAGTATTCATCGCTGTAGTCGGCCAGGTGTGCTGCAATTTCATTGTTGAACTGGTCATGGGTTTTAATCAGCAGGCTGCGTGCACCGCTGTGCAGCAACAGGTTGGTCCTGGCAGCCGCAGCATTGTCAGCAGTGAAATCAGCGCCGATACGTTGCCAGTCCCGTTCGTACTCGGCCTGGCGCATGTCCGCAGCCCGTAAATTCTGGCCTTCCCGGCTGGTGCTGTAATGCGCCCGTTCCGGATGTTGCGGATCAACTGTCATGTTGGTCACCAACGTAACAAACTGGTCGTGAGTCAGCGCCAAACGGCCGCCAGGTTGATGGCCAACCATCATATCGTGCATCGATTGATCGAACTCAGCCTGGTTGTTTTCTGGAATCTCTATGGTTCGCAGCTGGTGGTCCTGGCCGACATGGAGCAACGTATAGGTAGGCTGGTCGTCGTTGATCACTGTCTCGGTAATAAAGTATTCGTCACAGTGCTGGTCCAGATGTGGCGCGATGTCAATCGCAAACTGCGCCTCGGTTGTAATCTGCAGCTCACGTGCACCGCTGTGCAGTAACAGGTTGGTCCTGACAGCCTGATCCTTGCCGGTAGTGAAATCAGCGCCGATACGTTGCCAGTGCGATTCATACTCGGCCTCGCGCACGCGCGCAGCCCGCAAATCCTGGCCTTCCCAGCTGGTGCTGTAGTGTCCCGATCCGGCAACAGTGGGATCACACGTGTTGTCGGTTACTATCCCTACAAAATTGTCGTGCGTCAGGAACAGATTCTTGTTCGCCAACTCGTCGTCCCTCCTGTCGTCAGGAAGTCCTTCATCCCTCAACTTACGAATGCGCCGATCGAATTCGGCCTGGCCTGCGTTGGCAAACACGATAGTTTGAACCTGGTAGTCCTGAGTGACATAGCGCAGGTGATAGGTGCGTTGATCGCCTTCACCTGTTTCGGTAATAAAATATTCATCGCCGTGACGGTCGATTTCTGAATTAATCAGCGCCTCAAATTCTGCATCGGTTTTAATCTGCAAATCGCGCGCACCGCTGTGCAGCAGCAGATTGGTTTTGACCGCATCGGCTTTGGCATTGGTATAATTTTGGCGAATTATTTCCGCTCTCTGGCTGCGTGAGAAGTATGTTTCGACGTCTTCGTCTATCCGTTTTCGATAAGTATCTACATCGCGTTCCAACTGCCTGAAATTGGCTTCAAATCGCTGTAACTCTCCTCTTTGTACTTTGGCGAGTTGCGCTTCAATTTCAGCGATGGGTCGTTGCAAACCAAAAAAATGATGCGGCGGTTGTTCCTGACTGCTATTGGTTAAGTCTTCAGAGTCATGATCAGGTTGCGATTCGTCCACCAAAAGTGGATTCTGCTCGCTGACTTCAGGATCTTTCTTGAATGATTTTGAAAGGTGGAAACCAGGATTCTTGCTTGGAAAAGAGATCATATTTATTCCTGTTTTTTAACGGGCTTTAACAGCCTGATGGGTTCTCATAAGGTCAGATTTGGTCTGCAGGGTCGTGGCGCTGAGCTTTTTATTCGCAGGCGCCGGGGCCTGCATTTTTGGGCGGGAATTTGACGTGGTGGCATCGGCTGGCGGCAAATCTGCGCGGGGTGCCAGTTCGGTCAGTTCGGCCTGTTCCTGTTCATACAGGTTGATTGCAATTTTTTTGATGTGGAACGCGGCTTCGTCACAGGCGTCACGGACCGAATCTTTGTCTGGGGCAATCGCAATAAGGGTGGAAGCAAGCGTCAGTTCAAGAATTTCCAGTATATCGATGGTTTTTTGGGTGTCGTCGTAAGGTTGGTCCCCCTTTCCGGTTGTTTCCAGTACTTTCAAGATGCCATTGAACATCTGTTCACGATAATTTTTCTCACTCATTGTTCACCCGCTGGTTGAAATTGGATAAGTCGATACTGATGTGCCGGTAACCTGACACTGCCAATATTTTCAAGTTGCGAAGTTTCGCACCAAATCCACATGCGCCGAATTGGTGTTATCCGAAGCGGCGCGGGCCTGAAGTTAAGGAGGGGAGAATGGGGAGGGGGAGGGGATTGGGCCTTACCGCTTTGAAATTGTTTCTATGTTTAATTCACTGCCACCAGTTCCACATCAAAGATCAGCGTTGCATCGGGAGGAATCAAGCCTTTGACACCGGTTGCGCCATAGGCCAGTGCCGCAGGGATCAGCAGCGTGCGTTTGCCACCGACCTTCATGCCAGGAAGACCCTGTTCCCACCCCTGTATCACGCGATGTTCACCGAGCACCAGAAATATCGGTCGGTGGCGATCAAAGGAACTGTCAAATTTTTTGCCGTGCAAGTTTTTTGCATTGGCGTCAACCAGCCAGCCGGTGTAATGCACGCCGATTCTGGCGCCATTGACTGCTTCGGCCCCCGAGCCGATTCTGACATCGGTGATGCCGAGCGCAGGGGTAACCGGCGCAGCGGGTTCGGCAGGCTGGCTTGTTTCAGGCGGTACAGAATTGTCCTGTTGGGCGCTCACTGTTCCAGACAGCAGCAGGGCGGTGCAGGTCAGCAATGCAGGCAGCAATTTCATCATTTCAGTCCCGAGGTGTCCTATTTTTTGAAAGCCAATTGTCTCACGGGCGCAGGCTGGGATGGGTCGTAGGCTGGGATGTATCGTTGGCTGGGATGGGTCGTAGGCTGGGATGCAATCCCAGCATCAACGGTTGAAATGCT
>Ga0316223_1001257_pt1 | contig 24716 bp, 27 predicted proteins | sample TBH18009metaG_FD_206007 | JGI IMG/M metagenome (GOLD analysis project Ga0316223, IMG submission 206007) | Freshwater microbial communities from Trout Bog Lake, Wisconsin, USA - TBH18009 | ecosystem: Environmental > Aquatic > Freshwater > Lake > Hypolimnion/Profundal zone | place: USA: Wisconsin...
ACGACGCTAAAACGGGACTGTGGACTAAACTCCAGCTAAATCAACCACTTACAGTGCGTCGCTAGTGAAACACATTATAGGGGGCAATCTGCCAGTCGCAACACCCCAATCAAAAACAGTTTGCATTGACGAGGATTCTGCCGGTCAGCGCCTCGACAACTTCTTGCTGCGTCAACTCAAAGGCGTGCCGAAAACGCACGTGTACCGCATCATTCGCAGCGGCGAAGTGCGCATCAACAAAGGACGCGCCAGCGCCGATACGCGCCTCGAAGCGGGTGATCTGGTGCGCCTGCCGCCGGTGCGCCTGTCGGAGCGTGCCACCGAAAAAGCCGAAGCCATGCGACTGGAGGGCGTGGCGCAGGCGGCACGCAATGGGGCCGGTCTGGCCCCGGCACGGTCGTTTTCCATCCTGTACGAGGACGACTACTTCCTGGCCATCGACAAGCCCGCAGGCACGGCAGTGCATGGCGGCTCGGGGGTCAGCTTCGGCGTCATCGAGCAATTGCGCATGGCGCGGCCACAGGCGCGATTTCTGGAGTTGGTGCATCGGCTTGACCGTGAAACCTCGGGTATTTTGCTGGTGGCCAAAAAGCGCAGTGCGCTGACCAACTTGCAGGACCAGTTCCGTGCCCGGGAAACCGGCAAGACCTATTTGGCGCTGGTGGCGGGCCGCTGGCCGACGAAGCTCAAAGTGCTCGATCAGCCGTTGCACAAATACGTGGTGCCCAGCGCGGCGGGCAAAGACCATGAGGAACGCCGGGTTAGGGTAGTAGCGCGCGACGATCCGGATGGCATGCCATCTTTGACCCTGGTCAAAATTCGCGCCAGCACGCCCAGCACGCCCAGCACTGCCCTTGCGGGCCAGGCCTATTCGCTGCTGGAGGTGACCATCAAAACCGGGCGCACCCACCAGATTCGGGTGCACCTGGCTGCGCAGGGCATGCCGATTGTCGGCGACGACAAGTACGGTGATTTTGAATTCAACAAGCAGCTCGCACGTGGGCCGGTCAGCCTGCGCCGCATGTTCTTGCACGCTTGGAGCTTTCAGTGCAACCATCCCGTCAGCGGTGAGCGCATTGCCCTGCGTGCCGAATTGCCACCGGACTTGTCGGTGTTTTTAAACAGCGTGCTGCCGGGTGCCGCCTGACGCCGGTTTTATCCTATGCTGTCTCCCGTGCCACGCCACCCATTCTCGTAAACGGTTGTATCCATGTCCTCCACTGCCCGCCAGCGCACCCGCCGATTCGACTTGATTGCTTTCGACTGGGACGGCACGCTCTATGACTCCACCGCCATCATCGTGCGCAGCATTCAGGCGGCCGTGCGCGATGTTGGCGGTACGGTGCCGACTGACGCCGCCGCGTCCTATGTTATTGGCATGGGCTTAATGCAGGCGCTGGCGCACGCAGCACCGGATGTTCCAACGGCACAGTACCCGTTGCTCGGCCAGCGTTATCGCCACCACTATGCGCAGCACCAGGACGACATCAGCCTGTTCGAAGGCGTGTTGCCGTTGCTGCACGAACTCAAAGAGCGTCACTATCTGCTGGCAGTTGCCACGGGGAAAAGCCGGCATGGACTCAACCAGGTTCTGGCCGATCCCGCACTGGCGGGCTTGTTTCATGCATCGCGCACTGCCGACGAAACCGCCGGCAAGCCACATCCGCGCATGCTGCACGAGCTGATGGCCGAATTTGGCGTGGCCCCCCAGCGCCTACTGATGATCGGTGACACCACACACGACCTGCAAATGGCGCGTAACGCAGACTGCGCCGCCGTGGGCGTTAGCTACGGTGCGCACGACAGCGCGGCGTTTGCCGCGCTCGCCCCATTGCATGTGGCGCATTCCGTGCCCGAACTGCGCCAGTGGCTGCTGAACCATGCCTGACGTTGGCGCCACCGGCAGTGGTCACCCTGCGAAGCCGATATCGGTCGACCTGTGTGCGTCCGATGCGCTGGTTGATGGCGGTGCCGGACTGTCGTTTGATGTGGTGTATTGCGCACGCCCGGCGCGCGGTTTTGCGGTTCGTTTTCGCGGACGGGTGTATGCGTATTTGAACCAGTGTCGCCACGTGCCGATCGAACTGGACTACCAAACCAACCAGTTCTTTGACGTTAGCGGAAATTGGCTTATTTGCGCGACCCATGGTGCCATGTATGCCCCCGAAACGGGTGCTTGCCTGGGTGGCCCCTGCCGTGGCGGATTGGCCAAAATTGATGTTACAGAACACGCGGGGCGGGTGCGCTGGCATACTGCTCCTAATCTATTCCCTGCAGACTGATCCATGACTGAACCATTTTCCAACCCAGAACGCGCCGCAGGCGTGTCAGATTCCGCAGCCGGGCCCACGGCGGCACCCGGAGCGGCTGCGGCAAAGCCCGCAACAACAGTGTCTGCAGCGGATCCAAACTGGGAGCGTCATACGCTTGAAAAGCTGGTTATGGCCAGTCTGGTCGAGCAGCGTTCTGCGCGCCATTGGCGCAACGGCATCCGCATTGCTTGGCTGGTTTGCGTTGTGGTGGCCATCTGGCTGGGCTGGGAACGTGGCGCCGCGCCCACAGACGTTTCCAAGCCGCACACCGCCGTCATCGAGATCAAAGGTGAAATTGCGGCGGACGGTGATGCCAGTGCCGAGGGTGTCATTTCGTCCATGCGCAGCGCGCTGGAAGACGAAGGTACGCAAGCCGTGGTGCTGCTGATCAATTCGCCCGGCGGCAGTCCGGTGCAGGCTGGCATGGTCAATGATGAAATCCATCGACTGCGTCTCAAGTACAGCAAACCCATTTACGCCGTAGTTGAAGAAAGCTGCGCCTCGGCTGCCTATTACATTGCGTCGGCCACCGACAAGATTTTTGTCGACAAGGCCAGCATCGTCGGCAGCATCGGCGTTTTGATGGACGGCTTTGGTTTTACCGGACTCATGGACAAGCTCGGCGTTGAGCGACGCCTGATGACCGCAGGCGAAAACAAGGGTTTCCTGGACCCATTTAGCCCGCAGTCAGAACGTCAGCGCGTGTTTGCCCAGTCCATGCTGGACCAGATTCACCAGCAATTCATCGCCGCCGTCAAAGCCGGGCGCGGCAAGCGCCTGAAGGACATCCCGGAAATGTTCAGCGGCTTGTTCTGGACCGGCCAGCAAGCGGTGGACATGGGATTAGCTGACCAACTGGGCAGTCTCGACTATGTGGCGCGTGAAGTTGTCAAGGCCGAAGATGTGGTTGATTACACGCGCCGCGATAATGTCGCCGAACGCTTGGTCAAACGCTTTGGTGCAGCCATGGGCGCCGCCGCCGTCAAGGCCGTGCAGACCGCCCCCCAAATCCGCTAGCCTGCATCCTTTGTTTCAACCCTTAGCCGCTCACGGGCCGAAGGCGAACACCGTCGGTGTCGCGTTGTCGAGTTGCCAGCCGCCTTGTTTCCATTGCTTGACGCTGTGGCTGCGGCAATCGGCATGCGCCAGGGTGAGTCCGCTGGCGGTCGCCAGGCGGGTGCCTGGCTGCAGTGTTTGCAGTAGGCTTTGCAGCAAGGCCGTGTTGCGATAGGGCGTTTCTATTAGCAGCTGGGTTTGTCCGGTGCGCAGCGCCAACGTTTCCAGTTCACGGATTTTTTGGGCTCGTTCTGCAGGGTTTTGCGGTACATACCCGACAAAAGCGAAGTTCTGACCGTTCAGTCCGCTGGCCGCCAGCGCCAGCAGCAGCGACACTGGCCCTACCAGCGGGCGCACCGGAAGGCCCAGATCGTGCGCGGCGCGGACCACGGACGACCCCGGATCCGCCACCGCCGGCATGCCGGCCTCACTCACCAAACCCATGGCCTGTCCCTGGCTCGCCGCCAGTAATAGGTGACGCGCATCGAAGCCGCCGCTGTGGTCGCCTTTTTTGTGCACTTCGCGGGGTAATTCCAGCAGCGTTTGTTGCTGGATTGGCACGCGCAATGGCGTTACTGCGTCAATCCGTTTGAGATAGGCGCGTGTCGATTTGGCGTTTTCACAAATCCAGAACGCGATGTCGGCCGCGATCTGCACGGTTTGCTGGGGTAGGAACTGTGTCAGCGTGGCCTGCGGCGCGCAGCCGAAATCCAGGGGCGCAGGCACCAGATAGAGCGCCCCGGTCCGGGCTGTTTGGTCGGGTGCCGGTGTGGCTGGCAGGGGGGCGGTTGGTGTCGATGGGGTAGGGTGCATGTTCAGTGCGCCAGCAGGTTCATGCCGGCGGCTCGCAGCAGGGTAACGGTGCGGATCAACGGCAGTCCGATCAGCGCGGTAGGGTCGTCGTTGTCAATGCGCTCCAGCAGCGTGATGCCTAATCCTTCGCATTTGGCACTACCGGCGCAGTCGTAGGGTTGTTCGGCGCGCAAATAGGTTTCAATTTCCGCATCGCTGAGCGAGCGGAACTGCACAGAGACCTCCGCCAGGGCCTCGCCGCAATAGCCGCTGTCGGCGCACACGACGGCCACGGCGGTATGAAACAGAACACGATGGCCACGCATGCGACGCAGTTGTTCCGTAGCGCGTGCATGGTTGCCTGGTTTGCCCAGTGCCGTGCCATCGAGGTCTGCGACCTGGTCGGAGCCAATCACCACGGCGGAGGGAAAGCGCGCGGAGACGGCACGGGCCTTGGCCAGCGCGAGCCGTTGCGCTTGCGCTGCCGGCTGTTCACCCGGTAGTGCCGTTTCATCGACCTGTGGCGCTTCGGCACTGAATGGCAGCGCCAGGCGGGCCAGTAATTCACGGCGGTAGACAGAAGTCGAGGCGAGGATCAGATTTCGGATGGTGCGGTGCGGCATGGCAGGATTCTCTTACACTGGGCGCATGAATAACGATTTTTCGCTGAATCACTTTCCGTTGCTGGCGTTCGCGCGTGATGCCGCGCAAACGCAGGGGTGCGTGCCGCTGGCGACGCTCGCGCGCCTTGCTGGCGAAAGTCGGCCATTGGAATCCGAAGCGCCGGTGCCGGAAGTGGCGTATGCGGTGTCCGGTGAACTGCGGTCCGACGCCTCCGGTGGCGAAGAGCCCTGGTTGCAACTGCGGGCGGAGGTTGTCTTGCGGCTGGTTTGCCAACGGTGTCTGGGTGAGGTCGACTGCGCGGTCAGCTTTGATCGCAGTTTTCGCTTTGTCGCCAGCGAAGCGCTGGCCGAAGTCGAGGACGAAGAGTCCGAGGAAGATGTGCTGGTGGCCAGCAAAAGCTACGACCTGGGCGCCCTGATTGAAGATGAGTTGTTGTTGGCCCTGCCGTTGGTGCCCATGCACCCTGTCTGTCCACAGCCCGTTCGCCTGGCGGTTGCAGACCCGGACTTTGAGCAGTCACTGCCCGAAAAGCCCAATCCGTTTGCTGTTTTGGAAAAGCTAAAGCGCTAAAAGTAGGGTGGTGCTTTGCGGGAAAGAACGCCGGGCTGGTCAGGGTGGGAAAAACTGGCTATAATCGTAGGCTTCGCGCGTATATGAAACCAGCATGGACAGCCATCTTGGGTACTGATAGTGGTAGCTTGTACAGTTAGAGTTACAGGTACAGATTCCGATTCTGGGGTGCTTGTTTGTGGTGTTCGTAGACGTGCAGTGTATTTTGGATGCAGTTAATGCGTCTTGTGGCGCCAGTTGCCAGATAGCGGTTCACTCGACCTTGTGAAAACCAGGTGATATGAAACGTCGGTCATCGGTACTGGTAACGTAACCCGATGTGCTGCGCCTGGTGCGGCATTTTTTGCTCAGGAGCCCGAAATGGCCGTTCAACAAAACAAGAAATCTCCTTCCAAGCGTGGCATGCACCGTTCGCACAATGCGCTGGTTGTTCCCGGCATCGCTGTCGAACCCACCACGGGTGAAACGCATCTGCGTCACCACATCAGCCCCACCGGCTTCTACCGTGGTCGCAAGGTGCTGAAGACCAAGTCTGAAGCCTGAGTCTGACGCGTTCTATAGCGCAGCAATAAAAAAGCCCGTCCTTACGGGCTTTTTTATTGCTGCAGAGTTTTCGGCGACTCGTCGTCTTTCTTGTTTTCTACTGCGTCATGATCACCATTGCTGTTGACTGTATGGGTGGCGACCACGGTCCCAAAATCACCCTCCCTGCCTGTGCCGATTTTTTGGATCGGCATCCGGATGCCCATCTGCTGCTGGTTGGTTTGCCTGATGTCGTGCAACGTTTTTCGCATCCGCGTGTTACGGCGGTACCGGCGATGGAAGTCGTGACCATGGACGATCCGTTGGAGGTGGCGCTGCGCAAGAAGAAAGATTCTTCGATGCGCATTGCGGTGCAGCAGGTGAAAAGTGGCGCTGCGCAGGCGGCTGTTTCGGCAGGCAATACCGGTGCGCTGATGGCTATTTCACGTTACGTGCTCAAAACGCTTGATGGCATCGACCGTCCAGCCATTGCCGGTCAGATTCCGAATGCCACCGGCGGCGCCACCACCATGCTCGATCTGGGGGCCAATGTCGATTGCACTGCGGAGCACTTGCTGCAGTTTGCTGTCATGGGTTCGGCACTGGTGTCGGTGCTGAACAATCAGGAAATGCCGTTGGTAGGCTTGCTCAACATTGGTGAAGAAGCCATTAAAGGCAACGAAATCATCAAAAAAACAGGCGAACTGCTTCGATCTGCTGCTGAAAATGGTGATTTGAATTTTTACGGCAATGTGGAAGGTAACGATATTTTCAAGGGCACAGTCGATCTGGTGGTGTGCGATGGTTTTGTTGGCAATGTGGCGCTGAAAACCAGTGAAGGATTGGCGAGTATGTTTAGTACTTTTCTGAGAGCGGAGTTCTCCAAAAACATCTTCCGTAAATTTGCTGCCATTGCTGCTTATTTTGTTCTAAAAGCATTTAAAAATCGCTTTGATCACCGTCGCTACAACGGTGCGGCCTTGTTGGGGTTGCGCGGCCTGGTTTTTAAGAGCCATGGATCGGCCGATCGCATGGCTTTTTTGAACGCCTTGAACCGCGCGTATGATGCGGCCAGGAATAACTTGCTTGACCGTGTTCAGGTCCGGATTGCCCATGCGGCGCCATTGTTGGCGGCTTCAGCGGACGTCTCGGTATGACCTGGGCTGTGGTCTGACCATCACCCCATGAGACGATATTCGCGAATTACAGGAACGGGCAGCCATCTGCCACCGCAGCGCTTGACCAATGCCGATCTGGTGGCCAGACTGGCCGCTGATGGTGTGGAAACCTCGGACGAGTGGATTGTTGAGCGAACCGGAATCCGTTCGCGCCATTTCGCGGCACCCGGCGTGGTGTGCAGTGACCTGGGTCTGGTGGCTGCTCAGCAAGCGCTGCAGGCTGCGGGCCGCACTGCCGCTGACATTGATCTGATCATTGTTGCCACCAGTACGCCGGACATGGTGTTTCCCTCCACGGCCTGCATCCTCCAGCACAAGCTCGGTGCCAGTGGCGGTGCTGCGTTTGATGTCCAGGCGGTTTGCTGCGGCTTTATTTATGCGTTGAGCATTGCCGACGCCATGATCCAGACCGGGGCCGCGAGCCGCGCTTTGGTAATCGGTGCAGAGGTGTTTTCGCATATTCTGGATTTCACCGATCGCACCACCTGCGTCCTGTTCGGCGACGGTGCCGGCGCTGTGGTGCTGGAAGCCTCGGACACCCCTGGTATTTTGGCCAGCGACCTGCATGCCGATGGCAAATACGCCAACATCCTGTGCGTTCCTGGTCATGTGTCGGGTGGCAAGGTGGTGGGCGAGCCCCTGCTGCGTATGGATGGGCAGGCGGTGTTCAAACTCGCCGTCGGTCTGCTCGAAGATGCTGCGCGCGCCACGCTGGCCAAAGCGGGTAAGACCGATGCAGACATCGACTGGATGATTCCACACCAGGCCAATATCCGCATCATGCAAAGCACGGCCCGCAAGCTGCGCCTGCCAATGGACAAAGTAGTGGTAACGGTGGACCAGCATGGCAATACCTCGGCTGCCTCGATACCGCTGGCGCTCGATACCGCGGTGCGCGCGGGTACCGTCAAGCCGGGGCAAACTCTGCTGCTCGAAGGCGTTGGTGGGGGCTTTACCTGGGGTGCGGTGTTGTTGACGCTGTAATGTGCGGTAAACACTGAAAAAATGAAAATTGTGAATAGATGGGTGTTTGTCAGATGAAACCATTTGCTTTTGTATTTCCAGGACAGGGTTCGCAAGCCGTTGGCATGCTCGATGGCTGGGGCGATCACCCTGTGGTGCAGGAAACCCTGCGTGAAGCCAGCGCTGCGCTGGGTGAGGACCTGGGCAAACTGATTCACGAGGGCCCCAAAGAAGCACTGGCCCTGACCACCAATACCCAGCCGGTAATGCTGGTGGCCGGTGTCGCCGCGTACCGGGTCTGGATGGCTGAGGTTGGGGTGGCTCCGGCAGCGGTGGCGGGGCATTCGCTGGGTGAGTATTCAGCGCTGGTGGCTGCCGGATCGCTCAGCCTGTCCGAAGCGGTGCCGTTGGTGCGTTTGCGCGCACAGGCCATGCAGGACGCCGTGCCGGTGGGTGTGGGTGCCATGGCAGCCATTCTGGGCATGGACGCTGCACAGGTGATCGCCGGGTGTCTGGCGGTGACACAATCGTTTGCTATGGGTTCCGGTGAAGTGGTCGAGGCTGTTAATTTCAATGATGCGGCGCAGACCGTGATCGCTGGCACCAAGGCCGCCGTGGAGCAGGCCTGTGTGCAGCTGAAAGCCAGTGGTGCCAAGCGTGCCTTGCCGCTGCCGGTGTCGGCACCGTTCCACTCCAGTCTGATGAGGCCAGCAGCGGAACAGCTCAAGCGTGGATTGCAGGCGGTGGCTTTGGCGGCGCCTGGCGTGCCGCTGGTTAATAACATTGATGTCGCCGTCGAGACCGATCCGGCGCGCATTTGCGATGCTTTGTACCGGCAGGCTTTTGGTCCGGTGCGGTGGGTCGAGTGTGTCACGGCGCTCAAGGCACGGGGCATTTCCCATCTGGTGGAGTGCGGACCCGGCAAGGTGCTGGCGGGGATGGTCAAGCGCATCGACGCAGAACTCATCGGACTGCCCCTGTACGATCCGCAGACCCTGATCGAGGTGAAAGGAGCGATTGCATGACTGACAAGAAAATAGCCGGACAGGTTGCCCTGGTTACGGGTGCTTCGCGTGGCATTGGTGCCGCGATTGCGCTGGAGTTGGCACGTCTGGGCGTGAAAGTGACCGGAACGGCCACCACGGAAGCCGGAGCGCAGAAAATTCGCGACACGTTGGCTGAATTCGAAGGGTGTGATGGCCGCGCGCTGGACGTGACCGTTGCGGGTGCCGGTGAAGCGCTGGTGGATGCGTTGGTGAAGCAGCATGGTGCCCTGCACGTGCTGGTCAACAATGCTGGTATTACGCGTGATACGCTGGCCATGCGAATGAAGGACGACGACTGGGATGCCGTGATCGACACCAACCTGAAGGCCGTGTTCACCATGAGCCGGGCGGTTATGCGCCCCATGATGAAGCAGCGCTATGGCCGCATTGTCAATATCACTTCGGTGGTCGGTGCGTCTGGCAATCCGGGTCAGGCAAACTACGCAGCGGCCAAGGCCGGTGTGGCGGGCATGACGCGCGCCCTGGCGCGCGAACTCGGTTCGCGCAACGTCACCGTCAATTGTGTGGCACCCGGATTCATTGCCACGGACATGACCGCCGGGCTGACCGATGCGCAACAGCAGACTATTTTGGTGCAGATTCCACTTGGACATTTGGGGCAACCGTCGGACATCGCGCATGCGGTTTCCTTCCTGGCATCACCCCAGGCCGCGTACGTGACTGGTCAGGAATTGCATGTCAATGGTGGCATGTACATGTAACATTGGAGACAAGCCGATTGGTCCGTGCGGCGAACTATTCCGGGTACAGTGCCCGGCGCAGGTAAAATCTCGGATTCTTTTACAACCCTCAGAGGGAATACATGAGCGATATCGAAGTACGCGTCAAGAAAATCATTGCCGAGCAGCTCGGTGTTGAAGAGTCGCAGGTCACCAATGAAAAGGCTTTTGTGGCTGATCTGGGTGCTGACTCGTTGGACACCGTGGAACTCGTGATGGCTTTAGAAGATGAGTTCGGAATTGAAATTCCGGATGAAGACGCTGAAAAAATCACGACAGTGCAAAACGCGATTGACTACGCCAATACGCACAAGAAGGCCTGATCAGGCTAGAGCAGCACGTTGTCAGATGCGGGGCCTGGAAGTTTGATCCGTTCAAACTCAGGCCCTGTCTGTTTGCGTGGTTTTACGTGAGTGAATGCGCAGAGCGCCGCGAATCAGTCTGATTCGCGGTTCTGGGCTTCACCGTGCCGCCCGAGTCGGCATTTTTTGACGAACTTTTCCAAATTGAAGCCTATGTCCCGTCGTCGTGTTGTTGTCACCGGTTTGGGTTGTATTAGTCCTGTTGGTAATACGGTGCAGGATGCGTGGACCAATCTGCTTGCAGGCAAGTCTGGTATCGGTACGATTACCAAGTTTGACGCATCCAAATTTTCCTGCCAGATCGCTGGTGAGGTTCGTAATTTCGATCTGGATGCGTACATATCGCCGAAAGATGCGCGTGCAATGGATAGTTTCATCCATTACGGAATAGCTGCCGCCGTTCAAGCAGTGGCTGATGCTGGCTTGCCCACCGGCGACGCGCTGGGCGAAGAAGAAGCAACCCGCATCGGTTGTGTCATTGGTTCTGGCATCGGCGGTCTGCCGCTGATCGAAAACACCAATATCGAATATGTTGCGCGTGGCCCGCGCCGTATTTCTCCATTTTTTGTACCCGCTTCCATCATCAACATGACGGCGGGGCATGTGTCCATGCGCTTTGGCTTCAAGGGCCCGAACCTGGCGATTGTGACCGCTTGCACCACGGGTTTGCATTGCATCGGTCAGGCTGGACGCATGATCGAATACGGCGATGCCGACGTCATGGTGGCCGGTGGCTCCGAAGGCACGGTCTCGCCGCTCGGCGTGGGTGGCTTTGCCGCCATGCGTGCCCTGAGCACCCGTAACGATGATCCGGCGACGGCATCGCGCCCATGGGACAAGGACCGCGACGGTTTTGTGCTGGGCGAGGGCGGTGGCGTCATGGTGCTGGAGGAGTACGAACACGCCAAGGCACGTGGTGCGCGCATCTATGCTGAACTGGCTGGTTTTGGCATGAGTGCCGATGCTGGACACATGACGGCACCGAACATGGATGGCCCGCGCCGCGCCATGGTCAGCGCCATGCGCAATGCAGGTGTCAATGGCGATCAGGTGCAGTACCTGAACGCACACGGCACGTCAACACCGCTGGGTGACTTGAATGAAAGCAATGCCATCAAGGCAGCGTTGGGTTCGGCTGCGAGCTCGGTGGTGGTCAATTCCACCAAATCCATGACGGGTCACTTGTTGGGTGGCGCCGGTGGTCTGGAGTCGGTGGTTACGGTGCTGGCAATTTACAACCAGGTCAGCCCGCCAACGATCAATATTTTCAACCAGGATCCGGCGTGCGACTTGGATTACTGCGCCAACACGGCGCGTGACATGCGCATTGACATCGCCGTCAAGAATAATTTCGGCTTTGGTGGTACCAACGGCTCATTGGTCTTCAAGCGCGTCTGAGCGCCCTCCGGCGGTGGGTTGGCGGGTCGGGCCGCGCCCGCCCGCAAAGGGTGGTGTGGGCCGTTCGGTGTCTGCGCCGGGTGCCATTTTGCGCTTCACGCTGGTTCTGCTGGTGTGCGGTGTTGCTGCACTTTTTTGCCAAACACAGCCTGCGTCGCGGCACGGCCTGGTGGTCGTCGTGGCCGCTTTGGCGGCGTCGTTCTGGGTGGTGCGCGCGACGGATAGCTTTGCGGTCGGGGTGTTGTGCTGGGATGGGGATCGGTGGTCTTGGCATCAGCGCGACTCCACTGCCTACGCCGTGACCGGCTTGCACTCGGTTTTCGCCTCGCCTCAATGGGTGCTGCTGTGTGTGGATGCGCCCGGAAAACCCCCGCGCTGGCTTTGGTTGCACGGTTCGCGCGATGATGCGCAGTGGCGTGCGCTGCGGCGCGCTCTGGCGCATCCTTCGTCTCCCAGGTTAAAGGTTGATTTGACGTAAAGTTCCTGTCAATGGACTTGAAGCGCGCCGATCAATCCCCAGTATCCGGCGTGGCGCAGGTGGTGTGCGGTGGCGCAATCCATTTGTTTTTCGCAGACTTTTTTAGGACGGGATTAGGCGATGAAAATTCGAATAGCAGGCGCGCTGCGCGCTTTCCTGACAGCTGCAGTTATGGGGTCAGCCTTGTTGGTCGTGACCGGTTTGCCGACCATGGCTGCTGCTCAACCGCGGGCTTTGCCCGACTTCACGGATCTGGTTGAACAGGTTGGTCCATCGGTGGTGAATATCCGCACCCTGGAGAAGGTGGCGCAACGCGGTCCGATGGGCGGTCTGGGTGACGAAGACATGCTGGAGTTCTTCCGGCGCTTTGGATTTCCGGTGCCTGATGTACCGCGCGCAGCGCCTAAAAAGAATGCACCGTCACCACAACTGCCAGAAGAGCAGCCCAAGGGCGTGGGCTCCGGTTTCATTCTCAGCGACGACGGCCTGATTATGACCAATGCGCACGTGGTGGAGGGTGCTGATCAAGTGCTGGTCACACTCACCGACAAGCGGGAGTTCAAGGCCCGTATCGTCGGGCAGGACAAACGTACCGATGTTGCCATTGTCAAGATTGAAGCAACCGGATTGCCAGCCGTCAGGATTGGCGACGTCAGCAAACTGCGCGTGGGCGAGTGGGTGATGGCGATTGGCTCGCCATTTGGTCTTGAAAACACGGTGACGGCCGGCATTGTCAGTGCCAAGCAACGCGACACCGGTGAGTATTTGCCCTTCATCCAGACGGATGTTGCTATCAATCCTGGCAATTCGGGCGGTCCGCTGCTCAATATGCGCGGTGAAGTGGTGGGTATGAACAGCCAAATTTATTCACGCTCGGGTGGCTTTATGGGTATTTCGTTTGCCATTCCGATCGATGAGGCGATTCGTGTTAGCGACCAGTTGCGCGCGACCGGCAAGGTCAGCCGTGGACGCATCGGCGTGAAGATTGATCAGGTTGGCAAGGACGTTGCCGAGTCTCTGGGGTTGGGTAGTGCCACCGGTGCCATGGTCGTGAGCGTGGAGCCTGATTCGCCTGCTGCCAAGGCTGGCGTTGAGGCGGGCGACATCATCACGCGGTTTGATGGCAAGCCCATCGCGCGTACCAGCGACTTGCCGCGCATCGTCGGTGCGGTCAAGCCTGGCAGCAAGGCCGCCATGACGGTGCTGCGGCGCGGCGCTGAACGGGAGTTGAGCGTGGTGGTGGCAGAAGTCGAAGCGGATAAGAGTGAAAAGCGTGCAGATAAGTCGGGTGCTCAAGAGCCGAAACCGAAAGTTTCGGCGGTGGCGCAGGTGTACGGGCTGACCGTCAGTGAGCTGACCGAAGCGCAGAAAAAAGAGCTCGATGTCAAGGCTGGGGTGCATGTTGACACCGTGGCAGACGCTGCTGTGCGTGCCGGACTGAACGAAGGCGATGTGATTTTGGCGGTGGCCAATAAGGACGTCGCCAGCGTCAAGGAGTTCGAGACCATTCTGCTCAAGCAGGATAAAAACAAGCCTGTATTGGTGCTGTACCGGCGCGCTGATATGGCGCGCTATACCATACTGCGAAGTGCTAATTAAGGTTGCCTAGCCTGTCACCGCCTTCGCTGCAATGGCCTGGGCGTGTTTTGTAGGCGGAGGACTTTTTTGTCACCATCTTTTTTTTGATGTGAAAAGTGTGTAGGCGCTAACTTTAAATTGAATCATGGCCTATTTGATAGAATAGGGGCTCTGGCGTGCCAGCAAGGCATATAACGCACATGAGAAAATCCACCATATGGAACGTGCGGTGGCTTTTGTGCAGTGATCCACAGCCCATGCACCGGTTGGTTTGTGATTTCCTATCGGCTTGTGTATAAGCTGTGCAAAAGTATGCTGTTGTGGCCTTGCAACTCTGCCTTTCTTCGAATCCTACGGCTGTGAATTTAATGCTTTTTGCCTACAATGAAGTTCCAACTTTCGCAGTTGCCAAATGATGGTTGGTTTAGGGCGCGTCTCAACCAGACGCGCCCTTTTTTCTTGACCGTTTGTGTTAATTCAATTATTTGAAGCGCCCCGTTGATGAATCACATCAGAAATTTTTCCATCATTGCCCATATTGACCACGGTAAATCGACCCTGGCCGACCGGCTGATTCAGCGCTGTGGCGGACTGGAAGACCGACAGATGGAGGCCCAGGTACTCGATTCGATGGACATTGAGAAAGAGCGTGGGATAACCATCAAGGCGCAGACTGCCGCATTGAAGTACAAGGCGCGTGATGGACAGATCTACAACCTGAATCTGATTGACACGCCCGGACATGTCGACTTCTCCTATGAGGTGAGTCGTTCGCTGTCGGCCTGTGAAGGCGCATTGCTGGTGGTGGATGCCAGTCAGGGTGTGGAAGCGCAGACGGTTGCCAATTGCTATACCGCACTGGACCTGGGTGTCGAGGTGCTGCCGGTGCTCAACAAGATGGACTTGCCGCAGGCAGATCCGGTGGCCGCACAGGCGGAAGTGGAAGACGTGATTGGTATTGATGCCAGTGAAGCCATCCCGTGTTCGGCCAAGACGGGCATGGGCGTTGACGAGATCCTGGAAGCCATTGTGGCCAAAGTACCTGCACCGCGCGGCAATCCGAACGGACCGCTGCGCGCCATGATCATCGACAGCTGGTTTGACAGCTATGTTGGTGTCGTGATGCTGGTGCGTGTGGTGGACGGACGCCTGGTCAAAGGCGAGCGCATCAAGATGATGGCCTCGGGCGCCACGTACAACGCCGACAACCTGGGTGTTTTTACGCCGGCCAATCAACCCCGTGAATCGCTGGAAGCCGGCGAAGTGGGCTACATCATTGCTGGTATTAAGGAATTGCAAGCGGCCAAGGTGGGCGACACCGTGACGCTCATTCGGCCAGGTACGGGTGGTGCAGCGGCTACCGCCACGGAGGCACTGCCTGGGTTTAAGGAAATCCAGCCCCAGGTGTTTGCCGGGCTCTACCCGACCGAAGCCAGCGAGTACGACCAATTGCGTGACGCACTGGAAAAACTCAAACTGAACGATGCGTCGTTGCACTACGAACCCGAGGTGTCGCAGGCGCTGGGTTTTGGCTTCCGTTGCGGTTTTCTGGGGTTGCTGCACATGGAGATTGTGCAGGAGCGGCTTGAGCGTGAATTTGACCAGGACCTGATCACCACGGCACCCAGCGTGGTCTACCAGGTGCAAAAAAGCGACGGCGAAGTGATGATGGTTGAGAATCCGTCGAAGATGCCCGATGTCGGCAAGACGGCGGAGATTCGCGAGCCCATCGTTACCGTGCATCTGTACATGCCACAGGAATATGTGGGCGTGGTCATGACGCTGGCCAACCAGAAACGCGGCGTGCAGCTGAATATGGCCTATAAGGGGCGCCAGGTGGTGCTGACTTATGAAATGCCGCTCGGAGAAATCGTGCTGGATTTCTTTGACAAGCTCAAGTCGGTCAGCCGTGGCTACGCCTCGATGGACTACGACTTCAAGGAGTACCGCGCGTCCGATGTGGTGAAGGTGGATATTTTGCTCAACGGCGACAAGGTCGATGCGCTGTCCATCATCGTGCACCGGTCGCAGTCACAGTACCGTGGACGGGCGGTGGTGGCCAAGATGCGCGAGATTATTTCGCGCCAGATGTTTGACGTGGCGATTCAGGCTGCCATTGGCGCCAACATCATTGCGCGTGAGACAATCAAGGCGTTGCGCAAGAACGTGCTGGCGAAGTGTTACGGTGGTGATATTTCGCGCAAACGCAAGCTGCTGGAAAAGCAGAAGGCGGGCAAAAAACGTATGAAACAAATCGGTTCAGTGGAGGTGCCGCAAGAGGCATTCCTGGCCATTCTGCAGGTGGAAGATTGATGCAATTCGTAACTTCGGTGATTCTCGCCGCGCTGGCGCTGTACGCGGGCTCCTGGTATTTTGGTCTCATAGACGGCAATTTCGCGTTGTTGCTGTTTCTGGCGTCGTTGGTTTCCGGCATCTACTGGCTGGCTGAGCGCTATTATTTTTTGCCCAAGCGCAAACAGGCGGTTGCCACGCTGGAATCACACCATCAGCAACGGCGTGCTGAGCTGGAAAAAATGGGCATTGCCCAGGTGGATGGGGATATCAGCGAAGCACGCGTCAAGTTGCTGATGCAGCCGTGGTGGCTGGATTGGACCGCTGGTCTGTTCCCGGTCATTATTGGCGTTTTCCTGTTGCGCTCGTTTTTGTTCGAGCCGTTCAAGATTCCGTCGGGCTCCATGATTCCTACTCTGCTGGTGGGGGACCTGATTCTGGTCAATAAATACACCTACGGCGTGCGCTTGCCGGTGCTCAATATCAAGATCACAGAAGGCAATAAGCCGCAGCGCGGCGACGTGATGGTGTTTCGTTTTCCACCCAAGCCCAGCCTGGATTACATCAAGCGCGTGGTCGGGGTGCCGGGCGACACCGTCGCCTATCTGAACAAGCGGCTGACCATCAATGGCCAGGTGCAGCCGACTTCGGCGCTGCCGGAATTCTTCGATGAAGATGCGGTGCGCTATTTCAAACAGTTTGAAGAAACCCTGGGTGAGAAGAAGCACCGTATCCTGAATGACGATGAACGGCCAGCCTTTGTTCCGGGTGCTGATCAATTCAAGGGTCGTGAGGGTTGTAGTTACACCGTTGAGGGCGTAACGTGCAAGATCCCGGAAGGACACTATTTCATGATGGGTGACAACCGGGACAACTCGCTCGATTCGCGTTATTGGGGCTTTGTTCCAGATGAAAACATTGTGGGTAAAGCCATTTTTGTCTGGATGAATTTCAGCAATCCAAAGCGCATCGGTTCCTTTAACTGACGCAGTGGACGGAGGCTTTGATGGCACGCACGGGCTTTTTCAGGCAACGTGGATTTTCGTTTGTTGGCTTGTTGTTTGTGGCTTGCGTGGTGGCCGTCGTTGGCGTTGTTATTGCGCAGATCACGCCTACCGTGGTGGAGTTTTATACGGTGAAGCGACTTGCACAGCGGGCGTCCGAGGGAACTACGGTGGTGGAAGTGCACGACATTTTCACCAAGGGATTGTCATTGAATAATATTCAGTCGCTTACAGCCGATGCACTGGATGTGACGAAGGTGTCCGACAGGATGGTGGTTGCTTTTGCGTATCAGCGGGAAATTCACCTGGTCGGGCCGGCATATCTGACGTTGAAGTACGAAGGTCGAACCAATTAAGGTGTCTGATTCACTCACCCAGCTGCAGGCGCGCTTGCAGCACGTATTTTCCGACCGGGCCTTGCTGCTGCGCGCGTTGACACACCGCAGCTTTTCCTCCGATCACTACGAACGACTCGAATTTCTGGGCGACTCGGTGCTGGGTCTGGCCATATCCGATTTGTTGTATGTACGACTGGCCGACCTGCCTGAGGGTGATCTGTCGCGCGTGCGTGCGAATCTGGTTCGACAGGACACGTTGCACCGCATTGCGGTCGATTTGGGGCTGCCGGTCATGATTCGTCTGGGCGAGGGCGAGGTGCGTTCGGGTGGACAAAAGCGCCCGTCCATTCTGGCCGACACGCTGGAGGCGCTGATTGGTGCGGTGTACTTGGATGCCGGTTTTTCCAGTGCGCAGGCGCTGGTTCACCGTCTGTTCCAGTCGGTCGAGATCAATCCCCAAATGGACGCCATTGGCAAGGATGCCAAGACGGAACTGCAAGAGTGGCTGCAGGGGCGCAAGCTAAAACTGCCGGTGTACAAGGTGATTGGTACACTGGGCGCCGCACACAAACAAAGTTTTGATGTGGAGTGCGAAATTCCCGAGCTCCGTCTTGCCGAACGCGGCATTGGCGGCTCGCGGCGGGCGGCGGAGCAGGAGGCTGCGGCTGCCATGTTGCAGACTATAAAAACCAGGAACCCATGAGCACGCCCCCCGCTAATTCCAACAAAAGGTCCAAGAAAACATCCGACAAGGCAACGGACACCGCACCGGATAATGCATCCGGTGGTGCAGAGCAGCCTGATCTGGAGTCCATGCTGGAGGGCCTGCTCAAGGGCACGCCACGCCTGGCTGAGCCGGGAACACCGGCCGCTGACGGCGTGCAGCGCTGTGGACTGGTCGCTATTGTGGGCAAGCCCAATGTGGGCAAGTCGACGCTGCTGAATGCGTTGGTGGGGCAGAAGATCAGTATTACGTCGCGCAAGGCACAGACCACGCGGCATCGCATTACCGGCATGCGCACCCAGGGTACAACCCAGTTCGTGTTTGTGGATACGCCAGGTTTTCAGACTTTGCACGCCAACGCACTGAACAAGTCGCTCAACAAGACGGTCAAGGGCGCAGTGGCCGATGTCGATCTGGTGTTGTTCGTGGTGGAAGCGGGCAGCTTCACGCCGGCCGACGCGCGCGTATTGGCGCTGCTGGATCCGTCCATTCCGGTGGTGCTGGTGGCCAACAAGCTCGACAACGTGCACCTGCGCAGTGAATTGGCGCCGTGGTTGCAGACCATGCAGACCAAGCACGCGTTCCGCGAATTCGTTCCGATGTCGGCCAAGAACGCCAAAGACGTGGAACGCCTGCTCACCCTTTGCGAGCCGTTCCTTCCGGAACAGGCCTGGTGGTATTCGCCCGACGAGCTGACCGACCGCAGCGAGAAATTTTTGGCCAGTGAGTTGGTGCGCGAAAAGTTGTTTCGCCTGACTGGCGATGAACTGCCCTACACCTCGACCGTCGTGATCGACAGTTTTGCGGAGGAGCCGCCGCAGAAGAAAGGCCAGAAGCGCCTGTTGCGTATTGCCGCCACCATTGTGGTGGAGCGTGACGGCCACAAGGCGATGGTGATTGGGGACAAGGGCGAGCGCATCAAGCGTATTGGCATGGAAACCCGGGTTGAGCTGGAAAAGTTGGCCGACGCCAAGGTGTTTTTGGAATTGTGGGTGAAGGTGCGTTCGGGCTGGGCCGATGACGAGGCGCGCGTGCGCTCGTTCGGCTACGAGTGAGCGGGCCCGGTCGTGGCGACCAGCAAACGTTATAGCGACGAGCCCGCCTATGTGCTGCACCGTTACGACTGGAGCGAAACCAGTCTGATCTTGGAGGTGTTCACCCGCCACCATGGCCGCATTGCGCTGGTGGCCAAGGGGGCCAAACGCCCCAGTTCCAGTCTGCGCCCGATTTTGATGCCGCTGCAACCGGTGCATGTGGCGTTTGGTGGCGATGCCGAAATCCGCACACTGCGCAGCGCCGAGTGGCAGGGCGGTCATGTCATGCCGACCGGTGCGGCACTGCTGTCGGGTTACTACCTCAATGAACTGCTGCTGAATTTGCTGGCGCGCGACGATCCGCACGCGGTATTGTTTGACATCTATGCGCGTGTGGTGGAAGTAATCGCAGGTGCTGGTACCCAGGACGATCTATTGCAGGCAACGCTGCGCACCTGGGAGGTGCTGTTGCTGCGTGAGATTGGCTTGTTGCCGCTGTTGGACCAGCAGACCATGACGCTGGGTGGGCTGGAGCGTGAGGTCCGCTATACGCTGGTGCCCGAGGGCGGCTTGCGCCAGGCCCACTCCGACGACCGCCATGCACTCAGGGGCGCCCAGTGGATCCGGTTGCAGGCGGCGCTGGGCGACGCCGCGCCGTTTACGGCCACGCTGCGCGTGTGCGCCGAATGCATGGCGGAACTCAAGCCCCAGTTGCGCCAGTTGCTGCACTACCATTGCGGGGTCAGGACGTTGCGCACGCGGCAAATGATGATGGATATCCAGGCACTATGAATCAGGGTGTGAAGACAGCATGGAACACGAAACATATCGCAGTGAAACACAGCACGCAATGCAGCACGATCAGCGGCATGGCATTGCGCTCTCGGTCAATTTGAACAAGGTGGCTCTGGTGCGCAATACGCGCCACCTGGGCATACCCAGTGTGACGCGCGCCGCGCAGTTGTGCTTGCAGGCCGGAGCGGCCGGCATCACGGTGCATCCGCGCCCCGATGCGCGCCATATCCGGGCGCAGGACGTGATTGCGTTGGCGCAGCTGTTGCGCGACTGGCCACAGGCCGAGTTCAACGTGGAAGGAAATCCGTTTCACAACCTGTTGGACTGTGCCGCCGACCTGCGCGCGCGTGGTTTGCCGCTGCACCAGCTGACGTTTGTGCCGGATGGCGAAAGCCAGTTCACCAGCGACCATGGCTGGAGTTTTCCGCAGGATACCGAGCGCCTGCGCCCGCTGGTGGCGCAGGCACGAGCGATGGGTGCGCGCGTGAGCTTGTTCATGGATGCCGATGCCACAGCAATGCCTCTGGCCAGGGCTGTGGGCGCTGATCGGGTCGAGTTGTATACCGAGCCCTATGCCGCAGCCTGGGGTACGCCACAGCAGGCTGCGCAATTGCAGCGCTTTGCGACGGCGGCACAGGCGGCGCACGAAGCGGGCCTGGGTGTGAATGCCGGGCACGATTTGAATCTGGACAACCTGGGCGCTTTTGCGCAGGCCGTGCCGCAGTTGCTGGAAGTGTCGATCGGGCATGCGCTGATTGGAGACGCACTGGAACGCGGTTACGCCGCTACGGTGCGGGCTTACGCGCAGTGTTTGTGTCGCGACTGACTGACGACGGTCGAGCACCATGATTTACGGCATTGGTACCGATATCTGTGACGTGCGCCGTATCCGGGCCAGTCTGGAGCGCCACGGTGAAAAATTTGCACAGCGTGTTTTGTCGGACGCTGAATATGTTCGCTGGCAGGAGCGCAGTGTGCGCTGGCCCGAGCGCGGTGTGCGTTATTTGGCAACGCGTTTCAGTGCCAAGGAAGCCTTCAGCAAAGCCATTGGCTTAGGCATGCGACTGCCCATGAGCTGGCGTCTGTGTGAAATTGCCAACCGGCCCAGTGGCCAGCCCTACGTTGTGTTGCACGGTGCGCTCAAGGTCTGGTGCGACGAGCGCCAGCTGCAGGTGCACGTGACGGTGACCGATGAAACGGACTATGCCGCCAGTTTTTGTGTGGTGGAAACAGCCGTGGTTAGCTGATCAGATCCGACACGGTATAGAAATACGACAGGCGCTGCTGTGGATTCAACCAATCCAGAACGTCTTTGGGCAGCGTCGAGGGGCGTATGGCTTCCGTTATTTTGAGTTCCGTGTCACTTGCCAGTTCCAGCGTTGGCGCTTCGTCCTTGGACATTTCCGGGGAGTAAATCAATACTTTGGGCTGCAGACTGTGTTCGCCCGGTGAAACCACCAACGCCAGCGTACCGTCGTTGAGTTGCACGATGGTGCCAGGCGGGTAGATGCCCAAAATGCGAATCAATGAACTGAGCAGGGCGGCGTCGTATTTTCCGGTCAGGTTCCTGAATATGAATGCCAGCGCCTCGGTTGGCATCAGGGCTTCCCGGCCAGTGGCCTCGGGTGTGCACAAGCGATCGTAGCGATTGACCAGCGCCAGGATGCGGGCGCTCTTGCTGATTTCTTTTTTTCCCTGCGGCCAGCCCGAACCATCGATGTGTTCATGGTGACCGGCGATGATCGCGAGCGCTTCTCCACTGAAGGCGCCCGACTGGGCAGCGAATTCCAGGCTGTACTGGACGTGTTGGCGGTAGAAGTCTTCTTCGAATTTCTTCCGGGTGGCGGCTTGCAGAATAGCGGCCGGAATTTGTGCTTTACCGGCATCGTGCGCAAGCGCGCCAAGAGCCAGATCGGTTAACTCCCGTTCCGACAGCCCCACGTTTTTGCCCAGCAACATGCACAGGGTCATGACATTCAGTGCGTGAAACTGGAGTCCCTGGCCTTTCTTGTCGCCCAGTAAGTGCAGCAACACCTCTTTGCCCCGGTATATTTCCATGGCTGTTTTGGCTGACAGTTCCAGCAGTTGCACACCGGCACTTTTGGGGGACCTGGCGAGTCCGACCAATGCATCGCGAATCGCCTTTGCGGAGTTTTCCCAATCACGCTCGGCTCTGGCGGCGGCGTCTCTTTGTTTACGCAGCCGTCCGCGTTTTGCCTCCTGCTGCATTTGCATTTCGCGCATGAGCGCCTCTGCTTCACCGTCAGCGACTGGTGTGCCTGGATCTTCCAGGGGCAGGGTCAGAATGGGTGGCGGTGGCTCGGCGGTGCTCAGTGCAGGGTAGTAATACAGGTGCCCGTCCGGTTGATGGGCCCGGACAATTCTGATCTGCTTGTCAGAATTCAGCATGATCCGGCTGGTCATGAACGGGTGGTCCATCCAGCTGATGTCAAGCCAGATATAAAGGCCAATTACCAATTGCGAGTGATGGATTGGAATTGGTTTTCCTGGATTTTTCCACATGGTGCGAGATGGTAAGGTGTTTTTAATCTGGAAATAGGGCCTGGCTTATTTTTGCAATTTTCACAGATTGAAAAATCGCGTGCACGCGAACCATTGCTAATAATAAGCGTCTATTTATGTTTTATTTCTATATCTATTGAATGCGTAAGCGAAATCCTGGCCGATCCGTTCTGCCTGCTGCGCTGACGATACGCAAACCCGCCGAGCCGCTATTTTGCAGATTTTTCTGACGCATTGCATCGACGTGCGGGGGGTGTTGTTCGGGTGGGCTTACGGTGGCGCTGACTTGCGGGTTGCACTTTATATCATTCAATGGGTGGGCCAAAAAGGCGCTCTAAAATGTGCGCCATTCCTTCGCTCTATGGTCCGCTTTAGCGGGTCCGGATAACCATGCGCATGCAAGCACCTCTGATCATCGATATCGCCGGTCTGACCCTGAGTCGGCAGGACCGTTTGCGCCTAGCACATCCGCTGGTGGGCGGGCTGATTTTGTTTGCGCGTAACTGGCAGGACCGTGCCCAGCTCACGGCGCTGTGCCGCAGCGTCAAGAAGCTGCGCCCGGACTTGCTGATTTCCGTGGACCATGAAGGGGGGCGTGTGCAGCGCTTCAAGACCGATGGATTCACCCATCTGCCGCCCATGCGCGCGCTGGGCGAAATGTGGCTGGCGGAACCGCGTGCGGGACACCACGCCGGACCGATGGATGCCACACATGCCGCCACGGCGTGTGGTTATGTGCTGGGTGCCGAACTGCGGGCTTGCGGGGTGGATCTGAGTTTCACGCCAGTGCTGGATCTGGAGTGGGGTGACAGCACCGTGATTGGCGACCGCGCTTTTGGCCGTGACGCGCGCGTCGTCAGTCTGCTCGCCAAAAGCCTGATGCACGGATTGCTGCTGAGTGGCATGGCCAATTGCGGCAAACATTTTCCGGGGCATGGCTTTGTTGCGGCCGATTCCCATACGGACATTCCGGTTGATCGGCGCACGCTGAAGGCCATTTTGCAGGATGACGCCGCGCCGTATGGCTGGCTGGGCGGGGCCTTGTCGAGCGTTATGCCAGCGCACGTGATTTATCCCCGGGTTGACCCGCTGCCGGCGGGGTTTTCACCCAAATGGCTGGGCGAGATACTGCGGCACAAGTTGGGCTTTGGCGGCGCCATTTTTAGCGATGACCTGTCCATGGCGGGCGCACGCCAGCTTGGCGGGAAAGAGGTGAGCTACACCCAGGCGGCCATCGCAGCGCTGCAGGCCGGTTGCGACATGGTGTTGCTGTGTAACCAGTCGTTGCCCGATAGCGAGGGCGGTGGTGCGGCTATCGACGACCTGATTGAAGGTTTGAGTGAAGCGCACATCAGGGGTTATTGGCAACCGAGCGAGGCCAGTGAAGAACGGCGCCTGGCATTGCTGCCGAATATTCCCGCGCAATCGTGGGATAAATTGATGGTTTGTGCGGACTATATGCAGTCGCTGGACTGGATTGCCTGAATCACATGCTACGATTCTGTCCGGTTATTTTCGATATTTTTGTAATCCAGGAGTGAATAATGAAGTTGAAGTCTCTGATCGTTGCCGCACTGATGAGCGCTGTGGCCGTCGCCTCCATGGCGCAAACTGCTGCACCGGCAGACGCTGGCGCGAATGCTGCTCCGGCAGCTAAAACTTCGCATCACGGGAAGCACCACAAGGCGCATGTGGCTCATAAACACCACAAGCACCACAAACACCATAAGCATCACAAAGGACACGTTGCTGCAGCGCCCGCCGCCGCCGCTCAGTAAAGCCACGTGGTTGGGCGCCTTTTTGGGCGCTCAATCCACCAGGCTGAAGCCAAAAAAAAGCCTCGTATGAGGCTTTTTTTACGCCTGCAGAATCAAGGTGAGCGATGCAGGCGCGGTGAGGACAGTGCAACGATCTGGTCGCTGGTTGCCTCGTCGATCGGGCGGTTTTTGACCAGTAGCCCCATGGTGCTGAGCTGACTGCGCAGTTGCTCAACGTCGCGCACGGTCGGTGCGACCCTGATTTGCGCCAGTGCCGCAGCGCTATTTCCGCCCTGGATCAGGCTGGCAACTTTGGTGGCCCAGAGGCTTGGACGGGACATGGTGATTGGTAGAAAAAAGCGGGATGCGTTGAAAGGTTGCGCATTCTGTCATATTTGCAGCGGCTTTCCCTTGTCCGTGCGATCGATGGGCGGGTGATTTGAATGCCGACTCTAGACCGCGCTGGCCCAGAGCCGGTTGCCGCCGTGTTCCAGATAGGTCAGATAGACGCGGACCTCGAACTCCAGGCGGTGGTAGTCTGGTTCCATGCGGCAGCACAGTTGATAGAACGCGCGGTCGTGGTCGCGTTCACGCAAATGGGCGAGTTCGTGCACGGTAATCATGCGCAGG
>Ga0316223_1001259_pt1 | contig 24663 bp, 16 predicted proteins | sample TBH18009metaG_FD_206007 | JGI IMG/M metagenome (GOLD analysis project Ga0316223, IMG submission 206007) | Freshwater microbial communities from Trout Bog Lake, Wisconsin, USA - TBH18009 | ecosystem: Environmental > Aquatic > Freshwater > Lake > Hypolimnion/Profundal zone | place: USA: Wisconsin...
CCGGCGGCGAAGTGTCGCTCGATGGTTTTTTGCAGCTGGGTAAGGGTCATTCCGTTCTGAGTTTATCAATGACGGGTGGGGCGAGGGGCAGGGCGGGGATTTTGCGGGGCGGGGCGGCTGCGTGGCGCGCGAGGGCGGTCAGGCGAGGGGGCCGGCGGACATTTTGGAGCGGGTGAGGCCGGGGAGGCGGACGGGCTGAAGGCGGAAGGAGTTTTTGCCCGCGGGGACCATGGCGAGGGGGATGGAGATGCGTTCAGGCTGGGTGTGCATGTGTTTGGACTCGAGCCATGCGCAGAGGCGTGGGTCGCGGATCTGGGGATGACCGTCCCAGAAGTCGGGGCCGAGGCCGCACTGGATCTGGAGGTGGTCGAGCTGGAGCTCAATGACGGCGATGTCTTTGGGGAAGTAGCGGCGGACATTGTTGACGCCGACGTGGAGGCCTGTGACTTCATGGCCTTTGCTTTGCGTTTTAACGACCATAGATGCCTTCAATCTCTGGGGAGACCTAAGCAAGTCTAAGGAGGGTGCGGTAGACGGGCGAGGGTGGAAAGCGGAAAAGGACGCGGCGCATTCCGGAATTGGGATGGGTGGGAGGACCAGGATATTTCGGGAATTGAATGAAGTTGCAAGTTTGCGCAGGACGAAAAGGACGAGTTGGCGCAGGGAGCGGTAGACGCGGCGGCTCGCATACACTGAAGGGGTTTGGCGCGGTCTGGAACTGGATTCCGGGAGGCCGCGCAGGGGAAACGGGATGAAGAGGTCGGGGCTGTTGTTTTTTGTGTTTTTTGCCGCATTGGGCGCGGCCGCGGCTGCGGGGCCGAAGTTCGATGGCGAGGCAGTGCGGACGAACAATCGCGGGGTTGCGGAGATGGGGCAGCAGTTCCCGGAGCGGGCAGCGGCGAGCTTTGCGGATGCGTTCAAGAAAGACGGGAAGCTGACGCAGGCGGCGATCAACGAGGGGATTGCGCTGCTGTATTTGCAGAAGACGGCGGAGGCGGAGAAGGTGTTGCAGGCGGCGCTGGCGCAGGATGGGGGGAGTGCGCAGGCGTGGTACAACCTGGGGCTGGCGCAGCATGCGGAGTTTGAGCTGGAAGCGGCGCTGGCCAGTTTTCAGAACGCTGCGAAGGCGGACGGGCGGGACGCGGACACGATCTATTTTGAGGGCGTGTGCTACCAGGAGCTGAAGCAGTGGGACAAGGCGATTGAGGCGTTCAAGAGGGCGCTCGAGATTGAGCCGCAGCATGCCTCGGCGGAGTTTGCGCTGGCGCGGGCTTTGCAGCACGCGGGGCAGGCGGCGGAGGCCAAGGAGCACTTCAAGATTTTTCAGCATTTGACGAACGCGAAGATCTCTTCGGCGATCGGGATGGGGTATGGGGAGCGGGGTCACTACTCGACGGTGACGCCGGTGGAGGAGAAGGAGACGGGGCAGGCGGGGATGATTGCGGTGAAGTTGGAGGCGCGGGGGGTGGTTTCCCCGGGTCAGGGTGTGAAGGGATTTGCTGCTACGGGCGGAGCGTGCGTGATGGACGTGACGGGCTCGGGCGGCGCGGACCTGGTGTTGATGGAGACGGGCGCGCAGGCGATTGGCGTGCTGCATGCGAAGAGCGATGGGAGCTTTGAGGAGTGGGATGCGGCGACGGCGGGGCTGAAGGCCAAGGGCCACGCGGTGGCTTGCGCGGTGGGCGACTTTGACGGCGACGGGCTGAACGATCTGGCAGTGGCGCTGGACGATGCGGTGCTGCTGTTTCACAACCTGGGGAAGGGCAAGTTTGAGGATGTGACGGCGGCGGCGGGACTGGCGGCGCGGAACCGGCCTGCGGGGATCACGTTTGTGGACTACGACCACGACGGAGACCTGGATCTGTTTGTTACGGGTGAGGGATTGAAGGCTGGGGAAGCCGCGAATGTGTTGTGGCGGAACAACGGGAACGGGACGTTTACGGAGTGGACGGAGGCTACAGGGCTGGGCGGGATGGGGAAGAGCGCGGCGGCGATTCTGACGGACTTCAATAACGATCGGGCGGTGGACATTGCGGTAACGGGCGATGGGGCTGCGCCGGTGATCTATGTGAATCCGCGAGAGGGCAAGTACCCGACGCAGGCACTTTATGACGTGAAGCTGCCGGCGACGGTGGGGATTGCGGTGCTGGACTTTAACAAGGACGGCTGGATGGATATCGCGGTGACGCATGAGGGCGCGCCGGGAGTTTCGCTGTGGCGGAATGTTGAGGGGCCAAACCACGTGGGGCGGCGGTTTGAGCGGGTGGAGTTGCCGCTGAAGGATGCGCTGCGGGGATGGGGTTTGACGCCGATTGACATCGACAATGACGGGTGGATCGATCTGGCGGCGATTGTGGAGACGAAGGCGGGGCCGCGGGTGAGAGTGCTGCGCAACAAGGGCGATGGGAGCTTTGAAGATGTGAGCCGGGCACTGGGGCTGGACCGCGTGCAGTTGAAGGCTCCGCGGGGGCTGATTGCGGTGGAGGGCGACGGGGCGACGGACCTGCTGGTGACGCAGTTGAATGCCGAGCCGGTGAGGCTGCGCAACGTGGGAGCGAACAAGAATCACTTTGTGCGGCTGGACCTGACGGGGTATGCGGACAACAAGACTGGGCTGGGCGCGCAGGTGGAGATTTTTGCGAGCGGGCACTGGCAGAAGTGGGAGGTTGCGGGGGCGCAAGGATTCGCGACGCAGGGCGCGCTTGGGATTTTGGCCGGGCTGGGGCAGGCGGAGGGGATTGATCTGCTGCGGATTTTATGGCCGACAGGCGTGCTGCAGGACGAGGTGGATTTGCCGCATACGGCGGTGATTGCGATGAAGGAGGCCGACCGGCGGGGCAGTTCGTGCCCGGTGTTGTTCGCGTGGGACGGGCACAAGTACAAGCTGGTGACAGACCTGATTGGAGCAGGGGTGGTGGGGCACTGGTTCTCGCCGCAGCGGCGGAATATTCCCAAGCCGGAGGAGTGGATCAAGGTGGAGGGGGACGCGCTTGCGCCGGTGAACGGAAAGCTGAGCGTGCGGTTTATCGAGCCGATGGAAGAGGTGAATTACATCGATCAACTGCGGATGGTTGCGGTGGACCATCCGGGGGAAGTTGAGGTGAACCCCGATGAGCGGTTCCTGGACGATCCGCCGTTTGCGTCGGGGCGGGTGGTGGCGAGCGAAGGAGCTCAGCTGCCGGCAGGCGCATGGGATGGAGCGGGGCGGGATGTGCTGGCTGAAGTGAGCCGCAGGGATCACCAGTTTGCGAGCGGGTTCACGGCTACGCCGTATGACGGGTTTGCGAATCTGCACTCGCTGACGTTGGACCTGGGTGCGGTGGACGCGCGGCGGCCATTAAGGCTGCTGATGACGGGGTATGTGAACTACTTCAGCGCGACGAGTTTGTATGGGGCGTGGCAGGCGGGGATCAAGCCGGTGTCGCCGTATGTTGAGGCGGAGATGGCGGATGGGACGTGGAAGCGGGTGTTGGAGGATGCGGGATTTCCGGCCGGCCTCGAGCGGACGATTGTTGTGGATTTGACGGGCAGGCTTCCGGAGGGAGCGCGGCGGATTCGACTGGTGAGCAATCTGGAGATTTTCTGGGACCAGGTGCTGGTGGACAACCATGCGGAGGGGGAGGCGAAGAGCACAGAGGTACCGCTGGCGACGGCGACACTGCACTTCCGCGGGTACCCGAGGCAGATCGATCTGGCGAGCCCAGGGGATCTGGATTATGATTACGACCGCGTGAGCCTGACAGGGCCGTTCCAGCATGAGCGGGGCAACTATACGCGGATGGGCAATGTGACGGAGCTGGTGAAGGGCGTGGACGACCGATATGCGATCTTCGGGAGCGGGGAAGAGATTGCGGCGGAGTTTGACGCAGGCAGGCTGCCGGCGCTGCGGGCGGGATGGAAGCGCGACTACTTCTTTTATGCGAACGGGTATGTGAAGGATATGGACTGGTGGGACGCCTCGCCGTTCACGGTGGCGCAGTTGCCGTTTCATGGGATGAGCGCCTATCCTTACCCGTCGAATGAGAAGTTTCCCGAGGATGGGGAAGCGCTGGAGTACCAGTTGAACTGGAATACGCGATTCGATTCAGGGGAGCCGGTGCGGTCATACCGGTTCGACTACCGGATGTTGCCGTCGACGCCGACGGAGGATCAGGCGCCGGCGATCATCGGCGGGATTGGCCATGAATGAAGTTGTACTGAAATCGGCGGTGGAGCAATTGGCGCTTTTGCGTTCAGGGAAGGTGTCAGTTGCGGCATTGGCGGAGGCGCAAATCCGGCAGATTGAGCGGCTGAATCCGCAGTTGAATGTGTTTGCTGATTTTAATGCCGAGCGGGTGCGGAGGCGGGCGCGGGAGCTGGATGAATCAAAGGAGGCGCGGGGGCCGCTGCATGGGCTTCCGGTGACGGTGAAGTCGTCGATTGCGACGGCGGGGTTGAAGTGCGAGATGGGGAGCCTGCTGCACAAAGGCGAGACGCCGGCGGAAGACGCCTTTGTGGTGACGCGGCTGCGGCTGGCGGGGGCGCTGATTCTGGGCACGACGAATTGCCCGGAGTTTTTGATGGCGTATGAGACGGACAATCTGCTGCACGGGCAGACGCGGAACCCGTGGGATCTGGAGCGGTCGCCGGGGGGATCGAGCGGGGGCGAGTCAGCGGCGATTGCGGCGGGGCTGTCAGCGGCGGGGCTGGGGTCAGACAGCGGCGGATCGGTGCGGGTGCCGGCGCACTTTACGGGGATCTGCTCATTGAAGCCGACGCCGGGACGGATTCCGGGGCGGGGGCACCTGCCACCGTGCGTGGGGCCGTTCGCGACGCTGGGCGCGATTGGGCCGATGGCGCGGACGATGGCGGATGTGGCTCTGCTGTTCAAGGTGCTGAGCGGGCAGGACCCCTGCGATCCGGCAAGCGCGCCGGTTGAACTGCGCGAGCCAACGGCGAAGGATTTGCGCGCGAACACGGTTGGAGTTTTTGAGGACGACGGGTTGGCGCCGGTGACGCCGGGGACACGGGCAGCGGTGAGGGCGGCGGCGGCGGTGCTGAAGGCGGCGGGGTTTCGTGTGGAGCCGTTCAGGCCGCGAACGCTGGAGGCGGTGCGGAAGCTGTGGTGGAAGCTGTTTGTGCAGTGCGGGGCGATGTTCTATGCGCCGGGGATTCGCGGGCGGGAGGCTGAGCTGAGCCCGATCTTCAGGGAGTTTTTGGGGATTGCGGCGAGCGTGCTCCCACTGACGGCGGCCGACTTGCTGGATGCGTGGGCGGAGCTGGACCTGCTGCGGGTAGAGATGCTGAAGGAGATGCGGGAGTACCCGGTGCTGCTTTGCCCGGTGGCGAGCATTCCGGCATTCCGGCACGGGGAGCGGGAGTGGACGATTGACGGGCAGCGGGTGGGCTACCTGGACGCGGTGCGGTATACGCAGTGGTTCAATGTGCTGGGCGCGCCGGCGGCGGTGGTTCCGGTGGGGCAGTCATGGGAAGATATGGGGCCGGGGCTGCCGGTGGGGGTGCAGATTGCGGCCAGGCCGTTTGAGGACGAGACAGTGCTGGCGATCGCGGGGATTGTGGACGCGGCGTTTGGGTACCGAGTGCCGCCTCTGGCGACTGTTTGAGTAACCATTGTCAAGTTCATCCGTCACAGTAGTTTCGCCGGATTGCCTCCACCTTTGGATGGAGGCGAGTGGGGTGCAATCGCGGTAGTCTGACGCTTCCCCGGAACGGAGCGCGCAGGGTGCGTCAAGACTGGCACGAACAATTCGCTGAAAGCCCGGATGTGTTGAGGAGTTCCCGGCCCCAGACTGTAATCAGGGTGCTGGACTTTGAGATCGGCGGCGGCGGGTTTGTGACCATGGCGGGGCCGTGCTCAGTGGAGACCGAGTTCCAACTGATGGCGACGGCGAACCACGTGCGGCGGGCTGGGGCGCGGATTTTGCGGGGCGGAGCGTTCAAGCCGCGGAGTTCACCTTATTCGTTTCAGGGACACGGGCTGGCAGGGCTGAAGATGCTGGCTCATGCGCGGCAAGAGACGGGCTTGGCGATTGTGACCGAGGTGATGAGCGAAGAGGATGTTCCGCTGGTTGCCGAGTATGCGGACATTTTGCAGATCGGGTCGCGGAACATGGAGAACTATGCGCTGCTGGAGGCGGCGGCGCGGTCAGGGCGGCCGATTCTGCTGAAGCGCGGGATGGTGGCGACGATTGCCGACATGCTGCGCTCGGCGCAGGTGGTTCTGGAAAACGGAAATCCCAACTTGATTTTGTGCGAGCGGGGGATTCGGACGTTTGAGACGGCGCTGCGGAATACGTTTGACGTGGCGGCGATTGCACTGATCAAACAGGTTTCGCACTTGCCGATTATTGCCGACCCGAGCCATGCGGCGGGGGCGAGCGAACTGGTTCCGGCGCTGGCGCGAATTGCAGTGGCGGCGGGAGCGGACGGGATCATCGTTGAGGTGCATCCGAATCCTGAAGAGGCGTGGAGCGATGGGGAGCAGTCGCTGGATTTTGCGGCGTTCGACGCGATGATGGAGTCGCTTGAGCCTTATCTTGCGATGCGGGGGGCGGCGCAGAGTGAGAGGCCAACGGCGCGGCGCGGGGTTTCTCTTCAGTTTCGCGAGATCGACGGCGCACACGCCGCCGGGGCGCGGCAGGCCGCTGCGGTACACGCGCTGGAGGCCGCTGGATGAGATCCACGGCCAGAGATCTGGCGGCCTCGATTTTAATCCTGCTGGTTTTCCCGATTTGCGGTTTGACGCAGAGCGAAGGGAAGCTGCCGGAGGCAGACGTGATTGTGACGGCTGCGCCGGTATACCTGCCGCTGGCGGCACTGAGCGGAGGCGAGCGCTTTCCCAAGGGCGCGGAGCTGCTGCTGATTCACAACGGAAAAGCTGAGCCGCTGGTGACGGGGTTCGCGGCGAGCGCGGACGCGAATGTTGCCTTCGACGGCAAGACGGTGCTGTTTGCGGGCAAGGAAACAGAAGGCGCGCCGTGGCAGATCTGGGAGCTGACGCCGGCGACACACGTTGTGCGCAAGGTTACGGCGACGGCGACGGATGCGATCAGGCCGGTGTACTTGCCGACGCCGGCGCCGGGCGGGCGGCTGGTGTATGCGCAGCGGACGGCGCAGGGATTTGAGCTGGAGAATGCGCGGGCGGCCGTGCTGGGGGCAATGGATGCGGCGAACGATCCGCAGGCGGCGCTGGTAAGGGTTACGTATCTGGCGGGGAGCGCGGTGCCCGCGGATGTGCTGGCGGATGGGCGGATTCTGTTTGAGGCCGGCTTCCCCTTCGGCACGGGGCGAGGTACGGCATCAGGAACGGCGGAGTTGTTTCTGGTTTACTCAGACGGGTCGGGCGTCGAGTCATACCGCTGCGATCATGGGGCGGCGCGCTGGGGCGGGAGGCAACTGGCTTCAGGCGATGTGGTGTTTACACATGGGGCGAAGCTGGGGCGGTTCAGTTCTCCGCTGGCGCATGAGGCGGCAGTAGCTGCGCCGCAGGGCGAGTATGCGGGCGCGATTGCGGAGACGGGCGCGGGCGAGTGGCTGGTGAGTGAGCGGGCGAGCGCCGCGGGGCATTATGCGCTGAAGGCCTGGAAGCCGGGGGCGGCGAGTTTGAGAACGGTGCTGGCGGTGAGCGGCAAGGATCTTGTGGAGCCGGTGGTGGTGGCTGCGCGGAAAAGGCCGAACCGGCATCCGTCAGGGTTGCATGACTGGAGCTATGCGAATCTGCTGGCGCTGGACGCGCGGCAGTCGCGGGCGGGGGATTTGAAGACGGCTCCGGCGCGGGTAAGGCTGGAGACGATGGACGCCGAGGGGCACGCGGCGGTGAACGGGACGGCGCCGGTTTATGCGGATGGGTCTTTCTTCGTCAAAGTGCCTGGGGACCGGATGATCCGGTTTGCGCTGCTGGATGAGAAGGGCTCTGTGGTTCGGCAGGAGCAGGGGTGGTTCTGGATCAGGCGCGGTGAGCAGCGGATCTGTGTAGGCTGCCACACGGGGCCGGAGCGAGCGTCAGAGAATCGCGTGCCCGATGTGCTGATGCGGACGACGACGCCGGTGGATTTGACGGGGACGAGTGCGGCGAGCAGCGCGCAAGGCAAGACATCGGGGGGCAACTGAGATGGATCTTCGCATTCTATTTTTGTTGGGAGCTGTTTCAGTAGCCGTGGCGCAGAGTGCCGCGCCGACGGATGCGGCGAAGGCGGCTGCTCCGGCGGCGCCGCAGTCGACGATCAAGTTTGAGGATGCGACGGACGGGGCTGGGATCAGCTTTGTGCACAGCTTTGGATCGCGTCAACTTGGATCGCTGCTGGAGGGCACGGGGGCGGGGTGTTTGTGGTTTGACTACAACAACTCGGGACTGCCTTCGCTTTACGTGGTGAACGGGCGGCCGCTGGACGATGCGATGCATCCTTATCCGCTGAAGGAGAAGCCGGCGCCGCCGCCGCACAACCATCTGTATCGCAACGACGGCAAGGGGCACTTTACGGATGTGACGGAGAAGGCGGGGCTGAATCCGGATATGTATTCGGTGGCGGTGACGGCGGCCGACTATGACAACGACGGCAACGAGGATTTGCTGGCGACCGGGTATGGCAAGGTGATCTTGTATCACAACGACGGGAACGGGCACTTTACGGATGTGACGGAGAAGGCCGGGATCAAGGTGGACGGGTGGGCGATCAGCTCGACGTGGCTGGACTATGACAAGGACGGCTGCGTGGATTTGTTTGTGGGCCGGTATGTGAAGTTCGATCCGAAGTACAGGGCGTTTTATGCGGCGGACAATTATCCGGGGCCGCTGGACTACGAGGGGGAGACGAACAAGCTGTTCCACAACAACTGCGACGGGACGTTCACGGATGTGAGCGAGAAGTCGGGGATTGCAGGATTTGTGGGCCGCACGATGGGCGTGACGGCGGCGGACTATGACGGCGACGGGTGGGACGACATTTACGTGGCCAACGATCGCACGGAGAATTTTCTCTTCCACAACAAGCACGACGGGACGTTTGAGGAAGTGGCGAACGATACCGGCACGGCGTATGGGCAGAACGGCGAGTCGACGTCGTCGATGGGACCGGTGTTTGCGGACTTCAAGGGGCGCGGGGTGCTGGACCTTTGGGTGACGGACGGGCACTATAACCGTCTGCTGTTCAACGTGGGGACGAAGGGCTTTGAGGATGTGGGCGCGGAGACGGGCGTTTCGCAGGTGAATGCGCAGTACGTGAGCTGGGGCACGGGCGTTTACGACTTCGACAACGACGGGCTGCTGGACATTGCGATTTTTCATGGCGGGCTGATTCACCTGATTCCGCAGGAGCACACGGTGTTTCGCGGATTGGGCGGGGGGAAGTTCGCGGATGTTTCGCGGGACGCCGGGGCGGTGATGAGCGTGCGGACGACGGCGCGCGGGGCCTGCTTTGCGGACTATGACAACGATGGCAAGGTGGACGCGTTTGTGGTGAACCTGGGCGGGAAGGGAACGCTGGTGCACAACGTGTCAACCAATACCGGGCACTGGATTGCGATCAAGCTGAAGGGGACGAAGAGCAATCGCGACGGGATTGGGGCGCGGGTTGAAGTGTATGCGGCGGACAAGCGGCAGACGGCGGAGCGGGTGGCGGGGTCAGGGTATCTATCGCAGGACGACGGACGGCTGCACTTTGGGCTGGGCGCGGCGACGGCGGTGGACAAGGTGATTGTTCACTGGCCGAGCGGGCGCGAGCAGACGCTGGAGAAGCAGGCGGTGGATGGCGTGCTGACGGTGGAGGAACCGAAGTGAGCGCAGGCCGACAGATGGGAGTGCGCGCGGGGCTGGGAGTGGTGGCTCTGGGACTGGTTGCGGCTGTGTTTTGGCCGCGGCCGGCGGCGCATGCCCAGGGGCGCGAGGAGAAGGCCGATGCGGTGGAGTACGCTTCGCCGCTGGAGATGGTGTTCTCGGCGGACGGGGCGAGGCTTTTTGTTTTGTGCCAGCAGAGCGGAGAGATTCGCGTGCTGGACGCGAAGAGCTTCGCGGTGATCAAGAAGATTGCCGTGGGACGCGTGCCGCGGGGGATGTCGCTCTCGCCCAAAGGGGACAGGCTTTTTGTTACGAACTCGTGGGACGACACGGTGTCAGTGATCGACACGGCGAAGCTTGAAGTGACGGCGACGTGGGCGGTGGGAGCTGAGCCCTCGGGGGTGGTGGAAGACCGGGCGGGCAGGCACGTGTTTGTGGCCAACAGAATTTCAAACGACATTGCGGTTCTGGATGCGCAGACCGGAGCGGAAGAGAAGCGGCTGGCGGGCGGGCGCGGAGCGAGCTACCTAACGCTTTCGCCGGACGGAAGCCGCATCTATGCGACGCATATTTATCCGAACCAGGGGGCGCAGCGGACGGGGTTGGAGAATCGCACGCCGCCGGAGTCAGAGATTACGGTGATTGACGCGGCACGGGCGGTGGTGGTGGATCGGATGCCGCTGCACTCGATTGCGGGCGTGTTTCATGTGGCGTTCTCAGCCGATGGACGGCTGGGGGCGGTGGCTGAGTATCACCCGAAGAATCTTGTACCGCTGGCGCACCTGGAGCATGGCGGCGCGTTTGAAGACACGCTGACGTTGTTTGGCGCGGATGTGGGCAAGCCGGTGGAGGTTCCGCTGGACGAGCTGGAGCGGTATGCGGCGCAGCCGTTCGGGGTGGCGATCTCCGCGGACAAGCGGCGGATGTATGTGAGCTGCGGCGGTTCGGAGATGGTGACGGTGATTGACGTGGCGCGGCTGCTGGGGTTTGTGCGGACGCACGCGAGGCCGGCGTCGGGCACGTTTGTGCAGGATCTGTCAGCGAGCGGGAGTTATGTGGTGGCGCGGATCGCGGTGGGACGGAACCCGCGGGGGATGGCGCTGAGCCGCGATGGGGGCAGGCTGCTGGTGGCCAACCGGCTGGACGACACGATCAGCGTGATTGACACGCGGACGAACCGGGTGGCATCGACCATGAAACTGGAGGGGCCGAAGGCGGTTTCGATTCTGCGGCATGGGGAGCAGACGTTTTATACGGCGCGGCAGTCGTTCCAGGGGCAGATTGGCTGCGCGACCTGCCATATCGATTCAACGTTTGACGGGCTGACGTGGGACCTGGAGCCGGATGGGTTTGGGCGCGACATTGTGGACAACAAGCTGCTGGAGGGCGTGAAGGGCACGGAGCCGTACAAGTGGACGGGCACGAATCCGAACTTGCCGACGGAGTGCGGACCGCGGACGGAGAAGTACTTCTGGCGGTCAGAGCAGTACGACGACCTGACGCTGACGGACCTGGTGGTGTATGTGCGGGAGATGCCGACGCGGCCGAACCGGTGGAAGCTGGCCGGGCGGGAGATGACGCCGGCACAGGAACGGGGCAAGGCGCTGTTTGAGCGGACGACGGACAAATTTGGGCAGGCGATTGCGGAGTATAACCGCTGCTCGTTTTGCCACAGCGGGGCGAAGGGAACGAACCAGAAGATTGTGGACGTGGGGACGCAGAAGGCGAGCGACAACACGGGACGGTTCAAGTCGGCCCCGCTGACGAACATTGCGCTGACGGGGCCATTTCTGCACGACGGGTCGGCGCGGACGCTGGAAGAGATCTGGACGATTTACAACCCGGATGACAAGCACGGGCGGACGAACGATCTGACGAAGGACGAACTGAACGATCTGATCGAGTACCTGAGGACGCGATGATGAAGTTTGCGATCGAGACGCTGCTTGGGAATGAGGGCCTCCGGGGCTTTTGGTTTCCCACCCATTCGCCAGAAAGGCGGCGAATGGATGGGGCACGGAAGATTGTGTGCGGGGTGGCCGTGTTGTTGGCGTGTGGACTGGTTGCCGCGGCGCAGACACAGGCTCCCGGGGCGCACCAGGCGAAGGTTGCGCAGGCTGCGACGAGCGCACAGCACGCGCCGCTGCCGCGATTCAGATTTGAGAACTTCACGACGGCGAACGGACTGCCGGACAACCATGTGTACGCGGTGCTGGTGGATGGAGAACGGATCTGGGCGGGGACGGAGAACGGGCTGGCGGTGTATGAGAATCACGCGTGGAAGACCTACACGACCAAGGATGGGCTGGCGCACCGGGCGGTGTTGACGCTGGCGCTGGACAAGCACACGGGCGACGTGTGGGCGGGGACGATGGGCGGGTTGAGCCGCATCTCGGGCGGTCGGATTGACACGTACACGCAACTGAACTCGGGGCTATCGAACGATGTGGTTTACGGAGTTTCAGTGGTGGGCGAAGAGGTGTGGGTGGCGACGGCGGCAGGCGGGTGCCGGCTGAACCTGCGCAGCGGGCAATGGACGCTGTATAACGAGCGGAACACGCCGATGAACGAGATCTGGGTGTATGGGGTTTCAGCGACGGCGACCAAGGTGTACTACGCGGTGTGGGGGTCGGGGGTGCTGGAGTACGACCAGCAGACGGGGCGGTGGGACAAGTACGACGATCCGGACGGCGAGACCGAGATGGTGCTGTTCAAGGATCAGGGATTGATTCACGAGATTGTCACTTCAGTGAGTTTCGTGGACAATATTCTTTGGGCTGCGACATATTTTGGCGGCAGCCGCTACGATGGCCGCTACTGGCACAACTTTCTGACGAAAGACAGCGGACTTCCCTCGAACTTTATCAATGTAATCAAGGGTGTTGATGCGAACCGCTGCTGGTTTGGCACCGACAAGGGACTGGCTTACTATGACGGCGCGAACTGGGCTGTGTACCGGCCCTCGCTCACGACGGGCAAGCCGGAGATGACGGTACGCGACGCGCAGGGAAAGACGACGCCGGTTGCGGTGACGACAGCGCCGGCGCACAACTATGTGCTGGGGATCGATTTCGCGGGCGACGATGTATGGGTTGCGACGGCGAAGGGATTAAGCCACGGGATTCGACAAAAACAGTAAGGCATCAGGAGAGCAGGCAATCATGAATGTATTTGAGGATATTTTGAAGACCATCGCGCACGCGCCGATTCAGAAGCGCGCCATGACCAACCACGGAGTACTGAACGAGGCGTATGCGTATGCCAAGCCGAGTTCGTTCTCGCGCGGGATGCGGATCGACATCGGCGGGGTGTGCATTCTGCTGATCTCGGGGACTGCATCGATTGACGAGAACGGCGTGAGCGTACACGTGGGCGACTTTACGGCGCAACTGCGGCGGACGTTTGAGAACATCACCGGGCTGCTGGAGAGCGAGGGCTGCACGTGGCACGACATTGTGCGGACGAGCTGCTACCTGCGCGACATCGACCGCGACTATGACGTGTTCAACATTGAGCGGACGAAGTTTTTCAAGGAGCAGGGTCTGGACCCGCTGCCGGCATCGACGGGCATCGAGGCGCATCTTTGCCGGCCGGAGCTGCTGATTGAGATTGAAGCCATCGCGATGTTCCGCACGGACAAGGCAGCAGACCGCAAGGAGTAAGCGCGATGAGCAAGGGATGGCGGATGGCGGCGGCAGGCGCGCTGGCGCTGGCATTGGGCGGGGCGGGGCAAGTTGGCGGCCAGGAGACGGGCAAGTGCGAGTGCGGGGCGCATCCGCCGGGCCCGCCCAAAGATCGCGTTGTCACGCCGTATGCGGGCGAGCCGAGCGACCTGAGCCCGTATGCGAAGTTTGCCGCGCCGTACGATCTGAACTATATCCATCCGAATATTTACTCGGGCGCGGGGCGGGATGTGCCGGAGCCGAAGGATCTGACGGAGGTGCGGATCGGATTTTTCGGGCCGATCGAGCACAATCCTGAATCGGTGTTTGGGCAGCGGATGCTGCACGGGGCGCAGTTGGCGGTGGAAGAAGCCAACGCGCGGGGCGGGTATGGCGGCAAGCCGTTCAAGCTGATGCTGCATAACGACTATGACAACTGGCAGGCGAAGGCGGTTTATGGAGAGGACCGTCCGACCGATCCGGCGATCTGGGGATCGGCATCAAACGAAGCGGTGAAGATGGTGTACGACGACAAGGACTGGGCGATCTTCGGGTCAATCAGTTCAGAGTCGACGCACATTGCTCTGCGGGTGGCGCTGCGGGCGGAGATTCCGATTGTGAACTCGGCGTCGACGGACCCGACGATTCCGGAGACGTATATTCCGTGGTATTTTACGGACTTGCAGGACGACCGGGTGCAGTGTCTGACGCTGGCGCGGCGGATTTTTACGCAGGTGGGATTGAAGCGGGTTGCGCTGCTGCGCATCAACAGCCGGTATGGGCGGTTTGGGGTGATCAAGTTTCGCGATGCGGCGCGGCGGCTGGGCCACCCAGTGGTGATTGAGCAGAAGTTTCTGCCGGGGGACACGGATTTTACGAAGCAGTTAAAGGTGATTGCGTCATCGCGGGCGGACGCGATTGTGCTTTGGACGGATGAGATTCCGGCGGCGCAGATTTTGAAGCAGATGAAAGCGTTGGGGATGAAGCAGCGGGTGTTTGGCGCGTATCGGACGCTGGGGCCGACGCTGCTGGCCGAGGCGGGCGACGCGGCGGAGGGGTTTGAAGCGGTTTTCCCGTACGATCCGACGCGCAACGATGCGAAGTGGGTGAGCTTTAACAAGCGATTTGCGGCGCGGTACAACGAGGCGCCGGAGCAGTTTGCCTCGCTGGCGTATGACGCGATGAATGCGCTGCTGGACTCGATCTGCAAGGCGGGGTTGAACCGGGCGCGGATCCACGATGCGCTGGCGAACATTGAGCACTACGAGGGCGTGACCGGGGCGATGGTGTTCGATCCGAACCAGAAGAACGTTGCGCCGATGTACCTGGGGACGGTGCATGGCGGGGCGGTTACATATCGGCTGGCGACGATGGACAAGACGCCTGTGCAGGCGAGTGGGTTAGCGAGTCAACAAGTCAGCGAGTCAGCAAGTCATCAAGTCAGCGGGGCGGCGGTTGTGCCGTATGCGCGGGTGGGGGAAGACGGGGTTGAGTATGCGGGGCCGCATGGGGCGAGTGTGCCTGCGGGGCCGGCACGGGTGATCTTGTTTGGGGCGCGGGCCGGCGAGGTGGCGGAGCGGGCCGAGGTGAAGGCGGCGCTGACAGCGGGCGGGATGAAACTGACGTTGTTGCCGGTGGAGAGCGGGCAGAACTGGGGCGCGGCATCGACGCAGCTGGTGCATGCGCTGATGGACGAGCATGCGCTGGCGATTGTGGCGCTGGACCGGGATGCGGCGCACCTGGCCGAGCAACTGGCGCTGAAGGCGTTTGTCCCGGTGGTGGCTTTGAGCGAGGACCGGACGCTGACCTCGACGAATGTTCCGTGGATCTTCAGGCTGCCGGCGGCAACGACGCCGGGGGCGGCGTTGCGAGTGCTGGCGGCAGCGGCGGAACGGAGCGGAGCGAATCCGGAGGGGTTGAGGAATGCGCTGGCTTCGGGGCAGGCTTTCGACGGGGTGGCATTTTTGAGCACGGGGGAGCCGCGCGGAGAGTGAGCTGCGGGGACGGCTTCAGGCGGGGCGGGTCAGCTCGAAGTTGTAGCCGAAGCGGACGGAGTTGTCAGAGTAGCGGAACCAGTGCGGTTGGAAGGCGTATAAGCCGGCGCGGAGGATGGCGAGGCGGAAGACGCTGCCGAGGGCGAATCGGTCGCAGTAGGTTTTGACGAGGGCGCGGCGGCGCAGGGGATCGTCGATAAGAGCGACCTTTCCGCGCATCTGGACGCCGCAGATTTCATTCCAGTCTTGGGTGGGCCGGAAGACGGCGGCAGAGGCTGCGGGGTCGCGGGCGAGATTGCGGCTGTGCCGGCTGTTGGGGGACGAGAGCCAGTAGAGATTGAGGGCAGGGTCAACGATGTAAAAGAGGGGGGCGAGGCAGGGTTGGGCGTTGTCGCCGGTGGTGGCGAGGGCGAGGGTGGACTGGGAGCGGAGCAGGGCGGCGATGGAATCAAGCTGATGGGATTGGCTGGTCATGGCGGCGGCGGGTTCAGTCTTGATCGTAAACGGGAGATGGTTGGAGGGGCGGCATTGCGGGCGGAGCGGGGGAGATTTTGTTCCTCCAAAAAAGCGAGACAGCGGGAGAGTTCCGCGAGGCAGTTTTTCCTCGCTTACGTGGGAACCTCACCGCTGCCGGCTTTAAGGCCGCGGCAGATGGGAGCTCTTCCCATCGCCTGCAGGCAAAATCAGAGCGCGAACTTCGCGCAACCATCCACAGGATGGGATGAAACGGGCGGGAGTCGCTGTGATGGCGGGCACGGGCCGGGGTGACGGCGGTGGGGGCAGTTGCCCGGTTTGGGCCAGTGTGTGCGGAGAGGCGACAAAAAGAGGCAGCCCGGGTTGGGGCTGCCTCTTTTCCCTTATGCCAAATCCCGAAGGATTTTTTGGGGGGTTAAGGGAGGTAGTAGCGGAGGCTGGTCCAGAACATGTTGTCGATGCCCTTGGCGCCGATGCCGCCGGCGCCTGACCAGCCCTCACGGACTGCGTAGCCATACTGGATGCCCTGACGGAGGCGGCCGCGATCACCCTTGTAGATGTCGTACCAGTAGCCGCCGGTGATTTCCTGCACGTCGCGGGTTTGGGCGCCGCAGGAACTGCCGGTGTAGTAGCCGGTGGAGCTGCCGTTGTAGCCGGGGGTGGTGTTGACGTTGCAGGAAGAGTTGTTGAGGAGGCGCGAGCCGTAACCCACGGCAGCTGCCGAGGGAGCGGACCAAGTGGCACCCCATGCGCCATCGTCGACAGCAGCGGTGCTGAGGGCGCTGTAGTCGAGGGTGAGGGGATACTTTGCGGTTGAGCCGCTTCCCGTCTCGTTGAGGCAGACGCCGGTGTAGCCTGTGGCCGTGGAAACAAAGCACGGATTTGGCCCGCCGAGGGTGGTTGCGGTGGGCGTGGCGAAGTCAGTACGGCCGGCATAGTCGCCGCCGTAATTGAGGTAGATGGAGAGGCGGGGGTTTGGATTGGCCTCGAGGGTGAAGAGTCCGGAGACGTTGTGGATGGGGGCGAGGTAGCCGTTTGCATCCGCAGTTACGTCAGCCAGGGTGGAGTTGCCGTAGCGCCCGATGCCGGGGCCGTAAGCGCCCTTTGCGCCAAAGGTGAGCTTGTCTTTGATGAGTGGAACGCGGAGGCTGGCGCCAATGCCGCCGACCATGATGCTGTTTGAGGCGCCGACGGGCGCGCTGGGCAGCTTGGGAGCAGCCAAAGTGGCAGACCCGGCAAGCTGGGAGGCGAGGACGTCAGTGTTTCCGCCATAGAGTTCGCTGTTGGTGGTGACGCCGGCGTAAACGGATTCGTGAGCGAAGCCGCCGATGCCGAAGATTTCGTAGTGGCCCCAGCCGGGATCGAAGGCGGCCTTGATGATGACATCGGGAGCCTTGTTGAAGCTGATGTTGGCAATGTTGGCGCAGGAGTTGAGGGTTTTGTAAACCGGCACCGCGGTCTGGATGGTGTCTCCGTTATCGTCAATGGACTGCTGGTTTGTGTAGTTGACGATGGAGGTTGCGGGCGAGCAGGCGCTGATGCCGGCGTTGTAGTTGCCGCCGTTTGCGCCGGCGCTTCCGAGGACGGCATAGGGCTCGTTGCCAGCCAGCGAAGCGGTGTAGAGGAGTTGGGGATTCTCAAGCGCGACGCCAAAGGCGGCGTGGTCGTAGGTTTTGGTGACGCGGAAACCGTACTGGCGGGTCCACACAAAACCGGTGACGTAATTGGGATCGATGACCTGCGGGGTCATGATATCGCCGGAGAGGTTAGAGATGCCCTTCTTGTCTTCAGTTGCCAAGGACCAGAGCTGGCCGGCGGTGACGGCGAAGTGGTTTTTGGTCTCAGCCTGAGCCCAGACGACGCGCTGGCGGAGGACGTAGCTGTTGGACTGGTTGTTGTTGGAACTGATGCCGGTACCGAGGAAGTCAGCTTCATAATAGCCGCGGAGGGTGCCCCAGTTGGTTTTGCCCTCGGCCATAAGGGAGAGGCGGGACTGGCGGGCGGTGCCGTAGAACTCCGACAGTTGGTATGCGTCTGCGCCCTCGTAGGGGATGGAGCTGAAGGCGGTGGGAATGTCACCGCCGGTGGCCTTGGAGCGCCAGACAGTTTCAGCCGCGACGAAACCGCCGGGGGTGAGGTTGATGCCCTTGTAGTGGAGGGCAGAGGGGTTGGCGAGTTCCTTCTTCATCTTGGCGGTTTCGTCCGAGACGGTGGTGGCCAGCGAAAGGGAGTTTGTCTTGAGATCGGTGACGGTGGTTTGCAGGGTGGAGACGGCGGCAGCGTTCTCAGAGACCGCCTGCTGGCCCTGGGAAGCGGCGGCCTGCGCCTTTTCGGCAGCAGCCTGAGCCTGAGCGGCAGCGTCCTGGGCCTGCTTCAACTGCGCATCCTTTGCGGCCAGGTCGCTCTTGAGGCTGTTGATCTGGCCTTCGAGCTCCTGCTTGAGGGCCTGAATCTGGTCTGCGACGGAGGGCGGCGGCGGTGTTTTTGCCTTTCTGGCTGCTACGTGCTTCTTCTCCGGGGGTGTAGAGTCCTCGGCGTGCGCGTATGAGGCAACCAGACTGGTTGCCAGCACCGCTGCGGCGGCGATAGTGAGTGTGAATTTCATTGAGCCTCTCATTTTCCTCTCGAAACTAAGGTTTGGTTCGTGAAAGCGTTGAATCGCGCGGGGCGCCTTCTGGTTTCTGTGCGCTTATCGCATCTGCATTGGAGGTAGGTGTGAATCAAGCCGGATTGCTTTCTCATCGGCAACAAGGTTGAAAAAAAGAACGCATGCGGAGCGGCGAGGAAAGTTGAACGGTTCGTCCTCAGTCCACTTCCGTTATTCAGACTCGCAGAGTTTTGTGAATATATGACTAATTCACGGGTTTTTAACATAGCTACCGATTGGTGTATGTAATTGATTTATATGTATTTAGTGTGGGGTAGAGCAGGTTGTTGGCCCGCGGACAATGAAATTCACATTTCTGTAACAAATTGAGCCCTTGAAAGCGGTTGGTATGTTCGCTGGCGGGGGATTAGCTGGGGGAAGAGGGATGCAGAATGTGAGCTATATCACATTAGCAGGGGAGAAGGATAGCGGTCTGCGCGCGGGCTAGTGAGAAGCGGGCTGTTGGCCGGCGCTGAGCAGGTTGGCAAAGAGCCGATAGGCTCCGGGGACGAGCTCAGGGAACTGGCGGTAGAGGGCGAAGGCGAGATAGACGTAGGTCCCTTTGCCGGGATGGGTGATGAGGAGGCCACCGCGCTGGGGATCCTGGCCGGGGTCAGCGGTTTCAGTGAGGGCGACATAGCCGGGGTCCCAATGGTCAGGGAAGCCGTGGCCCCGCTCCTCGACCCAGCCGTCGAAGTCGGCGGGGGTGATGGGGTTGGGCCAGTTGAGCAGGGGGTTGGCGGGCGCAAGGATCTTGACGGGGGCTTGCTCGTCGACGACGCGCTCGGCCATGCGGCCCATGGCGAGCGGCAGGGGGGCGGGGAAGTCGCTGCCCTGGTACTCGACGACGAGCGTGCCGCCGGCGCGGACAAAGCTGTTGAGGCGTTCCTGGTTGGCGGCGAGCTCAGGGCGAGTGGTGTATGCGCGGATGCCGATGACGATGACGTTCCAGGGGGAGAGATCGGCCTGGGCCAGCTCGGCGGCGGTGAGCAGGTGGGGTGTGAGGCCGAGGCCTTCAAGGGCATCGGGGACGAGGTCGCCGGGGCCCATGACGTAGGCGACGCGGAGGCCGGGGGCGAGCTTGAGGTCTACTTTACGGGTGTTGAGGCGGGCGGGGCGGACCTGGTTATAGGGCAACAGGCCGGGGTAGCCGACGCTCTGCCAGCCGGTTGCGTATTCGTGACTGGCGGAGTGGGCGACGGCCTGGATTGGATAGGAGCCGGCCTGAGCGGCGGCGGGCGTGACGCGGAAGAGGAGCGGCTCGGCGTCACCGGCGGTGGAGCGATGGAATGCGGCCTGAGGGGGATCGGCGGTCCAGCCGGCGGGAAGTTTCAGTTCGACAGAGCCGTCGGCTGGGCCCTGGGTATGGACGGTGACGCGGACGGGGAGGGCGGAGCCATCGGGCGGGAGGATGCGGGCACTGGGTTCGAGGCGGAGGCCGATGGCGGGCTCGACAACGAGGGGCTGATAGACGCCGCCGGGGCCGACGATGCGCTGGAGGGTTTGGACGACCTGGCCGATGCGGATGGGCAGGCCGTCAAAGGTGAACTCGGCCCAGGCGGCAAGGGGATAGGGCGCGAAGGAGCGCAGGCGCAGGTCGGGGCGGGAGACGTCGTAGTAGGGCTGAGCGATGGAGGGGCGGGTGAAATAGGGCTGGGTGGGCTCGGCGTTTTCTGCAGCGGTTATCTGGAAGAGGCGGTCGGCGCCGGCGGCGGTGGTGTCTTTGGCTGGCCAGGGGTCGCCGGTGCGGCTCTCAAGCCAGACGCGGGTGAGGGTGGCGGCGGGATCGGCAGTGGCCGTGTGGACGCGGACGCGGAACTGCTGGCCGGGCTGGACACTGCGCGGGGTTTCGTCGGCAGAGCCGCCGCGGAAGGGGCCTGCGCCTTGCAGGCTGTCGGCTTTGGTGGTGAAGGCGGCGAGGTCGAGGCCGAGCAGGTTCTTCAAGGCCGATTGGGCCTGTTCGATCTTGGCGTCGAGTTCGAGCAGGAGGTTGGTTTTGGAGCGGGCGTCGAGAGTGCCGGAAGCGACGGTTGCGCGGAGGGTGAGAAGCTGGCGATAGACAGGCGCGAGCTTGCGGGCGGCGGCAGGGCCGGAGAGGCTGTCGCGCGTGGCGTTGAATTGGGTGAGGCTGGCTTGAAGCTGATCGAGACCTGCGGTGAGGCTTGCGGGAGCAGGTCCGTTGACGAGAGAACGCAGGCCGGGGAGGGTTGTGTCGATGCTGACTCTGGGGTTGTGGAAGAGGTCGGCGGTCGGCTGGGGGGTGGCAGCGTTGGGCTTTGCGGCGTCAGCGACGGCCCAGAGATGGTAGCTGGTGCTGCCGGGGCCGCTGAGGGTGGGGTTTGCGCCGCCGTTCTGGGACTTCTGCTCGCCCCAGCCTTCACGGGCGATCTGCATGTAACTGCGTCCGAGGATGGGGTCCCAGTTGCCGACGGGGAGGGTGACATCAGTGGATGGCTGGCCGGAGATGACTTCGCCAGTGGCGTAGTTTTTGAATTTGGCGGGGGCCCACTTGCCGGTGGCGTAGTCGAACATGCCTTTCTCAGTGATGGGCGCGAAGGGGACCATGGAGTAGACGGCGAGGGGCTGCCAGGGCTGGAGGCCGTCTTTCAACTGATCGGGAAAGATGGAGGGATCGGCGGCGGCTTTGAAGACTTCCTGGGCGATTTCGCCGGAGACCTGGTGGTGGCCGTGGCCGTCAGTGACGCCGCCGACGAAGGTGGAGACGATGATTTGTGGTCGCTCACGGCGGACGGCGAGGACGGCGTCATAGAGGACGCGGTCGCGGCCCCAGAGGGCGAAGGCTTCCTCTTGAGTTTTGGAGAAGCCGAAGTCGGCCTCGGTGCCCCAGAGCTGTTTTGCGCCGTAGAACTGGCCGGCTCTTAGAAGTTCATGGGTGCGGAGGATACCGAGGGTGTCATCGGCGTCGGCGGACATGGCGTTCTGTCCGCCTTCACCTCGGGTGAGGGTGAGCAGGGTGCAGCGGACGCCGAGGCCGCGGGAGAGATAAGTGAGCAGGGCGCCGTCTTCGTCGTCGGGGTGGGCGACGATCATCATGAGGCTGGCGGTGGTGGAGAGGCGACGGAGGGCCTGCTCGGCAGCGGCCTGGCCGCGGTCTTCAGCGAGGGGCAGGGCGATCTCAGAGGGCTCGGGGGCGGGGATGGATGCGAGGTCGAGCGCTGGTTGCGCGGACGGTTGCGCGGCGAGGGGAGCCGTGGTGGCGAGGGCGATTGCGAGGGCGGCAAGGGCGGCCCAACCTGCTGCGCATTGATGGGACTTGGGAAGAATCATGCTACCCGCAGTGTACAATCCGGTGAGCAGAAAAGCGCCTTGAGCCTTCCCTCTTCCAATACGACAGCGGCATTGCAGCGGCGGATCGGGCTGCGGTCGGCGGTGCTGTTTAACATGCTGGAGATGATCGGGGTGGGGCCGTTTATTACGCTGCCTCTGGTGATTGCGGCGGCGGGGTACCGGCTCTCAGTGTGGGCGTGGGTGGTGGGCGCGGGGATTGCGGTGGCCGACGGGCTGGTTTGGGCGGAACTGGGCGCGGCGTTTCCGCAGGCGGGGGGCTCGTATGCGTTTTTGCGCGAGATTTATGGGCCGAAGGGCGCGGGGAACTGGCTGAGCTTTTTGTATGTGTGGCAGTTGAGCTTTACCGCGCCGTTGTCGATTGCTTCAGGGTGCATTGGGCTGTCAAGCTTTCTGGCGTTCTTTTGGCCGGGGCTGGATGGGGCGCCGCTGGCGGCGTTGCCTGGGCTGCACTACAGCAACTTTGCTGCTGCTGCGGCGTGTTTGCTGGTGACGGCGCTGCTGTATCGGAATCTGACTTCGGTTACGCGGCTGGCGTGGGTGCTGTTTGTGGGCGTGCTGGCGGCGATTGCTGGAGTGATTGCGTCAGGGTTTGCGCACGCGGCGGCCATGGGCGGATGGCAGATGCCGGCTTCGCCTGCGATGAGTTTGCCGGCGGCGCTGGGGGGATTGGCGCAGGCAACGCTGATTACCACGTATTGCTATTGGGGTTACTACAACATTTGCTTTCTGGGCGGCGAGGTGCGGCGGCCAGAGCGGACAATTCCGCGGGCGATTCTGCTGTCAGTGTTGTTTGTGGCTGCGTTTTATGTGGCGATGAATCTGGCGGCGCTGCCGGCACTGCGGGATGCGGCGGCGCACGCCGCAGAGAGCGCGGTGGTGCGGCTGCAACTGGTGGCCGATATTGCGCACTCGGCATTTGGGGCATGGGCCGGGTACCTGATGGCGGCGCTGATTGTGTGGACGGCGTTTGCCTCAGTGTTTTCGCTGCTGCTGGGCTACTCGCGGGTGCCGTATGCGGCGGCGCGGGATGGGAATTATTTTCGCTTTCTGGCGGCAGTGCATCCGAAGCACGGGATTCCGCACCGGTCACTGATTGCTCTGGGGTTGGTGGCGGCGGGGTTCTGCTTTTTCTCACTGGCGCAGGTGATTACGATGCTGGTGATTACGCGGATTCTGTTGCAGTTTTTTTTGCAGCAGGTGGGCGTGATGCTGCTGCGGGCGCAGCGGCCGGCGCTGGAACGGCCGTTTCGCATGCCGCTTTATCCGCTGCCGCCGCTGGTGGCGATGGGGGGATTCGTGTTTATTCTGCTGAACCGGAGCCATGCACTGGGCGGGCTGGCGGTGGCGGCGGGCATTGCGTGCAGCGGGACCGGGATCTATCTGGTGAGGGCGAAGGGGCTGAGGCAGTGGCCGTTTGGACCGGGCGAGCCAGAAGACGGCGAGGCAGGTTGAGGGTTGTGCTGTCCCAGGTCTCAAAGGCGAGACCTGGGGCCACCTGCGGTGGGGCCAATCGCCTTCGGCCACCTGCGGTGGGGCCAATCGCCTTCGGCCGGGAGAACTGACAGCGGTGGGGCACGAGGCGAGTGAGGCGAGGTGGGTTGAGGGTCGTGCCGTCCCAGGTCTCAAAGGCGAGACCTGGGGCACCCAGCCTTATCGGTTGAGTTGGGATGCGTTCGTGGGGCGGGCGCAAAAAAATGCTGTAACGGGCAGGGGCTGCATCCTGTCTAATGGTTGAAAGCGCACTTTCCCCGCGCGAGGTCAAACTTATGCTGATTGGCAAGCCTGCTGCGATTCCCTCATCTGAGATTACTTGCAAGGATATGTACGTGAACCGGCGGCGCTTTTTGCGCGGCGCGGCGGCGGCGGGCGTGGCGGCGCTGGGCGCAGAGCGCGTGGGGCGGCTGATTTCGCCGGGCATTGAGGCTTTGGCGGGAACGAAGCTGCAGACGGTGAAGAGCGGGCTGACGACGACGGGCGAAGACCTGACCAGCTATAACGACGTGACGCACTACAACAACTTTTATGAGTTCGGCGTGGAGAAGGACGAGCCGGCAATGCACGCCGGCGCGCTGCCGACGCGGCCGTGGACGATCCGCGTGGATGGGAAGGTGGCCAAGCCGAAGACCTTTGACATTGAGGAGCTGTTGAAGCTGCGTCCGCTGGAGGACAGGGTCTATCGCCACCGCTGCGTGGAGGCGTGGAGCATGGTGATTCCGTGGGTGGGCTACTCGCTTTCGGAGTTCATCAAGCAGTGCGAGCCGCTTTCGACGGCGAAGTATGTGCAGTTTCTTTCGTACTACGACTCGAAGGTGGAGTTGTGGGCTTCAAGGAGCGCGATTCGCTGGCCATATTCAGAGGGGCTGCGGATGGATGAGGCACTGAATCCGCTGACGCTGCTGACGTTTGGGCTGTATGGCGAGGTGCTGCCGAACCAGAACGGGGCGCCGGTGCGCATTGTGGTGCCGTGGAAGTACGGGTTCAAGTCAGCGAAGTCGATTGTGGCGGTGCGGTTCCTGGATAAGCAGCCGCCGACGACGTGGAACGACATGTCGCCTGGGGAATATGGGTTTTATTCGAACGTGAATCCGGGAGTAGATCATCCACGCTGGAGCCAGAAGGTGGAGCGGCGGATCGGGGAGCCTTTCTACAAGGCCGGACGGGGGACTCTGCTCTACAACGGGTATGGGTCGATGGTGGCATCCATGTATGACGGGATGAATTTGAAGAAGAACTATTAAGGCAGGGAATAGGGAGCAGGGAGCAGGGAACAGGGGCCAGGGACGTAGGGACTGGGGACGTAGGGAC
>Ga0316223_1001264_pt1 | contig 24595 bp, 7 predicted proteins | sample TBH18009metaG_FD_206007 | JGI IMG/M metagenome (GOLD analysis project Ga0316223, IMG submission 206007) | Freshwater microbial communities from Trout Bog Lake, Wisconsin, USA - TBH18009 | ecosystem: Environmental > Aquatic > Freshwater > Lake > Hypolimnion/Profundal zone | place: USA: Wisconsin...
TGGTTGAGCATTAGTAGTTACTGTCCCGGCAGTTGTCGCAGAAGTTGCTGTACCCGCAGATATAGCATAAGTCGCATTAGCTACAGTACCAGTTACGTTAGCACCTGTAATACTTGATAATGTTGCGCCATTACCAATATAATAATTACCGGTAACATTTCCGCTTGCGCTAACGCCAACATTGGTAGTCCAAGCGTTAGATCCTGTATTATATTGCCAATATGTTAATGCACTGCCATTCGGTCCAACTGCTAATCCAGCGCCGTTAATATTAGCGTAAGTAGTTTGATTGTTGGCTAATTCAATGTATAAATCATTAACTGTAATAACATTACTATTGATAAAAGTAACATTACCTTGAACATTTAAATTGCCAAGAATATTAGCACTACCAGGTATGTATAAATTGCCGCCTGATAAATTTCCAGTAGCACTTAATTGTCCAGCAGTTAAAATATTTCCACTAGTAGTATTACCGCTTACACTTAATGATGTCAGCGTACCAACACTAGTAATGTTTGGTTGTGCGTTTGTAGTAACAGTAGCCGCTGTGCCAACAGCAGAACCAGCACTCAAGGCATAAGTTGCGTTAGCTACAGTACCAGTTACATTAGCACCAGTAATACTTGATAATATTGCGCCGTTACCAATAACATAATTAGCTGTTACATTTCCAGTAACACTAATATTGTCAGCAGTTAAATTTCCTGTATATGTTGGTAAGTAAGCGGCTACATTGGCGTTGCCATAACTAGCTGGTAGTCCAGTTAATTGTGATCCGTTACCAATAATATAATTACCTGTAATATTGCCAGTGGCACTAACATACCCAGCTGTTATTAAATTTCCGCCAATAATATTGCCAGTTGTAGAAATAACCCCTGGAGTTGTTGTTAGTACAACATTAGATCCATTAAATGCTAATACACCATTAACAGCACTTAAAGCATTACCACCGATGTACAGTGAACTTGGGCCTACAAAAACTTCTTGCCAATAATTGGTAGCATTACCTAGTGTGTATGTATTAGCTGAACTTGGAATAATGTTTCCAGCCCAACCCGATTGAGCATAAGATACTACATTACTATTAGCGTATCCAGCTGGTAATCCAGTAAGTTGGCTACCGTTACCAATAATATAATTTCCACTAATGTTACCAGTAGCAGTTAACGCTGAAACTCCCAGTAATCCAGAAGTTGGTATATAAGTTAAAAATGGTGAATTATATACTGTTTGATTATTTGCTCCATCTGCGGCAACAAAATCAAGATAGTAAGTATTAGCAGTACCGATAAAGGTAGTGTTAATTGTGTTAGCATTAACATTTGATAGTTGACTAGCATTACCTAAAATGTAATTGCCCGATACATTACCTGTTGTACTAATTAACCCAGTAGATGTTAAACTTGTTAATGTGCCAACAGATGTAATATTTGGTTGAGCATTACCTGTTACTGTAATAGCGTTAGTTACTGTTCCAGTTACATTACCGACAATATAATTTCCGTAGACATTACCTGCCGCAGAAATACTTCCTATAGCAGAAATGTTGCCCGAGGCTCCAATGTTACCAAAGCCCGGAGCAGTTCTAGTCCATGTGTTTGTAGTTGACGAATATACATAAACAATATTGTTTATGCTAGCCGTTTGTCCGTTTGTCGGGCTTAAAGGAAATGCCATTATTAGTATCTTCCTACTGCTACTTCAATTACTCCTACCTTATCGGAATCATAGTCCTCTAACGCTTTACCTATTATACACCCAGGCTGGTATTTAGTAGGATCTAAAACAGTGGCTACACCTTTTATTCCACTACTAACCAATCTGTCGCCTTTGCGTATTGCGCCAACTACTTTACATGGTACACGACCTGTTAACGCTACTGGTAAGCCATCTATAGTTGAGTTCATCAAGTATGCTGGATCAGTTGATATAATACCTGCCATGCGTGTATCTTGATGTACATCAGTTACTGTAATTTCTTTTTCGCCGCCAAATATAACAACAGTACCTGGCTCATAGTCGGCATCAGCTACATAATTTTCTGCCAAGTCAGCGTATTGTGCTGTAGTAGCTTTTCCACTAAACACAGTACCATATACTGAACCACTAGCAGATAATGTTGCTGCTAATACTGAACCAGTTGTACTAATTGTGCCAGACGATGTTACACTTGTTAATGTGCCAACACTAGTAATATTTGGTTGAGCATTAGTTGTAACCGTAGCCGCTGTACCAACAGCAGAACCTGCGCTTAACGCATAAGTCGCATTAGCTACAGTACCAGTTATGTTAGCACCTGTTAGTGAAGTTAATAGTGAACCGTTACCAATAACATAATTAGCACTTACATTTCCTGTTGTACTGATTAAACCAGTTGATGTTAAACTTGATAGTGTACCAACACTTGTAATATTTGGTTGTGCATTTGTTGTTACGGTAGCCGCTGTTCCAACCGCAGATCCAGCTGACAATGCGTATGTCGCATTAGCCACTGTACCAGTTACATTAGCTCCTGTTAATGAAGTTAATAATGAACCATTGCCAATATAGTAATTCGCTGTAATATTACCTGTTACAGAAATATTGCCAGTAGGAGTTGTTGTTGTTACAACATTAGCACCGTTAAATGATAATACACCATTAACTGCGCTTAACGCATTGCCACCAATGTATAATGAACTTGGACCTACATAAACTTCTTGCCATGTATTTGTAGCATTACCTAATGTGTATGTATTAGCAGCACTAGGAATAATGTTACCTGTTAAACTTAAATTATTAGCAGTAATATTACCACTAACTGTCATAGCATTTGACGCTTGATTGAATGTAAACCCTGCGCTTGCGCCAGCATCGCCGTTAAGGTTATAAAGTACTTGTGTATTTGCGCCTGGTACAATTAAGTTACCAGAAATATTACCAATTACATTACCTAAGAAATACGGTGCGCTGATATTGCCACTAGCACTAATTACGCCAGTTACATATTCACCAGTTGTTGCCCAAACAACAACATTAGGTGTGTTGTTTACTGTTACAGCAATATTAGCATTAGCAGTAGAAATGTTTACATTACTTGTGCCATTTGTAATAGCATTAAATGTACCATTTACACCAGCACTTGAGCCATAATCGTCTAACCAGAAGTAACTTGTGCCATCAAATGTATAACGATACTGTACATTAGTTGTTGTATTGTACCAGAAGTCGCCAACGGATGGACTACTTGGAGGTGTAGCACTTGTAGTTGAGTTTACACCGCCACCAAAAATGTTACCAGCCGCACTAATATTTCCAGTTACAGAAATATTACCAGTAGCAGTCATGTCGCCACTAGAATATATTCCATTACCATATACGCCAAGGTTAGCTCTAATGTTTGCGCCAGCACTAACGCTTAGTGTAGCTAAAACATGATTACCATATAAATTACCAGTAGCACTAACAAGTCCAGTTACATATTCACCTGTTGTGGCAAATACAGCAATATTACCTACGCCACTTACACCAACAGTAACGTTAGCATTAGCACTAGCAATAGATACATTACTTGTACCGTTATTAATATTCGCTACACTTGTAATTACACCAGTTAAGAAAGCGCCATTACCTAAAATATAATTACCAGTAACATTACCAGTAGCACTTACAATACCAGCAGTTAGTAAATTACCTGTTTGAGTATTTCCTGCTACGCTTAACGAACTTAAGGTGCCAACTGTAGTTAAGCTACTAATTGTAACATTTGAACTTAATGTATTGCCTACTAAAGCATTAGCATTAACACTAGATGCCGCAACACCTGTTAATTGACTACCATTACCAATAAAATAATTACCAGTTACATTACCTGTAGCACTAATTAATCCAGCAGTTGTGATATTTCCTGCTGTAGCATTACCAGTGACACTAATTAATCCAGCACTTAATAAATTGCCGCTTGTAGCATTACCACTTACGCTTAATGAACTTAATGTACCAACACTAGTAATGTTTGGTTGAGCATTTGTGTAAACTGTGCCGGCAATTAATGCATTAGCTACTTGACCCGTAACATTAGCACCTGTAATTGATGTTAATTGTGAACCGTTACCAATTATATAATTGCCTGTAATATTACCAGTGGCACTTATTAATCCAGCAGTTGTAACATTGCCGTGAATAGCGTTACCAGTTGTACTAATTAATCCAGCACTTAAAATATTTCCAGAAGTAATATTGCCGCCACTTGTAATGGTGCCAGTAACAGATACTAATCCACTAGTTAGTATATTTCCGCCAGTAATATTAGCACCAGAAGTAATTGTACCAGTAGCACTTACTAACCCAGCGGTTGTAATATTTCCACCAATTATATTACCTGTAGCACTTACTAGCCCAGCAGTATTAACATTACCAGCAATAATATTAGCAGTAGCACTTAAATTAGTACCTTGAATTAATCCATTGCCTGAAACGACTAAACTATTACCAGTAGCGTTGCCAATATTCGGTGTGGTTAAATTAGCACTTGCTTTAACAATAATATTACCATTAGTATCAAAGGTTGTTGTTACACCATCTACTTGAGCACTGAATACTGTTCCAGTTAAACTTAAACCAGCCGATGTATTTGCTGTATATGAACCAGCTCCAGAGAATTGTGTCCAACTAATTGATGTGATACCTACTGTTACAGGAGGATCTGTTAAACAAACCCAGCCAGTATCAGCTTGTGTAGCACCTTGTTCGATGAATATGAAAGCATCTGGAATTTGAGATGATGTATCATCGTCAGTTGTACGAGTTAAGATATACGGTGCTGTGGCATTACCTGTTTGTGTAACAAGATAGATACCATTAAACGCAGCGCTTTGAGTTGTATTATTAACATAATTACCAACTTCGTTCTTAATAAGAACACGAGCATTTGCTGTAACAGCAATAGTATCTAATATTAATGCTCCATTTGAAGAAGCAACAAGTGTTGCGCCAATGCCAGCATTACCTTGACTATATGTATATGGACTAATGGATGTTGTGGATGCCGCATTTGCTGAAGCCTTTGCGCTTAAACCTTGTGCTACAGTATCAACATACAATTTAGTTGCCGCATCATTATTGTTTACTGGCGCACCTAAATTGTTAATAACTGAGTTACTTACATTGATATTACCAACTGATGATAATGTAATTCCGCTAAGAGCGCCAAGTGTTAATGTACTTGTACTATTAACTACTGTAGTATTAACATTGCCACCACTTACATTACCAGTAGCACTTACTTGACCAGTAGTTAAAATGTTTCCGCCAGAAATATTTCCTGTTACAGATTCAATATTGTTTATAACTAAATTATTACCATAAATGTTACCAGTAGCACTTACAATGCCAGCAGTATTAATATTACCACCAGTTACATTTCCAAGAGCAGTTACTTGGCCGCCAGTAGTTAAGTTACCAACAGTAGCATTGCCTGTAGCACTAACTAACCCAGTAGTTGTAACATTGCCAGCAGAAATATTTCCACCGCTTGTGATTGTGCCAGATACACTTAATAATCCACCAGTTAATAAATTGCCGGATGTTGTATTACCAGCAACAGATAAATTAGCTAATGTGCCAACAGTTGTTAAACTAGAATATATTACATTTGAACTTAATGTGTTACCTGTTAATGCGTTAGCCGCAACACCGCTAGCTGTAACGCCAGTTAATTGACTACCATTACCAATAAAGTAGTTGCCTGTAACATTACCTGTTGCTGAAATTAATCCAGCAGTTAAAATATTTCCACTAGTAGCATTACCACTTACACTTAAACTTGTTAGTGTGCCAACAGATGTAATATTAGGTTGTGCGTTGGTTGTTACAGTAGCAGCAGTACCAACAGCAGAGCCTGCTGACAATGCGTATGTAGCATTAGCTACCGTACCAGTTACGTTAGCGCCAGTAATTGAACTTAATAATGATCCATTGCCAATTACATAGTTAGCACTTACGTTGCCAGTTGTGCTAATTAAGCCTGTTGATGTTAAACTTGTTAATGTGCCAACGGATGTAATATTTGGTTGAGCATTTGTAGTAACAGTGGCTGCAGTACCTACAGCACTACCAGCAGATAATGCGTATGTAGCATTAGCTACTGTACCAGTTACATTAGCGCCAGTTATTGATGTTAACTGTGAGCCGTTGCCAATTATATAGTTACCAGTTACATTACCAGTAGCACTTACTAGACCAGCTGTTGTAATATTGCCACCTACCAAATTACCGGTAGCACTTACTAAGCCAGCAGTATTAATATTTCCGCCAGTAACGTTGCCGTTGGCTGTTACTGTGCCTAATACGCTAACTCCTGTTGGTGTAAATACTGCCACATTGCCTACTGTACTTACAGAAATAGTTACGTTAGCATTTGCGGCGCCAATATTTAAATTACTGCCGCCGTTAACTACATTAGATACTGATGTAATGATGCCGGTTAATTGACTACCATTACCTAAAATATAATTTCCAGAAATATTACCAGTAGTACTAATTAAACCAGTGGATGTTAAACTTGTTAGTGTACCAACAGATGTAATATTTGGTTGAGCATTAGTTGTAACAGTACCGGCTGTTGTAGCAGAAGTAGCTGTACCAGCAGAAGTTGCGTATGTGGCATTAGCTACTGTACCAGTTACATTAGCACCGGTAATACTCGATAATGTAGCGCCGTTACCAATATGATAATTGGCCGTAACATTACCAGTAGCACTAATTGACCCAGCAGTAAAAATATTGCCACCAATAATATTACCAGTAGCACTAATAGAACTGTCCGAGCCATCTAATCTAATAACATTAAATGAACTGCCGTTATAAATTTGAATTAAACCGTTACTATTTAATGCGGATCCAACTTGCAGTTGTGGAACAATATTAGCATTACCAGACATAGTAATTGTATTAGCTAATACTGCGCCGTAAGGAGGAACAACAACATTGCCGCCAGTAATAGTACCAGTAGCTGAAATTAATCCAGCAGTTAATAAATTGCCGCTTTGTGTATTTCCAGTAACACTTAAACTCGTTAATGTGCCAACAGATGTAATATTTGGTTGAGCATTAGTTGTTACTGTGGCTGCCGTACCGACAGCAGAGCCAGCACTTAACGCATAAGTCGCGTTTGCTACTGTACCAGTTACGTTAGCACCTGTAATACTAGATAATGTTGCGCCATTGCCAATATGATAATTAGCTGTTACATTTCCTGTAACACTAATGTTGCCGGCTGTAATATTGCCAGAGTATGTTGGTAAGTAAGCGGCCACATTGGCATTACTATATGCGCCAACAATATTTGACGCATTGATATTTGTTAATAATGCTCCGTTACCAATAATATAATTACCGCTAATGTTACCAGTGGCACTTACACCAACATTGGTTGTCCACGCATTAGATGTATAGTTATAAGTCCAATTAGTTAATACATTGCCAGTTTGGCCAACATTCAATCCTGCGCCGTTAATATTAGCGTAAGTAGTTTGATTATTAGCTAATTCAATGTATAAATCATTTACAGTAATTACATTAGAGTTAACAAAAGTAACATTACCTTGAACATTTAAGTTGCCAAGAATATTAGCATTACTATTAATTAATAAATTGCCTGCTGTTAAATTGCCAGTAGCACTTACAAAACCTGCTGTTGATACATTACCTAATTGAGCATTACCGCTTACACTTAAACTTGTTAGTGTACCTGTACTTGTAATATTTGGCTGTGCGTTAGTAGTAACAGTACCTGCTGTTCCTGCGCTTACTGCGTAAGTTGCGTTAGCTACTGTGCCAGTTACGTTAGCGCCATTTAATGATGTTAATAAACTTCCATTGCCGATAATATAATTGGCTGTAACATTTCCAACAATAGAAATACTACCCGCGCTGTTTGCTACAATAACAGCATTGCCGCCGTATGTTAATGTAGTAGCATTTCCGCTTAATGCGGTACCGTTAAAATATACAGAATTACCACTTAAATATAATTCAGCCCACTGATTAGTAGGACTTCCTAAGTTATAAACATTGTTAGCTGAAGGAATAACATTGCCAGATAAACCTGTGTTTAATAATGCTGTAACATTGGCATCCCCGTATGAACCAACAATATTAGCAGAGTTAATATTAGTAAGATAATAACCATTACCAATAATTAAATTACCTTGAATATTGCCGCCCGCTGTAACATTTCCTGAAGCATTTATATTAACAAAGCCCGAAGGTGTTCTAGTCCAGGAATTAGTAGCCGTAGAATAGGTATATGTAATATTATTTACTACTGCTGTTTGTCCGTTTATGGGCGAAGTTGGAAATGCCATGTTTGTTATCCTTGTTAACTTTTATTTATTATAATTTTGGGTTACCCTTTACCAGGTACTTAACGCCGCTCTTACCCATGTATTAGTAGCTGTACATACATAGATATATCCTGCGCTCCATTCTATTTGTCCTGTTACACCAGGACTTGTACTAGTCGCCGGTGGATTGCTTGATGTTATGTTTAAACCTGACACATAAGCACCTGTTGTGCTGAATATTGCTATATTATCTGTACCATTTACACCAACGCTAACATTACCGTTGGAAGTATAAATTGAAACATTACTTGTGCCGTTAATAACTTGACTAAATGTGCCATCAGTTCCTTGAGTTGATCCATAATCGTCTAACCAAAAATAATCTGTGCCATCAAAAGTATAACGATATTGGGCGTTAGTAGTTGTATTATACCAAAAATCTCCAACGCTTGGGTTACTTGGTGGTGTAGGACTTGATGTTGAATTAATGCCGCCACCGTAAATATTGCCCGAAGTTGAAATTACACCTGTTGAAGTTAAACTAGTTAATGTTCCAACGCTAGTAATATTTGGTTGAGCATTGGTATAAACTGTACCTGCTATTAATGCGTTAGCTACTTGACCTGTTACATTTGCTCCAGGAATTGATGTTAACCCAACAGCATTGCCATTAAAGTGATTAGCTGTTACATTACCAGTAAAACTTGGACTTTGAGAAACACTAAATGTAATAACGTCAGAAGTGTTATTGCCAGTTACAGAAAAATTATTGCCGCTAGCAAAAGATACTGTACTACTTACACCGTTTGCTACAACATTGGCACTACCAACTACATTAATAATACTAAAAGAATTTCCAGTATTTTGTAAGAATTCTAAACTTGTAGTTCCTATTACGATAGGGTCATCTGTAACTAATTTCCAAGATGTATCTGCGTATGTGTTACCTTCAGTAACCATAACAATCATACCAGCATTAATTTCGCCAGTAGTATTAGCATCTGAAGTGCGTACCCAAGTACCGCTAGTTCCGGTACCTACTACAGTTACATCGTAAAGGCCATTATCACTGCCAGTACTTTGTCCTGCTACTAAAATTCTATCGCCGGCATTAAGACTTACCCCATCTACCGTGCTCGGAGCTCCGCCGGACAATGTAACATTAGAAGTCGAAATAACTCTAACTGCTTGTTTGTAATCAATATCTGATATTTGCTCTGCGCGGATTCGTGTTAAGCCCATTGTTTTTCCAATTTATTAGTATTATTTAGTCAAAACAACAGGACCACTTGGGTCCTGTTATTAACTGCTTTTAAGCAACTTTTACGATAAAGTAAGTGTTGTACTTCTTGTAACACCGTCTGTACCGCGTACAAGTATGGCTAAAGTTGTATTATTGACTAACTGGAATGACATAGTTGCGTTAGCTGTTAAACTTGGAGCCGCACTATTAAGTTCAGCTACTAAGTTACCAGTAATGTTAACTTGTCCAGTAGTTTCTGATACGGAAACTACTGAGTTACCAGGACTATTAGAAATAGCTGTTACACTTGTTGTTGTAGTAATTTCACGAACATCAATTGTATCGCCAACTTCTGGAGCTTCAGTAAATGTCAATACGCAAGTTGGGTAAACACCACTTACAGAGTATGCTGTAGTTGGAATCTGTACCACACCGTTGATAGTAACGATACAACTATCAGTAGTTTGACTTGATCCTAATGTAAACGCTACAGTAGTACCGTCACCATTGAACTGTTCATTCTGAATAACTGTGTATGAACTACCACCAACTGCTACCCAAGCAGCACCGTTCCAGATTTCACATTGTGAAACTGTACTGTTATAACGCAACATACCTGTTGCTGGTGTAACTGGGCGCTGTGCTGTATTACCAACTGGTAACAACATAGAGTCAGTAGCGTTAATTGCTAATGTAGCGCCTGCTGTTTCTGTTGTATTAGCACCAAGACTTACAGAACTTGTTGTAGTATCAACTAATAATGTAGTACCAGATACAATATTACCACTAGCACTTACTGGGCCAGTAAAGTTTGTACCGCCATCATAGAATGTAGCAACTTGAGTTGAGCTGGCACCAATAGCAATTACTAAGTTACCGTTTGGACTAGCAACATTAGCATATGAACCGCCATTACTAATCTTTGTAGAACTTACGTTAGCAGCGTTAATGTTACTAATGTATGCGCCATCACCAATAAAGTAATTTGCTGTTTGGATGTTGCCAGTAGCACTAACAACTCCAGTAGTAAACACTCCGCCGTTAATTGTAGTGTTAGTAGTTACTAAGTTTTGAGCGTACACATTGCCACTTGCTGTTAATGTTACAGCAGAAACAATGTTAGCACCAGTAATATTACCTTGTGAGCCACTTGCTGTTAAGTTGGTACCATCTACAGTAATGCCAGATGCGCCAGTTAATAAACCATTGCCGCTTACATTACCAAATACTATTTGACCTGCGCCAACATTTACATCGTAGATGTTAGGAGCAACAACACCAGTAGCACTGATATTACCGCCTGTACCGTAGATAGATAAGTTAGTGCCATCAAATGTAAAGTTACTATTACCGTCTAACAATCCGTTACCGCTAGCATCAGCAAAAACAACTTGACTTGAACCAAGATCGAAATCATAAATGTTTTGAGCAACAACACCAGTAGCACTTAAATTACCACCTGTACTATAGATAGATAAATTAGTACCATCGAATGTGAAATCACTATTACCTTCTAACAATCCGTTTCCAGTTGTGTCACCAAAAACAATTTGGTTAGACCCAACATTAGTATCGTATAAGTTAGTAGCAACAACACCAGTAGCACTAATATTACCGCCAGTACCTTGGATAGATAAGTTAACACCATCAAATGTGAAGTTATTATTAGAACTAATTAATCCGTTGCCAGAACTATTACCGTATGTTACTTGACTTGCGCCAACATTAGTGTCATAGAAATTAGCTGACGTAATGTTTCCGCCAGTAATATTACCTGCTGTACTTACAGCAGTAGTAGCAAAGAAGTTATTAGCTACTACAGTATTAGATACATTAACACTATCTTGAATATTGCCAGTTACAGAAATATTGATAGTTGTAATATTAGCAGATAAAACATTACCAGTAATACTTGCTGTAGCTACAGTAATAATGTCGCCAGTTAAACTACCTGTAACACTTAAACTATTACCAGTAGCATCACCAATGTTTGGTGTTGTTAATGTAGCATTAGCTGGAATGTAAAGTTGATTAGAACCGTTTACACCAACTGTAACACCGTCATATAAGGCATTAATTGTACTGCCAGTTACACTAATAGCATTGCCGCCTGTATAGACGCCAGCTTGCGAGAACTGACTGAAAATATACAATGTTGTGCCAACAACAATTGGATCTCCAGGACTTGTTGGGGTATTTGTACTTGCCCAACCACTTGAACTGTTTACTGTTCCTGCTGGTGAAGTGATAAATGTGTAAGCACTATACATTTGTGCCGGAACATCGTCGTCTGTAGCACGAGTTAATACCAATGCTGTACCAACTGTACCTGCTGTTGTTACAGTATAGATACCGTTATAAGCAGCAGAAGGTGTTGTTCCGTCAGTTGGAGCTACTAATGGCTCATCTTTAATAAGAACACGCAATCCAGCTGTAAGTTCTACACTATCAATAGTAACAACTCCAGGAGTATTAAATGTAATTGTTGCGCCTACGCCAGCTGTGCCGTTATTATATGTGTATGACTGTCCAGTTGTTGTAGCAATGTTTCCTGTTGTAGCAACATTACTAGATGCTTTTAATTGTAATCCGTTAGCAATACCGTCAACATACTCTTTGTTAGCTAAGTCGGTAGGATTAACTGGAACTGGTACATTAGTAATCCAAGTATTACCAGCATTAATATTGCCGGTTACGCTGAATTGTAATCCGCCGTATGTACTTGTAATGATTAATGTGTTGCCAGATAACGCATTACCAATAAATGATTGATTTGTAACAATGTTACCAGTAGCACTAACACTTGAGTTAGCAAATACATTGTTAGCATAAACATTGCCGCCGGCAATTACATCAGCAACAGAAGTTACATTGCCTCCAATAACATTACCTACAGCACTTACTAAACCTACTGTTGATACATTACCAACTGTAGCTGTACCAGTAACACTGATTAAACCAGGAGTTGTAAAATTACCTGCGTTAACATTACCTGATACATTTAAATCATTGATTACATTGCCGCTTAAACTTAAATTAGCACCGTTTAATGCGTTTTGAGCAACTACATTACCTAAACCACTAACGTCATTTGTAGCAACAACATACTGAGCAGTAACTTTACTAGATACATTTAAATCGCTAGTTACATTACCACTTAAACTTAAATTAGCACCATTTAATGCGTTTTGAGCATTAACATTGCCTTGAGCACTTACATCAGTAATAGCAAAAATATTTTGTCCAGTAACACTACTAGATACATTTAATGCGCTAATTACGTTGCCACTTAAACTTAATGATTGAGTGTTTACTGCGTTTGAAGCATTTACGTTGCCGCCTGCGCTAATATCTGTAACTGCATTGATATAATTTCCAGTTACATTTCCACCTGCGCTAACATTGGTTGTAACATTAACATTATTAGAATTTACATTGCCGCCGGCGCTAACATCGGTAGCAGCATAAACTGTACCGCTTGCTGTTAATGTAATTCCAGAAATTACATTAGCACCAGTAATATTGCCTTGTGAGCCTGTTGTTGTAAAGTTAGCACCATAAACATTTCCGCCTGCGCTAACATCTGTTGTAGTACCAACAGCACTAGCATAAACAGTTCCTTGGGCACTTACATCTAACGCAAAATTAACACCTTGATCGTAAAATGTAGCTACTATATCAGAACTTGCGCCAACAGCAATTTCTAAATTGCCATTTGGACTAGCAATATTTGCGTATGTGCCGCCATTACTAATTTTTGTAGAACTTACGTTAGCAGCATTAATGTTACTAATTAATCCACCGTCGCCAATAAAATAACTGCCAGAGCCAACTGTAATATTGCCTACTGAACTTACATAACCAAGAGATTCTACATTGCCAGCAACAAGTGTGCCAGTTACACTTAAATTACCAATTACATTGCCTGTGAAAGAAATATTAGCAGCGTTTAAGTTGCCAGTAATTGTAGCGTTACCTGTAATAAAGTCAGCATAACTTAATACATTAATTGTTGTATTATCGCCTGCACCAGAATTTGTATAAGCAGTGATAAATGCTGTATTACTTTCTTGCCAAACTAAAGCTATATTATTTGATGTTCCACGCTGTCCGATATATCCAATATCTACAGCAGGACTGCCTGTTTGTGTACTTGCTAAAAGCAATAATGGATCTTCAATTGTTACATTAGTAGTATCAATTGCGGTAACATTACCTGTTACAGACAAATTACCTGTAATAGTAAGGTCTGATCCATATGTTAAGTTGTTAGCCAACAATGTTGACGTAACGGAATACGGTTGCACTTTGGTATTTGCGTTAATACCAAACTGAGTATTACCACTGACAGCGTCAGTGATTTGATTATTATTAATTCTGGTTAAATTTCCGGCCACAGTAAACTCCTTGTTATGAAGTATTTACCGTGACTGGGGATTTTTGGTTATATGCGCTTATAATTTCAAAATTATAAGCGACCAACTACTACTTCAATGACCCCGGTTTCGCCGCTAAAATCTTCTAACGACTTACCAATAACAGCACCAAGTTGTGGATTGTCTTCAGCACGAGCTGTGCCGTCACCATTGGAAACTAGCATATCGCCCTTACGAACAATACCTGTTACTCTAGTTGGGACACGGCCTGTTAATGCTACAGCTACTATATTAGCACCTGCTAATTCACTGTTCATTAAGTATGCTGGATTTGTAGAAACAATGCCAGCAATTCTGCGGTCAGCGTCTACTGAGCTAGCGGTAACTTCCAATTCTCCACCAAAACTTACTACTGTTCCAGGAGCATAATCTGCGTCAGCTAAGTATAGTTCGGCAACGTCAGCGTATTGTGCTGTAGTAGCTTTACCGCTGAATACTGTTCCGTAAACAGATCCGCTAGCTGATAAAGTAGCTGCCGATACTGTTCCACTTACGTTTAAACTTGTTAATGTGCCAACGCTAGTAATATTACCTTGTGCATTACCTGTTACTGTGCCAGCTATTGTAGCACTTGCTACAGTACCAGTTACGTTAGCACCAGTAATACTTGATAATGTTGCTCCGTTACCAATATGGTAAGAACCAGTAATATTACCAGTAGCACTAATAAATCCACCAGTTAATAAATTACCAGTTTGTGTGTTACCAGTTACACTTAAATTGCCTAAAGTACCAATACCTGTAGCAACAACACCTGTTAATAATGATCCGTTACCGCTGTAGTAACTTGCTGTAACATTTCCGCTTACACTTAAACTTGATAAAATGCCAACGGCTGTAATATTACTTTGAACATTGTTTGTAACATTACCTGCTACGGTTGCTGTAGTAGCATTGGATACTGTTCCAGTAACATTGGCACCAGTAATTGAACTTAATAATGATCCGTTGCCAATATGATAATTGCCAGTTATATTTCCTGATGTTGAAATACTGCCGTTAATTATTGTGCTAGGAGTATAAAGAGTTCCAGTAACACTAACATTTCCACTAGAAATGTTTCCACTAACAGTCATAGCATTTGAAGCAGAATTAAATGTAAATCCTGTACTTGCTCCAGCATTGCCATTATTATTATAAATTACTTGTGTATTAGCGCCTGGTACTGTTAAGTTACCAGAAATATTACCAGCAAATGTTCCTAAGAAATATCCATTTGTAGTAATGTTGCCAGTAGCACTAACTTGGCCTGCTGTTAATAAATTGCCAGAATTTGTATTACCACTTACGCTTAAACTTGTTAATACACCAACACTAGTAATATTTGATTGAGCATTGGCGGTAACAGTTCCAGCAGATATTGCGTATGTAGCATTAGCTACAGTACCAACAATATTTCCTGCGGTAATAGCACTTAAAGTAGAACCATTGCCAATTATATAGTTACCAGTTACATTGCCAACTGTTGAAACATTAGCACCAACTACTGTATTTGCGGAAGTTATTGTGCCAGCTACACTTAAAGATCCAGCAGTTAAAATGTTGCCACCAGTAATATTACCTGTAACAACCATAGCATTTGAAGCAGAGTTGAATGTAAATCCGGCTGCCGCTCCTGCGTTACCCTGGTTGTTATAAATTACTTGTGTATTTGAGCCAGGTACGGTTAGGTTGCCAACTACATTGCCTTGGAAATTACCAATAAAATAACCAGCAGTTACAATGTTGCCAGTAGCACTTACTTGACCTGCTGTTAATAAATTACCAGGTACGGAATTTCCGCTTACACTTAAACTTGTCAATACACCAACACTAGTAATATTTGGCTGAGCGTTAGTAGTTACTGTGGCTGCCAATGTAGCACTTGGTACTACACCGGTTACATTAGCGCCTGTAATATTACTTAAAGTATTACCTGAACCAATAAATTGACTAGCTGAAATATTGCCAGATACACTAACTGTGTTGCCAGTATAATTTGTGGCATTTACATTACCATGTACAGCATTTCCAGTTGAGCTAATTAATCCAGCGGTTAATATATTACCACCAGTTACATTACCACTAACAACCATGGCATTTGAAGCGGCATTAAATGTAAATCCTGTGCTTGCTCCAGCGTTACCGTTGTTGTTATAAATTACTTGTGTATTAGCACCTGGTACTGTTAAGTTACCAGAAATATTGCCAGCAAATGTTCCTAAGAAATAACCGCTAGTAGTAATATTACCTGTAGCAGATAAAATTCCTGCTGTTAATAAATTACCAGAATTTGTATTACCGCTTACAGTAAGACTAGCTAAAGTACCAACACTAGTAATATTTGGTTGTGCGTTAGTTGTTACTGTAAGAGCTGTGCCAGCATTTACCGCATAAGTTGCGTTAGCTACTACACCAGTTACATTAGCACCTGTGATTGATGTTAACTGTGAACCATTACCAATAATGTTGCCAGCGGCACTAATATATCCGCCTGTTAAGAAATTACTACCTGTAATTGTACCAGTTGATATTAATGAATTTGAACTTGAATCAAAAGTAAGTCCAGCACTGGCACCAGCGTTACCGTTATTGTTATAAATTACTTGTGTGTTAGATCCAGGTACTGTTAAGTTGCCAGAAATGTTACCTTGGAAATTACCAATAAAGTATCCAGGTGTATAAATGTTTCCAGCCGCACTTACCATGCCAGGAGTTAATAAATTACCTGGAGTTGAGTTGCCACTTACACTTAAACTTGTTAATACACCAACACTAGTAATATTAGGTTGTGCATTAGTTGTAACAGTAGCTGATGTACCAGCTGTTGTTGCGTAGGTAGCATTTGCTACAGAGCCAGTTACATTAGCACCCGTAATGTTTGATAATGTTGCGCCGTTACCAATAATATTTCCAGCGGCACTAATATTTCCTGAAGATAATAAGTTACTTCCAGTAATTGCTCCTGTAACAACCATAGCATTTGAAGCAGAGTTGAATGTAAATCCAGCACTAGCGCCAGCATTACCATTGTTGTTATAAATTACTTGTGTGTTAGATCCTGGTACCGTTAAGTTACCAGAAATATTACCAGCAAAAGTACCAATGAAGTAACCACTAGTTTGAATATTACCAATAGCTGATACTGTGCCAGTTGTTGTTACATTGCCAGCTGAAGCATTTCCTGCTACGCTTAAACTTGTTAATACACCAACACTTGTAATGTTAGACTGAGCGTTAGTAGTAACAGTAGCCGCGGTTGTCGCACTTATTGCGTTAGTGGCGTTGTTTACATATCCAGTTACATTAGCACCTGTAATGTTTGATAATGTTGCGCCATTACCAATATAATGTGAGCCAATAATATTGCCGGTAGCACTAACAAATCCATTAGTTAAGAAATTACTTCCAGTGATTGTGCCAGTAGATACTAAAGAATTTGAAGCATAATCAAAAGTAAGTCCAGCAGAAGCGTTTGCCGCTCCGTCATTATTATAAATTACTTGCGTATTAGCGCCCGGTACTGTTAAGTTGCCAGAAATATTACCAATTAAATTACCAATAAAATATGGAGCAGTTACATTACCTGAAGTTGAAATATTGCCGTCAATTATAGTATTACTTGTACTAATAATACCGTTTGAGAAAATATTTCCTGTGCTAGAAATACTAGAAATGTTTAAATTGTTGCCAGTGATATTACCAGCGGCACTTACAAAACCAGCAGTAGAAATATTACCCGCTGTTAAAGTATTAGCTACAGCAAAATTTCCTGATGGATTACTAGTAATTAAAGCATTGCCTTGGAAATATAAATTGCCGCCGCTACTACTTAATTGTGATCCATCGATATAAATGGAGTTACCACTTACATATAATTCTGCCCAAGGTGCTGTTGGACTACCTAAACTATAAGTATTACCTGTTGATGGAATAACATTGCCAGCTAATCCTGTATTCAACAAATTAATAACATTAGCATCATTATAACTTGGAGCAATACCTGTTAAGAAAGCTCCGTTACCTAAAATATAACTTCCAGTAATATTTCCAGTTGTTGATATAATGCCATTACTTAAAATATTAGAGTTACTATTGATGTTACCGTTAACAGAAATGCCGCCGCTTACTGCTAAACCTGATAATACACCAACACTAGTAATATTAGGTTGAGCATTTGCTGTAACTGTGTTAGCTGTATTAGCAGTATTAGCTGATGCCACTGATCCAATTACATTTGAGCCATTTACACTAAAAGCAAAATCTGCTACATTAGCACTTTGAACCGTTCCAGTTACATTGGCTCCGTTAATATTAGCTAAGTTGCTACCGTCGCCAACAAAATAATTAGAAACTGTATCGCCTGCTACACTTAAACTCGTTAATGTACCAACACTAGTGATATTAGGTTGATTAGCTGTATTAATAATTCCGTCTATATTAGATGCTGTAATGGTTCCAGTTACACTTACATTGGCGCCAATATAAGAAGTACTACTATTGCCAACATTTACAGCATTGATATTTGTAGTATTAACAGTTGAAGCGATTACATTACTACCATTGATATTACCATTAACATTTAATGATGTCAATGTTCCAAGGCCAGTAATATTAGACTGGGTGCCTGATGTTAAATTACCAGATAAATTAGTTGCGCTAATATTATTACCAATAATGTTGCCAGCAGCACTAATTGCTCCAGCAGTTAAAATGTTTGCGCCAGTAATATTTCCAGAAGATGTTAACGCATTTGAATTTGCGTTGAAAGTAAATCCAGCACTAGCAGCAAGATTACCGTTACTGTTATAAATGACTTGTGTGTTTAATCCAGGAGCTACAATGTTAGCTACAATATTACCAGCAAAAGTACCAATGAAGTATCCATCGGTTGTAATATTTCCAGTAGTGCTTACAGCTCCGTTAATACCAACAGCATTAGCTGTCATTGTGGCAAATGTAATATTGGCCGTAGTGAATAATATATTGCCATCTGCGCCAACGCTAACAGATGAATTTCCAGTAGAGTTAGTTATTGCTGATACAGTTGTTGTATAAGCAATAAAACGAATGTCAATCAAATCTTGCGTTAACGGAATTTGTGTAAATGTTATTGAATTTCCAGTTACAGTATATGATACTTCTGGCGCTTGTGTTACACCATTAATAGATACTATAATACTTGCGCTAGTAGTTGATTGTGTTAATGTATAAGTGTCTGATACACCATCTGGTGTAATTTGTTGGTCAGTAATTGTGCCAGGAGTAATTGAATTACCACTATTAACCCACGCTGAGCCGTCCCAAGTTTCAATAGAATCTGTAATAGTATTAAATCTAGTTGTGCCTAAAATAGCATTACTTGGTCTTTGTGCTGTATTGCCGCTAGGGATAACTACGCCAGATGTGCCACCAATAGCTATTAAATTTCCGTTAGCATCAATAGACGAAATAGTAGAATCAACAATATTAATACTACCAATGTTAGTATTGCTAGGTAAATTTGTTACACCTGTTAATCCATTATATTTGTAACCAGTAATATAAACAACATTTCCAGTTGTTAATACATTAGGAATAGTTTGGCCAATAAAATATAATAAACCTGCTTGATAGTCAAAGAAAAATTCGCCTGGATACGAGCCACCTTCGCCATCACCAGAAATAAAAGTTACATTAGCACCGGTTAAATTTCCAATATTTGCTGGACCAACATAAGCGTTAACAGTATAATCACTACCAAATTCAGGTGGGATCCATTCAGGTATAGTTGTTAACCATGTTGGATAAATTAATTGCCCTTGACTATTTAAAATTGGCACTGATGTTGTATCAGGTACGCATTGAATAGGATTTGAATTTCCATACTGTAAAGAAATATTTGCTACATTAGCTGCAACCGTTGGGATTTGATTAGCTTGGGTCCATAAGGTATCACCCCGATTAAGTTCTGGTGATAGAATGGACTCGTTAGAAGGACTTTTGTTTGTTGCTGTATCTGTAGTTGATACACCATAAAGTTTCTTAACGAGTAAGTCAACGTATTGTGCTTGTGATATTGTCATTAATTGCTCGCCGTTTGTAATGATAAAGCTGTAACGCTTTGTCCTGATGTAAGTCTAATGCGTACATAAATTTCGTTTGTGCTAGTTGAAGAACTAGAAACAGTTCCAAAGGTACAAGTGTATCTGCCGTTAATAGCTGTATTGATTGGAAGTACTCCGCCTACACTACAACCATCAGAACCGTTACCGCCATTAGCTGTAATAGCGCCAGGACGACCTGCGCCACCATACGGTAAGCTCATATTCAACCAACCATTTAAATCTGAAGTTGGGCCAATGCCAGAAATATTAGTATCGAATACACTTCCTGGAAGTGCTACCCACACTCCGCCAACTGTTCCAGCAATCTGAATATCAAATTTACTTGCCGCCGAGCGCACAAATTTAAATGTAAAGTATTGTGCGGATCCTTGACCAGTTAAGTTTGGACCTACTGGCAAGTATGCTCCGCCAGAATAATTAGTTTGATTAAATGTTAATAAACCTTGACTACTGGAACCAACTACTGTAGCATCATAAGTGTACAGTGGGCCAGTTTGACTATTAAACTGTGCTTCGTTTCCTGTATATACAGGAGTATTTCCTGTACCAGGATTAACAATACGGTATCCGTTACCAGAACCAGACCCTATAGTTGATCCAATAACAATATTAGATTCATCAATAGCTGTGCCGGTGCCTGTTTTATAAAGTACAATGCCTGTTGGGTTAAATGTATGTGTAGTCGCGTTGTAACTATTTGTTACGGTTACACTTGGGCCAGCATTACTACTACCAAATCCATTTACAATACCAGCAGTAGTAGATACTGTAGCATTACCTGAACCAACATATAAATTTTGTGCTAATGGAACTGTTACGTTTGCTGCCGCATAGCTTACTGTTGCTGGCGCTAAAAATGCTCCGCCAGCAGTTGTAGTATTTGTAAGTAAATTTCCATTATTAGGATACATATTACCTGACAAATTATTAACATTAAATCCAATAACAAAATTAGTTCCTGAATTATAATGAGGAATTGTACTAGAATAAGTTATGCTAGGTGTAGCACAAGCAGTAAATGTATTAGAAGAAAACACAGGAGCAGATGCGGTACTAGCATCATAATACCAAACTGCTGTGTTAGTATTGCTTGTTTGTGTGTCTGAAATATAAACTTCATTCCAACCAGATGGTACATTTCCTGTAGCTTGCGCTGAAAATACATACCAAAAAGTTGCTAAAATAGAACTATTAGCATAGTGATAATCTTCGTTATTAGTAATAACTAAATTGCCGTGTGTACCATTTCCTGTTGGGGTAGCATTATTGTTAAATGTAACGGTGCCAGCTGCTGTACTATCTACATAAACTGTTACTGTACCTGCGTCACCTGGACCAGCATTAGCGATTGTATTAGTAGTATATGTAGGTGTACGAACAGCACTTACTAAAGTGCCAGCCGGTACTGCCTTATTGCCAGTAGTTGTATTGTTAGGTTGCGTAAATCCTGAACACATTCTTGCCGCAGTAGTAGCATTAGTAATTGCTAATGTTGTATTAGCAGGAAATGCTGGTGGTTGCGGTGGAACCAATTTACCTAAAATTAAGTTTAATTCGGCAATACCATTAGTTACGCTAGTATTTGATTGTAGTACTACGGCATTACTAATAAATGCTCCTGTAGTATTTGATCCTAACTGTATTCCTGTTGCTCCGCCATAAGTGTTAGCAATAGTTAATATGCCATTGCCCGAAGGTATAACATTAATATTGCCGCCAGGTGTATATGATGTAAGATTGTCTACATAAATTGTTTGTGTAGATACATTAGCATTAATTGTGTTAGTCCAAACACGAGTATTGTCTGGACCAATTGTTAAAATATTTCCTTGACCACTTGTACCTAAGTTAGGTTCAGCTTCGCCTAACGCTAAAAATTGATATCGTGATTCACTAAGCTCATCATAAGGAACTGTTGGAGCACGGCCGCTAAGAAGTTTAGTGTGGTTAATTGGCATATTATGAACCGGTTACCAGTGTTTCCAAATAACTTAAAACTAACTGTCCACTAGTGTTATCACTAGATTTAAATTGTAATACGTCGCCCACATTTAAAATTAATCGTCCGGTTAAAACACTAATAGCATCATTTACCGGAACTTGTGCCGCGTTAATAAGAGAAAACGCATTGCCAGATCTTAATACATCAGCAGAAACTTCAATAGTAGCGTTGCCATTATTACTAACTTGTGCCATCAATACAACAGTAGCATACCCAGTAGGTGGTGTATATACATTGGCTGTAGTTGTAGTTACATTTGCTAATGTTGTTCTAAAATTATTTAATGCGCCTGGCATGATCTTTTCCTTGTTATTTCTTTATTAATCTGAACCTAATGCTAGAATGAACGGAGTCATTTCAGCAAATAAACTTTCGTAAAAGTCGTTACCAGTAATTGTTCCTGTGGCTTGATTAATAGTAAAACCTTTACCAACTTTAAAGTTACCTTTTTGATCTGTACTAGTAAATGTTATAACTCCGCCACCAATTTCAATTACTTCATTTTCTTCTTTTGGAATGCCACCGTACTGCGGTAATGCGGCATAGGTAGTGCCAGCTCCAACATATTCAAATGTATGAGCACTAGCAATAATAGCACTACGAGTATAAAATGATAATGTAGTTCCAGCTGGTAATGTATTTGTGTATACTTGTTGTATTGATACACTCCATGTTAACGCATCGATAGGAGCAATAGTATCAATAGTATAATAATTGTCATCGCCTGGTATAGACATAACTGTATTAACAAATGGTTGACCATTTGATAAATTATTAACTATAAAAATACCAGAGGTACTATTGCCTACAGTAGTTCCTGTAGTTTGTAAACTACCAACGCCGTTGGCAATTAATCCGTAAGTACCTATACCGCAGTCGCAAGCATTAAGTGTAATAAATGCTCCAGAGTTAACTTCGACTCCGATACCACAATAAAGTGTATAAATGTTAACCGCTTGACTATATCCATCATTCGAAAGTGATAAGCCAGTACCATTTTGATTAAGGATTGTAATAAATCCTAAAATCATTGCCTTAGTACTGTAAGCATCAACTAAACTGCCATCAATACTAACACATAATCCACCAAATACATTATATGTAAATGTTAGTCCGTCGGTTGTTCCAGCAGTTGTTGTAATAGCTGGGCCGCCTGGAGTTGCTGATAAGGTAACAGTTTCGCCTGGTGTTGATGCTATTACATGATAAACAGTATTAGAAATGTAACCAGTAATAGTAGCAGTACCTGATAATATTCCAGTAACTAAAACTTCGTCGCCCACAGATGGCCAAGCGCCTGTTTGAGCAAACGGTGCGCTAAATTGTCCAGTAGTAGATGTAGCGGTTGTAATATATAAAAACGGCATTGTTGTATATGAACTAACATTTTGTATATAAGGGGAGTTATAAACCGAGCCATATGTAGAACAAGTAAGCCCATTAGGATTATAACTAAATGCTGTACTTGTATACCCTTGTACAGTAATACCCCAAACATAACAACCGTTTGTCATGTAAAATAAATCTTGTGTTGGATCAGCAGGCTGAATATACACACTACGAATATTATCGCCCATTAAGGATACATTAGGTGTAATAGTTAACGGACAATTTTCAGTATAAGTTCCAGGAGCAACATGAACTGCGACCCCACCTACATTACCTGTTGCTTCCCAAGCAGCATTTAGCGCCGCTTCAATAGTTAAAAACGGTTCTGTAAATGATCCAGTGTTACTATCATTGCCATTGGTAGCAACATAAATTATGTTGTCACTTGAATTGATACTAACATTGCCAAAGAAATTTTGTGCTGTTACATTTCCAGTAACACTAACATTAGTACTAATAGCAATATTGCCACTAGGTGTATGTGGAGCAATAGCATTAGTGCTTAGTGTACCATTAACATCTAATGTTGATTGAGGTGTTGCTGTGTTGATACCAACTTGTGTATTAGCAACATCTAAAAAAAGTGTAGGAGTACTATTTGCGTTATTAATAAAGGCTAGACTATTGCCATCTCTTTCAAGATTAGCTTGTAGCATTTGTCCTGGTATTTTATTAATTGACATTTATTATTCCTGGTAATTTAATATTTAGTTAAGCTGTATGTATGATGTTTATTGAAGCATTAATTGGCGGCGCACTTGTAAATGTAATAGTTGTGCCAGACACCGTGTATGCTGATATACCACCGCCTTGTACATTCGGTGCTTGATAAATTGATCCAACAAATACAATAACCTGTGAAGCATCGGAAACTGATTGCCCCATTGTAAAGGCTGTTTGTGTTCCATTGCCGACTAAATTGTCAATAGTGTATGTAACTGCGCCAGAATTGATACTTGCCCACACTGAACCAGTCCAATATTCTATGCCAGGTAAATCAAGATTGTATCTAAAGGCGCCTACTAATGGATCGTTAGGTCGATTGGCTGTATCACCTACAGGCATTACTGTAGCAGTACTTCCAGATATCGAAAGACGATTTTTGTAAA
>Ga0316223_1001273_pt1 | contig 24441 bp, 17 predicted proteins | sample TBH18009metaG_FD_206007 | JGI IMG/M metagenome (GOLD analysis project Ga0316223, IMG submission 206007) | Freshwater microbial communities from Trout Bog Lake, Wisconsin, USA - TBH18009 | ecosystem: Environmental > Aquatic > Freshwater > Lake > Hypolimnion/Profundal zone | place: USA: Wisconsin...
ACCGCCTCGGCAAAAATCTATGGACCGCTGAACACAAAGGCGAATCCTTGCGCGTGTATGAGGCTCCGACCGATGCCGAAGAAGCCCGCTTCATTGTTGATGAAGTGCAACAGCTTCAGCGCGAAGGTATGAAGCTTTCCGGAATGGCACTGCTGTATCGCTCGAACGCCCAGTCACGGGTGCTGGAGCATGCGCTGGTTTCTGCCGGATTATCTTATCGCGTTTACGGGGGTTTGCGCTTTTTCGAACGGCAGGAAATCAAGCATGCACTGGCCTATCTGCGGTTGATGGAAAACACTGACGACGACAATGCGCTGCTGCGTGTCATCAACTTTCCCACACGCGGCATCGGAGCACGCAGCATCGAACAGTTGCAGGAAAGTGCGAGGATTCACAACACGACCTTGTGGGATGCAGCGGCTCGGGCAGGTGGCAAGGTTTCTGCCTTTGTGGGGTTGATCGACTTGCTGCGCAATGCCACGCGCGAATTACCTCTGCCCGAGATTATGGATCATGTCTTGCAGCACAGCGGCCTGATTGATCACTTCCAAAATGAAACCGGAGCTAAAAAACGCGAGGCACAGGAGCGTCTGGAGAACCTGAACGAGCTGATCAACTCGGCTACACTTTTTGTTTATGAGAATGAGGACGATAGCCTCACAGCCTTTCTAACTCATGCAGCCCTTGAGGCAGGTGAACATCAGGCCGGTGACAGCGATGATGCACTGCACTTGATGACTGTGCATGCAGCCAAGGGGCTTGAATTCGACGCGGTGTTTATCACCGGTCTGGAAGAAGGCTTGTTCCCGCACCAGAATAGCAAGATGAATGAGGGGGGCCTGGATGAAGAACGCCGCCTGATGTATGTGGCCATCACGCGCGCGCGCCGCAGACTTTACCTCACCTTCGCACAGAGCCGCATGTTGCATGGTCAGGTGAACTACAGTCTGGTGTCGAGTTTTTTACGTGAGCTTCCGGATGAATTGTTGCACTGGATCACGCCGCGCTTGGCACAACGCAATCCATTTTCCGCTTCTTTCACCCCGCAGCGCACTACTCCGATTGCTGCACCAGCACAGCGTCCGGCGAGCGAATCTTCCGGCTGGCGCATCGGCCAGGCAGTTTTTCACAACAAGTTCGGCGAAGGGATGGTTGTCAACCTGGAAGGCAATGGTGCGGATATGCGCGTTCAGGTTAATTTCAGAAAATCGGGTACCAAGTGGCTGGCGCTGGAGTATGCCAAGCTGACAGCGATTTAAGGAAGAGGCTAATATCAGATCACGGTGTCGGTTACTTCGGGCTCATTGACGGCCAGGTCTTCTTCCATCGGGAAAATATCGCGATAGATGGCATAAAGCGAAGTAATAATAACGGGTAGCAGAACCAACCAGCCCAGCATCATCGGCAGGCTTGCCAACAGAGCAAAAGGCAACAGCAGCAGCGCATAAACCGAGAGCGGAATCATGTTTTGCAAAAAAGCACGCAAGCTGGTTTTCATGGCCGGTATCGGGGCCATTTTTCCAAAGATGACCAGCATGGGAGCAAACTGCATCGCCATCATCAGGATTGAAAAAAGTATCGCCCCAATCAAAATTGCGACACCCGCACCGGTCATGGCTTGCATCAAGACGGTCGGGTCTTCAGAGCCCGCCTTGCTGTCCATCATGATGCCAACCAGAGTTGCTCCCCCGGTGAGCATCATCACACCGAGTATTAATAACTGGGCAACCAGATTGACACCGCCCAAGGTAACCAATTTCTGCGCAAATTGCTGAAACCCGGAAAACAAGTGCGCCAATTCCAGCTCTTCACCTTGCGCCAGCGCATGACATCCAAACATGTAACCGGCAAGTAGTGAAGGAAATAACAGGGTTGACAGGGGATCGCCCACCATTGGGATCATTGAGATACCAAAAATCCCCACCACACCAATGGAAGTGAGCACCATCCACAACAAGGGATTTTTCTTGAACAGCCAAAAACCATGCTTGATCCACATCCAACCATGCATGGCATGTACTTTGCGAGCTTCCATAAATAAATTAAGTCTTTCCTGACGTCTATAAATAATGTGTTTCAGTTGCCAAAGATCCCACTTGACCAGCCGACATCCGGATGACGATGTTTCGCGCCATCAACCCTCTGTTCCAATTCAGCGACAATCTATTATTGGGGAACGGGAGTCGCAGGAACCGTGGTAGAACCGGCAGGCGCGTCGGATTGGGTTTCCGGGCTCACCGGACTCACAACAGGAGCTGCCACGCTTGCCGGAGGTTGTGTTACTTCTGCCCCTCCGGAGGAAGAACTCTTGTCTGACTTAACATCAGGCTTGCTGTCGTCATCCTCATCGTCGTATTTCTCGCGTGGCGGGTTACCGTCATACACCAGATTTTGGCGATGTTGCAGATAGGCATCGCGAATAAATGAATAGCGGTCTATTGCAGCTTCATCCAGCACTTTTTCTTCATCCAGCAGATTGGAGCGCTTAACCACAAAACTGGTCAGGTATACTTCGTTGCGTACAGCCACATGCTTGATTCTGCTGGTCTGGCTGGTTATGGTATCTGCATACAGTCCTACGCTGTCACGCACAGAACTGGGTCCGAGAAAAGGCAACATGAGATAAGGACCGCTGCCGACTCCCCAGTAACCTAAAGTCTGGCCGAAATCTTCATTGTGTTTTTCAAGGCCCATGGGGGTAGCCACATCGATCAGACCCAAAACCCCCACGGTGGTATTCACAAGTATTCGCCCGGTGTCCGAAGCGGCTTGCTTGACCTTAAACTGCAACACGTCGTTGGCAGTCACAGTAACGTCGTTCAGATTTGAAAAGAAATTCGACAATCCTCTCCGCGCAGGAGCAGGCATCACCGCGTTATAGCCTTTTGCCACCGGTTTAAGCACGGCTCTGTCCAACGCGTCGTTAAATTTGTATGCACCCCGGTTGAATGATTCAAACGGGTCTTTGGGGTTGTGGCTGGGTGAGGCACAGCCCCCCAATCCCAGACAGACAAGTAAACAAAAAAGAGGACGCTTGGATAGGGACTTCATTGCGGTTTCAAGGTTAGTTTTGGTCAATTTGAATTATAAGTCGAATGTCGCGTTACAGCCCCGCGCTTTGCAGAGAGGTCAGGAACTGCGCTGCATCCTGATAGCCGGTCACACGAAAACCGGCTTGTTCCCTGCCTTGCCGGTCATAAAACAAAATGGCCGGCGGGCCATATATCTGGTAGCGTGCCAGCAAGGCCTTATCCTCATCACTGTTCGCAGTCACATCCGCTTGCAGCAAAAGCGACTCTTTCAGCTTGGCCTGCACCTTGCTATCTGAAAAAGTGTCGCGTTCCATTTCTTTGCATGATACGCACCAATCGGCGTAAAAATCCAGCATGACTGTTTTTTCACCCGCCTGTGCGATACGCGTATTCAAATCGGCAATGTTCTTGATGCGGGTGAAGGGCAGCGCCGAAGGTGTTCCCGCTTGCGCACTCCCCATTCCGGCGAGAGGACGCAAAATATCGCGCGCACCCGACAGGGCGCCGATGAGGTAAGCAATACCGAGCAGCAAAGCAAAAATGCCGATGCCTTTCCATAACTTGTGCCAATTGGAGGCATTATGTTGCAACGCATCCAGAGCATGCAGATAAATTGCAGAAAGGATCAGCAACACCGCCCATAGCAACATTTGCACGCTGACGGAAATAAGTGACGAAATAAGCCATAAGGCGACTGCCAGCAGCAACACCCCGAAGAATCGTTTGACCGATTCCATCCACGCGCCGGTTTTAGGTAGCAATGTTCCGGCAGAGGCGCCTATCAGCAGAAGAGGAACCCCCATGCCTAGCGCCATGGAAAACAACGCCGACCCACCCAGAAAGGCATCATGAGTCTGGCCGATATATAACAGAGCCCCGGCCAGCGGGGCAGCGACGCAGGGACCCACAATAATGGCCGATAATGCGCCCATAACGAATACCCCACTGAGATGGCCGCCATGTAGCTTGTTGCTGGTGTCGGATAAGCGGCTTTGCAGTGCGGTGGGCAATTGCAGTTCGTAGAAACCGAACATGGACAAAGACAGCAGCACAAATATTCCGGCAAAACTGCCCAGTACCCACGGAGTTTGTAAAGCATTGGAAAGCAAAGTACCCGACAGACCGGCAGCCACGCCCACAGCTGCATAGGTCAACGCCATACCCATCACATAGGCCAATGACAAGATAAATCCGTGCATATGGGTAATTTTGTGACCACGCCCCACAATGATGCCGGACAAGATTGGTACCATGGGAAACATGCACGGCGTGAAGGCAAGCAACAATCCCGCGCCGAAGAAAAACGAAATAATCAACCAGAAACTTCCCTGCCTGAACAACTTGGCGATCTGGCTATTGTCATTCTGATTTTGCGTTGCCGGCTGCGGTGAAGACTCAACTTGAATTTGTGGGGTGGACGGTGGCAAGGGTTTTACTTCAACCTCGGCAGCCGGGAAAAACTTGTTGGATTTAGCCGGAGCGGCGGCAGGCATTGCCGGTAAAGAAATATGGAATTGTTTTTTTATAGGCGGATAACAGAGTCCCTTTTCACTGCAACCTTGATAACTTACATCCAGCGTAATGGATTGCGCAGCGCTGCTACGACGATCAAGTGTGATCAGTGCCTGAAAAGATTGGTGGTACACCTCCATATCACCCAGATTTGGATCGTGCTTTAACTCTCCTTTGGGCAGGGCGACATCGGTGATTTTTATCCCCAAATCCGCAGTGCTGAAAGTGACCTTGTCGCGATACAAATAATATTCCGGGGTCACTCTGAAGCTGGCTAGGACAGTATGAGCATCCCGCACCGACAGCTCAAGCCCGAAAGCCTGATCCGGCTGCAAAAAAGTCACTTGTTTACTTTCACCCAGCGAAGGCAAGCGGTCGAGGAAACTGTCCGCATGGGCAAGCTGGGTTAAGCACAAAATTATTAATATCACAAAGCGCATCGTTATATTTTCCTTAGAGACCTTCATTGTCCGGCATTTGCGTTTCCTGTGCTACCCATTGCAAATAACCCGGAAAACCATTATCTACAGGGACAGCAATAATTTCCGGAAGTTCATACGGATGATGCGAGCGGATGATCTCTTCTTCGCTCATGTTGCCCCTGCCCTCGCACAACGAACGCCCAACTGCAATAACTCATCCCAGACATCACCGGGCCGCAATCCCTTTATGATCTTGTCCACTTGGGCCGCCTGACGCAAGGCACGTTCGGCAATTGCCGGTTTAAAACGACGCACTGCCCGCTCAACCAGTTTTTGGCGCGGCCCCCAGACCCGCGCATCGCGCAATGCATTCGCCAGATTGCCGCCTGCCTGCATCGCACGTGACACTTTGGCGAGTGCGCGGATGTCTTCTGCCACGGCCCACAAGATCAGCACAGTGGCCTCGCCTTCTGCACGCAATCCTTCAAGTATGTGAGCATAACGTGCGGCATCGCCCGTTAGCATCGCTTCAGACAGTTTGAACACATCATAGCGGGCCACATCCATCACGGCATCTTTAACCTGATCAAAGGTGAGTGGCCCGGCAGGAAACAACAGAGCCAGTTTCTGGATTTCCTGAAATGCCGCCAACAGATTACCTTCCACGCGCTCCGCCAGAAAACGCAAGGTGTCTCTGTCAGTCGATTGCCCCTGACGCTGCAAACGACCGGAAATCCAGTCCGGCAGCGCATTCAGCGTAATCTCCTCGACAGAAATGACCACGCCCTGCTCCGCCAATGCTGTGAACCACTTGCTATTTTGGCCGGTCTTGTCCAATTTTGGCAAGGTAACCACTGTCACCGTATCGGTATTCAGTTGACCGCAATATTCTTGTATGGCTTGCGCACCTTCTACACCGGGCTTACCGGTTGGAATGCGCAACTCGACCAACTTGCGTGAAGAAAAAAGGGATAAGCTCTGTGCACTATTCTTCAACTCTGCCCACTTGAAACCCTGTTCGGCGGTGAATACTTCGCGCTCTTCAAATCCTTCCTTGCGTGCCGCAATGCGAATGGCATCCGCAGCTTCAATTGACAGCAGCAGCGCTTCGCCATGAATCACGTAAAGCGGAGCCAGTCCTTTGGACAAATGACGGGGCAAGTCTTCAGATGAGAGTTTCATATCGGGGGATGAGCATGGTTCAGGCGGCGCATTACCTGCTTTACCGCATCACTGCGCATATCCTGATAAAGCTGGGCTTCCTCTTGCTGCTTGGCAAGAATTTGCGTGCTGTCATAAGAATAATCGCGATGTAACGTAATTTCCTGGGGGGCCAACCATTCCTGCTGTTTCTGGTCGTACGCACGCAGTGAAATGGTATATTTCAAGCGGTATTCAAGCACAGTACCCGCAACGCTCAATGAAAGAATATCCTTACCGGTTACTTCAGACACAATTTGTAACGTCAGTTGCGCCTGCTCAGGAGTGCTGATGATCTGCACATTATTTGCCTGGACAGCAATTTTTAACTCATTTATAAAAAGTCCGTTTTCGTTGGCGGCCTTCACATACAGTGTCTCAAACGGCAGGTCAAAATCATTTTGCCCGCGCAGATGAAAACCGCATGCCGACAGCACGATGCAAAGCATCAACACACCCTGACGGAATGAACGCATGAACATGAGGTTAGATCACCACGTTAATCAAACGACCGGGAACCACGATGACTTTTTTCGCCGCCCCCCCCGCAAGGAGTTTCTGGACTGCATCGTGGGCCAATGCGAGCTGTTCAAGCGTTGATTTATCAACATCCTTCGCCGCCCGCAAACTACCGCGTAATTTGCCATTCACCTGAATCATCAGCTCTATTTCATTTTGAACCAAGGCGACTTCATCAACTTCCGGCCACGAAGCCGAGAGAATGTCATTGCCGTAGCCAAGTTGGCTCCATAATGATTGGGCAATATGGGGTGCGATGGGAGCAAGTAAACGCAACAGGATAGAAAACCCTTCAGAGATCACATACGGGTGCGCAACTGCATTAGACTTTCCAGCAGTTTCTGCCTCGCCAATCGACGCTTCGAGTGATTTTAAAATTTTCATGCACGCCGACACAACGGTATTGAGCTGGTGTTTTCCGTAATCGTAATTGGCTTGCTTTAGGCTGGCATGAATTTCACGCCGTTGATTCTTTATGGCGTCAGAGACCTCGGACCAGTCAAATGAATTGCCCAAATCTAAGTTTTTTCCACTCGGCCCATGAGTGTGAAATCCCCAAACTCGTCTGAGAAAGCGGAACGATCCCTCCACACCGCTATCCGACCATTCCAGAGATTGATCCGGTGGAGCAGCAAACATCATGAACAGGCGCGCGGTATCCGCACCGTATTGGTCGATGATGGCTTGCGGATCAACGCCGTTGTTTTTCGACTTCGACATTTTTTCAGTACCACCAATGATCACCGGCAAACCGTCACCACGCAGTTTGGCACCTATTGGGCGCGCTTTCGCGTCAACTTCCACATCCACGTCAGCCGGATTGATCCACAACTTTTTGCCATTCGTTTCTTCGCGGTAAAACGTGGGTGCGATGACCATGCCTTGGGTAAGCAGATTTTTAAACGGCTCGTTTAGGTTTTGAGCCGCGCGGCGCGCGCCGTTTGCCCCCTCTCCCGCTGGGGGAGGGTTGGGGTGGGGGAGCGCAGGTGGCACATCTCCAAACAGCCCTTCGTCACGCATCAATTTATGAAAGAAGCGCGCATACAACAAATGCAGAATGGCATGTTCGATACCACCAATGTACTGATCGACCGGTAGCCAAAGTTTCGCACGCTCTTTGTCGACCATACCGGTGGTGCAATCCGGGCTGGCGTAGCGGGCGTAGTACCAGGAAGATTCCACAAAGGTATCCATGGTGTCGGTCTCGCGCCGTGCCTTGCCGCCGCATTTCGGGCACGCACATTCGTAAAAGTCAGGCATCTTTGCCAGAGGCGAACCCGCCCCGTCCGGCACCACGCTTTCCGGTAGCACAACCGGCAATTGCTCGTCCGGCACCGGCACATCGCCACAATTTGGACAGTGAATGATCGGAATCGGACATCCCCAATAACGCTGGCGAGAAATACCCCAGTCACGCAAGCGAAACTGAACTCTTTTCTCGCCCAGACTTTTTGCAGCAAGGTCGGCGGCAATGGCATCCACTGCCTGCTCGTAGTTCATGCCGTCGTACTTTCCTGAGTTAATGCAGATCCCCTGTTCTTTATCGGTGTACCATTCGGCCCACGCATCGCTTGAAAAAGTTTTGCCAGCTACTTGAATAGACTGTTTGATCGGCAATTGGTATTTCTTCGCAAAACCGAAGTCCCGCTCGTCATGCGCGGGCACCGCCATCACCGCACCTTCGCCGTACCCCATCAACACATAGTTGCCAACCCACACCGGAACCTGTTCTCCAGTAAGCGGATGAATGACGTTAATGCCCGTGGGCATACCCCTCTTTTCCATGGTGGCAATGTCGGCTTCAGCCACGCCACCGCGTTTGCATTCTTCGATGAAAGCAGCGAGTTGCGGATTGCTCTTCGCGGCATGCGTCGCCAAAGGATGTTCGGCGGCGATCGCGCAGAAGGTGACACCCATGATAGTGTCGGCGCGGGTAGTGTAGACCCACAGCAGATTTTTATTGGCAGACGTTCCCCCAATCCCTCCCACGGAGGCTGAGGGAAGAGGTATCCCGGCTTCGTCGGGGATTTCAAACGCAAACCGTACCCCGTAGCTCTTGCCGATCCAGTTGCGCTGCATGGTTTTGACCTGCTCCGGCCATCCGTCAAGTTGGTCGAGGTCGGCAAGCAGTTGTTCCGCGTACTGGGTGATGCGAAAAAAATACATCGGTATCTCGCGCTTCTCTACCAGCGCACCGGAGCGCCAGCCACGCCCGTCGATGACTTGCTCATTGGCCAGTACAGTGTTGTCTTCCGGGTCCCAATTCACTGTGGCGGTTTTCTTGTAGATGACGCCCTTTTCGAATAAGCGCGTAAATAACCATTGTTCCCAGCGGTAATAATCCGGCTTGCAGGTGGTCACTTCTCGCGACCAGTCTATCCCCAATCCGAGGCTCTTCAACTGCTGGCGCATGTAATCAATATTGTCGTACGTCCATGCAGCGGGCGGCACGTTATGCGCCATCGCGGCATTCTCGGCAGGCAGACCAAAAGCATCCCAGCCCATGGGTTGCAGGACATTAAAACCCTTCATGCGGTGATAGCGCGAGAGCACATCGCCGATGGTGTAGTTACGCACATGCCCCATGTGCAACTTGCCCGATGGATAAGGAAACATGGATAAGCAGTAGTATTTCGGCTTGGCCGAGGTTTCATCTGCGCGGAAAGCGTGTTGCTCAATCCAAAGTTGCTGCGCGTCGGCTTCGATATTTCTGGGTTGATAGTCCTGCTGCATTTTTTGGTTTCTGTGTGAGTATTGATAAACCTCTATTATAACGGCATCAGCTAGCCCGCACACGCTCCTGAACAGTCTGGTCATCGTTTTGCCTTTGGGCAGGGACAGTTGTCATTGAATCCCCGTCACCTTGACACTCCTTCCTTACTCCCTGATACTTGGCACATCGCATTAGTTATGGGCTTTCCGCTTTGGACGAGTTCTCAATGGGTACGTTGTTGGTTGCCCTTATTGTTATTCTGATTTTTTCCGGTTTTTTTTCATCTTCAGAGACCAGCATGATGGCTTTGAACCGCCATCGTCTCAGCCATCTTGCCCGCAAAGGAAACAAGAGCGCGAAACTCACTGCCAAACTGTTGGCTCATACTGATCGGCTGCTTGGCTCAATTTTGTTCGGCAATACACTGCTTAACGTGGCTGCTGCGGCAGTCACGCAAATCATTATTCTGCGGCTGTTTGGAGCAAGCGAAGCTTGGGTGCTGGGAAGTACACTGGGAATTACTTTTGTCATTCTGGTTTTCAGCGAAATCATGCCGAAAATCATTGCCTCCAGCCACCCGGAGCGGGTAGCCTTGTTTTCAAGTTACGGTCTCGTGGTTTTCGTCAAACTCTTCCATCCCGTGGTGTACGTTGCCACAACGATCGTTCATTATGTTCTGTGGTTGTTGCGCATCAAAATACAGACCGATCAGAGCAAACACAAGATGAGCATGGAAGAGTTACGTATGCTGGTGCTGGAATCTGAACAGTTTCTGCCGCACAGACACCAGAAAATGCTGCTTAATCTGGTGGATTTGGGACGGGTTGCAGTGAATGATGTGATGATACCCCGCAATCAGATCAAGGCTCTTGATCTGGGCGCACCACCCGAGGTGTTGCGTGAACAATTGGCAACCTGCAATCATTCGATGCTCCCGGTATATCAGGAATCACTGGATAATATCGTGGGTATCCTGCATGTGCGCCGTGCCTTGTCGCTCATGCAGAAGGAGGAGTTTAGCAATGCAGAATTACGCGAACTGCTTCACGATCCTTATTTCATTCCTTCGGAGACCATGCTTTTATCGCAATTACAGCAGTTTCAGGAAAGGCATCTCCGGCTTGGACTCGTGGTAGACGAGTATGGAGAATTGCTGGGCCTGGTGACGCTGGAAAACATTCTGGAAGAAATCGTCGGCGATTTCACCACGCAATCACCCGCACATTCCGGCAAATTTTTACTGCAGGAGGATGGGAGCCTGCTGGTAGAAGGCAGTAGCCCACTGCGGGATTTGAACCGTAAACTCGGCATGCACTTCCCATTAAATGAAGCAAAGACGCTGAATGGGTTGATTTTGGAGCACCTACACGATATTCCAGTGGCCGGAACCAGCTTGAAAATCGCGGACTATCCGATAGAAATAGTCCAGGCCCATGATCGTGTTGTCAAGATCGCCAAAATTTTCCCGGCACTGCGGAAAAAACTACACGATTAGAAGCAGGGCATACTCAAAACGCTTATCGTTTGCCAAAATTCAAGTCACAAAATACGATTCTATGTAGACAAGAAATTTTGACTGCCCCACAACGGTCAGGCTGTAATTTAGAGCAGCACTTTACAACGCCGTCAAAGCTCGGCATTATGGGGATGGTTAGAGATTAAGGAAGCGCTATGGCGGCAGAAAATAAATCCCCAAAAGTGAAAGAGGCCTTATTCCTTTGGGAAGGCAAGGACAAAGCCGGAAAAATCGTCAAGGGTGAAATCAGAGCGCCGGGGGAAGCCAGCGTGTCGGCGCATTTGCGCCGTCAGGGTATTGTTGTCAGCAAGGTCAAGAAAAGCCGCAACCGCAGCCAATCAATCACCCAGAAAGAACTCACGCTATTCACACGGCAACTTGCAACCATGATGAAGTCAGGTGTTCCTTTGCTGCAGTCCTTTGATATTGTAGGGAAGGGACATAGCAACGCTTCCGTTTCAAAGCTACTGAACGACATTAAGACCGATGTGGAAACTGGAAGCAGTCTGGAGCAAGCCTTTCGAAAATTTCCACTCTATTTTGACGACCTGTTTTGCAATCTGGTTGGAGCAGGTGAAGCGGCCGGTATTCTGGATAGCCTGCTTGACCGACTTGCAACCTATCAGGAAAAAATTCTTGCCATCAAAAGCAAGATCAAATCGGCCCTGTTTTATCCCACCTCAATTATTGTAGTTGCTTTTATCATCACCGCAGTCATCATGATTTTCGTGATTCCTGCATTCAAGGAATTGTTCTCAAATTTCGGTGCGGATTTGCCTGCACCTACTCTGATTTTGATAAGTATCTCAGACTTTTTTGTTAACTGGTGGTATATCATTTTCAGTGCATTGGGGGGGGGGATTTACGCCTTTTTCTACTACTGGAAGCGCAACAAAAAATTGCAGCGTTTCATGGATATTTTATCGCTCAAGCTACCAATCTTTGGCGATGTGATTCGCAAGGCGACTATTGCTCGCTGGACACGTACCCTGTCCACCATGTTTGCTGCCGGAGTGCCTCTGGTCGAAGCATTCGACTCTGTCGCGGGCGCCGCAGGCAATGCGCTCTATTTTGACGCTACAAAACTGATCCAGCGTGAAGTCAGTCAAGGCAGTACGCTGGTCTCGGCGATGCAAAACACGAATCTTTTTCCCAGCATGGTGATACAAATGGTGTCGATTGGCGAAGAAGCGGGCTCGCTTGATGGAATGTTAAGCAAGGTAGCTGATTTCTACGAGGCCGAAGTGGACGATGCTGTGGAGGCTCTTTCAAGCCTGATGGAACCGATCATCATGGCCGTGCTGGGAGTTCTGATTGGCGGCATGGTGATCGCGATGTATTTGCCTATTTTCAAAATGGGCCAGGTTGTTTAGATCAAAAAGATCTCCATACATGATGACAGAGGGAAGATTATGTTGTGCAAATGCACTGCGTATTGATTTAACCCTCCGGCATCACCTTGACCCAACTTCTGTCCTTTGCGAATCCCATGTCTGAAATATTTCTGCTTGTGCAAACCGTCCCCTTCGCATTCATTAGCTTATGCACGGTATTGGGACTGCTGGTTGGCAGCTTCCTTAATGTAGTAATCTACCGCCTGCCCAAAATAATGGAGCGTGAGTGGCATGCCCAGAGCGCCGAGCTGAACGGGCTGGTTACTGAAGTGTTGCCCCCCTACAACCTTGTCGTTCCCCGTTCCGCCTGCCCTAATTGCGGACACATGATCAGTGCACTGGAAAATATCCCAGTCTTGAGTTACCTGCTTCTGCGCGGCAAATGCAAGGGGTGCGGAGCACACATATCAGTCCGTTATCCGGCCGTGGAATTTATCAGCGGGGTGCTGAGTGGCTTTGCTGCATGGCACTTTGGTTTTGGTGTTTCCGCATTTGGCGCTTTACTATTTATCTGGGCATTACTGGCCCTGACCTTTATTGATTTCGACACACAACTGTTACCGGATAACATCACGCTTCCGCTCATGTGGCTCGGACTGGTATTCAACCTTTCCCACAGCTTCACCGATCTGCAAAGTTCGGTTGTGGGTGCCTTGGCGGGTTACCTGACTTTATGGAGTGTGTACTGGCTATTCAAGCTTGCCACCGGCAAAGAAGGAATGGGCTACGGCGACTTCAAGCTGCTCGCGGCTATCGGTGCATGGTTGGGCTGGCAGATCCTTCCGCTTGTAATTTTGAGTTCGTCTCTGGTTGGCGCAGTGGTCGGCATTGCGTTAATCGTTGTAGCGCGCCATGGCCGCAATGTTCCCATTCCGTTTGGTCCCTACCTGGCCGGTGGTGGATTGATTGCCCTGTTCTGGGGGCAGGCACTCACGCAAAATTATCTGCAACTCCTATCCGCGTCATGAGTCTTCTGATCACGCCTTTTAAAATTGGTCTGACCGGTGGCATTGGAAGTGGCAAGAGCACGGTTGCCACCCTGTTCGAAGAATACGGTATTAAAGTCATCGACAGCGATGCGATTTCACATCAACTCACCCAGCCCGACGGCAACGCAATTGAAGCCATCCGCGCTGAATTTGGCGAAACCTATCTTTCCACAAACGGCGCATTGAACAGAGACCACATGCGCCAATTGGTGTTTTCGGACACCACTGCCAAACAGCGTCTGGAGTCTATTCTGCATCCGCTAATCCGCTCACAAATGCTGGCTCAGGAAAAAGCTTCAGCAGAACTGTCTCCGTACTTGCTGTTAGCCATTCCGCTACTGTTCGAGACTGCAAATTATCTCTCGCTTGTGCAACGCACTCTGGTGGTGGATTGCACCGAGACGATCCAGATTGAACGCACCATCCAGCGAAGCGGCCTGACTGAACCCCAAGTGCGTGCTATTATGGCGCGGCAGATTAAGCGTTCAGAACGGTTACGACTGGCTGACGATGTCATACAGAACAATACTGATCGTGAAGCATTACGGCTGCAAGTTGCTCACTTTCACCGGCTTTATATTGACCTATCCACACGAAGCGGTTGACGTTAACCGGCTATTCACAATATATTGCGCCCTATAACTAATAATTAAACTCGCATTTATCCATTTCTTTCAACATTGTGATTAGCTACGACTTCCCACTGAATGAGCGAATACGCACTTTGCTGCGCCTCGAGGATCTATACGCCAAGATGGCTTATTTTTCTGAAAAGGCAAGCCCTGCCGACCATCATGCCGGTCTAAACGTGATGTTTGAAATCATGGAAGTGGCCAGTCGTGCAGATTTAAAATCTGACTTGTTACAGGAGTTGGAACGCCAAAAGCGCCAGCTTGCAGCTCTGCGCGACAACCCGGAAATTTCGGAAAAAGCGCTGGATGAAGTTCTTGGCGAAATTGAAAATGCAAGTGAAGTTCTGTTTGGCTTAAGCGGAAAAATAGGGCAGCACCTGCGCGAAAATGAATGGCTAATGGGTATCAAGCAGCGTGCGGGAATTCCCGGTGGAACGTGTGAATTCGATTTACCCTCCTACCATTTCTGGCTCAATCAGGATGCCAAACTTCGGCGGAATTATATAGATGCATGGCTCGCCCCTATGATGCCCATTTATACGGCGCTAAAAATTATACTCAAGCTGTTACGTGAGAATGGTAAAACCCATCGCTTCACCGCTCTCCAGGGGAGTTTTCAACAAATGCAGGGTGGTCGAGTCGCACAATTATTGCGCATCACTCTGGATAATATGTTGCCGTGCATTCCCGAAGTCAGCGCCAACAAATACGTGCTGAACATCCGTTTCGTCGCAGCCAGTTTTGCCGCCAAGAGTGCCCTGTATGAGCAAGATGTGGCGTTCAGCCTGACCTTCTGCTCCTTGTAGGCCATTTCGAATGAATAAAAAACCGGTTGTTGTCGCGTGTCCGCAATGCGGTGCTGAAGTGGTTTGGAACAGTGAAAGTCGCTATCGCCCATTTTGCAGCGAGCGTTGCAAAATGATTGATCTAGGGCAGTGGGCTAATGAAGAATATCGTATTCCGGATAATTCCCCTGTAGATCAGGAGGAAGACCACTCCGGCCAAGCCTGACGCAATAAGGACACCCCATGAGCGCCATGCCGCCACGCGGTTTCCATGTCTTCAATTCCTAACCCGCCCAAGGCATAAACCGGAATGGATGCCCCTGCCGAAATTGCTGCGAAGCCTTCCCATTCAAGATGCGGTGCATCCGGGTGAGATCGGGTTGGCAATACCGGGCTCAGCAAAGCAAAATCGCAACCCAATGTCTCTGCACGGCGTAATTCTTCTGAACTATGACAAGAGGCACCACACAAATCAACTTCTGGACGCGCCTCCAGTTCAAAAAGCTGTGAACCCGAAAGTTGAACGCCATCCGCCCCCAGTTCTAGTGCCACTGCCACATCCCCGTTGAGCAACACTTTCGCACCATGCTCATGAGCCAAAGACAACACCTGCAAGGCCAGATTGCGATAGTCCTGATGCGACAGACTCTTCTCGCGCAACTGCACGAGCCCCAAACCTTGTTCCAGAGCCAATCTGAATCGCCGTAAAAACTCTTCCTCACCCAACTCCAGCACATTGCTGATCCCGTACAAGGGAGGCAGCGATAATGCACGCAGAATGGGCGCATTGGCTGGTAGCACAGGAGAGACAGAAACCTGTCCCCTCTCCCCCCGGGGGAGGGTTAGGGAGGGGAAGCACTCCCAGGAAAACGTCTGCCCTTCATGCGGATGCAACTCCCCGCTCCACGCCGTTACCCGAAAAAATCTCAGCCGTACCGTCGCGTGGGGATAAGTGAATACGCGCGTTAACCACGGGTAAGCGGTTTCAACTGTTATTCCCAACTCTTCTTTCAACTCCCGAACCAATGCATGGTAAGCCGTCTCACCGGATTCAAGTTTACCTCCCGGAAACTCCCAGTAGCCCGCCCAAATCTTGTCTGACGGGCGTTGTGCCAGCAGGAACAAGCCATCGGATCGTTGCAGTACGGCGGCAGCAACTTCGACCAGTTTGATTTTTTCCGTGGAAGGATTCAACCTAAATTCCTCAGTTCAAACCACAGAGTACACAGAGATCTCTGTGGCTCTATGCTTGACTATTTGTTGAAATATACCGGAGGTTCAATATCAGCCCCGGGTTCAGCGATCGGCGACTGCTTTTTCAGTTCAAGTGGCAGCACCCCGGCCCATACCGGGATGTTCATGTCTTTTGCATCATCTTTGGGGCCTCCCGATCGAATTTTTGTAACGGCTTCATCGAGAGAAATACGCAAGACAGTTGTAGAGGCAATCTCTTTGCTTGAGCCCTGACGAACCTGATCATTGCGGTCCGGTGCCAGTTTTTCCATAAAGTGATCCAGTGCCAACCGTTTATTTGTTTCACCGGCAACCCGTTTAAAAGTACCGTATATGATTGCGGATCGATAGTTCATCGAATGATTAAAGGCCGAACGGGCGAACACCAGGCCGTCTAAATGCGTGATGCTTACCGACACTTGTGCACCACCCGCTAATTGTTTAATCAGGCGGCTGCCATTCGATCCATGGATATATAAATGATTTTCATGGCGCCAGCACGCCATGGGAATGCAGTGGACACCCTTCTCATCCTGAAATGCTATATTACAAAGATACGCCTCATCCAGTATTTGATACAGTACGCTTTGCTCGTAGCAAGCTTGTGAGGCAATGCGTCGAACACGTGTACGCTCTGAAGGAGGAATATTGCGTTTCTCTATAGTTGGCATGGGAAGGCTCAATTTGAAAATAAGTCATCGCGCAAATAGTAACTTTACAGGTATGCCCTGATTTTTACCCCAATTTTGCGCGCTGCTGATTCAATTGCATCAGTAAGGTGCCGAATTCATCCAGTCGTTTTCGTTCCTGTTCAACCACCGCAGCAGGAGCCCGTTCAACAAAGCTGGAATTGGCAAGCTTGTTCTGTGCTTTGGTGATTTCGCCGGATAAACGGAAAATTTCTTTGTCTAACCGTTCGCGTTCAGCCACCACATCTATTTCGACTTTAAGCATCAGTTTGAAATCGCCCACAATTGCAACCGCTGCATCGGTATCGGGCAGATCATCCAGCACGCTGACTTCGCTTAATTTGCCGAGCGCCTGCAAATAAGGAGCGGCGGCATGCAAGGTTAAGTCGTCTCCGGCTACCAACAACGGTACCCGTTGAGCGGGCGACAGACTCATCTCACTGCGCAGTTTTCGGCAGGCATTGATCATTTCCTGCAGCAAATGAATATTATCCAGAGAAATCTGGTCTATCAGACTAAGCTTGGCTTGCGGATAGGGTTGTAGCATGATGCTGTCTCCCTGTTTTCCCGCCAGAGGAGCAATGCGCTGCCATAACTCCTCGGTGATAAACGGAATAATGGGATGAGCCAGGCGCAGCATCGCTTCCAATACTCGCACCAGAGTACGCCGGGTGGCGCGTTGCTGCGCTTCATCGCCACCGGCGATTTGCACTTTGGCAAACTCAACATACCAATCGCAATATGTGTCCCACACCAGCTCATAAACCGTGCGTGATGCCATGTCAAAACGGTAATTATTGAAATGGTCACCGATTTCGGCTTCCGCTTGCTGTAATTTGCCGATCATCCATTTGTCAGCGGCGGAAAATTCCAGAGGGAGTGCTTCATCAAGTCCGACATCATGTTTCTCACAATTCATTAAAACAAAGCGGGTGGCATTCCACAGCTTGTTACAAAAATTCCGATATCCTTCGCAGCGGCTGAAATCGAATTTGATATCACGGCCATGCGAAGCCAGACTGGCAAATGTGAAGCGCACCGCATCGGTGCCGAAAGCGGCAATGCCATCCGGAAAGTCCTTGCGCGTCAATTTGGCAATACTTTCCGCCTGTTTCGGATTCATCAGGTTCTGCGTGCGTTTGGTAACCAGCTCTTCCAGCGTGATGCCGTCGATCAAATCAATCGGGTCGACCACGTTACCCTTGGATTTCGACATCTTGTTGCCGTGCTGGTCGCGCACCAGTCCGTGCACATATACCTCACGGAAGGGTACTTTTCCGGTGAAATGCAGTGACATCATCACCATGCGCGCCACCCAGAAGAAAATGATATCGAACCCCGTAACCAGCACCGAGCCGGGCAGGAAGGTTGTCAACTCCGGTGTTTCGTGAGGCCATCCCAAGGTAGAGAAGGGCCACAGCGCGGAAGAAAACCAGGTATCAAGCACGTCTTCATCGCGCTTCAGTTCGCCGGTATAACCTTGAGTGGCAGCCTGTTGGCGAGCCTCGGCTTCGTTACGGGCCACATACGGTTTGCCTTGATCGTCATACCAGGCCGGGATACGGTGTCCCCACCAAAGCTGGCGTGAGATACACCAATCCTGAATGTTGTTCAGCCATTGGTTGTAGGTATTGGTCCAGTTTTCCGGAACGAATTTGATCTCGCCGCTTGCCACGGCTTGTAATCCTTGTTTGGCCATGCCCTCCATTTTCACGAACCATTGGTCGGTAAGCATGGGTTCGATCACGGCGTGGCTACGATCGCCGCGCGGCACCATCAGCTTGTGCGGCTTGGTTGCAACGAGCAAATTTTTTGACTCCAGATCGGCAAGAATTTGTTTGCGTGCCTCGTAGCGATCTTGGCCTTGATAAGCCGGTGCTTGCTCGTTGATCTTGGCATCCAGCGTAAAAATATTGATCGGAGACAAACCATGCCGTTGCCCCATCGCATAGTCGTTAAAATCATGCGCCGGAGTGATTTTCACGCAACCTGTACCAAAGGCCGGATCGACATAATCATCGGCAATGATGGGGATGGTACGGTCAGTGAGGGGCAACTTTAACTTCTGACCTATCAAGTGCTTGTAGCGTGCATCTTCAGGATGAACGGCCACAGCAACGTCACCAAGGAGCGTTTCCGGACGAGTCGTAGCCACGATCAGTGAGCCTACGCCGTTTTCCAGAGGATAGGCGATATGCCACATATTGCCATCTTCCTCCTGAGACACCACCTCCAGATCGGATACCGCTGTACCCAGCACCGGATCCCAGTTGACCAGTCGCTTGCCGCGATAAATCAAATCTTGTTCATGTAGTTTGACGAACACTTCGGTGACCGCTTCAGACAAGCCTTCATCCATGGTAAAACGTTCACGCGACCAGTCGCAGGAAGCCCCCAGGCGGCGCATTTGGCGGGTAATGGTGGACCCGGATTCTTCTTTCCATTCCCATACCCGTTCAAGGAATTTTTCGCGTCCCAAGTCATGACGCGTCAAGCCTTTTGCATCGAGCTGGCGTTCCACGACAATTTGAGTTGCAATCCCTGCGTGATCGGTGCCCGGTTGCCACAGCGTGTTGTCACCCAGCATGCGGTGATAACGAATCAGCGCATCCATCAACGTGTCCTGGAAAGAGTGCCCCATATGCAATGTGCCGGTAACATTGGGTGGCGGCAACATGATGCAGTAGGCCGGTTTATTTTCGTCCGTTGTCGCATGGAAGTATCCGGCGTTTTCCCATTTGGGATACCAGCTTGCTTCGATGGCCTTGGGTTCGAAACTCTTGGCGAGTTCAGGGGTAATTGTGCTGGATTCGTGGGAAATTAATTCAGACATGTTTGACTCGGACATTTCAAGTGTTTCAGATAGGGGCGCGATTATACCAAAGGCAGGCAATCCACTATCTGCAAAAGCGGCAGATGTAGAACCTGTGCTATCAGTTGCAACAGTTGTGAATTCGGCCAAAGCGGGTTCCGGGGGGGCAGGATGAACTTCAAGTTGGGCGCGAATCAGTCCGGGCAAACTGGCTTGCGTCTCGTGCCATGCCTCCTGCCACAATGCTTCAAATTTTCCGGCAAGTTTATCGTGCAAGATCTTTTCCAGTTGCGGCGTAATGAGTGCAACGATGCGTTCGCATTCCACATCAGATAAAGTATCGGGTTCCGGCGCTGGAATTGCATCGCAGATTGGAATAAGCGGGGCAGCTTGCGCAATAAGCTCGGGGACTTCATCGACAATGATCTCAGTCAGGGTAGGGATGTCGATATCCTCATCCACCACCTCAGTCAGTATAGGAATATCGTCGAATTGATAAGTTTGTTCAGGAGCTTGCGTCATGCACTCAATCGACCTGTTTGCTTAAATCGAAGTGGCGCATTTCGTAGCCACGATCTTTGTAAAACTTGTAACGCTCGCGTCCAAGCCGTGCGTCTTCTTCATCACGACTGACAATCTCAATCACGCGCTGGAAGCGGCTGAAAAACGGCAGGCAAGTGGTGTGCAGGCTGATCAACAGTTCGCTATGCGGAAAAGTTTCTTCTTGATGCGTGAGAACCACTGGCATGTCATTCGCCTCAGTTTTATCGCAACGGCAATGTGGAATGAAAGCGGTAGCCGGATAGTGCCACAACAATTTATCCAGCAACTCGGTAACGTCCTCATTCGGCGTGTGCAGCAGCACCCGCAGACCTTTCTGCATCGCCTTGTGGCTCAACTGGCAAGCTGTGCGCAGCTTGTCGGTACTGCCAGTGTAAAAATCAACTTTGGTCACAGAACAAAGGTAGAGAGTGAAAGACGTCTGATTATAGCAAAGGCTGATACAGGTAGAAGGCGTGTATGCGAAAAGGCGGATATTGTTAGTGGCTTCTCTACAATCTACAGGAGACATAGAAACTGGGGTAAATAAGGGAGGGTATCTGACGGCTTCTCAATCTGAAGCGACATTAAAGCATTTAAATTGATACCCCAAACAGACCATCAAAAGTTCTGTAAAAGCTCTTCAAACTGCGCTATTGGCATTGGCTTACCGTACAGATATCCTTGGTAGTGGATGCAACCCATGTCAAAGAGTAGTTTTCTTTGTCCTTCCGTTTCTACTCCCTCAGCAATGTAATTCAGATTTAAACTACGTGCCATTGCAATGATTGTGCGAACGATAGCTCTGTCACTATCATCAGAAGCGAGGTCGCGCACGAATGACTGGTCAATTTTAAGTTGGTCAAGTGGTAGTCGCTTCAGATATTGCAAAGATGAATACCCAGTACCGAAATCGTCCAAGGAGAACCGGATTCCGATCTGATTTAGCTCATTCATTGAAAGAATTGTTTTCTCAATGTTCTCAAGCAACAGGCTTTCCGTCAATTCCAGTTTGAGTAGCATCGGGTTTATGGCATATTTTTGTACATTGGCTTTCACAAGAGCAACGAAATCGGATTGACGGAATTGCCTGGCACTCACATTTACAGATAGAACGAAATCTCTGGAAATCTCATCCTCCTGCCATGCCTTGAGCTGTGCGCATGCCGTTTCTAGTACCCATTCCCCTATAGGTAAAATAAGTCCGCACTCTTCAGCCAATGGAATAAATTCTATGGGACTGACTACACCTCGCTTAGGGTGTAACCATCGAATCAAAGCCTCTGCTCCTATCGGACGATGCAATCCATTTGTTTGAGTACTGGCCACCTGTATCTGGTAGTACAACCGGAATTGATTATGCTCAATGGCATTGCGTAACTCTCTTTCAAGAATTGCACGAGCGTTGATGGTAGCTTGCATTTCTGGGTCGAAAAATCGAAGTGTATTGCGGCCTGCATTCTTGGACTGATACATTGCGATGTCAGTTTGTTTTAACAGTTCTTCAATCGAAAGAGATTTGTCATTAAACAGAGATGCGCCGATGCTAGGAGAGTTTCGATACTCATGAATGTCTAGCTGGTATGGTTGGTTCAGTGTGGCAAGTATCTTATTGCCAACTGATTCTGTCTGTTCAGCTGCTTCCACAGTGTCCTTGCTCAGGTTTTCCAGCATGATCACGAATTCGTCACCACCTAGTCGGGCAACGGTATCTCCATCCCGCACACATGATTCAAGACGTTTTGCAACCTGTTGCAACAACAAGTCTCCCATTGCGTGACCAAGGGTGTCATTAAGGGTTTTAAAATTATCCAGATCAATGAAAAGCAGCGCTCCTGTTAGACCACTGCGTGCTTTGGAAGCCAATGCCTGTCTAAGTCTGTCTAAAAGTAGTCGCCGATTAGGTAAGCGAGTAAGGGGGTCATAAAACGCCAGATGCTTGATCTCATCTTCTGCGGCCTTGGTTAGGGTAATGTCGGAAAGGTTGGAAACATAATGAGTGACAATACCTTCTGCGTTCTTGACAGCGGTTATGGTCAGATGTTCTGGATAAACTTCACCATTTTTGCGACGGTTCCAAATTTCACCTTCCCATGATCCGCTAATGTTTATGCTCTTCCACATTGCGGCATAGAAATTTGCATCGTGGCGATCTGACTTGAGAATACGTTGGTTCTTACCTATTGCTTCTTCGGCGCGATATCCGGTAATGTTTGTAAATGCATGGTTCACACGGAGAATCGTGCCATTTGTATCGGTAATGCTAATTCCTTCGTGTGATTCAAATGCAGTGGCGGCAATAAGTAGCTCAGATTCAGCCACTTTGTGTTCAGTGATGTCATGCACAATACCCAATATAATGTTTGAGATAACCTCAGCATTATGCTGCAATTCTCCGTAGCCACTGAGCGTTCGCAACTTGCCATCCGGTCTGATAACACGGAATTCAAGTAAATCTGGTTTGTTTCCTGCGGCACAGGAAGTTATCCATGCCTGCATTGAAGATCTGTCTTCAGGGTGTATGAGTGACGTGAACGATTCGACTGACGGGATAAACGTGACTGGAGAGACTCCGTAAATACGATATGTTTCTTCAGACCATGATAAATTGCCGGATGACAAGTCGAAATGCCAACTGCCAATGTGCGCGATACGTTGTGATTCCAATAATTGAAACTTATTCTCAATCAATGCTGCTTCCGCCAGTTTACGGTCGGTTATGTCCACATTAGTCCCGAGCATTCGTAGCGGCTTTCCCTGCTCGTCGCGGAACACCTTCGCCACAGCCTTAATATAGCGGGTCTCGCCATCAGGCCAGACCACGCGAAATTCAGTATTGAAAGGTTTCTCCCCCTTGATCGCGGCTTCAACTTCCTGATCGCCGCGCACAAGATCGTCCGGATGCAGAGATGCACGCCATGCCTCTTCAGTGCCAATAAAATCTTCTCGCCTGATGTGATACAGCGCATACATTGAGTCGTCCCAAATCATCTGTTGTGTGACCAAATTCCAGTCCCAGATGCCCACACCGTTATGCATTGTGGCTAATGCCAAGCGTTCCTCTTTTTCGTGTAACGCACTTTCACCCTTTTTGCGTTCGGTTATGTCTACAGCGTTTCCAATTACAAGCTGAGTTTTGCCATAACCATCTTGCACCTTGGAGACAAATACTTCCGCCCAGAAAATACTTCCATCCTTTCTGATATATCGCTTCTCGTAGTGCAGTTTGTCGACTGCTCCACTAGAAAGTTTCTCATATTGCAGCCTCGAAGCTTCCCGGTCATCGGGGTCGGTTATATCTGCTACGGTTTTGTTCACGAGTTCGTCGGCATCGTATCCGAACATTTCGAGAGTATGTGAATTGACTTGAACAATGCGGCCAGTCTTTGGATCGATGGCAACTGTACCAGTCGGGGAATTTTCAAACAGGACTGCAGATTGATGAGCATATTTTTGTAGTTGATTGACTATAAAACCTATCATCCATCCAGAAAACACAAAAGCAGCTAAAGCAAATTTACCATCTGAAGAGGATTGAAAAGACCAAAAAGGAGGTATGAATATGTAATATGAGGCTATGGCACTGAGTGCCAAAACAAGCGCACCTTGTCTAATGCCAAAATAATAAAAGGCTATAACAATAGCAGGGTAAAACGTCACGAACGGAAAGCCAGATTCGACTGGTGCTATCAAAAAGCGCACCAGCAATGCAAGAATAAAGGTCGTAACTGCTAGAGTATAGCGTGATAAAGCGGTCTTTTTTTCGCTGAACTCACGAAGGTTCAAGATAGATCGTTGAAACTATTTAAGCAATTTGGACATTATGACCTTAATAAATACATAGAAATAGGGACATTGGAAAATTTTTAAAAATTAGTCTCGATGGAAGAAAGGTGGCATCGACTATTTTCGCATGATGAACATTAGTGCCGATTCGGCATTTAGCGTAATGGGAGTCGCATGGTTAAACATCTGCCTACACTAGAAATTTTCATAAAATTGCTTGTTCGAGCGTCTGTATCTAATTTTTAGAGTTCACACAGTTATCCCAAACTTGCCATTAACCACTGCGAATTGGTTACCAGAAACCCGCCATTCATGAAGTGAAATAAATGCACCTAAACAGAATAATTTTCGCAACGGTATCTATTTTGCATGCGAATCCCGGTTCAAACTGGACACGCATTCCACGGCAAACTGGACAGTAAAATAGAGATGTAGCGGTACGCGGGATAACCGTGACACCCTAGGTTTTTTACCGGGAGCCACATGGCCAACAACAGGTTAGCCGCCTTAGGTGGCTATAAGTTTAATTGTTCCTTTGAGGGGCTTACCCAATAAGCCTCCGGCTATGTCAGAGGTAATTTAACGATTTCAGCGAGCTTGCTGGTTTCATTTAGTAGATTGATCCATACGTGCCTCACTGCCGAAATTACCAACATTGCAGTTGCAA
>Ga0316223_1001278_pt1 | contig 24405 bp, 22 predicted proteins | sample TBH18009metaG_FD_206007 | JGI IMG/M metagenome (GOLD analysis project Ga0316223, IMG submission 206007) | Freshwater microbial communities from Trout Bog Lake, Wisconsin, USA - TBH18009 | ecosystem: Environmental > Aquatic > Freshwater > Lake > Hypolimnion/Profundal zone | place: USA: Wisconsin...
ACGTCTTCGTTGCGCATGCCGAAACGTTCGGAACCAAACAAGAAAGCGATGCCTTGCTGCAGGGGCGCCGCATCGGCTGCCCGTGGTTCCGCCAGTGCCAGGGCGTTGGCAGCCGCCAGTTGTTCGAAATGAACGCGGGGGGTCGTGGTGGGCGGACCGAAGTCGCGTGGCGTCATGGCGGTGGCGCACAGATGACTCATGCCGTCGAGGGCTTCGTCCAGTGTCTCTACGACGCGGCACCGCTCCAGCACGTCGTGCGCACCACTGCTGCGCTGGATCGTTTCTTCGCGCCGCAACACATTGGGCCAGCGGGGTGCCACCAGGACCAGGTCGTCAAAACCCATGGTTTTCATGGCCCGCGCCGCAGCGCCGACGTTGCCTGCGTGACTGGTTTGAATAAGAATAAAGCGCGTTTTCATGGGGCGGGTAAAATAGCCGATTGTCGCCGCCTGCATCGCCAGTTGGCACGTCCTGTTCTTCGCACCACAATTTATGTCGCCCAATCTGCATCCCATGATCAATGTGGCCGTTAAAGCGGCCCGCGCTGCCGGCGCCATCATCAACCGCGCCGCGCTGGATATTGAATCCGTCCGGGTATCGCAAAAAAATGCCAACGATTTCGTCACCGAAGTCGATCATGCGGCCGAGGCGATCATCATCGAAACCCTGCTCACGGCCTATCCGGGCCATGGCATCTGGGCCGAGGAATCGGGCCACACGCACGGTGCGCAGGATTCTGAATTTGTCTGGATCATCGACCCGCTCGACGGCACCACCAATTTCATTCACGGCCTGCCAGTTTATTGCGTCAGCATTGCGCTGGCGGTGCGCGGCAAAGTGGAACAGGCCGTGGTCTACGACCCCACGCGTAACGACCTGTTCACCGCCACCAAGGGCCGTGGCGCCTACCTGAACGACCGCCGCTTGCGCGTGTCCAAACGCACCCAGCTCAAGGACGCACTGGTCTCCACCGGCTTCCCTTACCGCCAGGGCGACAATTTCGACCGCTATCTGGTGATGATGGGTGAGGTCATGCGCCGCACGGCCGGCCTGCGCCGCCCCGGTTCGGCCGCACTGGATCTGGCGTACGTAGCGGCTGGGTTTACCGATGCTTTTTTCGAAAAAGGTCTGCAGGCCTGGGACGTGGCGGCCGGATCGCTGCTGGTGCAGGAAGCCGGCGGTCTGGTTGGCAACTTCACCGGCGAAGCCGATTTCCTGGACCAACAGGAATGTCTGGCCGGCAGTCCGCGCATTTATGGGCAGTTGGTGACCGTACTGGGTCCGCACAGCAAATTTGCCAGTGCTGCTGACAAGGCAACGGTGCAACAGGCCGCGCAGGCGCTGGCATCCGTTGCCGCCGGTGTGACCGACGCAGCCAGTGCCGCTGACGCCCAGGGCGAAGGCCGCCCAACGACCACCACGACGTCAACCACCACGCTGCGCCTGTGAGCCTGCGCCCGATGGCAGCGCTATCGACTACCAGCCTGTTCCGCCAGCGCGCGTTCATCCACTTCTGGCTGGCCCGCATCGGCGGCACCACTGGCAACCAGATGCTGATGGTGGCGCTGGCCTGGCACATGTATGCACTCACGTCCAGTGCCTGGGACCTGGGGCTGGTCGGGTTGTTCCAGTTTGCTGCGGCCTTTTTACTGACGCTGCCGGCCGGCTATCTGGCCGACCGCATGCACCGTGGGCGATTGTTCGCCACTTGCATGCTGGTGCAGGCGCTGGCGACTCTTGTTCTGATTCTGGCCGAGCAGCAGGGAATGACCAGCCGCGACCTGCTGCTGGGCGTTGCACTGGTGCTGGGTGCCGCGCGCGCATTCCAGATGCCAACGCAGCAAGCACTGATGCCGCAACTGGTGCCGCCCCACCTGCTACAGGGCGCCATCACCCTGAATTCAGCGGCAATGCAGGCGGCCATCATTGGTGGACCGGCGCTGGGCGGCGCGCTCTATCTGCACAGCGTCACGACGGTGTATGCCTGTGGCTGCGTCATGTTTGTGCTGGCGGGTGGGCTGACTTTGCGCGCGCGCTACCAGGTGCCGCCGGTCGCACCCCACGAGCCGGGCTGGTCCGCCGTGTTTGCGGGTGTGCGTTTTGTGTGGGCGCACAAGGTGATTCTGGGTGCCACGTCGCTGGACTTGTTTGCCGTGCTGCTGGGGGGCGCCACCGCGCTGTTGCCCATGTACGCGCGCGATTTGCTACACACCGGCCCGTTCGGTCTGGGCCTGTTGCGCGGCGCACCGGCCGCTGGGGCGCTGCTGATGTCACTGGCCATGGTGCGCTGGCCCTTGCGACACCAGGTTGGCAAGAAGCTGCTGCTGGCGGTGGTGGTGTTCGGGGTGGCGACCATGGTGTTTGGCGTGTCGAACAGTTTCCCGTTGTCGCTGCTGGTGCTGGCGGTCAGCGGTGCGGCGGACACTATCAGCGTGGTCACGCGCTCCAGTCTGGTTCAGATGGAGACGCCGGACGCCATGCGCGGACGCGTGTCCGCCGTCAATTCCATTTTTATCGGGGCCTCCAACCAGCTCGGCGAATTCGAATCAGGCGCCGTAGCGGCGCTGTGGGGGCCGGTGTTTTCCGTGGTGTCGGGCGGCATTGGCACCATTTTGGTAGCCGCCGCCTGGTTCAAATTGTTTCCGACCCTGGCCCAGCGCGACCAGATGGCGCCAGCGAAACACGGCGCATCGGCTGTGGTGCAAAGCCATGGTTGAGCGGCCCGCTGCCGTGCCCGGTTTGCACACCGGCACCCGCCTGTAGCGCTGCGCGCACAAACTGGTGCGCTGCGCGCACCGCCTGTTCCAGCGTATCGCCCAATGCCAGATAAGCCGCGATGGCGGCCGACAAGGTGCAGCCAGTTCCGTGCGTATTGGCAGTGGCAATGCGGGACCCCGACAGCCAGCACAGTTCGCCATCCGGCAGCAGCAACAGATCCTGCAAGTGGGCGCCCGGCATGTGACCACCTTTGATCAGCACGGCAGGCGCACCACGCCGCTGCAGTTCGCGTGCGCCCTGCTCGACTGCCTGCGGCGTGGGCAGCACCCGCCCGAGCAGAAACGCCGCTTCGTCCAGGTTGGGGGTCATCAGCGTGACACGGGGAAACAGTTCCTGCTCCAGCACCGCCACGGCATCGGCATCGAGCAGCGCACGCCCGCTGCTGGACACCAGCACCGGGTCCAGAATGACGGGCTTCAGTGCGTGCACATCAATGGCCTGGGCCACCACGCGCGCCAGGGACGCCGAATACAGCATGCCGATCTTGACGGCGTCCACGCCGATGTCGCTCACCACGGCGTCAATTTGCGCTTGCAGCATGGCGGGCGTAACGCCTTGCACGGCGCTCACCGAGCGTGTGTTTTGTGCTGTCACGGCGGTAATGGCGCTCATGCCGTAGCAGCCCAGCGCAGCACAGGTTTTCAGGTCTGCCTGGATGCCGGCGCCGCCACCGCTGTCGGAGCCGGCGATGGTGAGCACACGCGCGTAGCGCGCCTGCACCAGGGCGGTGGCTGCGGTGGGGGTCAGGGTAGGAGAATCAGGCTGCATCAGCAATCGCTCTCAGCATTGCGGCGGCGTCTTTGGGTGCGTCGGCGGCGCAGATGGCGCTGACCACCGCCAGACCATCGGCACCGGCGGCCCGCACCTGTGCCGCGTTGCCTGCATGGATGCCGCCAATGGCCACCAGCGGGTGGGTACTGGCGCTGCGCGCACGGCGCAGCCCGGCCAGGCCCCAGGGTTCTGCCGTGTCGGTTTTGGTCGGGGTCGCAAACACCGGGCTGAGCCCAAGGTAATCGAGCGGCAGGGTCTGTGCCCGCTGCACGTCGTCCAGGCTTTCCACCGACCAGCCGATGAACACGTGTGGCGGCAACAGCTTGCGTGCCACAGTCACTGGCAGGTCAGACTGGCCCAGGTGCACGCCGTGCGCGCCACACGCCAGCGCAATGTCGATACGGTCGTTGATAACCAGCGGCACATCCAACGGCTCCAACAGCGCCATCAGGGCACAGGCCTGGGCATAAAACACCTGCGAGCTGGCTTCTTTTTCGCGCAGCTGGACACACGTGACGCCGCCGTGCACCGCTGCCAGCACCACGTCGCTCAGCGTGCGGCCACGCATGCAAGCCTGGTCGGTCACCAGGTACAGGCGCAGCGCATCACGCAATACGGCACGCAGCGCTGGGCGCGTCAGCGTCGGCACGGGCATTTATGCGGACCCGTCCAGGCGCAGACGGCGCTCCAGCGTGGGCTGGTCCAGCAACTGCAGCACATCGAGCATCGCGACTTGCATGCTGCCCACGCCTTGCTGGCGTTGTTGTACTTGCTCGGCGGCAATTTCACCGGCCAGCGCCATCCAGGCCATGGCCGACACGGTGGCACGCCAGGCATCGGGCTGCACCACGCACAGGGCGCCGATCAGGGCGGTGACGGAGCAGCCGACGCCGGTGATTTTGGTCATCCAGGCGTGGCCGTTGTGGATGCGTGCCGAACGGCCACGGGCGTCGATGATGTGGTCGGTGGCGCCACTGACGCAGACGACGCCGCCGGTGCGCTGGGCCAGCGCGTGCGCGGCCGCCACGGCATCAACGGCGGCGGCGCTGCTGTCGACACCCCGGGTTTGCACAGCCGCTCCGGCGACGCGCATGATTTCCGAGCCGTTGCCACGAATCACGCTCGGCATGGCCTGTGCCAGTAGCCGCTCGATGCTGGCATCGCGGTAGGGCGTGGCGCCAGCGCCGACCGGGTCAAGCACCACCGGGATACCGCGTTCGGTGGCGGTCTGCAGCGCCAGACGCATGCTTTCGATCCAGTACGGTTCGAGGGTTCCGATGTTGAGTACCAGCGCCTGCGCGATGCCCGCCATGGCCACGACTTCTTCGTGCGCGTGCGCCATGACCGGCGCGGCACCGGCGGCCAGCAATACGTTGGCATTGAAATTCATGACCACGAAGTTGGTCACGCTGTGCACGAGCGGCGAGCGTTCGCGCACGGCCTGAATGTCAGACCAGATGTGCGCAGCGGTAAGGGTTTCAGACATGCAGTTCCTTGTGTGGTTCGGTGAACGATAAACAAGGGGCGCGCCAGCCTGAAAAAGCGCACCAGAGCGGTGTCTGTGGCGCCATGCTTGCCTACGCTGGCACGACCCAGATCAGGTACAAAGCGTATTTCTCAGCCGCCCCACCGGGGGTGGGGTGGCACCGCTAGCAGGGCGAATTATGACGCAACTCAGTAGGCCCGGAAATTGCCGTTGCCTGTGGCGCCGCGCAACGGCAGCGCCGGGCCTGCATCGGTACGCAGGCGCGCGCCAGTGGCTCTGCCAGCCGGCGCCGCCAGGCGTCCTGCAAGCACCACCGGAGCGGCACCCGCGCCCAACTGGAAAAAGGCGACCGCGCGCTGCAGTTGTTCGGCCTGCCCGGACAACTCTTCGCTGGTTGCGGCCAGCTCTTCGGAGGCTGAAGCGTTTTGCTGCGTCGCCTTCGACAGCTGCCCCATGGCACCACCGATCTGGATCACTGCCTCACTTTGCTCGGCACTGACCGCCGCAATTTCCTGCACCAGCTGGCTGGTCTGCTGAATGCTGGGAACGATCTCGTTGAGCAGTTTGCCGGCGCGCTCCGCTGTGGATACGCTTTTTCCCGCCAGCTCGCTGATTTCCTTGGCCGCTTCCTGGCTGCGTTCGGCCAGCTTGCGTACTTCAGCGGCCACCACGGCAAAGCCCTTGCCGTGTTCACCCGCGCGCGCGGCCTCGATGGCCGCGTTGAGGGCGAGCAAATTGGTCTGGTAGGCAATGTCGTCGACGATGCCGATCTTGGCCGCGATTTGCTTCATGGCCAGCACGGTCTCGCTGACGGCAGTCCCACCCTCGGCGGCTTCCTTGTTGGTCTTGGCCGCCATGCCGTCGGTGACCCGTGCGTTTTCGCTGGTCTGGCTGATGGACAAGGACATGGCTTCTATCGACGCCGTGGTTTCTTCCACACTGGCGGCCTGCTCGCTGGCCGCTTGCGACAGCGATTGGGCCGTGGCGCTAACCTGACTGGAGGCGCCCGTCAGGGCCTCGGCGGAGTTGCGCACCTCGCTGATGGTTTCCGCCAATTTGATCGCACTGGCGTTGGCGTCTTGCCTGACCTGGTCAAACACGCCAAAGGTGGTGCGTTCGATGCGCTGTGTCAGGTCGCCACGCGCCAATCCGGAGAACACTCGGCCCACGTCAGCCACGACTTCAACCAGACGCTCGGTGCTGGCATTGGCATCTTGCTTGAGTTGTGCAAAGGCACCGCTGTAGTCGTGCGTGATGCGTTGCGTGAGATCGCCCTCGGCCAGCGCCGCCAGCACACGCGACACGTCGGCAATGATGACGCCAGTGGTGTCCAGCAGGCCATTGACGCCTTCGCACAGTGCCACCATGGGGCCGCTCTTGCCATCCAGCGAAATGCGCTTGGACAGATTGCCCTCCTTGGCCGCAGCAATCACGCCCTGGGTTTGCTCCACCACGGAGCGCAGCAAGGCAGTGGCTTCGACCTCGGCCGTGACGTCGGTGGCGATTTTGACCACCCGGACCACGCGCCCGGTTTCGTCCGTGACTGGCGTATAAGCCGCCTGCAAATGCACCACCTGGCCCGATTTGCTGACACGGCGAAACACCGCAACCTGCGGCTTGCCAGACAGGAGGTCAGCCCAAAACTGCCGATAAGCCGGTGTGTCGATCTGATCCGCTTCCACAAACAGGCGATGGTGCTTGCCCCTGATCTGGTCGAGCGGGTAGCCAATGATGCGCAGAAAATTGGCGTTGGCGTCGATCACGTGCCCGCCCAGATCGAACTCGACAAAGGCAAACGAGGCGTTGATGGCCGTCAGCAGACCTTTGTTGTTCTGGCGCTCAGTCTCTATCTCGGTGATGTCATAACGCACACCCAGGTATTTTTCCGGCTTGCCGTTGGCCCCCAGAATGGGCGCAACCACGGCGTCCACGTAGTACGGGCTGCCGTCTTTGGCGCGGTTCTTGATAACGCCGCGAAATATGTCGCCACGCCCAATCGTGGCCCACATCTGCCGGAACGTTTCCTTGGGCATGTCGGGATGGCGCGTCTTGCTGTGCGGCGCGCCCATCAGTTCATCGCGACTGTATTTGGATATCTCGACGAACTTGTCATTGAGGCTGATGATGTCGCCTTTTTTGTTCGCCTCGGACACGATGCTAGTCAGGTTCATGACGTCCTTGCGGACTTGCAACTCGGCTTCCAGCTCCGCAATACGGCGCTGCATGGAACCGACCCTGAACAACCCGGAAAACCAATTGAATTCTTCCGACTTCATCGTATTGCTCCAACGTAATAGGTAAGGTGAGTTTAGTCTACAGACCGTCGCTGACTATCTTCCTACGATAGTCGCAAAAACCCCCTACTTTCAGCTATATATTCGTATTCGCACAAACCCGGGGCTCTGTCTGGCGTGAATCCGTGCGCGGGCAATGCCACGCGCATCGGCTGCTTATCCGTTGTATTTGTACACACCGTGCCCGGTCTTGCGGCCTAGGCGTCCAGCTGCCACCAGTTCCTTGAGCAGCGGGCAGGGACGGTATTTGCTGTCGCCGAATTCCTTCAGATAGACCTCCATCACCGCCAGGCACACATCGAGCCCGACCAGGTCGGCCAGTGCCAGCGGACCGATGGGCTGGTTGCAGCCCAGCTTCATGCCGTCGTCGATGTCTTCGGGGCTGGCCAGTCCTTCCGACAGCACAAACAGCGCTTCGTTGATCATGGGCACCAGAATGCGGTTCACCACAAAGCCGGGCGCGTTCTTGACCGTGATGGGGCGCTTGCCCACGGCTTCGGCCAGTTGCTGCACGGCGGCATGGGTGGCGTCGCTGGTCTGCAGGCCGCGAATGATTTCCACCAGCGCCATCATGGGCACCGGGTTGAAGAAGTGCATGCCAATGAAGCGGTCCGGGCGCGAGGTGATGGCGGCCAGTTTGGTAATGGAAATGGACGAGGTGTTGGATGCGATCAGCACTTCGGGCGCCAGCATGGCGTCGACCTGCTGAATGATGCGCACTTTGAGGTCATAGTTTTCGGTGGCGGCTTCGATCACGATGTCGGTCGCCTTCAGCGCTTCGTAGCTGGTGGTGCCTTGAATCCGGGCCAGGGCCTGGTCGCGCGCGTCCTTGGTGATTTTTTCCTTGTTCAGCAACCGGTCCAGGCTGCTCGCGACGGTTTTGATGCCACGCTGCACCGCCTCGTCCGAAATATCGACCATCACCACCTGCAAGCCCGCGACGGCACACGCCTGCGCAATACCGTTGCCCATGGTGCCAGCACCAATCACTCCCACTGTCTGAATAGCCATTCAACTTCTCCTGATGAAATGCACAATCCGCCACTATAGCGGTGCGAGAAGGCGCTTTCGAAGCCATCTTGTAGCCTTTTGTAGCGCCCCCGGTGTCGCAACCAACGATGTCGCAACAACCGCTGTCGCCTCCGAGGATGGGTGGCGCTTCAAACGCCAGAATCACGGACTTTTCAAAAGTAGTCGCGCAGGCGGTAATAGGACATGCCCAGCACCTGGAACAATCCGGCCAGGGTCTCGCCGCCCGGAAACGCCGGGTTGCGCAACGGGGTGAATAGCTGCAGGGGCTGATCATCGCCCAGGATGGCCTGGGCCAGCACCCGTGCGGCCAGGCAGGTTGATACCAGCCCGTGCCCTGAATAGCCCTGCGCCCAGTACACGTTGCGCTCGCGCCCGAAATCCGGGGTGCGCGCCATGGTGATATCAATGTGCCCGCCCCAGGTGTATTCGATCCGGGTCTGGGCCAATTGCGGAAAGACGCGCAGCATGTCGGCGCGCATGCTTTGCGTGAGGTTCAGTGGCGTGCGTCCGGTGTAGCTGCATTTTCCGCCAAACAGCAGGCGCCGGTCGGCGCTCAGTCGGAAGTAGTCGAGGATGAACTGGTTGTCGCTGACGGCAGCGTTGCGTGGCAGCAGAGTGCGCGCCAGCCTCTCAGGCAGCGGCTCGGTGGCAATCATGTAGGTGCCCACCGGCAGGATGCGGCTGCGTACCTGCGCGTCGAGCGTGTGCACGTAGGCATTGCAGGCCAGCACCAGTTGGTGGGCCCGTACGCTGCCGTGGGCCGTATCCACCGCCACTCCCTGCGCCGTTTCACGGTATTGCAGGGCGCGCGAATCTTCAAAAATCCGCACCCCGGCCTGTTCGGCGGCCCGCGCCAGTCCGAGCGCGTATTTGAGCGGATGCAGATGACCGCCCTGCGCGTCCAGCAAACCGGCCTGGTAGCGCGGCGAGTCAATGTGGCCGGGCAAATCGGCCTTGGGCACGAAGGTCAGCGCGTGGTAGTTCCATTTGCGCGCGGCCTCCTCCTGCCAGTCGGTCAGCAGGTGCACGCGTCGCTCCAGTACGCTGGTCCACAAGTGGCCGTTGACCAGGTCGCAGTCGATCGCATGGTCGGCAATGTGCTGCCGAATTTCGGCGCCAGCCTCGACCATCAACTGCCAGACCTGGCGCGCGCCGTCGCCGCCGAGCGCGGCCTCAAACGGCGCCATGTCGCAGGAGAAGCCCAGAATCAGCTGCCCGCCGTTGCGCCCGGAGGCGGCCCAGGCGACGCGGCTGGCTTCCAGAATGGCCACGCGTTGGCCCGCCTGTGCCAGCCGCAGCGCGGTGTACAGGCCGGTGAAGCCGGCGCCGACCACCACCACATCCACATCGAGTGACTGCTGCAGCCGGGGACGCGGTGTCTGCAACCCCTGGCAACTGGCGGCGTAATAACTGGCGACGTGGTTCTGGCTGCTGTCAAACATGGGCGGCTCCGGTGATGGTGGCCGGATTATTGGATGCGCGGCCGCCCCGCAAAGGTGCCAATTCGACGCGCCGCGCCGGGCCTACCTGCCTACCTGCCTACCTGCCTACCTGCCTACCTGCCTACCTGCCTAGCTGATCAGCACTGCCCGGAAGTCGTTGATGTTGGTCAGCGTGGGGCCGGTGTGCACCAGCGCGCCGACGGCGTCGAGCAACGGTGCGCTGTCGTTCTGGTCGAGTGCGTGCTGTGGCGACAGACCCCGGTCCAACGCACGCTGCACGGTGTCGGGTGCCAGTTGCGCACCGGCGGCGCCGGCGGTGCCGTCCAGGCCATCGGTCCCGGCCGACAGGGCGTGGATGCGCGCGGCACCTGCCTGCCCCTGCAAAGCCAGGCCGAGCGCCAGAATGAATTCAGTGTTGCGCCCACCGCGCCCGGACCCACGCACCGTCACGGTGGCTTCGCCACCCGACAGCAACACACACGGCGCAGCAAACGGCGCGTTGTGCTGCGCCACGCTCAAGGCAATGGCGGCGTGGGTTTTGGCCAGCGCACGCGCTTCGCCTTCCATGGCGTCGGACAGGATGTGGCATGCCAATCCTGCCGCCATGGCGGCCTGCTGGGCCGCCTGCAGGCCGGTCCAGGCACTGGCAATCAGCGTACTGCGGTGCCCTTGCAGACGCGGATCGTGGGGCTTGACCGACTCCCAGCGGCCTTGCGCCAGCGCGTCCAGAACCCGTGGCCGGTCGGTGATGGCATAGCGTTGCAGCACGGCCAGCGCGTCCTGGCAGGTGCTCGCATCCGGCAAGGTCGGACCGGACGCAATCAGGGCCGGATCGTCGCCAGGGATATCGGAAATCAGCAAGGTCACGACCTGGGCGGGATAGGCCGCAGCGGCCAGGCGCCCGCCTTTGATGGCCGACAGATGGCGGCGCACCGTGTTGATTTCTGCAATGCTGGCGCCGCGCAGCAGCAAGGCACGCGTGATGTGCTGTTTGTCAGCCAGCGACAAGCCCTCTGCCGGATGCGCGCACAGCGCCGAGCCGCCGCCCGACACCAGCGCCAGCACCAGGTCGTCCGACTGCAAACCGTGCACCGCCTGCAGCAGGGCGTTGGCACCGCGCACGCTGCTGTCGTCGGGCACAGGATGGCTGCCGGTCAGCACCGTGATGTTTCGCAAGGGGACGGTAGCGCCAACCGGCGCCACCACGACGCCGCTGAGTTCGCCCCGTTCGTCACCCTCGCCCAACCACTGCTGTTCCACTGCGGCGGCCATGGCAGCGGCGGCCTTGCCCATGCCCACCACCACCGTTTTGCCACGCGGCGCTGGCGGCAGATGCGGCGCAACGACCTGCATCGGGTTGGCTGCGGCCAATGCAGCGCGGTACAGCGTCAACAGCAGGGCGCTGGGGGAATCCATGGTCATGGCGCGGCGTCCTGGGTCTGACTTCATGCGGCGGCGTTACGCCTGATTCACGTCCACCACCACTCGGCCACGCACCGTGCCGGCCAGCAGTTGCGGTGCCAGCGCGACGACGTCTGCCAGTCCGACTGCGTGCGTGATACGCGCCAGGACGCCCAAGTCCAGGTCTTTGGCCAGGCGCTGCCAGGCTTCCAGGCGCCGGGCGCGGCTGGCCATAACGGAGTCAATGCCGTAGAGCGTGATGCCGCGCAAAATGAAGGGCGCGACCGAGGCCGGGAAGTCCATGCCAGCGGCCAGACCACAGGCGGCCACGGCGCCGCCATAGCGCGTGCTGGCGCAGGCATTGGCCAGCGTGTGGCTGCCCACGGCATCCACCACGCCCGCCCAGCGCTCCTTGGCCAGGGGCTTGCCGGGGGCCGACAGCTCGGCCCGGTCCACTACCTGCGCGGCACCGATGGACTGCAAAAATTCGGCTTCCTGCGCCCGCCCGGTGGACGCCACCACCCGGTAGCCCAGGCGCGACAGCAGCGCCACGGCCACGCTGCCAACGCCGCCATTGGCGCCGGTCACCAAAATGTCGCCGTCGCCCGGTTGAATGCCGTGGCGCTCCAACGCCATCACACACAGCATGGCGGTGTAGCCGGCGGTGCCAATTTCCATGGCCTGGCGCAGTTCGAGTGCGTCCGGCAAGGCAATCAGCCAGTCGGCCTTGACGCGCGCCACCTGGGCCAGGCCACCCCAGTGGCCCTCGCCCACGCCCCAGCCATTCAGGATGACGCGGTCGCCCACGTTCCATTGCGCACTGGTGCTGTGGCTGACGGTGCCAGCGAAGTCAATGCCGGGAACCATCGGGAACTTGCGCACCACGGGCGACTTGCCGGTGATAGCCAGGGCGTCCTTGTAGTTCAGGGTGGACCAGGCGACACGCACCGTGACGTCGCCCTCGGGCAACTCCGAGTCGTCGATGGGCTGCAGTGCAGCGGCATAGCCGTGGTCGTCTTTGGTGATCTTGATGGCGTTGAACATGGGGGCTCCAGGTGGTTTCTATTCTCTAACGTCTCTATCCTGTCAGACCGGCTGCTGGCTGGCAACCAGCGCGGCCATCCGGTCGCGCTGCTCCACCTGCTTGAGCAGCAGCAACAGCACCGTGCCAACCGCCATGGCGCCTGCCGCCAGATACAGGCCTGCGTTGTAGCTGCCCGAACTGCGCGCCAGCCAACCGGTGACAGCCGGTGCCAGGATTTGCGCGGCACCGTAGGCCAGCGTCATTTTGCCCATCATCTTGGCGGGGCGCGTCGGGTAGTAGCGCCCGGCCATGGTCAACACCAGGCTGACCATGCCAATGAAGGTGCCGCCAAACAGCAGCGCACCAAACAGCGTGGCCCAGATGCCGCCGAACAGCACCGGCATGACGATGCCGACGATCTGCAGCACGGCGGCGGCAACCAGCGCGTTCAGGTCGCCGGTGCGGCGCGCAATCAGGTCCCAGTTGATGCAGGCGGGCACGGCGGCCAGCCCAATCGCCAGAAACGCCAGCGTGCCGCGCCCGGCCAGGCCTGGCAGCTTGTCGACGATGGCGACAATGAAGGTGGCGCTCACCACGTAGCCGACCCCGGCGCAGAAATAGGACGCCATGAAGATGCGCAGAAACAGCGCGCTGGGCGGGTTGTCGCGCATGGCCTGACCGCTCTTGGTAACGCCGCTGGTGTCCGGTGGCGGCAGCCAGCGCAGCGCCGGAATCGCCAGCAGGCAGCCAATGCCGGTCAGCACGTACCACTGAGTGTGCCAGTCGAGTTCGGGCGTCATGAGCCAGACCACGACGGAGCAGCCGGCAATGCCAAACCCGGCGCCCGTGAAGTGAATGCCCAGTTCGCTGCGGTGGTTGTGGCGGATCAGCCAGTTCAGGATCAGGCCGGTGCCCAGCAGCATGGACGCCGCGCTGCTGAAGCCCGCCAGAAAACGCGACAGCGCCCACACCGCCAGGTGGGTGCTCATGCCCATCATGGCGGTACTGACAATAGCCACGATCATGCCGATGCGGTAGAGCCGGTCCTTGAGCACCAGGTCGCTGATGCGTGACGCAATGAGGGCGCCGCCCAGATAGCCAGCGTAATTGATAGCCGCCAGCCAGCCCGCTTCGGCCACACCCAGCCCGGCCTGCTGCTGCATCTGCGGCAGCAGCGGCGTGTAGGCAAAACGCGCCACGCCCAGCGTCAGCATGATGCTGAAGATGCCCGCGCCCAGGACCTTGAAGCGCTCGGTTTGTGTCGTCATTCGTGTTTCTCCTCCACACTGCGGCGCACGCTGTGGCACCGTGCGGCGCTCATCCGAACACCGCCACACACTGGCGACTCATGGCCACCAAATGCCCGCTTTCAGACCAGATAGCGGCGTTTTCCCAGGCATAGCCATCGCGCGCTGCCAGCATCGACAGATCGAAGCGGAACCAGCCAGCGCGGTCGGCATCGGTTAGTGGTGCGGCGAACTCCAGCGTCCAGTTGATGCTGCTCATTGGCACCGGCGCGCTCAGGCGGGTCAGTGCCGACGGGTAGTTGGCGTCGGCCAGGCACACCAGATGGGCGTCGCTGGCAATCACGTCGTCGCGCATGCGCAGATAGACCTGTGCATCGCCATGCGCCGTGCCCGAATAGGGCACCCCGCCACCACCCCAGCACACCTGAAAATTTTGCAAAAACACGGGCATCTGCGCGGCGTTGTAAGTCGCCTGCGTACGCTCCGCACCGGCCAACAAGGCGGCGGGGCACACCGCCTGCTGCTCCACCACGGAGGGACGCGCGGCACCAAAGATGCCAACGGCGTTGAACGCCACGGCGCCATCGACCCCGATGCGGGCCTCGACCTGCGTCACCGATTTACCCCGGCGCAACAGTTCCGCACGCGCCGTCACTTTGCCCACCGGAACCGGTGCGATGAAGTTGACTTGCAGCGAGCGCAGCGGGGCGTCGCCAGCCACGGTGCGCATGGCCTGCAAGGCCAGCGCCGCCTGCCAGCCACCGTAGGCGGCGCGACCTTGGGTCCACTCGGGCGTGAGCTCCAGGGTGGCGCAGGTGCCATCCAGAACGAGGTCCTTCAGTTGCTGGGAATAAGTAGCCATGGTGTTCGCTTTCTATTTCGCTTTCGATTTCGATTTCGATGTGTCTTGTTTCAGGTCCGCGCGCCTGCCGGTACGCGGATGTACTGTGGAGATGCGCCTTCTCCCTGCACCGCCTTGCGGATCAGGCGAAAGGTGGCGCGGATCATTTGCAATTGGTCGAGCGGCGCAATGTCACGCCGACTTGAAACCCGAATGCCTTCATTGACCACCATCAGAATCACCGCCATCTCACGCGCGTCTTCCGCTGAGAAATCGGCGTCCATGAAACACTGCATGAAGCGGTCCTCGATGCGGGTCAGGTGGTGGCGCGCACGCGCAGCCAGTTCGTCATCCACCTCCGCCATTTCCAGCACGGTATTGACCAGCATGCAGCCCCGTTTGCCGCGCTCCACGCGCGGGCCGGTGAAATTGCGTTCGAAAAAATCCTGCAGGGCGTCCAGCGGCGCCAGGTGCGCGCGCGACTTGGCCAGCATGTTCAGCGTGCGCTCGGCAAACAGGTCGAGGGACGCCAGGAACAGGCTGCGCTTGTCGGAAAACGCGGCATAAAAGCTGCTGCGGCCAATGTCCATGGCTGCCAGCAGGTCCGGCAGGGACGTGGCCTGGTAGCCCTTGCGCCAAAACAGGACGAGGGCTTGGTTGCGCGCCAGCGCGCTGTCAAATTCAATGGGGCGGGCCATGGGTGAATTATGGACTAATTGGTACACAACGTCAAACCGGTGCCAAGCCGCCAGCCTGGTAACGCTCTGCACGCGCCAGCCACGGCACGATTCACCTTCACTCAACAAATCCGCGGCAGCGGGTCTCCCGCCAGCCAGTCGATCATGCGACGCCCGCCCAGGCGCGTCGCCATCTGCACCATGCAGCGCGCATCGTCCGTCACGACCCCAATGCGCGCGCTGTCCGTGCCGAGCGGGTCCGCGCGCAGCGCGGCCAGTGCCGCATCGGCCTGGGCAGGCGGACACACCGCAAGCAGACGGCCTTCGCAGGCCAGGTTGAGTGGGTCGAGGCCGAGCAGTTCGCAGGCAGCGTGCACGGCGGGTCGCACCGGGATGGCGGCTTCATCGAGTGCAATGCCCACGCCCGATTGCTGGGCAATTTCATTCAGCGTGGCCGCCAGTCCGCCGCGCGTGGGGTCGCGCAGCAGGCGGGTGCCGGGTGCAGCGCGCAGCACAGCGGCGGCCAAACCGTGCAAGGCGGCGCTGTCGGACTGAATCGGTGAGGCGAACGCCATGTTCTCGCGCACCGAAAAAATAGCCATGCCGTGGTCACCTATGGGACCTGACACCAGCACCACGTCGCCAACACGGGCGTTGGCGCCTGACAGACACACGCCGTCCGCCAGCACACCGACGCCGGTGGTGGTGATGAACACACCATCGGCTTTGCCGCGCTCGACCACTTTGGTATCACCGGTCACCACCGGCACCCCGGCGGCACGCGCCGCCGCCGCCATGGAGGCCACGATGCGCACCAGATCGGCCAGCGGCAGGCCTTCTTCCAGAATGAAACTGGCGGCCAGGTAGAGCGGCTGCGCGCCCATCATGGCAACGTCGTTGACGGTGCCGTGCACCGCCAGGGAACCGATGTCGCCGCCCGGAAAAAACAGCGGCGACACCACGTGCGCGTCGGTCGCCAGCACCAGTTGCCCGCTGCACGGCGGCAGGCGCGCGCCGTCGTCGCCCTGGGCCAGGTATTCGTTGCCCAGGGCCTGGCTGAACACCTGGGCAATGAGCTGACCCATGGCGCGACCACCGGCGCCGTGGGTGAGGTCGACCCGGCCTTGCACCAGGTCGAGGGCCGGGCGCAGCAGCACGTTACGGGATGGGTTGGTGGTCATGCGGGTGTGCGAAAGCGTCCGTAGTTGTAGTGGGCGGCGCAGGCGCCTTCGGACGACACCATGCACGAACCAACCGGTGTTTCGGGCGTGCACGCGGTGCCAAAAATGCGGCATTGCTGCGGCTGCTTCTGCCCGCGCAGAATGGCGGCGCATTCGCACGCCTTGTGGTCCGGCACCGGCTGGTAGGCCACGCCAAAACGGCGCTCGGCGTCAAAACCGGCGTAGGCGGCGCGCAGTTGCAAGGCGCTGTCGGGCAAACTGCCCAGGCCGCGCCATTCAAAATCGGTGCGCAATTCGAACACCCGGGCCACCAGTTCCTGCGCTTTGCGGTTGCCCTGTTCCGTCACGGCGCGCGTGAATTCGTTTTCCACCTCGGCGCGGCCTTCGTTGATCTGGCACACCAGCCACTGCACGGAACGCAGCACGTCCAGGGCTTCAAAACCGGCAATCACAATCGGCTTGTGCCAGTCGCGTGCAATGGGCGCATAGGGCGCGCTGCCAATCACGGTGGAGACGTGGGCCGGGCCAATGAAACCGTCCACGGCAATGCCGCCCGGCACCGACACAATGGCGTGCATGGCAGCCGGTGTCAGCACGTGGTTGCACAGCACGGAAAAGTTGCCCAGACCCTCTGACTGGGCCTGCAACACGGTCACTGCCGTGGTCGGTGTGGTGGTCTCGAAACCAATGGCCAGAAACACCACTTCGCGCGCCGGGTTGCTGCGCGCGATGTGCAGCGCATCCAGCGGCGAATAGACCATGCGCACGTCGGCGCCCTGCGCCTTGGCCGTTTGCAGCGAACACTTGCCCGAGGCCGGTACGCGCAGGGTGTCGCCATAGGTGCACACAATGACGCCGCGTTCCAGCGCCAGCGTAATAGCCTGGTCCATGCGGCCAATGGGGAGCACGCACACCGGGCAGCCTGGGCCGTGGATCAGTTGCACCTGGGCCGGCAGCACATCGGCCAGGCCGTTGCGCGCAATGGCGTGCGTGTGGCCGCCGCAAAACTCCATCAGGCGGTAAGTGCGTGCGGGCTGGACGGCGCGGGCAATCTCGGCGGCCAGGGCGCGCGCAATGCCGGCATCGCGGAACTCGTCGACGTATTTCATGCGGGGGACGCGCCGTTGTCGCCATCCGCTTGCGCGCCGATTTCACGCAGCAGCGCCAGTGTGGCTTCAGCTTCCTCCACATCCAGCCGCTGCAAGGCAAAGCCGACGTGCACGATGACGTAGTCGCCCACCGCCACGCCGTCCACCAACGCCAGCGAAATGGCCTTGCGCACACCATCGAGGTCCACCGTGGCCATCTCGCCATCCATGGCCACCACCAGCGCAGGTACGGCCAGACACATGTTAAAGATCCTCCAAAACAGCACGCGCCACGGCCGCCTGGCCCAACGCTATGGCGCTGTCGCCTGGCAGCAGCGTGCGCGGCAACAACAAATACAAACCGGCCGCCGCGCACGCGCGCTGCAAGCCAGCCACCAGCAGGCGATTGAACAGACAGCCGCCACCGGCCGCCACGGTACGCACGCCCGTGCGCTGCGCCGCCTGCTGCAACCAGTCGCTCAAGGCGGCCACCAGGGTGGCGTGGAACAGTGCGGCGCCGTAACCCGGCTCCAGCCCTTCGGCCAGTGCACTGAGCAGCGGCAGCAAATCGAGTTGACCATCTGCCTGCACGCGCCAGCCCTGCGCCAATGGGGCACACGGGCCAACGGTGGCGCCGTAGACGGTGGCGGCACGCTCCAGCGCGATGGGCGCTTGGGCTTCGAACGCCATGACCTCGCACAACCCGAGCAAGGCCGCTGCCGCATCAAACACGCGGCCCAGACTGGACGTGGGCGGGCAGCGCGTGTCACTGGCGAGCAGCTGCGCCACGCCTGCCGCCAGCGGTTGGTGGGGGAAACGCGCGGCAATGGTGTCGCCGCGCCCGCAGCGGTGCAACACCGCTGCCGCCACGCGCCAGGGCTCGCGCGCCGCGCGTTCACCGCCTGGCATCGGCAGCACGCACAGGTGGCCGATGCGCTGCGACTGCGCACGCTCCACCCGCAGCAGTTCGCCACCCCAGGCCGTGCCGTCGGTGCCAAGGCCCACGCCGTCCAGCGCCAGACCCAGCACGGGACCGTGCTCGCCGTGTTCGGCACACACCGCCGCAATGTGCGCATGGTGGTGCTGCACCGCAATCAGCGGCACACCCCACTGTGCGGCGAGCCGGGCGGCACTGCGGGTGGAATGGAAATCGGGGTGCAGGTCGTGTGCAATCGCCACCGGCCCCTGCGCCGGAATCGTCACCGAAATCCCGACCGGCTCGGTCGCCGCTGTCTGCTGCTGCCGCAGCCAAGCCTGCACCGCCTGGACTGTCTGGTCGTGCCGCACGCAGGCGTCCACGCTGTCCAGATCGCCCACGCTGCCCGACACCAGCGCCTGGTGTTCGTACGCAACGCACACCGTATTTTTGAACCAGGCCCCCAGTGCCAGCACCGTCGGCCCCGGCGCACAGGGAACACGGTGCTCAAACCACTGGGGAACTTCGGCTCCAGAGGCGGCTTCGAACGGCACCGAAGCAGTAGCAGTAGCAGTAGCAGTAGCAGTAGCAGTAGCCGTTGCCGTTGCCGTAGTGGTAGCCGTAGTCGTGGTGGCAGCGTCGGCGGTGATGGTGATGGGATCCGTCATACCTTCGGCTGCGCCATCGCTGCAACCGCTGGCGCCAACCGTGCAGACGTACCCACCGCAGCCGTAGAAGCCAATGGCACCAAGCGGACCTGTTCCTCCAGCCACGCCAGCCAGTCCGCCATGCCTTCGCCAGTGGTGGCCGACACCCGGATGATGCGGATCGCCGGGTTGACGCGGCGCGCACAGGCTTCGGCCTGCTCCATATCGAACTGCAGATACGGCAGCAAATCGCATTTGTTGAGCAGCATCAGGCTGGCGGCGCGAAACATGTCCGGGTACTTGAGCGGCTTGTCCTCGCCCTCCGTCACCGACAGCACCACCACCTTGTGCGCCTCGCCCAGGTCGAAAGCCGCCGGACAGACCAGGTTGCCCACGTTTTCAATCAGCAGCAAACCGCCCGCCTGCAGCGGCAGATGGGCCATGCCCTGGCCCACCATGTACGCGTCCAGGTGGCAGCCCTTGCCGGTGTTGATTTGCGTGGCAGGGGCGCCCGTTGCGCGAATGCGCTCGGCGTCCAAGCTGGTCTGCTGATCGCCCTCGATCACGGCCAGCGGCAAGCGTCCGGCCAGTTGTTCTATGGTTTTGACCAGCAACGTGGTCTTGCCAGCGCCCGGGCTGGACACCAGGTTGAGTGCAAGCAAACCCAGATGCCGGAAGATGCGCCGGTTGGCGTGCGCCAGTGCGTCGTTGCGGGTCAGCAGGTCCTGCTCCAGTGTCAGGCGACGCGGACCTGGGGCGGCCGGAGCCGGTTCCGGAGCCGGTTCCGGAGCCGTTACCGGTGCCGGGGTAACGGGTGCCGTATGCCCATGGACATGACCATGCCCTTGCCCTTGCCCTTGCCCTTGCCCTTGCCCTTGCCCTTGCCCTTGCGAATGCCGATGACCATGGTCATGGTCATGGTCATGGTCATGGTCATGGTGATCAAACGCTGTTTCCGCATCGCCACAGCCGCAGGTGCTACACACAGTCACACTCCCGAGTTATTCAACGTCCAGGTCACGGATCCGTAGTTCGGTCCCCTGTCGGGCCTGCAACAAACCGTTGTCGCAGGCCGGACACGCATCATAGAGTGTCTCCATGGCAGCGCGATGTCCACACACAGGGCACGCGCCCACGGCCGCCACCGCCACAATTTCCAGGCGCGCGCCTTCGGCGCACGAACCCAGCACCGCCGACTCGAATGCAAAACGCAGCGCCTCGGCTTCGACGCAGGCCAGCGCACCCACTTCCATCCACACCACACGCACGCGACGGAAGTGTTCCCGCTGTGCGGCGGCTTCGATAAGCGCCACCGCATTAGTCGCCAGTGTCAGTTCATGCATGATTCGCCCTTTTCTCCTGTGTGACACCAACCACCAGCAGACTCGGTAGAACTATCAAACCTGTCGCAACTGTCATTTGCACCGATCAAAATAGGGCTATCGTAGATGGGTTCAATAAAACCCGGTACCTGCGCAGGCGCACGTACCGGGCCGAAAACGGAAACGGGAGGTATTCAGTGCTGGCAACTATTCAGCGAATTGTCGACAACCACGGGCGCAATGCCACGCGCCTGGTGCAAATTCTGCGCGAGGTCCAGGACGCGCTGGGTTGGCTCGCCCCCGACACGCTGACGGCGCTCGCCACCGCGCTCGGGCTGACACACGCCCAAGTCGAAAGCACGGCCGGTTTTTACCATTTCTTTCACACCCGACCCCAGGGCGACTACCGCGTATTGTTCTCCGACAACATCACCGACCGCATGCTGGGCAGCGCCGACCTGATGCAGGCGCTGTGCAAGGACCTGTGGCTGGAACCCGGCCACGTGTCGGAAGACGGGCTGGTCAGCGTCGGCACCACCTCGTGTACCGGCCTGTGCGACCAGGGACCGGCGGTGCTGGTCAACTACCGCGCGCTGGCGCACATGACGCCGTCCACAATCCGCCAGATGGCGCAGTTGATCCGCGCCCGCGTGCCGCTCGACCAATGGCCCGCCGACTGGTTTGTGGTGCAAGACAACATCCGCCGACGCGACATCGTGCTCAACGCCGAGCTGGCGCCCGGCGCACCATTGGCGGCAGCGCGTGAACGCGGCGCCGACGCGCTGCTCAACGAAATCGAACACGCCGGCCTGCGTGGACGCGGTGGTGCGGGCTTCAGCACCGCCACCAAGTGGCGCGCCTGCCGTGCCGCGCCCGGCAGCACGCATTACGTGGTGTGCAATGCCGACGAGGGCGAACCCGGCACCTTCAAAGACCGGGTGCTGCTCACCACCCGCTTCGACCTGCTGCTCGACGGTATGGGCGTGGCGGCACTGGCCGTGGGCGCCAGCCACGGGCTGATTTACCTGCGCGGCGAATACCGCTACCTGTTGCCGCAACTGGAAGCGCAATTGGTGCAGCGCCGCCAGCAAGGCCTGCTGGGCGCCGACGTGCTGGGGCCAGGATGTTCGTTTGACGTGGAAATCCACCTCGGCGCCGGTGCCTATATCTGCGGCGAAGAGTCGGCACTGATTGAATCCCTCGAAGGCAAGCCGGGCCGACCCCGCATCCGCCCCCCGTTTCCGGTCACACACGGCTATCTGGGCCAGCCGACCACCGTCAACAACGTCGAAACGCTCATTGTGGCGGCGCTGGTGGCAGTGCACGGCGGCGCCTGGCTGCGCGCCATTGGCACGCCGGTGTCCAGCGGCACCAAGGTGCTGTCGGTGTCGGGCGACGTGGCGCGCCCCGGCATCTACGAATACCCGTTTGGCGTGCGCATCGCCGAGGTGCTGGCCGACGCCGGTGCCGTGCAGCCGCTGATGGTGACCACGGCCGGTGCCGCTGGCTCGTGCCTGGCCGCCGACGCGTTTGGCCGGCGCATCGCGTTTGAAGATGTGCCCACCGGCGGCTCCATCATGGTGTTCAACGACAGCCGCGACGTATTCGACGTGGCGCGCAACTTTGTGCACTTCTTCGCCCACGAAAGCTGCGGCTTCTGCACCCCATGCCGGGTCGGCACCGCCGTCAACGCGCGTTTGATGGACAAGCTCGCGACCGACCACGGCTCGCCCTACGATCTGGACGAAATGGAGCGCATGCACCAGCTGATGCAGGGCGCCAGCCACTGCGGCCTGGGCAACACCGCCACGTTGGCGCTGCGCGACCTGCTGCACACATTCCGACCCGCGTTTGAGCGGCGCCTGCACGCGCAAAGTTACGAACCCGCTTTTGACCTCGACGCCGCGCTCTCACAGGCACGCCGCATGACGCGCCGTGACGACGCCGACGCCCACCTCGGCGACAACCACAGCAGCCACACCGCCGCCCCGGCCACGCTCCCGGAGTCCCAGCCATGACCGACACGCCTACGCCTACGCCTACGCCTACGCCTACGCTTACGCCCACGCCCACCTTCACCCTGGACGGCGAAACCCTGCCCTTCACGCCCGGCCAGACCGTGATGCAGGCCGCCCGGGCCGCCGACAAATACATTCCGCACCTGTGCTGGCACCCCGATTTCACGGCGCACGGCTCATGCAAGCTGTGCACCGTGAAGGTGGACGGCCGCTTCACCACCGCCTGCACCGCACCGCTGGCGGCCGGCCAACACGTGGAAAACCAGACCGAAGAACTCAACGCCAAGCGCCGCACGCTGCTGCAACTGCTGTTCGTGGAAGGCAACCATTTCTGCCCGTCCTGCGAAAAAAGCGGCCACTGCGTGCTGCAGGCTACGGCCTACGACCTGGGCATGCTGACCCCGCATTTCGACCACTTCTACCCCGACCGCCCCGTGGACGCCTCGCACCCGGACGTGCTGCTCGACTTCAACCGCTGCATTCTGTGCGCGCTGTGCGTGCGCGCCAGCCACGAAGTCGACGGCAAAGACGTGTTTGCGCTGTCGGGTCGGGGCATCGGCGCGCACCTGATCGTCAACAGCGCCTCGGGCCAACTCGCCGACACCCCCTTTGCCGCCAGCGACCGCGCCGCGCACGTCTGCCCGGTCGGCGTCATACTGCCCAAGCGCGTCGGCTTTGCCGCACCCATTGGCGCGCGCACCTACGACGCCCAGCCCATCAGTCAACCCATTGGTCACACCATTCATCGATCCACGGGTGCATCGATCAACCCGCCCCAACCACCCGACCACCGCGCGGGCGTGGCCCACCAGGAGCCACAAAAATGACGACCAAACTCAAAGTTGCCACCGTCTCGCTGGCCGGCTGTTTTGGCTGCCACATGTCGTTTCTGGACATCGATGAGCGTCTGCTGGAGCTACTGGAGCTGGTAGAGTTCGACCGCTCGCCACTGACCGACATCAAACACTGCGGACCGTGCGACATCGGTCTGATCGAAGGCGGCGTCTGCAACGCCGAAAACGTGCACGTGCTGCGCGAGTTCCGCGCCCACTGCAAAATCCTGATTGCGCTTGGCGCCTGTGCCGTTAACGGCGGTCTGCCAGCCCAGCGCAACCACCTGCCGGTGGCCGAAATTCTGGAAGAGGTGTATTGCACCGGCATCGGGCTGGCGGCAGGCAGCGCCATCCCCAACGACCCGGAACTGCCGCTGCCACTCAACCAAGTGCACCCGATCCACGAAGTGGTGAAGATCGACTACTTCCTGCCCGGCTGCCCGCCCTCCGCCGACGCCATCTGGAAATTCCTGAACGACCTGATCGCCGGCAAAGAACCCGCGCTCGGCCACGGCCTGCTGCATTACGACTGATCTACAGCCCAGACCGACCGACCTGCCCACGCGCATTCCCACGCATACACCGCCCCCACGCACGAAAGTACCGCCATGAACCGCACCCTGGAAACTGCCGACGTCCCTGCCGCAGGCCTGCGCCGCGTCGCCATTGACCCAGTCTCCCGCGTCGAAGGACACGGCAAAGTCACCCTGCTGCTCGACGACGACAACCAGGTGCACCAGGTGCGCCTGCACATCGTTGAGTTTCGCGGCTTTGAACGCTTCATCCAGGGCCGCCCCTATTGGGAAGTGCCGGTCATGGTGCAGCGCCTGTGCGGCATTTGCCCGGTGTCGCACCACCTGGCCGCCAGCAAGGCGCTGGACCTGGTGGTGGGCGCCACCGCGCTCACGCCCACCGCCGAAAAAATGCGCCGCCTGATGCATTACGGCCAGATGCTGCAGTCGCACGCCCTGCATTTCTTCCACCTGTCCTCACCCGACCTGCTGTTTGGTTTCGACTCGGAGGTGAGCCAGCGCAACATCGTCGGCGTCGCCGCCAAATACCCCGCCATTGCCAAGCAAGGCATCTTGCTGCGCAAATTCGGCCAGGAAATCATCCGCCTCACCGCCGGCAAACGCGTGCACGGCACCGGCTCGGTGCCGGGCGGCGTCAACCGCTCGCTCAGCGGCGCCGAACGCCTGGAGTTGCTGCGCGACACCGACCAGATGGTGACCTGGTGCCGCGACGCCGTCCAAATCATCCGTGAACTGCACGAGCAGAACCCGGCGCTGTACGACCAATTTGGCCGTTTCCGCTCTTCCTTCATGGGTCTGGTAGCACCCAACGGCGCGCTCGATTTCTACCACGGCGCCCTGCGCGCCAAAGACGCTGATGGCCAGATTTTGTTCG
>Ga0316223_1001304_pt1 | contig 24042 bp, 33 predicted proteins | sample TBH18009metaG_FD_206007 | JGI IMG/M metagenome (GOLD analysis project Ga0316223, IMG submission 206007) | Freshwater microbial communities from Trout Bog Lake, Wisconsin, USA - TBH18009 | ecosystem: Environmental > Aquatic > Freshwater > Lake > Hypolimnion/Profundal zone | place: USA: Wisconsin...
CACGATTGTTCACGATTTTGTTTGGAAAACTGATGGTACACAAGCTCGTGGTGTATTTGCTCAAGAAGCACACAAAGTAATTCCACAAGCCGTAAAAGTTGGTGATGATGGTGAAGAAGTTGAAGACGTATGGCAAGTTGACTATTCCAAATACGTTCCAGACCTTATTGTTTATTGCCAACAACTTAAAGCAAAAATTCAATCACTCAAGGCTGAAGTAGCCACACTTAAAGGAGCTTAAAAATGTCAGCAACAATAACTTGGACTACCGATTGGTTATCCACTTCAACACAGACAATCAATGGATTTACATCTGTTGTAGTCACAGCAGGTTGGAGGTGTACTGGTACTGAAACCGCTAACGGCAAGGAATACAGCAACTCTATATACGGCACTTGCTCGTTTACTGAACCTCCTGCTGGAGACCCTAATTTCATACCTTTTGCAAGTTTAACGCAAGCAGAAGTCAACAATTGGGTTTGGGCATCAGGTGTGAACCAGACAGCCACAGAGACTGCAATCAATGCAAATTTAGCATCACAAATCAATCCCGCAACGACCCAGCCCCCGCTTCCCTGGGCAACACAAGGAGCTTAAACATGGACAAAGTAACTTTATCAACCACACTCGTGAACAACATCATGGCGTACTTGGGAACTAAACCCTTTCAAGAAGTCTTTCAATTGATCCAAGAAGTTCAAAAAGAAGCTCAGGCACAAACTTCTGTGGCAACAACTCCACCCGAAACCAATGTCTGATACAGAAAAAGATCTAGCTGTTCACGTTGCGGTCTGTGATGAGCGCTATAGGCAGATCGCAGATATGCTCAAAGAAGGCGATAGACGCATGACCAAGATCGAGTATTTGATCTATGCTGTAATGGCAATGGTCATGTTTGGGCCAGGGGTTGCGGCATCGTTCTTTCATAAAGTTTTTGGGTTGTAAAAATTGACCCGTTCACTCTTGTCGCACTTGCTAGCGGGGCTTTTAAAGTCTGCCGTGAAGCTTGTGAAATGTACAAAGAAGGGCGGCAAATTGTTACTGACATCGCCAAGGAAGTTGATGGAGTTGTCAAAGACGTTAAGGCAGTACAAAAGAAAGCCAAGGGGCTATTTGGGTTCTTAACGTCCATTTTTGGTGCTAAGGACGAAATCAAGTCAGAAATTGCAGAAAATCTGCAAAAAACGGCTCCAAAAGCTACCAAAAAGAAACGTCAACCTCCACCAGAGTTTGACGAGAACCTCATTTACCAACAGGTGAGTGATGCTCTCATTAAGTTCTTTCAAGCTTACAATGCACTTAAAAACTACGTAAAGGAGCAAGAGGAGTTTGCCCTTCACGCCAACAATGAAGAAGGCCAAGAGGCCGCAATCAAAATCACGATTGCCAATTTGCAGATGGAGAAGTTGAATACGGAGCTGAGTGATTACATGGTGTACCACGTCCCACACGAATTGAAGGACTTGTATACTCGGGTCAATCAGCAAATTGGTCACATTGCCAATGTGCAGGCGCTTGCAAGACGGGAAGAAATGCTGAAGGAGCGTAGGGCAAAATGGCAACGGCGGCAAAAGGCAGATCTAATCAGGGGAAGAATGGTGGCTTCAGCAATTACAGTGCTGATGCTAATGTGGATATGGCTGATGATAATAAGTCTGACTCACTCGCCATCCTACTGATTATTCTTCTGTTGGTTATTTTGTTATTGTTGATTCCGTTGATCGCTTGGATGTATGTGGATGTGAGGCAGATGGAGCTGAGGGTCAACAAAGCTTTGACAAGGATTGAAGGAAAATAAATGATAAGTTATGTGTATAGAAAACGGCTAAATTTATACATATTGTTTTCAATATATATATTTTCTTTTCTTTTTACTTCATGCAACGATTCTTACAGATATTATTGCCAAAACCCTGATAACTTTGGCAAAGAGCGTTGTCAAAAGCCTAGATGTGAGTTTAATCAGGATTGTCCTGAGTATTTGGTAGCCCCCATATTGGAGAAGAAAATTGAAGGAACTACTACTGCTCCTGCTCAACAGCCCCAAGGAACGCCTGTCTGCCGATGAGATAGAAATCAGGGTCCGATCTTTTGTGATCATTGTGGTGACTTTGATTCTGGCGTTTATTGTGATGGCTCTTCTGTACTCGGTGACGTTTGTTAGTCAGCCGATCAAGGCTATGGCGCCCATCGACCAAGCGTATACTAAGATGCTCAACGATATTGTTTTGTTGATTGTGGGCGGTATAGGAGGCATCTTGACTAAAGGCTTGACCAATGAAGCCACGAACATGATGAACGCGGCAAAGGCTAATACAGCCGCCTATGTGGCTCCTCCACCACCTCCACCTGCACCAGTTGTGATGATGGCTCCAGCGCCTAATTGGACGCCTCCACCAGCCCCTATGACGCCTCCTACGCTAGAAGCTGACCATGAGCGTGAGAGAATGGCACAAGCAAGGGCTGGACTATGAGCTGGTTGTCATGGTTCTTTGATGACTTGTTTTATTGGATGGCCCTCATTGCTCTGGGAGTAGGAGCAGTGGCCTATGTATTGAGCTATTTGGTGGGTTTTCTGCCAATGTTAAAGCCCCACGCCCTCATCATAAAGGTAGTGGGATTGGTGTTAGTTATCTCAGGAGGTTACTATGTTTCAGATTATCACGGCTATCAAAGACGCGTTGCAGAAGATAAGGCAGAAATTGAACGACTCAATGGCGAAGCGCGCGCAAAAGAAGTCGAACTCGGACAAAAGCTCGCAAGAGCCACCAGCCAACTGAAGCAGGCCAAAAATGACATTAAGACCAAGCAGGCTAGTATTGATGCTCGCATTGATGCTGGCGAGTTGCGCCTCCCCTCTACCTGTGGTGTACAAGCCAGTGCAGATGCCCCCAATGGAAATCAAACCAATGGAACCGAATCTGACCGACAGGCTGTTAAAGATATTGTCGCCATCGCCTCAGACGGAGATAAAGCAATCGTCAGTCTTAACTCCTGCATTGCCCAGTACGAAACCGTAATGAAAACCGTCAATGAGGGAGTCAAATGAATGATAAATTCACTCTTGTACTTATGTGCGTTATCGTTCTCGTTCTTACTATTATTTTGGTTCAACTATGATAACGGATGAGAAACTACATGCTCTTGGAATAGGGCCAGAATGGGTGGAACCACTGAATGCAACTATCCAAAAGTTCAGCATTTTTACCGTTAAAGAACAAGCCGCCTTTATCGGACAGCTTTCACACGAGTGCAACCACTTCCGTACATTGGAAGAAAATCTTAACTACCGAGCCGAAACCCTTCAAGCTCTCTTCCATACTCACTTCAAGCCAGAAGAGTATGCCCTTTTTGCCCATCAACCTCAAAAGATTGCCAATAGGATTTACGCCAATCGGGGAGGAAACAGGAATGAAGCAAGTGGGGACGGGTTCATGTACAGGGGAAGAGGAACAATTCAGCTTACCTTTCACGATAACTACTGGCACTGTGGACAAGCATTGGGTCAAGATTTTGTAAAGAATCCAGACTTGGTGAAAACACCTATGTACGCCGCCATGAGCGGTGGTTGGTTTTGGGCTACGCATGGGTGCAACAATTTGGTAGATAACGATGAAGCTTTGTGTAAAAGGATCAATGGTGGGTTGTTTGGACTCAACGAAAGAATCAGTTTGACCCAAAAGGCTTTGTCAATATTGAGCGCCTAAAAGTGCCCTTGTAAAGGATTGACGACGGTGGGAAAATAGCTAAAACAATGGGAGAAATATGGCTACTTACACGCCCTCTTGGGTAATGACCTATGACTCGCTGAATGCAATCGTTCTTCAATATTTGGAGCGGTCTGATCAAGCGACGATTAACGCCATCCCTACTTTTATCACCCTTGCTGAATTTGAGATTGCCCAAGAGATCAAAACCTTGGGTCAGTTGCAGATTGTTGAGTCAACGACCATTGCAGGCAACCCAGTTCTTCAAAAGCCTGCCAGATGGCGTAAAACCGTATCAATGAACTACACCAATAGCAGTGGTGTACGAACCCCAATTTTGCTTCGTAAGTACGAGTATTTGACCAATTATTGGCCAAATAACACGCTTACTTCGGCGCCCGTTTACTATGCTGATACCAATTGGGATCACTGGTATCTAGCTCCAACACCAGATCAAGCATACACCTTAGAGGTGTTGTACTACGAACGCATTCAACCTTTGAGTTCTGACAATCAAACAAATTGGTTGACTCAGAATGCTCCAACGGCCATGTTGTTTGGCACTCTTTTGCAAGCAATGCCTTTCTTGAAAAACGATCAACGGCAAATTTTCCAACAAAAGTACACCGAGGCTATTCAGTCACTCAAGACTGAAGACACTTCACGTCTTGGTGATCGTCAATCTGTTGCAGTGGACTCATGAAATACGCAATCTATATCATCACCAATACCGTGAATGCCAAGCAATATGTTGGCATTACGGCAGATTTGGAGCGTCGATGGAAAAGACATCGCAACGCTAATGAAGGACAATACATTCATCGAGCCATCAAGAAATATGGTGTGGATGCGTTTGTGTTTACGCATGTTGCAGACGCTTTTGATGCAGAGTCAGCAAAAATGATTGAGCGCATGTTGATTGTCGAGCACAATACCAAGATGCCTCACGGCTACAACATGACCGATGGTGGCGATGGAACTATGGGCATGATCAAAACTGAAGATCACAAGCAAAAAATTCGTGAGTCAAACAAGAAGACGTGGGACAGCAGGCCAGACTTAAAAAAGGCAATTGGCGAAATGAATAGCGTCCTGAAAAAAGGTAAACCCAGTGTCAAAAAAGGCATCCCAAGCGGTCGGAAAGGCATAGCTCACTCCCCTGAACATGCCGCAAAAATTAAAGAATCTTTAAATACGCCAGAATCAAAAGCAAAACGAAGTGTGTCAGCTAAAAAGGCTTTGAACGATCCACAGTGGAAAGCAGAGCAAAGCGCTCGATTGAAAACAATTTGGGCTATTAGAAAAGCCAAGAAGGAAGCAGAATCATGTCTGTAAGCTACACAAACCCATACACAGGACAGACGATTAACCCATCACAAGTGGGTTATGAAAATCTAACGCTCACAACCACATACACAGCGCTTCAATGGCCTGTCAATGGAAATACGACTTCTGTTGTTGCTAACATCATTGAAGCTACAGCTAACGTAAGCCCTGCGTATGTTGTTTTACCTCCTGCGACGCAAGTATCAGTTGGTCAAGCATTCATCATTAGAAACATTGGTTCAACCAATGCGTTTACGGTTGTTTCTCAGAACGCCAATTTAACGTACAACACAATTCAAACGGTTCCTACCGCGCCTACAACTGCAACAGTCAACACTTATTACATTTACCTAACTGACAATTCAACTGTTCAAGGTACATGGTCTACTGTTGCTTTGGGTGTTGGTACTTCAGCCGCCAGTGCCGCCGCTTTGGCGGGACTTGGTTTGTTGCCGCTGAATACTACTTTGAACACCAATACGCAAGTTGCGTTGGTTTCTTCTGCTTACACTTTTAATTCAAGCGATGGATCGCAATTGTTTGTATGGACAGGTGGCGCAGGCACAATGACCTTACCTACGGTAGCTAGTGTTCCATCTGGTTGGTATGTAATTGTCAAAAACGATGGCGCAGGCATATTGAATGTTACTGCACAAGGTTCAAGCACAATTGATACAACAACATCAACAGTACAAATTCAAATAGCAAACTCTAGTGTTTTTGTATCCAATGGTTCAAATTGGTATACCTATGCTTTAGCACAGCAAAATGTATTCAATTACACCCAATTGTATTTAAGCCTTACTGGAGCCGCCGCTACGGTTACTTTAACCGCCGCTCAAGCCAAGAATGTTATTCAGCAGTATGCAGGTATTCTTTCTCAGAATACAACAATTATTGTTCCTCAGACGGTTCAGCTTTATTCAATTAGGAACAGTACATCTGGCGCATACACATTAACCATTTCAACTGGAGTAACTGGTGGTACAACATTCAACGTAACATCAGGTACAGCGGCACTTTTAGTGTGTGATGGAACTAATGTTTTCAGTGCAACATCATCATCAACAAGTTTTACGTCACAGTTGACGTTAGGAAATGGTTCTGCGACCAATCCATCATTGAACTTTTCTGGAGATACAACTACTGGTTTGTATCTTGCCGCTTCAGGGCAACTAGGATTTGCAATTGGTGGAGTAAGCGCAGGAACATTAACGTCTAGCGGATTATTGTTACCTGTTGGCATTCAAGGCGGGACATTCTAATGACTGTAAAAGTTGCCGTTCTTCAAGCAGGTGCAGGCATCCAAAGGGATGGAACTGTATTTTCTGCTCCTTCTTATGTAGACGGTCAATGGTGCCGATTCCAATATGGTCGTCCTAGAAAAATGGGCGGTTATGAGGGCGCGTTTTTAAATGCTCCTAGCATCAGCCGTGGCATGATCATGCAGTCCCAAAGCGGACAAACATGGGTGGTTTCTGGATTTAACAGTAGCATTCAACAATGGACTATTGGTAATAGTGATGCGATTGGGTCTGGCCCACAAGAAGTATTTGTGATTGGAAGCATCACAACGATTGGAATTGCAACCGCAGGTGCAGGATATACAAATGGTACATACACAAGTATCACGCCCATAACAAATAGTGGAAATGGTTCTGGAGCAACAATAACTGTTGTTGTATCTGGGGGAATAGTTACAACTTTGACCGTTACTGCAAGTGGTTCTGGTTATGGTTATGGGGATACGTTTAGTTTTTCAACATCAAGTCTAGGTGGTGGATCTCCAACAACTTTATTTGTTGGAACGATTACATCGGTCACATATGATGGTCTAAATTTAGCTCCTTCAAACAATTACTATGTGGCCGATACAAATGCGCTGTGGCAATTTGATACGGGTTTCGATCCGTTTGGGACGGGCAATAATAATTTGATTGCGCACCCTGGCGACAATCTGCAGTACATAGACAGCCAAACCAACGTCAGGCCATTGATTGGTACGTTTACAGGTACAAGTTTGACGCCTGTTGGCGTTTTTACAGCATCGGGAACAACAACAAACGGAAGCCCTAACGTTACTTTTGCAACTACAAACATTGCAATGGGTGCGGGTGTATCGGTTTATGGGACGGGTATTCCTGCTAACACCAAGATTGTTTCAGCCACCACAACGGGTGGAGTTTGGACGGTTACATTAAATAACAATGCCACTGCTTCTGGCACAGTGACTTTGACCTTTGACAACAATATTGCTGTAAGCGGTGGTGTTGTAATGCTTTATCCATATCTTTTTGTGTACGGAAATTATGGGTTGATCCAAAACTGTTCAGCAGGCGACTTTAACAATTGGACGTCAGCAGATGCCAACGCCAATAACGTATCCTCTACAAAGGTCGTTAAAGGCATGGCTCTTCGAGGAGGAACAACATCTCCTAGTGGACTGTTTTGGACAACTGATTCTGTTGTGAGGGTGACTTATTCGCCCCAAACTGTAGGCACGTCAACCATTTATTGGCGCTATGACTTGATCACTCAGCAGTCTTCAATCATGTCAAGCCAGTGCGTGATTGAGTATGACGGCATCATCTATTGGGTAGGTGTTGATAGATTCTTAATGTATAACGGTGTTGTATCTGAAGTTCCCAATACACAAAATACCAACTATTTCTTTGACAACATCAATATTAATCAAAGACAAAAAGTATGGGCTACGAAGATTCCTCGGTGGGGGGAAATTTGGTTTTTCTATCCACGCGGTAACTCAACCGAATGTAACGACGCCATCATTTACAACGTCCGTGAAAAATGTTGGTATGACGCAGGCTTGGCAGATGGTGCCAATCGTTCTGCAGGCGTCTTTTCTGAAGTGTACAGAAAGCCAATTTGGGCGGGTAATGTGGCCAATTCAGTAGGAACTTATACGCTTTGGAACCACGAAGTTGGAACCGATCAAGTCTATTTGAACAACGTCAACGCCATCAATTCTTACTTTGAAACCAATGTATTGGGAACTGGTGTATTGGGAACTGGTGCAGGATTGGTGGGTGCTCCTTCTGGTGGAGATAACCTCTGGACTCGTTTAGAGCGCGTTGAGCCTGACTTTGTACAGTCTGGACAGATGAGTTTGACGGTCACTGGTAAGGGCTATGCAGACGATACAGACCAAACTTCGAGCGCTTATACATTTGACTCAACAACCCTTAAAATTGATATGAAGGAACAGCGCCGTGAGATGCGTTTGAGGTTCACAAGTAACACTCAAAACGGCAACTATTTCATGGGCCGAGTTGTATTGAGTGTCGAGACAGGCGACGTTCGCGGAACGGGAAATCCATGATTTCGTACGATCCTCGCGGAATGACATGGGATCAGTACAATAAGCTGATGGAAGAGCAGTTTGCGTCCAATCAGCTAGGGCATGTGCCTGAAGAGAATTGGAGAACATGGGTGGACGGCATGAATGGTATTGGTTATTTTGTCCAATCAGGAATACCAGATCACCGTCCATTTGATCATTGGCAAGATTGGGCAATGGCTATGGCGGGCATCATGTCGATTTCGCCTAACTTGGGGAGCACATATTGAAACCGTCCGACGTCATTACAGCCGATTCACATAATCGAAACTTAGACCCTAAAAAGGTCATGGGAGCCGCCCAAGTAGCAATCAAAAAGGGCGGCAAATTATTTCATCACGGTAAAACGTCACTGCTTTTGGAAAAGTTGAGTGATGGGGATTATTCAACCCATTTGTTTACCCAAGATTCTCCAGTTTTATTGGCTAGAGCTTTGGCTTTGTTTTATAGAAAAATTGAGAAAAGTGACATTCGCATCATTTATGGTGATGCCACTGGGCCCATGCTTAACTTGCTTAGACGATTAGCAAGACAAGTTGGCGCTCCTATCAAGGATTCTGACCGTCATGGTTTTACATGGATGATTAAATTATGAGCAATTATTCAGGCTTTGGTGGCTTACAAACACAAAACACTGGTGCTCAACTTCATACACCAAATATTGAGCCAAATGACATTTTGCCTTGCGGACAAGCAACGCCACACTATGGTGGTGGTGGTGGTTTACTGAGTGCGGCTCTCGATATTGCTACTGGCGGTGCCAGTAGTTTTTTATGCGTACTTGAAGATGCGGCTTGTGCAATCTGTGCAATTTGCGCAATTGATAGTGCGGCATGCGTTGTTTGCTCTGCATCATGTTTTGCATGCTCTGCTTCTTCTGCGGGTTGTGCAACCTGTGCAACCTGTGCAACTTGTGCAAATTGTGCAAATTGCACATCATGCGCTAATTGCTGTACAAGCGGATGTTGCACAAGTGAATGTTGCACAACTAAGTGTTGCAAAACTGAATGTTGTGCAAGTCAATGTTGTACAACGCAATGTTGCAATACTAAGTGCTGTTCTACTCAATGTTGCAATCCTCAATGTTGTGTAAATGGATGTTGTTCAACTCAATGTTGTAACACATGTTGCAAGAGCGGATTATGCTGTGTAAGTTGTTGCACATCTTGCTCTTGTTGCACTACCTGTTGCACTAGTTGCTGTAAATGCTCTTGCGTTGATTGCTGTTCTACCTGTTGCACTAATTGCTGTTCTTGCACATCTTGCTCTTGTTGCACTACTTGTTGCACAGATTGCTGTGCATGCACTTGCTGTACAAATTGCTGTGGCTGTTGCACATGCGATTGCTGTGCATGTTGCACATGCGATTGTTGTGCATGTTGTACTTGTGATTGCTGTGTTTCTTGTTGTACTTGTTGTACTGCTTGCTGTACTTGCTGTACAGCTTGCGGTTGCTGTACTTGTTGTACTGCTTGCTGTGCTTGCTGTACCGATTGTTGCACTTGCTGTACAGCTTGCGGTTGCTGTACTTGTTGTACTGCTTGCTGTGCTTGCTGTACCGATTGTTGCACTTGCTGTACAGCTTGCGGTTGCTGTACTGCTTGCTGTGCATGCTGTACTGCTTGCTGTGACTGCTGTTCTTGCTGTTGCTCTTGCAAAAATAAGAATCACAAAAATAAAAAAAGCAATAATGTTGGTAAAAAACCCTCCAAAAATGTTGCCAAACCAGTTTCTAGCGGAGCAGGAAGCAATGCTGGTAGTGGAGCCTTATGCGGTCAAGCTTCAGAATTGGTCGGTCATGCAGGAAATTTAGGAATTGACACTGAAAAAGGCTTAACTCAGATAGGTGGTGGCTTAGGTGCAAATCCCGATATGGGCATGAAAGAAGGAGAAATGCTTGCTCAAGGCGGTCTTGCTCACTTTGCCAAAGGTGGATCAAGCAAAGATTGCTGTACTGACTGTAAATGTTGGGTGAAGATATTGAACAAAGGTTTGAAATGTGCTGAACCTGATTTCAAGTGTTCTGCATGCACCATGCTGAGAAGCCAAACCAATCCAAATTTGGGCAATATTACTCTGCACTCTTTGAGACAGATGAAGTGTGGAATCACAGGTAGTGCTGACGGTGGATTGGCGCACGCCTATAAGGCGGCAACTCCTAAAGGGCACAATCCTGAGTTCATCACTGGCGTGACAGGCTACTACGCTTGTGGTGGCGGTACAGGCCAATCTGACGACATTCCTGCGATGCTTCATGACGGAGACTACGTTATGGATGCTGAGACCGTATCGGCTCTTGGAGACGGTTCTAGCAAGGCGGGCATGCATGTCTTGGAAGGCTTCCGTAAACAGCTACCACACAAAGAAACAGTTGGGTCTAATCCTGTTCCTGCAAAAATTGCAGACGGGGAGTATGTTTTCCCTTCGGCGTTTGTCACGGCGCTAGGAGGAGGGGATAATAAGAAAGGTTCAGAAATTCTTGATGGATTGCGAAAGAAATTACGAGATCACAAGCGTTCTGCACCTTTGGATTCAATCCCACCAAAGGCAAAGACCCCAATTGACTACATCAAAAAGGGAAAGAAATAAATGGCTAACTTACTCCAATCATCCCAAAATAAGTCAACGTGCGCACCATCGTACTACACAAACTATCTTCAACAGTTAGCAACGTGCGGTCAAGGGGCTGAGAAATGCGCTCAGTTTGTAGGGGCTCAACCTTTACAGCAACAAGCTTTTTGTACCATTGGTCAAACGGCGGGAGCACAACAACCCACGTTCCAAACTGGAATGGGCTACATTGGTTGCGCGGCTCAGTCAGGCAGTCAGATTGGAGCTAAAGTTAGCCCTTATTTGGGCGCGGCAACTAGTGCAAGCCCACTTTGCGCGGCTAAACCATTGATCAGTCAATCGCAAGGCATGAATTTGGGACAAGTGGCTCAGTGCTACATGAACCCATTCATTCAAAACCAAGTGCAGAATATGTCTGATATTGCTCAGAGAAATATTCAGCAGAACTTGTCTCCACAAGCCACAGCGGCGATTGTGGGTTCAGGTCAATTTGGTTCACAGCGTGGCGCTCAAGCTTTGGGTCAAGTTGCGGCGAATGCAGAGCAATGTCTTAGCGCAAACATTGGAAAGATGTTGACCTGTGGATATGGCCAAGCACTAAGTGCGGCAGGTCAAAAAGAGAGCGCATTGGGTCAATTGGCAGGAACTACAGAGCAAGCACAAGCGGCTCAGAATCAAGCTCAATTGCAAGCGGCACAAACTGCGGCATGCGCACAGTCAAGGCAAGCGGCGGCACAGCAAGCGGCAGGTCTTGGCATGGGTACGTTGGGTACTCAAGCGGCCGCTCAAAATTTAGCATGTATCAATGCTTTGGCCACGTTAGGCGCTCAGTGCCAACAGATCAAACAGAATGCTCAGTGCTACGACTTCACTAAACTGGCAAAAGAAGCTAGTTTGATGCAAGGACAAGCCATTCCAACATCGGTTAAGACAACCATGTGCATGTCGCCTTTATCTGCAATTGGCGCGGCGGGTGCGGCGGCCAAAGCATCTGGATTGACATGCTATCTCAGCAATAAACTAGGATGTGTTTTTAAAGGTACACCTTGCACAATATGCTGTGGAAGTGTAGTCTGTGGAAGTGTAGTCGATGTGTGTAATTACAGCATGGGATGCGGTTCTTTCTTAAACGGTTTGATTAAAACTGCTACAGGTGGAAGTGTTGGTTGTGCATCGACCCGTAATCTTGGCGCGTTGCCTGCAAGGAGAAAATAATGGCAAAAGATGATTTAAAAGATTACACATTTAGTGGTGGGTTGGCCAATGTCAATCCACAAGGTCTTTCTGAGCAAGATTTGCAAAAACTTAGAGATATCACTGATCAAAAAATTGAAGAGCTACAACATCGATATGATCAACCCAATTGGTGGAAGGTGGCCGCAGGGTTTTCAAAGCCCCAATTAGGTGGTTTCTTGGCTTCTGCAAGCAGTGCGGCAGAAGCTATGGGTGAAAACGTAGAAAAACAACGTGCTCAAATGGCTCCTATTGCTCAGATGCAAATCAATCGTGAGCAATCCAACATGTTGCTTAACCAAAGAATTAAACAAAACCAATTATTTAATGCTTGGAAAGCAAGTAAAAAGCCAATGGATGAAGATACTTATACAAGTATTGCCGCTCTTGGAAATGAAACAGAAGTGGCAAAATCAGCCAAACAATATTGGGATCAAGCCAAAGGTCGTGTTGGTACGATTGGTGATGCTGAAAAGCTTGCTTCACAATATCCACGACTTGATTCAGCATTTAAAGACTTTATTCAAGCGGGAGCAAATCCTAATGCCGACTCCAATGAAGTTAAGCAAAAGCAAACTCTTTATGAGCAAACGCTGAACGCGGCCAAGCCACCACAGACTGATGATGCAACATGGGCGGGATTAAGTCGTGAGCAAAAGCAAAAAGCAATTGACAAGTACGCTGAAGATCAACAAAAGATTGGTTTGACTGATGAACAACGAATGAAAGTTGATCATGATCAAGCCATACCTCGCATGACGATTATGCGCGACATTCGTGATTTGACTTTAGGTAAGGGTCTAAAAGACTCTACAGTCAAAGATGAAAATGGGAAAGAAGTTACTCTCACAGGACAACAACAAATGCAAAGGTTGTTGGGCATGTTTGGTGGAGACAATCCATTTGAAATTGTGGGTAGGGCCGCCGCAGACGGTAAATTTGGAGAGCTCTTTAAAGGTGCTGATGACTTGGTTCGTAGGGGCATGATGACGCCTGAAGCACGTCGTGAGTTTGAAACTTTAGCTAAGTTATTGGCTCAACAGCAAGTGGCTTTGCGTAGTGGTGCTGTTAATCCAACGGATGCGTTTACAGCGTTGCAACAGACGGCGACGCCTGGTGTCTATAACAGCCAACAAGCCTTGGTCACCATTCTTGACTTGATGGCCCACAACGAGCGCAACAACGTCGACAAGTACCAATACATCTTGACCAAAAAGCCTAATGCACGTCGCATTGGCGCTGATGAAAACTTCTACGAAATGCAACGCAAGTTTGCAAAAGAGCACAGTGGAATTGCATTGGGTAAACCAATGTATGACACGCCAGATTATTATAGTCCTTACACCACTAGACAATCAAAAGAAGAATCAGAAGGAAAATCCAAACCCAATCAAGGTTCTACCAGAAAATCTCGCATTGTTGGAATGAATGGTAATTGGTGGGAAAGGGATGAGAAAACTGGAAAATTTGTAGATACAGGGGAGAAACCTTAATGGACAATGAAGTACCTTTATCTTCGTATTACAACAACCCTGGCAATTTGAAGCCACCAAAAGGAGTGACCTATGAAGGTCAAGTTGGTGTTGATCCTGACACTGGATTTGCCATTTTTCAAGACCCTGAATATGGTCACAAAGCTCTTGTTGGCGACATTAGCGCCAAAATTAAACGCGGTTTAAATACGCCTGATAAGTTCATTGATGTTTACACTCCTAAAGATGACAATAATGAAGAATCTAGAGCAAATTACAAAACACACATTGCAAAAGCATTGGGATTAAAAAGTCCGAATGATCCTTTTCCAGAAAAATCTGCTGAACAAATTGCAAAAGCGATCAGTGAGTTTGAAAGTGGAAACTATACAAACAAGCCCACAGATATTAATCCTATGTCTGGCAAGTCTTATGAAGATACAGCCAAAGATACGGAAAAATCTGGCAAAGCATTTGATGGTAGCGAGCTCAACACAAACAAAGTCTCAGAAGCTGAAAAACTACATCCAAAAAAAGTGGTGGATGATAGTGATCCAAGAAGTTTACCTGGCGTCCAAAAAGCGGAAAAAAGCGTTTTAGGAACACTAGGAGCTGTTACTGGTGCTTCAACAGCCGCAGGTATTGAAACAGGCAGAAAGGTTCTTCCTTTGGTGCCTAATATTTACAGCCAAGTAATGGGATTGGATCAAAATATTAATCGCCCATCGACTCGAATGAGCATGCAAAGTTATTTGAACAGCCAAGTGCCTCACACATTGGATTTGCATTTGTCGGATCTTGAGAAGGAAGTGACAAATGCAAGACGTGCAGTGAACCCAGGCGTTGCGCCAGTGAAGCTCCGAACTATGTCCGAAGTACAAGACGCACTTAAGGAAATTAAGTTTAAGCCTGAAGAGGTAAAGACAAAGCCTCGTGTTGAAATGGTTGAAGGTAAGCCAGGCGTTTTCCGTCAAACTGGCGAGTTCACTACCTCTAGAACCCCTGCACAAGCAGGCATTGATTTAACCAAGTATGAACGCAACCCCAAAACACCAATCATGAATGAGATCAAGGGTAGCGCCAAAACTGCAGGCAACATTGCTAAAGGCGCTTTTCCATCTATCGGTCGAATTGGTCTAGGTGCCTTGGGTGGTCTTGGTGCATTGACCAGTGGCTATGATACTTTTGAGCATGCTCGTGAGCATGGTTGGAAAGACCCTAGAACATGGTCAAAAGCCGCCGCAACCCTTGGTGGCGGCTTGATGATGATCCCAACACCGATGACCGAAGTCATTGGCGGTGGGTTGTCTGCAATTGGGATGGCTCCTGACATTTATGATTATTTCCATGATCAAGAGCCAGAGCCATCATCTGCTAAGAAGCAATAGAAAATACTAATCCGATTAGTACGAAGAAGCAGAAGACGCCAATCACTTTTTGCTCCTTACTTCCATGATCTTGTCGGCCACCAAAGAGTTGTAAGCTCTGGCGACTTCGATGCATGCTTCGCGCTCCTTCATGATGATGTCAACTTTGGCTCTATCAATGAAGGCGTTGGCAAGCTTTACCAAATCATCCTCAAGAAAGTTATAGTTGTCCTCAAGTTGGACTTCGTGGAACACGCGGTTGATTTCTTCTTTACTTAACATTTCATACTCCAAAGTCATTTTTAAGTTTCCAAAAACGCAATAGGCACTGGAACATTTCCCAACCCTTGCGGAGATCGGCTTCTGGCCATTCAACAATGCGAATGAGACCAGGGTTTGTTACTGAAGCAAACACATTCGCACAGCGTGCATGCGGAAGCCCCAAACCGTTCCTATAGGCCGCCAATTGCATCAAGTGCTCCTCATAGGCCACCACATCATCATCGGGCCCAAATTCCTTCGTTTTGGCGTCAATGACGATGCCTACTGGCGCTGTCTCACTGGGGTCGCAGTGCAGGTCAACCTTACCGCCATATCCCAAGTTGGAGGCAAAGGATATCTCTGTTCTCCACTCTTGTAGTGGGTGGGTTCCAAAGTGATCAAAGACCTTTTCCTCAAAGGCTTTGGCGATGTCAACGTGGTCTACGTCTTTGCGTCCTGAGTACCACTTTTCAATGGACTCGTGAACGCGTGTACCGCGCTCTGCGGCCTGTTTTCCCGTCTCCTTAGAGTCAGCTACTATCCGAGCAATAAAATCCTTCTCAGACTCGTTTTGAGCCCTTGGAAGGGTAAGCGCGGCGAGGAGCATTTGCTCGTTCTTCCACACTTCGAGCCCAGGCTTCGCCACCACCTTCAACAACGTGCTGACTGAGGGCACCAAGTTAAACTTGCGCGCATCACGAAGGGTTGTGGGTCGATCTGAACCGTCTTTTGCTTTGACGGTGTACATGGGCCCACCGTCCTGCTTGTACCAATGAACGGACTCTGCCGATCTAGCAATGATTGTTGTCATTTATTGTTCCTTTAATTTTCGTTTAATGGATTTAGTCATTGGACTGTTTTCTCCTATGCGGGATTTACAGTATTTAATGAATTTAGGCATATTCATGTTTTCTTTTTGTGTTCCCCATCTTAGGTTTTCAGGTCTGTTATTGAGAGCGTTCTCATCAAGGTGCAAAACTACCGCACGTTCAAAAGGCGCAAAGCCGTGAAAGGCTTCACATACAAGTCGATGGATTTTCATGTTTCCAAATTTTCTATTTGCCAAGCCCATGTATTCGTGCCTAGCTGTTTTTGATGCTTTACTTTTGACTCCAAAAGTTGGCTTTGGTTGATATTTGCGAGTTCCGCCATTTGGTAGTGGTGCAACACTATCTGGCAGTTTTACTCGCCCCCATGAGCTAGCCATTAAGCCTGGCTTGCTCGGTACTGGCTTCCATTGTTCAGTCATTTAGACATGATAACATATCAATCCTAAAACGGAATATCTGAATCTTCATCTATATTGGCAGATGCGATTGCATCGCGTTGGTATTCATTGCTCTTTTGAATCTTTTGCCACTCAGGTGAAGCCATGATCTTTGTCTTCAGGTTGTCGCTGAATGTCTCAAACAAGGCCATGTCAGGCTCTTGAAGGTTGAACATTTCGTTCTTGTTGATTGCTTGGGGTAAACCGTTTTGTTTGATGATGGAGGGAACTGGGGTAACGCCATCCACATTGGAATAGGTTTGTCCGTTCTGCCCTGCACGTTCAATCACGTTGATCATGCACCAAGCGCCTAAGATGTTCTTGAGGTCAAACTTGCGCATCTCTTCTTGTGTGAAGGGCTTACCGCGCCATGATTGCAAATCCAAGCGAAGGTTTGCTTTCTCACTCCATGAGAGCGTGTAGTTCTTAAATATTGCAAATGGTCGGCCATCTTTCATCTTCAAAACTGTGCCATTGTCGTCAGTGCCGTGTATTTCCCAACCAAGCATAATTTTGTGTAAGAACTTAACTTGCCCTAAATATTCTGACTTTTGTGTTCCAACATCGACTATCCTATAGCACCTTGCTAGATGCATTCCAGAGGGAGTGCGCTCGAAATTACCACCTTTATCTTCAACGTAAAAACTCATGATTTCTCCTTGTAAACGGTCAATTCGACCAAACCCGATCAACGTGATCGTGTCAAGACTATAACATAAAATCTAATTCTGTGTTAGACTATCTTCAAGGAAGGAGAAAATATGAACCTAAAAAAATACTTTGAAGGAGAGCCTTATGGCGCGAAGAAAGAGATGGCTGAGTACTTAGGAATCACACCTACATGGTTGGGACTTCTATTGCGCAAAGCACGTCAACCCTCGCCCGAACTGGCCAAAAAGATTGAAAAAGCGACTCAAGGATTGGTAACTGCTAAAGAGTTACGTCCTGACCTTTTTGACTGAACACAATGTTGTGTATTTACTGGAGAAAAAATGAACCGCGTTCTTAAAAGTGTAAAGATTAACAGCGTCCGCATTGATGGAGACACGCAGTCACGCGTTGACATTGATGCCAATTGGGTGAGTGGCATTGTTGATGACCTCAAGAATGACATTGACTATGACCCGATTGAAGCGCGTTTTGATGGTGTCCATTACTGGCTGACAGATGGTTTCCACCGTTATCTGGCAAACAAGCAAATTGGGGCTAAAGAAATCAAGGTTGCGTACTTGCCAGGGACGCAATTCGACGCCCAAATCGACAGCTTCAGCGCCAACAGCAAGCACGGCAAACCCCGTACAAGGGCCGATAAACAAAAGGCTGTGGAAAGGGCTCTTGCTCACCCACAATTGCAAGGCAAAACCAACTATGAGATTGCCAAAATCTGTATGGTTTCTCAGTCTTTTGTGGCCGCTGTGCGTGATCCTGCCAAGAAACAAAAGCAAGCCGAAAACGTAGAAAAACACTTTAAAAACAAAGGTGAACCAAAAGAAAATACTAGTTTAACTAGTAGTTTTAATACAACACCTAGCGAAAACACCTACGAAGATTGTGGCCCTGACGAAGCCGAACTGAAGGCAAATGAACTGGCTCTACAAGCTGATCAAGACGCCATGTATCAGTTGTTGGAGTCGGACGATGCATTGGCTACGGCTTATGAGGAGATCAAGCGACTCAATCATTTGAATGGCCAATTGGAGGTTCGCATCAATGGGCTGATGAATGAAAAGAACGAAGCCATTAAGTTGGTTAAGAAACTGCAAAAAGAAAACGACAAACTGAAAGCAAAATAATGAACACAAACCTAGCGCCGAGTGAGCGTGATGATGGACAAGTAAAAAATGGATTCCCAGAACCACGACAATTTCAAATCGATGCTCATAACGCCTTGCGCCAAGGGTTCCGTGATGGTCACAAAAACCAGATCATCATGGCCCCCACAGGCGCGGGCAAAACCTACCTTGGACTACGAATCTGTAATGAAGCGATTCAAAAAGGTAAGCGAGCAGTATTTCTTTGCGACCGAACAACGCTGATCAATCAGACATCTGCGGTGGCCGACCGATACGGCATGAATCAGCATGGAGTGATCCAAGCCAATCATTGGAGACGTCGCCCAGATGAGTTGTTCCAGATTGCTTCAGTACAGACCATTGCCAAGCGTGAATTCTGGCCACAGATGGACGTTTTGGTGGTCGATGAAGCGCACACCACTTACAAGGCATGGACTGAATTTGCAAAGTCTACAAATGCCACTGTGATTGGTTTATCCGCCACGCCCTTTACTTCTGGGCTTGGAAAGATATTCACAAACATCGTAAACGCCACCACAATGCACGATCTCACGCAGAATGGTGTGTTGGTACCCATGCGCATCTTTTCGTGCTCTAAGCCCGATATGGAGGGCGCAGAGACCAGAGGCGGTGAATGGACTGACAAGGCGGCAGAAGAGCGCGAACTCAAGATTGTTGGGGACGTGGTGGCCGATTGGCACAGGTTTGGTCAAAGTAGGAAGACAATTGTCTTTGGCGCGACGATCAAGCACTGTGAGGAGCTATGCAGGCAGTTCATTGAATCTGGCGTCATGGCGGCTGTGTTTACAAGCGATACAACGGCTACAGAGCGCGAGTTAATCCTTAAAGAGTACCGCAAGCACAACAGCAATCTCAAGGTGCTGATATCCGTGGAAGCTTTGGCCAAGGGGTTTGACGTGCCTGATGTGGGTTGTATCTGCGATGCAAGGCCACTGCGTAAGTCTTTATCCACAGCCATTCAGATGTGGGGGCGTGGTCTGCGTTCTTCGCCTGAGACGGGTAAGAAGGACTGTCACCTTCTAGACTTCAGTGGCAACATTGTGCGGTTCTTCGAAGACTTTAACGACATCTATTTCAACGGACTTGAGAAATTGGATGATGGGGATAAGCTCGACAAGAAGGTGCGTACAAAGGAAGAGTTCGAGCCCAAGGGTTGCCCACGGTGTGGTTATATGCCGTTCCATAAACGCTGTATGGCGTGTGGGTTTGAGAAGATGAGTAAGATTTTGTCTGAAGCGTTACCAGGCCATATGCAAGAAATCTTCATCGGCACTGGCCCCAACAAGAAGAAGCTTGCCGACAACGCCGAGCACCTCTGGAACCAGATTTGCACTTATGCAAGGCACCACTCAGCGCCTGAAAAGCAGTCTGCTCGCGCATGGCATTTGTTTAGGGACATCACAGGTCAAGAGACCCGTTGGATGTTTAGCAAGGCGCCATCAGTTGAGATCACAAAGAACGTATTTAACAAGATTCAACAAATGAACATTGCCTTTAGGAAGGCTAGTAAAAAATGAGAAAGAGATCAAAGTATCGTCCCAAGCCAGTGATTTTGGACTGCATCACCTATGTGAAGACTGGCTTTACACCTATGGTAGACATGAAAAACGTATTGTTAAATTTGCAATTGAAGAACCATTCTGCCCTTGAATCTTTGAGGGTAGGAGATGCGACAAAAGAGGATATTGACACGATCATCAGCGCCTTGAACATTACTGAAGCTTTGTCCATGCAAGGCATAGGAGATGATTACAAGGAAGAGATCAAGGAAGCACAAGACGCGCTGTTTGAATGCGCTAAACGGGGCGCTGAGAACTACAAGTTCATTGTCAAAGGGTTGGAGCTAAAAGCAATCAATTACGCGATGGAGCTCCACGACGCCCAGTTGCATGCATCGACTGTGAGAGACATTGAGAAAGCCATTGATACGGTGAAAAACACCATCATTCAGAAAAAAGCTAGAGCCATTGTGGAGAAACAAATATGAGCTTTATTGACTTTGCTCGCGCCAACGGCGTGGATATTGATATTTCAAGGCTTTACCCTTCCGAGAACATCAAGCGCACAGGTACTGTAGAAAAACCTAAATCCACGAATGGTGCCTACTATTGGGATGGTCAGCGTGGATGGGTCTTTGATTGGTCAGGAGCGTCCACAGTGATCTGGTATGAGAATCCCAATGCGAAGCCTTGGACTGAGGAAGAAAAGCGCGCATGGATGGATAGAAGGCGTTCTCAGCAGTCCGATCAGCAAAAGAGATATGAAAAGGTCGGGTTACAAGCTGAAGCGATCTTGAAGTCAGCAAAACTCGATCACCACAACTACCTTGAATACAAGGGCTTCAAGGATGAAAAGGGTCTTGTATTGGGGGATAAGCTTTTGATCCCTATGCGCAATGTGGTAACCAACAAAGTAACTGGTTACCAATCGATTGTTTTTGACTACACCACGCACAAGTACGACAAGAAGATGCTATTGGGCATGAGGGCTAGAAACTCAGTGCTATTGATTGGAGACAGAAAAGGCGAGGAGTTCTGGTTGGTCGAAGGATATGCAACAGGATTGAGCTTGCATCAAGCTTTGAGGAGCTGTGGGCTCAAGGCGTCGGTTGTGGTTTGCTTTAGCGCGCATAATCTTGTGGCGGTCGCTGACCAAATCAAAGGCAAGCGGTTTATCTTTGCCGACAATGATGCCTCTGAGACGGGCCAGAAGGCCGCTGAGAGCACTGGATTGCCTTGGACTACGGCTGATGAGCAAGGATGGGATGCAAACGACCTGCACATTAAGAGCGGTCTCTTCAATGTTGTTGCAAAAATAATGGAATTAAAAAGAAAGGTGTTGACAAGTATTGATACCTGATTGGTATAATTTACAAAACTGAGCTTGGTAACCTCAGTATAAAGCTGTTAAGTCAGACTCCGACCCCGTATGGGGTAGTTATTCCTTAAAAGGATAAGTTACCACGGGGTCTGTCTTAACAGCTTTTTTTTTACCCGTACTCCGCACGATAGCAAGCACCCCAGTCGTGGTGGCGCGGAAGGAAAGCGTACACGGTATGCAACTGTGTGATTGATGATGGTGGATGCGTAGGCTGATACGCAACAATAGTCGTGAGTGCCAATGTCGAGCCGATATTTAAGGACGGTTGGCAAACTGGAGTTCAGTACCAGTCACCATCATCAATCACATGGGCTAGGGGGCAGTTCCCGAACAATCCGTGCGACTGGTCGAATCATCAAGTCGGGGGCATAACGTATCCAACCGTTAGCATGATGATCCACGCAAGTGGGGTGAAGCACCTTCTCCTTCCTTACCTCTTCAATGGGGTAGGGGGGTCTTTGGGTGAAGGATAATAAAGGTTGATAATAATCAATCAAAAGTGAAATTTTAATTTTTTGAAAAGCTAATTTTGTGTTAGACTTTTGAGAACTAACACAGGAGAGAACATGGATAAGCTTGAGGAATTTCACTACTTCACTACACCTGTCTACGCGGTGAAGAAACCTGATTTTTTACCTGCTGTACGGGCTGTGTCTACAAAGTACTTGGATAAATCCAGAGCCCAAAAGAAAACCAAAAGACCGATCACTGTGATGAGTGCGAACTACTCACATGAAAAGTCAATTGCTGAATTTGCGCAGTACGTTTCCCAGACTGCATGGAATATTTTGAATGCGCAAGGTTACAACGTGGATGCCAAGGTGACTTACTTCATGGAAATGTGGAGCCATGAGCACAACCACATGTCTCACATTGATCCACACATTCACCACAATGGATCTCAGATATCTGCGTTTTACTTTTTGGATGTACCGCAGAATGGTTGCAAGTTGGTGATCCATGATCCAAGGGAAGCCAAGCAAATTGTGAGCTTGCCTGAGAAGACACCTAAGATGGTGACACCTGCGGCCAATCAAGTGGTGTTTAACCCCGAAGCAGGTACGCTTATTTTGTTCAATGCATGGGTGAGACATTCATTAACGCGTAACCTCAACAAGACGGCACCATTACGTTTTGTTCATATGAACCTTTCTGTTGCGCCCACACCCTCTTCTACTTCTAAGAAAAACCAACCACCCAAACCAGTTGAACCCAAAGTGGAGATCATATGAAATTCAGGATTCGATTCAATAAGTCACGCGGTCAAGAAGGACGTGGAACTATGGATCACGTCTGGAGAGTGTTCGCTGATGATAAAGAATACCTAGTCAAACACGTTCAGTTGAACACCATCTGCAAAAGCGAGAAGCAAGAAGGCTCTGATGATTGGAACATTGTTTGCGAAGGCGAGATGACCATCGACAAAGAAACTTCAACAATAACTATTGATAACAATCTAATTTGATGTTAGACTTCCCTTGCCACGATATTGTGGTTAAGGGGAAGACAATGACGAATGAAGAATTAGATATTGCAATCAAAACACATGAAAAGCGGCGCGTAAGATTTATTAAAGAAGAACTGTCAGATGATGATGCACATGACTTGGCTGACAAACTTTTTGAGCGCGATAAAGAGGGCTTTGATGATAGGCGGCTTTGTTTTGAATGTAAGAGCTATGACGACAAGACTACGCATTGCACGGCTTACAAGGACGGATTAGGTAAGACGTATAGACCCCTTAGATTTATTCTTCAACGGTGCGATAAATTTGTTTTAAGGGGAAAGAAATGAAATTGATTGTGGGAATAGACCCTGGCGCCACAGGTGCCCTAGTTCTCATCGAGGACGACAAACCCATCGAGTGGACAATCATGCCCACTTACAAAGTTGGCTCTGCCACTCGCGTTCACGCATCTGAAATTGCACACTTTTTAGACTACGGCAAATACGTTGATCACGTCTACATCGAAAGTGTCCATGCTATGCCTAGCCAAGGTGTTACCTCCATGTTTAACTTTGGCCATTCAGTTGGCACAGTGATGGGCGTGGTCGGCGCTTTAGGATATCCACACACACTGGTTACACCTCAGAAGTGGAAGAAGGGCGCAGGGCTTGTAGGAACCGATAAGGACGCCGCAAGAGCTCGCGCAATACAGTTGTGGCCACAATGGAAAGAACTGTCTCAAAAGGGCAAAGGACAAGCTTATGCGGACGCGGCATTGATCGCGGTGTTTGGATCATGACTAAAGAAGAAATCATTAAGATGGTTAAACAAACTCAATTTTTTACTATGATCACAATTCAAGCAAATGGAGAAGCTATATACACTTTTGACATAGATGCTCTTCAATCTTTTGCTAATTTAGTAGCTCAAAAAGAACGAAGAGAAATCATTGAGTGGCTTTGCTATTACAAGGATTGAAAATGACTGACAAAGAAATCATAGAGTTGGCTAAACAGGCGGGTTGGGAGATGGATGACAGCCTTGTGCTTGAGCCTGAAATCGTTTGGTATATCAGCCAAGGACAACTTGAAACCTTTGCCAAACTAATAGCACAGCATAAGCGTGAGGAATGTGCAAAGATTGCTGACTCATACGCAGATGGGTTAGAGCGTAATTACTCTGAAATTATTGCGGACAAAATCCGAGCAAGGAAAAATAATGAATAAATTTGGAATGGCAGAAGTAAAAGGTGAGGGTGAGCCAGTCTTTGGGCATGACTTTGTACCTGATCCAAACGCAGTAGAAACAACATGGATTGAGTTCAGTTTACCTGTGGCGT
>Ga0316223_1001312_pt1 | contig 23956 bp, 26 predicted proteins | sample TBH18009metaG_FD_206007 | JGI IMG/M metagenome (GOLD analysis project Ga0316223, IMG submission 206007) | Freshwater microbial communities from Trout Bog Lake, Wisconsin, USA - TBH18009 | ecosystem: Environmental > Aquatic > Freshwater > Lake > Hypolimnion/Profundal zone | place: USA: Wisconsin...
GGAATCATGGGTCGAAGCTACCACGGGGACCGGGCAGCCGTTAGGCTGGACCCAAGCGCCCGTGGCGGAATGGCAGACGCCGCGGACTTAAAATCCGCTGCCGGAAACGGCGTGCCGGTTCGAATCCACATATCGTGCTTAGCTTTGCCCACAGAAGACGCAGGGTTAGCTGCTTCCGACCCTCAAATATCCACTCTTCACCCGAAGGTTTCAGATGCCCAATTGTAAGGCATTCGCGAGAGGTCGGGCACAACATGGGCACAACTCCCAAGGTCATGCTCCGAACCCATCGACCGTTCGGGGTTCTGACTCGAACCCCTCACCTATGGGCTTTTCCGCCAGAGCAGCCAGGAATTGGAGCCATTGACGATCCTTTGCCCGGGGGGTGGGGAGGGGTTTGTCTAGCAATCTCTGCGTGTTCCCGAAAGGCATCGGGTGCCCGACCTACGAACCGGGTCTGGTAACAGCGAGATCTAGAGTTAACCAGAAGGTGCCTAGCTGGTCTGGATGGCAACCTAGGGAAGAGCCAGGCTCCTAATCTTGCCAGGTCACCGAGCACCGACGGTTTGAACGAACGTTACGAGATACCATCGCCGTGGTTCCCCGTCACTCTTTCCCGCTGAATCGGAGGGCATGGGACAGAGCCGTACGAGCAGAAGACGCAACAGTCCCCCTCTTTTGGGCGAAGCTGAACTTCGCAATGCGGGCAGGTGTATAACCTCCGACACGAATTCGTTGGCATCATTGCAAGCGAGGAACGCCCACATTCCGGGCATGTCATGACCGATTCGAGGATGATTCCCGTGGTCATAGGTCCTCCAACCTTCTACTCCGCTCACGGTTTCTACAGGCGTATCCTGGGGTGTGGGCAAAGTAATTGTGATCGACGATAGCAGGATGATGCGGTTGTTCCTGCGTCGATGCCTGGAGAAAGGCGGCTTCGAGGTTGAGGAATGGGTGCCGCTTTCTGCGATGGAGATCCCAGAACACATCTCATCTTCTGCACCCGAACTAATCATCACTGATTACGAGATGCCAGGCTGCAACGGTCTCACCGTGACGCGTATGCTGCATAAAACCAATCCGCAGTTACCAGTGATCGTTCTGACAGCCTTTTTCAACGAAGAGATGGAATCCAAACTTCTGCGGCTTGGGGTCAGGCGAGTCCTCACCAAGCCAATAGAACCTGGAGCGCTGATCCAAGTTGTCCATGATGTCCTAGACAATCCTGCATAGGAAGGTATCACCACGTTGGGGCGGGTCGAGGCAGTATAAGGGTGTGTTGGGAAAGTGGCACTGCCTAACAATGCCGCCCTACCTCACTCTCCTAACCTCTTAAGCCCATCGGTCAGGTAGGTATCCAGGTGGGCAATGGACAGATAATCTGCCTTACCCTCCTCGGGGTCCTCTTCTGCCAGAGAAATTAGGTCGAACCACATCTCCGGACTCTCACCAGCAGTCCCACGCCCCAGCCACATCAGAGCCATCAGCTCGTTCTTCTGAGCATTCGTAAGAGATAGCAAGTGGTCATAGAGAGCCTGGAACTTCGGCTTGGGATAGATTCCATCCTCAGCATCTAATGCCGTTCGGCGCTGCTGAGCAAGCTGGATGATTCCCCTGACGGTGGCAGGTGTGACTGCTTTGAGATACTGGCTCATAGATATCCTTTGGTAGAGATCGATTGTACAGACTGGCTCTGTTAGAAAGGGTCTCCCACCGTAGATTAGGTGCAGAGGACCAAAGAACTTGCCTTACCAGCCGCCTACCACAACTCTAAGAGACTTCAGCTCCCTGGGGTTTGGTGCTGGTAGAACATGGTTGTGACCGCTCCATCACTACAGGAGTCTCAAGGAAATGATACTCAGTTGGATCAAGGTCGATCTGGAAGAGATCGACATGACGAAAATGAACTTGAGAGAGCAATAGCCTTACCTCGACTCGGTGGGAGGGTGGCATGCGGCTTCCTAAGTAAACAGCCTTGATACAGGTAGGTGGAAGAGGGCAAGGGGCATCCTTGATCCTTTCTGCGTCTTCTAGCGCGATCCCGTTTTTCTAGTCTTGGCAGACCCAATAGCAACGACCAGGCAACGGGTCTCTCCGCCATTCCTGCGTATTAGCGAATGGCTCAGCATGTTTCGCCGACAGCTTAGGTTCGCCCTAGGCACCTATGAACTACCCCTTAATGCCGTGGGGTGCGGCGCGGCCGCGCCGCACCTTCCAGGGAGAGGGAGAGCGGAAAGTCCAGTAGACCTCTAAGAAAAGGCATCCAGGCGGCTGGTGGTATTTGGCGTTATCAGGGGAAACCGTTCCTCTGGCGCACCCCAGGACCACCACCACGAGGAACCATGGTACCCATCGTCCCTTTGCCAGACACCATCCGACCCCAGCGCAAGCTACCTCCCCGTGATCTGTATCTGTTCCTTCCCCGGAAAGGCACCTCCAACCGGCTGGCATGGGTCAAGGCTTCCGGTCCAAAGGATGTCCTGTCAGTGAAGGCTGCCTACTACCTCCACATCTTTGACCATAAGACGGCTGCCGAGCATTACCTGGACACCCCGATCCTCGCGCATGTGGTCTGCAACCTGAGGAACTATTACCAGCAGGATGTGGAGCAGACCGTCGAGCTGATCACCAAGCTGTTCAACCCAAAGTCATGGGAGGCGGTCTGGTCCCCGGAGGCGATCAGGCTTTGCTGGGAATCTGTCGGGCGTTTTACACCGTCCCTGGGCTTTGACGATGTGGATGCCGTGGCTAAACGCCGGGCTGAGGACCTGGAGGATGCAGTGGTCGACCTCATTGCCTATACCGTTCCGAGCGGGCGTGTCTCGGGTGAGGATCTGAGGGCGACCTTCTCAGAGTGGTGCCCGGACCTTGAGTTCACCTCTGTAGCTTTCGGGCGGGCTGTGAGCGCCATCACAGGTATGAAGACTAGGTCATTGGGCAATAAACGGTATTGGTATGGCTTCCACCTTCCCACCCCAGAGGAACTGGCGGAGCGAGAAATGGTCACGGCTGCGGCGGCTTAGGCGGCGGCTCGGAAGGCGGACGAGTCTCGGGTTATATTTTCTCTAAGAACCTTGACCCTGGTTAACTAACCGCTCCGTCACCTTGCCCTCGCAGCGCTCATCAGCGCCGCTCGGTCAACCTGTCTTCGCTCTCCTACAGCCCTAGTCAGCAGCAGCTGGGTTCCACTTACCCGCTCCGTCTACTCGCTTTCGCCGGTCCTACAGGACCAGCTCAGCTCGTAACCGTCGCTCTGTACAAAGCCCCGTCACGTATGGGCAGCTTGGGTATCAGTGGCTTCGGCATAAGCAGCTTCGATCTAGTACTTAGGCAGCCCCGTCAAAGTAATGGAACCTAGTACCAAGTACCCTTCCGATCCCACTTCAAGCAGCCTTGAACCCCGCTGCCTCGTGACTGCTACTTTACCGGTGGACGGCTATTACTCGTCCGCCCGCCTCAGATACTCCCTGATATCTTCCAGAGCTGCCCGCGATGCTTCTATGTCTGCCTTGATCCCATTCAGCCATTCGTAACAATGGCTTGCTGCGAAACACAGCACCTCCAGGAAGACAATCCAGCCAATGTCTCTATGTATTGTCATGACCGCTTCGGGTGGTATCTGCCTTCCGGGTCCACGAGAGAGGAATCTACAAGCTCGCGGGTGTCTTCCAGCAAACGGTGCTGAGGCTGCTCTTGGGCATCCTTCGTCCGCTCTTGCTGGCTGGCTAGGTATTCCCTGGTCACTTTGAAGTCAGAAGTGCGGGTTACGTGCTCCCCGGCTGTGTAGTCCCAATAGGTCCATATGTAGGTGAAGACTTCTGTTTTCACTGGCTGCTCTCCCTACTTATCGAGGATTTGCGACAACCAATCCATTGTCGTATCACGTGTGATGTAGTCCCATTGCGGGTTTTGCGTTGACGCCGAGAGCTTCTCTTTGGCTTTGACGGACAGAGCCTTACTCATCAATGTTTTGTAATCAATTTCCCATATGTGCCCAAATACTTAGCGCTTTCAGCGATCAAGAAGGCTTTCGCCACTGAGAAGGCATACATAGACGCGATTGCCCAAGCGATCTTTGATGAAGCCTGTGCAAATTCCAACGGCATTCCCACGGATGTAAGCATCCTGTGGGAGATCAACTACAAAACAAAGATGTGTGCGGCCCTTCGTTGTGAAGGTTGGTGTTGGAGTCACGCTGTCGAACCTGAACACAGGACGAGTATCAGAATAGACAACCTTGTAGAGTTTGTTGGTCACTGACTCTATCGCGCCTTCAATAAATTCACCAACGGTCTCAAATTCTATAACCATCCCCCTGTGTTTGTCCGCATAGTGAGCCCACATGAGGTGATGGCTCTTCTTTGCTGATAGGCAGAGAAGCGCAAGACTCGCGAGTGAATCCTTCATCGAACTACGCACAAGGTCATGATTGGCAACACTCTCTTCTAGGACCAGCTCCCATCGCTGCTTCAGTGACTGCACGTCAGCTCCGGCAGGTGATCCTGGTGGGAGTCTTCCAGACTCCAATGCATTCCAAACTTCTGATTTACTTTGAATCTGTGACTTCATTGCCTCCCTCGATTCAATCGTCCAATTATCCGGGACAGGATTGCAGTCGAAGGGATCATTGACCTCTGTGGGGGATACAACTTTGACGGCGCAAGATCGCAAGATTTCAATGCCGCCAACATCGCAGTATTTGTAAAGCCGCACGGATAGCCTCTAACAGTGATTTGAAGGTTTGTAAGACAATCTGGTTATTCATTCCTCAGGTTTTGGTCTGCCCTTGCTCGAAACCTAGACAGCCCGTAACCAGCTACTCGGACAAGGGCGCAGCAAAGCCAATAGATCATCCTTAGATGTTAAAGGCGATAACCAGGCATCCCACGACTCGGGACCTAGCAGAGCTGGCATTCGATGATGGAGTTCAATAATCAACTCATTCGGTTCGGTTGTGATCATCGTGCAACTGTGGATGTCCTGACCGTTCGCGTGCCAGTCATCGTAAAGACCAGCAGCGACCACCATCTCATCGGGGTTGCTGTTGGTGAAGAGAACCTTCTTTTCGTAGAAGCCCTCCATCACGAGCAGGCATCGCTTGGACTTGAATGCACCACGCCAGCTCGGTTTGGTTGCCAGCTCCTCCGCCCTGGCATTCCAAGTGCTGTATGACTTCCAGCGGGGAAGATCGTCTACCTTAACCCATGACGGAATGAGCTTCCAACTTCTACCCTCCGCCAGCCATTCGCCTTCATCAAGTCGGACAATCGGCATCTGGTCAGTCGGGCGGATTCGAGGATTTGGAGTCATGGGAGGGAGAGTCTTCCCCAGTCCCTTCTTCACCCTCTCGTTGATGATCCCCTTTAGAGTCCTGATCGCTGCTTGGGTGCACACGGGAGGTCTCCAGTTCCGACTTCCATGCCGGTTGATGCATTAAAAGGGTATGTCGAACCTTGTATGTCAGCTCCGAATTGTTGCCCTTGGGTATGTAGCTCTCAAGCTGCTGAATGAGCTTGACCATTTGCTCTACCTCATTCAGTAACCTCCAGGCGTCCTCCTGGCTTGGGGAGAATGGCTTCCCGAGCTTCCAGTGATGATGGGAGAGCTGTCCACGCAGGCGTGTTGTGATGTCGTAGAAAATGCCAGCGTCCGTCTGCATTAAGCCCCCTCAAGGAGCCCTGGCAAGGCAGTGGCATTGCGGGGAACAGGGCTAGGGGCTCGCCGCGCTAGGAAGTCTTCAATCTCATCCACCCATGCCTCAGAAGGATGGTGGATGCCTCGCAGGAGTCGCAGAGCCTCTTCCAGGTCATTCAGAGTCTGAGTCGTGATGGTCTGATGGATTGAGGTCGTCATTCGCCGGTCACGAAGGTAGCTCCTAAGGGCTTGCCGACTCTCCGGGGTGGTGTGAGCTTGGACATCCATAGGCACCTCCTGGGTTATCCAGAATGGCGAATAAAAAACGAACGTCAAGCCTCCTGCTTTAAGTCGGCTTGCGCCAGATATTCATCATTCCCTGGGCGCTCGGCAGACACCGCTACTCAGCGCCCGCCGGGGTGATTTCATCGCGCTATGGGTTTGCCAATGATCAGCCGCGCAGCAAAGATGCATGTACCTATGGTTTCCGTAATAAGTGAACTAACAACTAATTCTATTTATTGCCTTGTTGCGTCTTTCTTGTTGGTTCCTGGCTCCACTGTTCAATGGTTGCTAATTCAGACTTTAACGGTTCAATCGCTGCCAAGGCTTTGTTTGCCTTTTCATCCTGTATCAGCACATCCAGAATGCTTTTATATATTTTGTAGGAGAAATCTGCGCCTTCTTGGTATCCACTATTCGATGCTTTATAATATGAATCTTTCCAGTAATCCTGGTGGGATCTGCACTCTTCCACTGACCTAAATAATCCTGTCCTTGCCAGCAACTGCTCCACAAAATTGACTTCATATTGATATTTTGAATAAGATGATGAGATCGCTGATTTATATGTTGAAATTAACCAACCAGTAAGTTGCCGTTTTTCTATAGAATATCTCGAATATCCTGCTTCCAATTCTGGTGTTCCTTGAATAGCTCTAACCAGTATTTCTTGAATATTTTCTGGAATTGGATAACTTTTCGGAAGCGGTAAATATAGTGAAGGAATTGGATCGACCAATTGAACCTTTTTCGATTTGACACCTACAGCCAGCAAAGGGGCGCAGTAATGTGCGCCAATTATTGTGGTAAGTGTCACTAGTAAAATATGTTTTTTCATCGTTTCCTCATGAGGTGAGTGTTATTTGGAGAGGTGGAGAAGGACCAAACCTCCTAGGACCTTTGCGAGGGACATCCCGCGCAAGCCCTTCAATGCCACTAAGATCCCCTGCAATCTAGTCAGGGCTGCTTTGGGAACACGCCCGCTGATACTGCGGACGCCTGTGTCGAACCGGGCACTCTTTCGCTCTGCATCAAGCTGACCAGCAGCTTCCACAAGGGCACGCAGATCCCCGTCAAATCCGGTAATGGCATCCTCGATGAACTGACTGATGCCCGCTCCGGAAATGAGAATTTCACGGTAGACCCGCTCTGGCACTGTGGTTCCAACGGGGAACTTGGGAGGGCGAGAAAGGTCGATCCCTTGTAAGACAGATTGATAATTGGTGAATCCGAATTCCGCTCCTGGTACCGGAGGGGTGGGAGCCGGGACGGTTGGCTTGTTCGCCGGGGCACAGGCGCTAGAATCCGGTGATGGGACGGTTAGTTTGGGATCCATCTTCTTCACCATGCCGACGCTCCAGGCTGCTTTATTCCCGGAGCGTAAGAGCCGCCCGCGAGCACTACAAGCATGTAGCACTGCAACAGTTGGTCAGTGCATACATGCAGCCATACGTACATGCAGCATTGATTAGGCTGCTGCCTTTGACTGTGTACAAGGTGATGGATGAGCTGGTGCATGATGCCGCCCGACATCACGCAAGCCTCAACTTCTGACTGAGTGCGTCCTGCGCCCGCCTCTTGGCATCCAGGCTAGTCTCCACGTAGATCATCGTCGTCTGGACGTTCTTATGCCCCAGCATTCCCTGGATCTCTGTGATGGGAGTCCCTGCCTCAGCGTGTAGGGACGCGAAGGTCGCCCGCAGTCGGTGTTGAGTAATATGCCCCAGATGTAATTCCTGCCGAACCTTCTGAAGCAATCCACGAAGCGTGTTTGGACGGCACGGCTTCTGACATTCATCTATGAAGCACCAGGGGCTTAAGGTCCTTGGCAATGCCATGAGCCCCCTCCACACCCATCCGGGAACGGGAATTACCCGTGCTTCTTTCCCTTTTGCCTTCCCGACGACATAGGTCAACTGTTCGCGGTCGAACCACTCCCATCTCATGCCCAGAACTTCCCCCTCCCGTAATCCCATGCCGAGCATGACTCGGACCATGCAGCGCTTCTGAGGTGACGGTGTTGCCAGATCCACAGCCTCCAAGAATTCCTGAACTCTAGCGGCTGGCAAGGTCGGACGTGGCTTCCGCTGCACCTTTAGGAGCATGCATTTGCACCTGTTCCGCTCCATGTATTGCATCTTCACCGCAAAGTTGAGGAGAAGTTTAAGAGTGCGGAGCACATTGTTCGCGGTTACCAGAGACCGACCGGCATCAAGAACCAAGGTCCGTATGGCAAGCGCCTCGGTGGTCCTGATCCGGTTGATGGGTAAGGACCCCAGGCGCGGCAATAGCCAGATCCGGGCAATCTGCTCGGTGCGTGTTAAGTGCTTGGGGCTTAGGCACCCACGATTCGCCTGAAACCATTCCTGCACCAGCTTGGTCAAGGTCGGCAGCGTCTCCCTGCGACGTGTCTCCCCATCAAGCAGTTCCCGGCGCTTTGCCTCCATCACTTTCTTCGCTGTAGCCAAGTCGGTGGCTCTGGTCGAGCCATGTGCCCTTAGCCCTGCGACTTTTAGACTGTAGTGCCAGTAGCGCCCTTCACGGAATAGGTTGGGGTGGCTGGTAGCCATGTATTGCTCCCGCAGAAGTGCGGGTGAAGGCAGGATCAAAAAGGAGGAAGGGCACAACATGGGCACAACACGCCATTCCGGAGGCTCGTGGAGCACATCTGGAACAAAGGCAAATGCCCATGTAGGCTGGACCCAAGCGCCCGTGGCGGAATGGCAGACGCCGCGGACTTAAAATCCGCTGCCGGAAACGGCGTGCCGGTTCGAATCCGGCCGGGCGCACCAAGCAAACCAGTCATGGCATAGCCTCCGCGCCGGGGCCCGATTTCGCGCCGTCCCCAGGACGGCGCTCCATCACCCGGCGGTCGGCTAGGTCTTGAACCGCACCATGAGGGCCGTCAGGCCCTCGGCGGTGCGAACCAGGTCCTGGGTCGTGGCGGCATTGCTGTCCACGGTCCCGGAAAGCTGGATGGCCGCGCTGGCGTTCTGCACCGCCTGCTGGGCGCCCAGTTCCACCTGCCGGGCGACCTCCTCGCTGGCCTTGGCCTGTTCGCCCGAGGCGGCCTCGATCTGGGTGGACATGGCCGCGACTTCGGAGATGTGGTCCCGGATGGCCACCAGCGACTGGACCACTTCCTGGACCGTGGCCTTGCCCTGCACGACGGCACGGTTGCTGCCCTCGATGAGCGAGGCGATCTCCCTGGCGGAGGCATCGCTGCGTTCGGCCAGCTTGCGCACTTCCTCGGCCACCACGGCGAAGCCCTTGCCCAGCTGCCCCGCCGTGGCCGCCTCGATGGCGGCGTTCAGGGAGAGCAGGTTGGTCTGCCTCGCGATGTCCTGGATCACCTGGACCGCCTCGACCATCTGGCCCGTGGCCTCCTCGACGCGGTCCATGGCCCGGATGGCGGCCTGGCCCGAGGCATCCGCCGACTGGGCCCTCTGTGCGGCCTCGGTGGAGCGGCGATGGCTGGACTGGACATTGCCTGCGACTTCCCGCACCGAGGCGGAAAGCTCGGTGATGGCCGAGGCCATGCGGTCCGTGGAGGTGCGCTGGTCGTCTGCATTCCGGGCGATCTCATGGCTGGTGCTGGCGATTTCATGCGTGGCCGAGGCGATCACTTCGCTGTTCAGGCGCACCCGCTCCGCGTCGAACCGGATGCGGTTGATGGTGTTCTTCAGGTGGGCCTGCATGCGGCGCACGGTCACCATCAGGCTGGTCCGGTCCCCGGGCCGGGTGGGAATGTCCGTGCGCAGATTCCCATCGGCCAGTGCCCTGGCCAGGAGCTGTGCCTGCTTCGGATCGCCGCCCAGCTGATGATCCAGGATCCGGGCCAGCTGCCCGAAGGCGAGCAGCCCCGCCAGCACGCCGAGGATGGTGCCCCCCCCCAGCACCCACATGCCCGTGGCGGTGCCGGAGGAGATGCTGCTGAGCCGGGCATTTAAGTCCCTGTTCTCACCCTCGCCCGGGTTGTTCACCTGGGTGGAGACCTGGGCCCGGATGGCGGCCACATCCGCCCGGGTCCCCATGGAGGTCATGACACTGACCAGGGTCGTCAGGCAGAAGATGGCCAGGACGAGGGCCACGGCCGACCAGACCCGGCCACTGAGACCCATACCGGGGAAGGGGACCCAGAGCTTCGGCTCCGGGTCCTCCATGGGCTGCCCAGCCCGGGCCCTGGCGTACATGCGCTCCGCCTCCGCGATCTGGGACTGCGTGGGTTTGCTGCGGATGGAGACATACCCAACGATCTGCCCCTTCTCCTCGATGGGCGTCACGCTGGCGTCCACCCAGTAGAAATCCCCGTTCTTGCAGCGGTTCTTCACCATGCCCTGCCAGCCCTTGCCGGCCTTGGCCGTGCGCCACAGATCCTCGAAGGCGGCCGGCGGCATGTCCGGGTGCCGGACCAGGTTGTGGGGCTGCCCGATCAGCTCCGCCTCCGTGAACCCGCTGATGCGGATGAACTCCTCGTTCACGAAGGTGATGACGCCCCGCAGGTCCGTGGTGGTGACGATGAAGGCACCCTCCTGCAGATGGTGCTCCCTCTGGGTGACGGGCGTGTTGATGCGCATGGGGCTTCTCCGATGGCCAGCCTTCGACCCGACGCACCTGCATGCCGTCGAAGGCGGGTTACTCCCGTCGATTCGGACGAAGGCCTGGGGATCTTGATTTCCTGAAGGGTGTGGCAACCCCCCTAGGGCAGCAGTTTGAGCAGCGGGATCAGGATCCCGTTGAACCGCTTCCAGCCGGACAGGTCGCCCTGGGCGAGACGCCGGACCCTGACCCAATCGTACTCTGCGGCGGCCTTGGGCACGCCCTTCAGCATGAACGCGTAGGCCAGGATCCGCGCGGCCACGGCGGGGTCCAGGGCCAGGTCCGGCCGCTCCACCAGATCCTCACCGACCAGCTTGCCGTAGCGGGCGTACTCGGCCCGGCCCAGCAGGGGCACGAAACCCCGGCCGCAGAATTTCGCCCCGTCCCCGGGCTCGACATTGCCCAGGCTGCGGTCGAACTCGTACATCCGGCGGAAGTAGGCTTCGCTCCCGGGTTCCTTCTCCGGCGCGAAGAGGTAGCTCTCCGCGCCGATGCTGGCGATGACGGCGGCCTCCATGGCGGGTTCGAGGATCTTCAGGTCCGAGAGGGCGTCGACGATCATGGGCCAGTGCGCCTCCACGTTCGCGCGGGGCGCGTGGAGGATGGTGGCAATGGCTTCCGCCGTGAAGTGCATGACTGGCTCCCGGTGGGAAGGCTGCGTGCGTGGAGGACGGAGAGGGCCAATCTACCACGGGGCCGGGCATCATGGAGGCATGGCCACCCATCCCTTACACCTCGGCGGCTCTACGGCTGTGATCGCCAGCAGGGGCGCCGAGCTCCAGGCCCTCCGCCTCGGAGGCCTGGATCTGCTCTGGGATGCCGGGCCCCTCTGGCCCCGGCATGCCCCGCTCCTCTTTCCCATCGTGGGCGCCCTGGAGGGGGACGCCCTCCGCCACCAGGGGGAAGCCTATCCCATGCCCAGGCACGGCTTCGCACGGGATCGGGTCTTTACCTGGGTCCACCGCTCCGGAACGGCCTGCACCCTCGAGTTGAAGGAGGATGCCGAAACGTTGTCGGCCTACCCGTTCCCCTTCCGGCTGCGTGTTTCCTATGCCTTGGAACCCTCCGGCCTGCGCATGGAGCTGTTGTTGCTGAATCCCGGCCCCGGGCCCCTGCCCGCCAGCCTCGGGCTGCATCCGGCCCTCCGCTGGCCCCTGGTCCCGGGGGTCCCCAAGACGGCCCACCGCCTCGCCTTCGAGGCGGAGGAACCGGGGCCCCTGCGGCGCCTCGACACCCGGGGCCTCCTCGATCCCGAGTCCTATCCGACGCCCATCCTTGGCAGGGACCTTGCACTCCGCGACGGGTTGTTCACCGAGGACGCCCTCCTCTTCCTCCAGCCGAGGAGCCGGAGCCTGCGCTTCGAAAGCGGAGGTGGTCCCGCCTTGGCCCTGAGCTGGGAGGGCTTTCCCCACCTGGGGATCTGGACCAGGCCGGATCCCGGGCCGTCCTTCCTCTGCATCGAGCCCTGGGAAGGCTACGCCAGCCCCGCGGGCTGGGACGGTGACATCGCCCACAAACCCGGCGGCTTCCTGCTCGCTCCGGGCGCCACGAGGAGGTGGTCCCTGGCCATCTCTGCCGGCCACTGAGCCGTTCAGGCGGGTTCCGCTCCCAGGAAGTGAGGGCTCGCCAGGGTGATCCTCGCCGGCACGAGCTCGCCGAACGGCAGGTCGCGGCCCGGCCCCACCGACAGGTGGATGGTCTTCCACTCGGCGCTGCGGGCCAGCCACCAGCCATGCTCCGTGGGGCCATGGGTCTCGATGCGCACCGGGATCACCCGGCCCAGGAAGCGGGTGTTGCTGGCCTGCGTAAGCTCAGCCTGCCGCAGCTGGAGCTGCCTCAGCCGCTCGGATTTCACCCCCATGGGCAGGTCGTCCCTGAGGCGCAGGGCCGGCGTGCCAGGGCGGGGCGAGTAGATGAAGCTGAAGGAGCCATCGAAGGCCACATCCTCCAGGACGCGCAGCGTGTCCGCGAAATCCTCGTCCGTCTCCCCGGGAAACCCCACGATGAAATCCGTGCTCAGGGTCATGCGGGTCCGCGCTTCGCCCAGGTAGCCCAGGCGCTCCAGGTACTCGGCCACGGTGTACTCCCGCAGCATCCGCTTCAGGACCCGGTCACTGCCGCTCTGCAGGGGCAGGTGGAGGAAGGGCACGACCTTGGGGTTGGTCACCAGCACCCGCGCCAGTTCCCGGGTGAAGTTCATGGGATGGCTGGTGGTGAAGCGGAGCCACTCGAGGCCCTCCACCTCGGAGACCCGTTCCAGCAGGTCCGCGAAGGTGCAGCCGCCGGCATAGCTGTTCACGTTCTGGCCCAGCAGCTCCACCTCGCGGTAGCCCCGGGCGACCAGGCCCCGCACCTCGGCCAGGACGTCCCCGTAGGGGCGATGCCGTTCGGTCCCCCGGGTGGTGGGGACGATGCAGTAGGTGCAGGCGTGGTTGCAGCCCTCGGTGATGGTGACCAGGGCCTTGGCCGTGTCGCGGCGACGGGTGACGGCCGGCGGGAAGAGGTGGTTGTCGGGGTACTCGGTGGTATCCATGACCCGGGCCCTGCCCGCCTGGACCTCGGCCACCAGCCGGGGCAGCTGCCTCAGGGCCATGGTGCCCAGCACGAGGTCGATGTGGGGGGCCCGCTTGAACAGCGCCGCCTGTTCCTGCTGGGCCAGGCAACCCGTGACGCCCACCACCAGGGGACGCCGCAGCTTCTCCTCGCGGAGGCGGCCCAGTTCCGAGTAGACCTTGTGGACGGCCTTCTCGCGGATGGAGCAGGTGTTCAGCAGCACCAGCTCCGCCTCCTCCACCGAATCCACCGCCTCGAAGCCCTCGGCCGACAGCAAACCCGACAGCTTCTCGCCGTCATGGTCGTTCATCTGGCAGCCCCAGGTCTGGATGTGGAACCTCATGGGCGGCCTCGGTCCTGGGGCTGCTGGATGAAGGGGACTACCCCCCGATCGCACCGTGCCCCGCACGGTGCTCCCGCTCCCCGGCTGCGCCGGATCGCGGAGGGGGCCCCGTTCTGACAGCCCCGGGTCTGGATGTGGAATTTCATGGCTTTACTTCCCCGACCGAGGTGGTTCGCTCCGTGACCCACATGGTCGCGAGGATATGGAACCTCATGGCTTCGCCATCCGGACCACGATACCCTCCGGCGACGGCTGGATCGACAGGCCCAGGCGCTCGCTCACGATCCGCAACCAGAATGAGGGCAGATTCTTGGCCACGTCGGGAGGCGGCTCCGGGAGGAGCGCCGGAGGGAGCGGCGCATCGCCGAGCCAGGTCAGGGTCCAGCCCTCCGGGGAGGCCGCTGCCTCCAGCTGGACGGGCCCGGGGGTGGCCCATGGAAGAATCTGCCGGGTGAAGGCCGCGGCCCATTCCTGCAGCTCCGGCAGCGGCCAGGGAGTCCCATCCGCCCCCGAATCCAGCACCTCGATGGGGCACCGGAACATCGCCGACATGGGCTCCAGCCTGGCCTCGAGCCCCGCCTTCCATTCGCCCCAGGAAGTCATGCCCATACCCGGGTGGCGGTCCAGGGCGAGGGCCCGGGCCATGGTGATGAGGGTCTTCCCATCCTCGAGGGTGAATTCCAGACGCATCCGGTTGCGGGCATCCAGGGGCAGCCGGGGATCGCTCAGGTCCAGCACCCCCTGCAGACTGGCCAGGAGATTGTTGAAGTCGTGCAGCGCGGCCCGCCACAGGTCATCGGAAGTCATGCATCTCCCATCTGCACAAAACGCTTGAATAAAGTTACCTTGGAGTTGACCCTCTGTGCAGCCATCGAAGATCTCTAGGACTCCACATGCAGCAACCAAACAAGCGGCTGGGCGAACTGCTCATTGAGGGCGGACTCATCACGCCTGCCCAGCTCCAGAGTGCCATCACCCACCAGAAAATCGCCCGGGGACGTCTGGGCAGCAATCTGGTGGCCCTGGGCTACATCTCCGAAGAGGTGCTCATGGATTTCCTGAGCGTCCAGACCGGGGTGCCCCAGGTGGATGTGCGGAGCCTCCAGGTGGCCCCGCAGATCCTCAAGCTGGTGCCCCACCGCCTGGCCGATCAGTTCACGGTCCTTCCCATCGCCACGCGGGAACCCAAGACCCTGGTGCTGGCCATGTCCGATCCCTCGGATCTCAATGCCATCGACAGCGCCCGGTTCGCCTCGGGCCTCACGATCGATCCCGTGGTGGCCTCGCATAGCGCCCTCAAGAAGGCGATCTCGGATCTCTACCGCCAGTTCGATTCGCCCGGCGGTGCCACTACGGTGGAAATGGGAAGGGAATCCGTCCACGAGGACGCCCTTGCGGTCTCGTTCTCACTGGATCCCCTGCCCATGATCGTCCCCGGCCCCGTCCCCCAGGGACCCTCCAGCTTCCCGTCTGATCCCTTCTACGACAGGCCCTCGGCGCCGACCCAACCCGTGAGCATCGACCCCTTCGGGTTCTTCGATCCCGCTTCCACCAAGGCACCAGCCCGGCCCCCCGTCAGCCCGGACGTCGTTCCCAGTAGGGCCAGTGCCCAGGTCATCCGGCGCCTGGAGACCTACCAGACCCGCACCCTGGTCCTGGGGCTCATCCGGCTCCTCGAGCGTCGCGGCATCCTCGGCACGGGAGAACTGCAGCATCTCCTCGCCAACCTGGTCGAAGCGCGCGAGATCAGGGACGACGACAAGGTCGGCTAGGCCGTTCGCAAAGCGAATGCGATGACGGGATTAACAGGATGGGAAGCCGGATTAACAAGATTTCATCTAGATCTTAATCCTGTTAATCAAGCATTTAATCCTGGTAATCCTGTCCAGCTTTTTCAATTATCGACTTTGAGGATGGCCAGGAATCCTCGCCTCGCCGTGTCCCGGCTCGGAGCAGGGCATTCAGCCCTGCCCGCTCGCCACCCGACTGAGGCTCGGCCTGGGGATCTCCACGTTGCCGATGGACCTGACTCGGCCCATCCTGGGCCTCGCCCCTGCGGGATCATGCGCTGCGCGCACGGTCGGCCTCCGCTCCTGCTCCGGCCTCATCTCGGAACGGCGGTCCATCGGGGCCGCTCTGCTTCCTAATTGTCGACCTTGAGGATGGCCAGGAAAGCCTCCTGGGGGATCTCCACGTTGCCGATGGACTTCATCCGCTTCTTGCCCTCTTTCTGTTTGTTGAGCAGCTTCTTCTTCCGGCTGACGTCGCCGCCATAGCACTTGGCCAGCACGTCCTTGCGCCGGGCCTTCACGTTGGTACGGGCGATGATCTTGCTGCCGATGGCGGCCTGGATGGCCACATCGAACATCTGCTGGTGGATGACCTCCTTCATCTTCTGGCAGAGGGCGAGGCCCAGGGCCTGGCTCTTGCTGCGGTGCACCAGGAGGGAGAGGGCATCCACCGGCTCGGCGTTCACCAGGATGTCCATCTTCACCAGGTCCGACTCGATGTAGTGCTTCATGTGGTAGTCGAAGCTGGCGTACCCCTTCGACAGCGACTTCAGCTTGTCGTAGAAATCCAGAACCACTTCGTTCAGGGGCAGTTCGTAGATCAGCATCACACGATCCTGGCTCACGTACTCGAGCTTCTGCTGGAGCCCTCGACGTTCCTCGCAGAGCTTGATGAGGCCGCCCACGAAGTCCGTCCGGGTCAGGATGGTCGCCTCGATGATGGGCTCCTCGATCTTCGCGATCTTCTGGAGAGGAGGGAGCTTCGACGGATTATCGACCGCCGACTCGGAGCCGTCCGTCAGGTGGACGTGGTACCGCACGCTGGGGGCGGTGGTGATGAGGTCCAGGTCGAACTCGCGCTCCAGCCGCTCCTGCACGATCTCCATGTGCAGCAGGCCCAGGAACCCGCAGCGGAAGCCGAAACCCAGGGCCGTGGAGGTCTCGGGCTCGTAGGTGAAGCTGCTGTCGTTGAGCCGCAGCTTGTCCATGGCGTTGCGGAGGTTCTCATAGTCGTCGCTGGAGGTGGGGAAGATCCCCGCGAAGACCACGGGCTGGATCTCCTTGAAGCCCTTCAGCATCTCGGTGGCGGGCTTAGTCGTGAGTGTCACCGCGTGGGTCACGGTATCGCCGACCTTCACGTCCACGAGGGATCGGATGTTGGCCACCAGATAGCCCACTTCGCCCACGGACAGGGCGTCCTGCTTGTCCATCTTCGGGTCGAAGATGCCGATCTCGTCCACCCGGTGCTCGCTGCCCGTGGACATGAAGCGGATCTGGTCCCCGGCCTTCAGGGTGCCGTTCATGACCCGGATGAGGTTCACCACCCCGCGGTAGGCGTCGTAGTAGCAGTCGAAGACCAGCGCCTGCAGCGGGGCATTCGGGTCCCCTTGCGGGGCGGGAATGCACTTCACGATCTGTTCGAGCACCTGCTCGCAGTTCTCTCCGGTCTTGGCGCTCACGTTCACGGCGTGGGCCGTATCCACCAGGCCAATCACCGTGTCGATCTGCTCCAGCACCCGCAGGGGATCCGAACTCGGCAGGTCGGTCTTGTTGAGCACCGGAAAGACCTCCAGCCCGTTCTCCAGGGCCAGGTAGGTGTTGGCCAGGGTCTGGGCCTCGACCCCCTGGGTGGAGTCCACCACGAGGATGGCCCCCTCGCAGGCGGCCAGGCTGCGGCTGACCTCATAGGTGAAGTCCACGTGGCCTGGGGTGTCGATGAGGTTCAGGGTGTAGGTCTTCCCGTCCGCCGCCAGGTATTTCAGCGTCACCGCATGGGCCTTGATGGTGATGCCCCGCTCGCGCTCGAGGTCCATGTCGTCCAGGATCTGCGCCTGCATGTCCCGGCCGGCTATGGTTTTCGTCAGTTCCAGCAGGCGGTCCGCCAGGGTGGACTTGCCGTGGTCGATATGGGCGACGATGGAAAAATTGCGGATCAGGGCGGGATCGGACACTGAGGAACCTCGAACCGACCATTGTACCGTCGCTTAGGTTCAAAGTCCGCCTGGTTTTACCAGCCCGGGGTTCATCCCATGGTTGATCGCGAACCATCGCCGCCTTACCCTCAAGGCCAGACCCAAGGAGCCCGCTTGACCCAGTTCCAGTCCCCCATGACCATCCTGATGGTGGAGGACAACGCCCTTCAGCGGCGCCAGGTCGAGGCGCAACTGCAGCCGCTGGGCCATCGGCTCGTCGCGGCGGCGAACGGACAGGAGGCCCTGGCCCTCATGAGGCAGTCGGTCCCCGATCTGGTCATCATGGACGCCGTGATGCCTTCCATGGACGGCTTCCAGGCCTGCGAGATGATCAAGGCCAATCCGCTCACGGCAGGGGTTCCGGTCATCATTCTCACGGCCCTGAGCCGGGACGCCAAGGACCGCAGCTACGCCGCCGGGGCCGACGATTTCCTGCGCAAGCCCGCCAACACCCTGCTGCTTCACGTGCGGGTGCAGACCCACCTGAAGATCCGGGCCCTCGAACTGAAGGCCGGCACCCCTGCCCCGGCCCGTCCCAAGGTGCTGGTGGTCTCCGCCAGTTCCCTGGTCCGTTCCCAGGTCCAGAACCACTTCGGCAAGAACCAGGCGACCTTCATCGAGGCCCAGGGCGAGGATCAGGCTCGCGTCCAGATCATGGCCCACCGGCCCGATGTGCTGGTGCTGGATACCGAACTGCTGCAGGGCAGCGCCCAGAACCTGACCGTGGCCATCCACCAGGCCGAGGAACTGCGGGACCTGCCCATCCTGCTGCTCCACAATCCCGGGGAACTGGAAATCTGGTCGCGGCTCCAGCAGCCCGTGGCCGATGCCCTGGAAAAACCCCTGGTCGCCCAGGAGACCCGCCGTCGCGTGGCCCTGCTGAGCCACCTGGCCCACCTGCAGAAGCTCGTCCAGGCGTGATTGGGCAGCCCGGTTCCTGCCCAGGGTCAGTCAGGCCCAGTGCGGCAGGCCCTGGGACCAGATCCGGCCAGATTCGAACCTCGCTGAGCATGAACAAGAAGGCACCGACCAAGCCACTCCGCATCCTCTGGCTCGCGCTGGCGGGGATTGCCACACTCGCGGCCGCACCGATCCAGAGCCGCGTCACGGATGGCCGGAGCGGTCTGGCGGGCGTCCGGGTCTATCCAGATCGCCCCCCTCGCATCACCCCGACCAGCCCTCCGCCTGTTGCCATCACGGACGCGGAAGGCAGGTTCCACCTCGACCTGGAGGCGGGCGACACGGTGCTCGCCGTGGAGAAGGATGGCTGGCGCCGGGACCTGGTGCCCGTCGCCGAATGGTCCAGGGAGATCCTGCTGCGGCCCGCCCCGGAGTTCCGCCAGGAGTCCGTCTTCCTGGTGCGCCTCGACTTTGCCGATGAACCCTCCAGGGTGACCGATGGCGCCCTGCGGGACCTGCTCTTCTCCCGCCGCCCCGGCCAGGCCAGCGCCGCCAACTACCTCTACGAAGTGAGCAAAGGAGGCCTCTCCCTGGTGGAGGGACGCCTGCTGAAGCTGCGCAGCGACGACCACCCGAAGCCCCGGCACGATGGGCAGGTGCAGGCCATGGCCGCCTGGGTGCTGGAGCGGCTCCGCCACGAGCCCCTCGGCGACTGCGACCGCGTGGACAACCGCAGCGGGGCCTCGAGGCCCGATGGGAAGCCGGACCACCTCTGGATCGTCGCGCCCGGGCACCCGCAATCCGTCACCGCCGACGATGCCGACATCAAGGCCGTGAGCCTGCTCATGCCCCTGCCCTGGGCCCCGAAGCAGCGCTGGCCCCTGCTCTTCCTGACCGAAGAGGTGCCCCTGGGAAACATCGTGCACGAGGCCTTCCACGCCATGGGTGAGCACCGGGTGGATGACCTCTACCTGGAGGACGGCTCGGCCCTCACGGCGGGCATCTGGGATCTCATGGACGGGGGCCAGTACCGGGGCTGGGACCGCTCCCATCCGGACCAGGGCCCCTGGGTGGAGGACATGGGCTACAGCCCCTCCCACCCGACTGCCTGGGTCCGTTCCGAGCTTTGGTACCGGGGCCATTTCCGGAGCACCGTCACACGGCTCTCGGTGAAGGGCCCGACCTGGGAGGGCTGGATGGCCCCGGTCTCCCGGGCGCCGGGCGCCGACCCCCAGTGGGTCACCCTGCCCGATCCCCGGAAACGCGGCCGCTTCTTCAGCCTGGAAGTGCGCCGTCCCTGGGGCTTCGAGCGGGGCCGCATCGGCGGGCGGTTCGGCCCAGGCTATGAAGGCCTGGTGGTGGCGTGCATCGATCCCCGCCAGCTGACCCGCCATGGCACTCCCAAGGGCCCCGTGCGGGTGGTGGACGCCCATCCCGGCACGGCTCAGCCCCCCAAGCCCCGGCTGCCCCTCCGCCTCTGGGAACTGGACGACGCGGCCTTCAACCTGGGGCCCGGCGAGAATCCGAAAGGCCGCCGCGGACCCCTGTCCTGGGAGGTGCTGGAGACCGATGCCAGGGGCCGCATGCGGGTGCGGGTCAGGCTGGACCGGCGCTGAACCGGGGTGCCGGGATCCGGCTAAAAAAGGCCCGGAACGGGCCCGGCTGCCAAGTAAGATGAGGTATGATTCCTCGCCGCCTCCTCCTGCCCCTCCTCGCCACCCTGAGCCTCGCGGCCCAGGCCCCGACGGAGGCCCCCCGCCCGGTCGCCGAGCGCCTGGAGGCCGAGGCCTTCCGCACCCATGGCGCCTACTCGGACCTGGCCTGGCTCTGCGACCGGATCGGCCACCGGCTGTCGGGTTCGCCCCAGCTGGATCAGGCCATCACCTGGGCCCAGGGGCGGCTGAGGGCCGCCGGTCTCGCCAACGTCCACACCGAACCCGTGCTGGTGCCCCACTGGGTGCGGGGGCGGGAGTCGGCTCAGCTGCTGCTGCCCGCCCCCCACCGCCTCAACCTCCTGGGGCTGGGCGGCACCGTGGGGACGCCGGCCGGTGGGCTCACGGCCGACGTCGTGGTGGTGGGCTCTTTCGAAGAAATGGAGAAGCTGGGCGGCGCGGTGCAGGGGAAGATCGTCCTCTTCGACGTGCCCTACCAGGGCTACGGCCGCACGGTGGTCTACCGCCATGCCGGGGCCTCGAGGGCCGCGAAGTACGGCGCCGTGGCGGCCCTGGTGCGCTCCGTGGGCCCCGTGAGCCTCGACACGCCGCACACGGGTGTCATGGACTATGATCCCGCCCTGCCCAAGATCCCCACCGCCGCCGTCACCATCGAGGATGCCACCCTGATGCGGCGCATGCAGCAGCGCGGCGAGCGGATCCGGATGCAGCTTGAGCTGGGCGCCGAGACCCTGCCGGACGCCCCTTCGGCCAACGTGGTGGCCGAGCTCCGCGGCTCAGAGAAACCCGACGAAATCGTCCTCATCAGCGGACACCTGGACAGCTGGGACGTGGGCCAGGGCGCCCAGGACGACGGGGCCGGCACGGTCATCGCCATGGAGGCCATGCGCCTGCTCCAGAGCCTCGGACTCCAGCCCCGGCGCACCGTGCGGCTCGTCCTCTGGACCAATGAGGAGAACGGCCTGCGGGGCGGACTGGCCTACCGGGAGGCCCACCGCGCCGAGTTCAGGAAGATCGTGGCCGCGCTGGAGACCGATTCCGGCAGCGAGCGGGTGAAGAGCTTCGATCTGGACCTGCCCAAGGCCAGCGCCGAAGCCAGGGCCTCCGCCCTGGCCTCCCTGAACACGACCCTGGGGACCACCATGGCGCCCTTCGGCGTGGCCTTCCGGCTGGGCGGTTCCGGCGCCGACGTGGGCCCCATGGTGCGCGAGGGGGTACCGGGCATCGGCATGGAGCACGCCGCCACCCACTACTTCGACATCCACCACACCCAGGCAGACACCTTCGACAAGGTTGACCGGGACGATCTCGCCTTCAATGCCGCGGCCCTGGCCACCTTCGCCTACGCCCTGGCCCAGTCGGACCTGAGGTTCCCGTAGGCCGCACCGCGATTCAAGCCTTTTTGATCACCCGATTATCGGCTACACACAGCCATAAAAGCGTTTAACCGCAGATGTCGCAGGTAACGCAGAAAAGGGCTTAGGTCCACAGATTCCACCGATTCACACAGATTAAAAACGCGAGTCGATGACTGTTCTCAGGGGCGCCATCTTGAGGATGGGCTTCAGTGGGCCCATGCGTGTTGAGTCGGCGCCCATCTGTGCCATCTGTGTAATCTGTGGTACCAGCTATTGCCCTTAAAGGAACTCAGGCTGAGTCTCGCCGATCATCATGTCCGGTTTTTGTCCGAGGTCGGCGGCGGTCCGGAATCGCGACTCCGCTCATGACCTGGGGGCCAGACCGGCGAGGGGATCACGCCGTCGTGGAATTCCACCTTGCCGTAGAGGATGCAGCCCAGCATGCCGGGGCGGCAGTAGGCGCCATCCACCTTGTCGCAGATCCCGTTCTGGTCGAACCGGCAGCTCCAGCCGCTCACGCACCCTCCGTTTGGAACATGCCGGGAATCAGCCCATCTCCTCGGGCAGGGCCAGCACCGCGCCGCGGTTGGCGCTGGTGACGAGCCTCGAGTAGCGCCCCAGCCAGCCCGTGCTGATCTTGGCCTTCGGCCGCACCCAGGCGGCCCGGCGGCGCTCCAGCTCGGCGGGGTCCACCAGCAGGTTCATGCTCCGGGCGGGGATGTCGATGCGGATGCGGTCCCCGGTCCGCACCAGGGCGATGGGCCCGCCCTCGGCGGCCTCGGGGCTCACGTGGCCGATGCAGAGGCCCGCGGTGCCGCCGCTGAAGCGGCCGTCCGTGAGGAGGGCCACCTGCTTGCCCAGGCCCTGCCCCTTGATCATGGACGTGGGGGAGAGCATCTCCGGCATGCCCGGGCCCCCCTTGGGGCCTTCATAGCGGATGACCACCACCTGGCCGGCCTTCACCTTCCGCAGGGCCAGGGCGGCCAGGCATTCATCCTGGCTCTCGAAGACGATGGCCTCGCCTTCGAAGACGAAGCAGCTGGGGTCCACACCCGCGCTTTTCACGATGCTGCCCTGGGGGGCGATGTTGCCGAAGAGCACCGCCAGGCCCCCGTCCGCGGAATAGGGGGCCTCGATGGTGCGGATGACTTTGGGGTCCTTGGTTGAGGCATGAGCGATGCTTTCGCCCAGGGTCTGGCCGGTCACCGTCAGGCAGTCCAGGTTCACGAGGCCCGGCTTGCGGGCGATCTCCTTCAGGATGGCCGAGATCCCGCCGGCCCGGTCCACGTCCTGCATGTGCACATCGGGCACCGAGGGCGACACCTTGCAGATGCAGGGAGTGACCGCGGAGATCTCGTTGAGGCGCTCCAGGGGGTAGTCCACGCCAGCCTCGTGGGCGATGGCGAAGCCGTGCAGCACCGTGTTGGTGGAGCCGCCCATGGCCATGTCCAGGGCGTACGCATTGTCGAGGGAGGCCCGGGTGACGAGGTCCCGGGGCTTGATGTCGCGCTCCAGCAACTCGAAGATCTGGTGGGCGGCGTCCTTGGCCAGTTCCTGGCGGCGGGGATCCACGGCGGGGATGGTGCCGTTGCCCGGCAGGGCCAGGCCGATGGCCTCCAGCAGGCAGTTCATGGAATTGGCCGTGAACATGCCCGAGCAGGAGCCGCAGGTGGGACAGGCGGCGGCCTCGAGGGCGTCGAGCTGCGCCTCGGTCATCTCGCCGCTTTGGACCTTGCCCACGCCCTCGAAGACGGTGATGAGGTCGCTGCGGCTGCCGTCCGGCTGGGTCCCGGCCAGCATGGGACCCCCGGTGACGAAGATCGTCGGCACGTTCACGCGCACAGCGCCCATGATCATGCCCGGTGTGATCTTGTCGCAGTTGGAGATGCAGATCAGCGCGTCGAAGCAGTGGGCCATGGCCATGGTTTCCAGGCAGTCGGCGATGAGTTCCCGGCTGGGCAGGGAGTAGCGCATGCCCAGGTGGCCCATGGCGATGCCATCGTCCACGGCGATGGTGTTGAACTCAAAGGGCACGCCCCCTGCCTCGCGCACGGCCGCCTTCACCACCGCGGCGAAATCGTGCAGGTGGGTGTGGCCGGGCACGATGTCCGTATAGGAGTTGACGATGCCGATGAAGGGCTTCTGAAAGTCCTCGTCCTTCAGGCCCGTGGCCCGGAGCAGGCTGCGGTGCCCGGCGCGCTCGATGCCCTTCTTAACGGTGTCCGATCGCATGGCCGCTCCTTCCCCTGATTCTACCTGAACGGGGCCGGACACCCGGCTTGGGGATGCAATTGGCGGGACAGCTAGTGGTGCCCGCGCGTAATAGCTGGATCATCTGGACTGCTGGGGGCACCACGAGACGGGGGTCTGGGGGCACGGCAGTGCCTCCAGCGGGGTGATAGCTCCAGCGCGCCTGCGCGATGGGGCGCCAGAGGGGCTTTGCCCCGATGGAAGTGCACCTCGCCATCACTCCGTTGATCCAGGTATTTCAGGCGAGGTGCACTAGCCTGGGGCCCGCTACCGCTCGGCCACGCGCTGGAACCGGAAGGAGACGCAGCGCTGGAGGGCCCGGCCCTCGGGAGTCCGGCCATCATCCACGATCTGACTGTCGCCCAGGGCTTCCGAGGCC